>Ga0299906_10003310_pt1 | contig 13274 bp, 10 predicted proteins | sample RVTome_14_FD_200259 | JGI IMG/M metagenome (GOLD analysis project Ga0299906, IMG submission 200259) | Soil microbial communities from uranium-contaminated site in the Upper Colorado River Basin, Wyoming, United States - RVT145D125 (version 2) ...
CGTGCCACTAGGGCTGCGCCGCAGGCACCGGCGGTGCGCCCGCCGGCTCCTTCTTCCGCCCGCGCCGCCGGCGCCGGCGCTTCTTCTCGCCGGCCGCGGCCGGGAGCAGCAGCTCGGACCGCTCCTCCGGGCTTGCGTCCATGAAGCGCCGCCACCAGGCGAGGAGCTCCTTCGGCGCCTCGCCGCTCTCGGCGCGGAGGCACAGGAAGTCGTAGGCGGCACGGAACCGCGGGTGCTCGGCGAGCGCGAACGGGCGCCGCCCCGAGCGGCCCTCGAAGCGCGGCTGCAGCGACCAGATCTCCTTCATCGTGGCCGTGAGCCGCCGCGGGATCGCGAGCTTGTCGGTCTGCCGCTCGACCACGTCGTCCATCGCGGCGTACAGCGCCGCGGTCCGCTGCTCGCCCCGGCCTTCGCGCTGGCGCCAGGCCGCGAGCACCTCGTGCCACAGCAGCGCCGCGAACAGGAACGCCGGCGACACCGGCTTGTCCTCGCGCACCCGCTCGTCCGTCTGCGCGAGCGCGAGGCTCACGAACTTCTCGCCGAGCGGCTGCTCCACGATGACGTCGAGCAGCGGCAGCACCCCGTGGTGCAGCCCCTCGCCGCGCAGGCGATGCAGGGAGGCGCTGGCATGGCCCGAGAGCAGCAGCTTCAGCATCTCGTCGAAGAGCCGGGCCGGCGGCACGTTCTCCATCAGCCCGGCCATCTCGCGGATCGGCGCGCGGGTCTTCGGATCGATCTGGAAGTCGAGCTTGGCCGCAAACCGCACCGCGCGCAGCATCCGCATCGGGTCCTCGCGGAACCGCGTCCGCGGATCGCCGATGATCCGCAGCCGCCGCTTCTTCAGGTCGCGGACGCCGTGGTGGTAATCGATCACCGTCTCGGCGGCCGGGTCGTAGTAGAGCGCGTTCACCGTGAAGTCGCGGCGCGCGGCGTCCTGCTCGCGATTGCCCCACACGTTGTCGCGCAGCACCCGCCCGTGCTCGTCGACGACCCGGTCGCGCGGCGCTTCGCCCTCGACGTCGCCCGGGTTCAGGGCGCGGTACGTCGAGACTTCGACCACCTCGTCGTGGAAGACCGCGTGCACGATGCGGAAGCGCCGGCCGATCAGGCGCGAGCGGCGCATGAGCTTGTGCACCTGCTCGGGCGTGGCGTCGGTGGCGACGTCGAAGTCCTTCGGGGCGTGCCCGAGCATCAGGTCGCGCACCGCGCCGCCGACCACGAACGCCTCGTGCCCGTGATTCGCGAGGAGCTCGCATACCTTGCGCGCGCCGCGGCTGATGGATTCGCGACGGACGCCGTGCTCCGCGACCGGGATCCGCTCGGGCTCGCGGCCCGAGCCGATGCGCAGCACGCGGCGGATGAAGCGCTTGATCAACTCGTGGGGGGGAAAACGGGTGTCGACACGCTACGCTGCCGCCGGCTCCAGCCGGCAGCCGTGGCGGGCGTCGAGGTGGTCCTGCGTCAGCACGTCGCGGGTGGGCCCCTGGCGGAAGCGGCCCGAATCATACCGCAACGCCGCTCCGCCGCAGACTCGTGCCGCTAGCGCAACGAGATGACCTCCCATGCCCGCTCCCCGGCGATCCGGCGGAGCCGCGCGTCGGGGTCGACGGCGACCGGCCGGCTTACGCGCTCGAGCAGCGGCAGGTCGTTGTGGGAGTCGCTGTAGAAGGCGCTCGCGCCGAAGCTCGCCAGCGGGCGCCCGATCGCCGCCAGCCACTGCTCCAGCCGCACCACCTTGCCGTCGCGGAAGCACGGCGTCCCGGCGACCTTGCCCGTGAAGCGGTCGCCGCGCGCCTCGGGCTCGGTCGCGATCAGGTGCGCCACGCCGAACTCGCGCGCGATCGGGCCGGTGACGAACGAGTTCGTGGCGGTGACGATCGCGCACAGCGCGCCGCCGCCCCGGTGCCGCTCGACCAGCGCCCGCGCGCGCGCGCCGATCATCGGCCGCACCTTCGCGTCCATGAACTCGGCGTGCCAGGCGTCGAGCGCGGCGCGCGGATGGCGCGCGAGCGGCGCGAGCTGGAAGTCGAGGAACTCGTAGATGTCGAGCGTGCCGGCCTGGTACTGGCGGAAGAACTCGTCGTTGCGGGTCTCGTAGACGCCGCGGTCGAGCACCCCGCGCTCGATGAGGAACTGCGCCCACTCGTAGTCGCTGTCGCCGGCGAGGAGCGTGTTGTCGAGGTCGAAGAGCGCGAGCTCCATGGGTCGGGTCAGCCCGGCAGCTGCAGCGCCGCGAGCGCCTCGCGCACCAGCGCCAGCGTGACCGGCCGCTTGCGGGACAGCGCGTACCGATCGACCGCCTCGAGCAGCGCGAACTGGGTGCCCAGGTCGCGCGGCAGTCGGCGGAGGAGATAGGCGACGACCTCCCCCGGGAGCTTGATCCCGCGCTCGATCGCGTGCGCGGTGAGCGCCGCCGCCTTTTCCTCGTCGGACAGCGCGTGGAGCTGGAACACCAGCCCCGACAGCAGGCGGGTCCGCAGGTCCTCGCGCACCGGGAGGCGCGCCGGCGCGCAGGTGCCCGCGGCGACCAGCGCGCCGCCGGCGGCGCGGACGCGATTGAACAGGTCGAACACCTTCACCTGCGCCGCGCCCGGCAGCGCGTCGACGTCGTCGATCGCGACCAGCCCGGCCTCGTCGGCGCCGCGGTCGAGGTCCGCGACGTACTCGACGAGGAAGGCCGTGCGCCGCGCGAACCGGGCCGCGGTGTACGCGGCGGCGAGCAGGTGGCTCTTGCCGCTGCCGGCCTCGCCCCAGACGTAGACGACCTGCTCGGTGGCGCGGCCCGCGGCGAGCGCCAACAGCGCCTCGACGGCGGCGCGGTTGCGCCCCGGGACGAAGGTCTCGAACGTCGGGGCCGGCACCGGCGCGAGGTCGAGGATGAGCTGGTTCGCCACTGCGGGGGTTCCGGTAGAATTCCGTCGCGCAAGACGCGAAGTGTAGCGGCAAGCGCAATCGGTTTTCGAGTGAGCGTCCGCGTGACCCGCCCGCCCGGTCCCCTCTCGTATCGCGACGCCGGCGTCGACATCGACGCGGGTGACGCGCTCATCGAGCGCATCAAGCCGCTCGCGAGGCGTACGCTCCGACCGGAGGTGCTCGCCGGCATCGGCGGGTTCGGGGCGCTCGTGGAGCTGCCCAAGCGGTTCAAGGCGCCGGTGCTCGTATCCGGCACCGACGGTGTCGGCACGAAGCTCAAGCTCGCCTTCGCGCTGCGCCGGCACGACACGATCGGGATCGATCTGGTCGCGATGAGCGCGAACGACGTGCTGGTGCAGGGCGCGGAGCCGCTGTTCTTCCTCGACTACTTCGCGTGCGGCAAGCTCGACGTCGCGGTGGCCGCCGCGGTGATCGGCGGCATCGCGCGCGGCTGCGAGCTCGCCGGGTGCGCGCTGATCGGCGGCGAGACCGCCGAGATGCCCGGGATGTACCCGGAGGGCGAATACGATCTCGCGGGGTTCTGCGTCGGCGTGGTGGAGAAGGACGGGGTCATCGACGGCCGCGACATCGCGGCCGGCGACGCGGTGCTGGGCCTGGCATCGAGCGGCGCCCACTCGAACGGCTATTCGCTGGTCCGCCGCATCCTCGAGCGGGCCGGGTGGGAAGGGCAGGGCCCCACCCGGTCCGGCGGGCTCGACCTCGCCGCGGACTTCCACGGCCGGCCGCTCGCCGACGTCCTCATGGCGCCGACGCGGATCTACGTGAAGCCGGTGCTCGGCCTGATCCAGCAGGTCCGGGTGAAGGGCCTCGCGCACATCACCGGCGGCGGGTTGGTGGAGAACGTGCCGCGCGTCTTGCCCGGTGGCGTGCGTGCGGTGCTCGCGAAGGCGGCGTGGCCGTTGCCGCCGCTCTTCCAGTGGCTGCAGGAGCACGGCAACGTCGTCGAGGCCGAGATGCACCGCGTCTTCAACTGCGGCATCGGGATGGTGGTTGTCGTCGCGCCAGCCGATGCCGATCGCGCGATGACGTTGCTTGGTTCCGCTGGAGAAGCGGTCTATCGCATCGGCTCGATCGAGGCGGCGTCCGCCGATATGCCGCCGACCGTCGTCGTCTGAGCCCCCCGACTGCAGGCGGGTCGACCGGCCGTCGCAGGCGGAAGCCCATCGTGCGCGCCGCGGTGAGCTGTCACTCCGCCGGGGCTGACGCCCGCGCGTGATGGACCGGGGCGGGACCCGCGCGAACGGGGCCCGCGACGCGTGAATCGTTGACTGCGATCATCGTCGCGGACACGGTCCCGCCCACGGCGCGGATGAAGACACGCCCATCCTCCGTGACGACCGCGAGTTGCGCCGCCGGCGCGGCCACCGACTGGCTTCGCGGGGTGAGCAGGCGCGTGACCTTGTACTGCGCCAGGTCCGCGCGCGTGCCGAGACCCGCGCCAGGATCGGTCTGGATCTCCACCTCATCACCTGGGGCGAGCGCGAGCTCGGCCGGGACGCGCGCGATCTGCGTCGCGCGCGCCCCATCCGGCATGGTGACGAGTACTTCAGCTCGGTCCGCCTGCGCCCCGGCGGCGAGGCTGGTCTGCAAGAGCAGGTGATCGCTGTGCGCGTGCCGCGCGTAAAGGCTGGTGACCCGGCCACGCTCGACAGCGGGCATCTGATCTGCGGCGTAGACGGTCGAAAAGACGGCGAGGCCGGCAAGCGCCAGGGTCGACACGGTGCGTCTCATGATCGCTGCTCCTTGCAAAGTTAGATTCCGTCTGCAAAGGGACGCACCCATCTTTCGGGATCGAGCGGCGATCGTGCGCTGCGCGCCGGCCCGCAGGCCGTTCACGCGTGCGACGCGAAGCCGCGCCCGAAGAGTGTGCAAGACGCGCGTGCCGCGCGGTTTGCACTGGCGACCCCGCTATCGACGGGGCCCCACCGGGGCCCGATCGACCGGAGGCTTTGCGACCCCGCCTTGCGACGGGTGTGCCCTTTTCATGCGACCAGTCTAAGCGCGTCCGGCCCGCGGCCCAATCGGGCGGTACCTGAGCGGGACGCTCGAAAATCCCTAGGGCACCGGAAGGGACGCGACGACCTCGAGCCCCCGCCGCGTGACGAACGCCATCAGGAATCTCGAGGGACCGGCGTTGCGGCGTGCCGAGACGTGGTCAAGCGGCGCGGGGCCGCGCCCGCGGAACGGGTGGGAAAACCTGACGCCGCCGCCCGGGGAGGGACTAGATCACGCTCTCGGCGACTGCTGCCTGGAGCAGCTTCGCGAGCTCGTCCGGGGGCATCGGCCGGGCGAAGTAGAACCCCTGGGCCTGGTTGCAGCGGTGGTGCCGCAGGAACTCGACCTGCGCCTCGGTCTCGACGCCTTCGGCGACCACGACGAACCCGAGGTTGTGGGCCATGTCGATCACCGCCCGCACGATCGCGGCGTCGCTCCCCCCCGCGGTCGCGCCGCGCACGAACTGCCGGTCCACTTTGAGCGCCGAGACTGGAAAGCGCGTGAGGTAAGCGAGGCTCGAGTAGCCGGTGCCGAAGTCGTCGATCGAGATCGCGAAGCCCGCCTCGCGCAACCGCTTGAGCAGCCCCATCGCGTGCTCCGGGTCCTGGACGAGATAGCTCTCGGTGAGTTCGACTTCGAGCAAGCGCGGATCCACGCCCTCGCGCTCGACGAGCTCGATGATGCAGCGATCGAGGTCTCGCGTCTGGAACTGTCGCGCCGAGACGTTGACCGCCACGGGGACCGGCGCCAATCCGGCGTCCTGCCAGGCGCGGATCTGCCGGCACGCCGCGCGCACCACCCATTCGCCGACCGGCACGATGAGGCCGGTGTCCTCGAGCACCGGGATGAAATCGGCGGGCGAGACCATCCCGCGCTCCGGGTGGCGCCAGCGCAGCAGCGCCTCCGCTCCGCACACTCGCCGCGTGGCGAGCTCCACCTTCGGTTGATAGGCGAGGACGAACTCCTCGCGCTCGACCGCGCGGCGGAGATCCGCCTCGAGCACGAGCCGCGCGTCCGAGCGGCGGTTCATCTCGGTGGTGTAGAAGCAGTAGCCTCCCCGGCCCGACTCCTTGACGCGGTACATCGCCGCATCGGCGGCCTTCAGCAGCGACTCGGCGTCTTGACCGTCGAGGGGATGGAGCGCGATCCCGATGCTCGCGCCCACGAACGCCTCGTGCCCGTTCAGCCGGAACGGCGCGGCGAGCACATCGAGCAGCTTCTGCGCCACGATCGCGGCATCGTCGGCGCGGACGAGGTCGGGCAGGACGACTACGAACTCGTCGCCGCTGAACCGGGCCACGGTGTCGCTCCCCCGAACGGTCGAGCGCAGTCGCGCGCCCACCTCGGCGAGCAGGCGGTCGCCGCACTGGTGACCCAGCGTGTCGTTCACGAGCTTGAACCGGTCGAGGTCGATGAAGAGCACTGCGATCTGCCAGCTCCGGCGCTCGGCCTGACTGAGCGCCTGGGCGAGACGGTCCCGCAGGAGGTTGCGGTTCGGCAGCCCGGTCACACTGTCGTACTGCGCGAGCTGAGCGAGCCGGCTCTCGGCTTGCCGGCGCTGGACCGCAGTCGACAGGATGTTCCCAACCGTCTGGATAAACTTGACCTCATCGTCGGTGAACCGGCTGTCGCTTCGCGCGAGCACCAGCATCTGGCCGAACGGGCTTGCCTCACCGTGGATCTGCACGGCGATCGAGCTGCGCGTCGCCTTTGACCAGCTGGCGTCGGCCGCCGGGCCGCCGGCCGCGCGATCGTGGGCGATTCCCGCCGGCTCGAGCCGCTGTCCGACGGCGTGCGCCATGCCGTCGTCCCGGGCCTCGAGCGCGCCGGCGGTCGTGGGATCCGGCTCGGGATGCCACGCCGCGCACTGAACGTGGCCGCCTTGAGGATCGAACTCGAAGACCGACGCCGCGCCGGCACGGGTCATGCGCGCCGCCTGCACGGCGTGCGCGAAGAGCGCGGCGAGGTCGGTCGACTCGAGCGCCTGCTGGCCGAAGCGCGCGATCCACTCCTGGCGCTCGGCGTGGAGCGCGAGCTGCGCCTCGGCGGCCTTCCGGTCGGTGAAGTCCATGCCGGCACCGATCAGGCGCACCGCGCGGCCGTCGCCGTCGCGCACGATGTGAGCGCGATCGAGCATGTGGGCGTAGGTCCCGTCCGCTTTCCGCACGCGGTACTCGTATTGCATGTTCGTCGCCTGACCCGCGAGCGCGGCGCTTCGCTGCGCGAGCACCCGTTCGCGGTCTTCCGGATGAATCCGCTCGGCCCAGTCGTTGAACTCGCGCGCGCTGCCCGCCGCGGCGCGGCCGTAGACCAGCGCGTGGTTCTCGTTGCGCCACACCTCGCCGGTCGTCAGGTTCAGGTCCCACACCAGATCGTTGGTCGCCCGCGCCACGATCTCGAAGCGCTCCTTCGAGCGGCGCAGCTCCTCCTCGGCCCGCAGCCGCTCGGAGATGTCCCGGGCGACGGCGACGATCAGCTGCTTGCCGTCGGACTCGACGCACCGCCGCGCGGTCTCGACCGGGAGGTGGGAGCCGTCCTTGCACCGATAGGTCAGCCGGACGAACTCGGAGCGGTCGGGCGATGTGCGCAGCCCGGCGTAGGCGGCGCGGAGCCCGGCCTCGTCCACGCCCTCGAGGATCGCGAGGACGCTGAGGCCGAGAAGCTCCCCCCGCCCGAAGCCGAGCTTCCGGCGGGCGCCATCGCTGAAATCCACGATCGCCAGCGTCTGCGCGTCCACGAGAACCATGGAGTCGTCGGAGATGTCGAGCGCGAGGCGGAACCGGCTCAGCGCCTCCAGGGCGCGCTTGCGCTCGGCTTGGCGATCGAAGTTGTCAAGCGCGAAGCCAAGGTTCTCCGCCATCCGCACGAGCAGGGTGACCAGCTCGTCGTCGAACGCGCCCTGCGCGACCGAAAGGAACACGAGCGCCCCGACCGCCCGATCGCCCCGCACGAGCGGGATCGCGGCGGAAGCGCCGATCCCGTAGCGCGCAGCCGCCGCGTGCCAAGGCGCGAGCCGGGGGTCGGCGGGATAGTCGTTGGCGATCACGGGCGCGCGGCTGCGGAATGCTTCGCCGATGGTGCCGCGGCCTTCCGGCACGGACTCGTCGATCGACAGCCGGATCTCGCGCACGAGCTCCGCCGCGGGACCGCTCGCTGCGACCCGCGTGACCTGGCCCGTGTCGGCATCGACCAGCACGATCGCCGCGGCGGCGAAGCCACCCTCGGCGACGGCGACCTCGCAGACCCGGTTATGGAGCTCGCCCGGCGTCGCCGCGCGGGAAATCGCCTCATTGGTCGCACTGAGCGCAGCGTACAGCTTGCCGAGCCGCGTGACGCGGGCTTCGGCGAGCTTGCGTTCGGTGATGTTGCGGCCGACGCCGCGGTAACCCGCAAAGCGGCCCGCGGCGTCGAAGACCGGTTCGCCGCTCACCGACGCCCAGTGCGGACGTCCGTCGCGATCCGGCCGGCGGATCTCGAGATCGTAAAACGGCTCGTGGCGTTCGAGCTGGGCTTTATGTGGGGCCCAGTCTGCGTCGATCAGGTTGAGCGCCGGCAGCTCCCACCGCGTCTTGCCGAGGTGGATCGAGAACAGCGGCGCGGTGGGCCCCGGCTGCTGCGCCGAGACGAAGGTGAACCGGAACTGCTCGTCCTGCTCCCAGTACCAATCCGAGGACAGGCCGGTCAGACTGCGGAAGCGCGCTTCGCTTTCGCGCAGTGCGGTCTCGGCGCGCTCGCGCTCGGCCGCCCGGTCGAAGTTGTCGATCGCGAACGAGACGCTCTCGGCCATGCGTTCCGCGAGTCGCACCAGCGCGTCGTCGAAGAACCCGACCTCTCCGGCGAAGAGGCTCAGGAGGCCGGCGATCCGGCCGCCGCGGCGCACCGGGATGCTCGCGGTCGATGCGGCCCCGGCCTGGAGCGCCCCCCTGCGCCAGGCGGCGCCCGGCGCCCGGCGCGTGATGTCGTTCACCACCTGCGTCGTGCCGGTGCGGACGGCGACGGCCGCCGCCGTCTTGCCCCCGGGTGCGTCCGCGGCGACCGGCACGGCGAGGTTCGCCAGGCTCTCCGCGGTGCTGCCGCTGACTGCGACCGGAACGAGCTCGCTGCCGTCGGCGTTGAGCAGGCGCAGCGCCGCGACCCGCAATCCGCCGTGCTCGATCGCGATCTCGCAGACGCGCTGGTAGAGCGCGTCGGGCGACGCGGCGCGCAGGATCGCCTCGTTGGTGGCGCTCAGCGCGGCGTACATCTGGCCGAGCCGGCGCAGCTGCGTCTCGACGTCCTTGCGGTCGCTCGCGACGGCGGCGCGCTCGGCGTCCCGCACGAGGATGTGCTGCGCCGGGCGCAAGCGCGCGACTCCTTCGCGTCCGGCGGACGCCATCGATGCCTTCACTTGCCCTCCCGTAGAGGCCTTTCGAGCCGTAGCCACTCTAGCGACCACGCCTGCGGCGGCCTATCGGGGCGTGCCCGACCCGACCCGTCCAAAAACCCTAGGCGGGGAACCGGTTTGCCCTGCGGGGGCGGAACTAAGTCACGGGACGGGGTTGGGGAGAGCTGCGAGGGATCGTGAGGATCACGGGCCCTCAGCCGCCGCCGGTCGGCTGCGGCCCCCGCCGCAGCGGGAATGCCGCCCGGAGCTCCGTGCCGGCGCCCGGCGCGGAGGCCACGCGGAGCGACCCGCCGGCCAGGGCGGCGCGCTCTTCCATGCTGACGAGGCCGAGGCTCTCGCCGGTCACGGCCCGACGGGCGGCCACCGACAGGTCGAAGCCGACGCCATCGTCGCGGACGAGCAGCGTCAACGCCCCGGCGTCGGCGTCGAGCTCGACCCAGACGGTGCGGGCCCTCGCGTGCCGCAGGATGTTCGTCAACGCTTCCTGCGCGATGCGGAAACAGGCGGTCTGCACGTCGGGATCCAGCGCTTCGGGCAGGCGCGCCGCGGTGAAGTGCGCCGCGAACCCGCCCGCCTCGGCTTGCCGCTGAAGATGGGCGCGGAGCGCCGCCTCCAGGCCGAGCGCGTCGAGCTGCGGCGGCCGCAGGTTCAGCGACAGCCTGCGCACCTGACCGATCCCGGTGTCGATCGCCTGGATGCTGTCCTCGAGGCGCGCCCGGTGCGCGGGCTCCATGAGGTGGCGGCCGAGCGCCTGCACGCTGATCTTCACGGCGGTGAGCACCTGCCCGATCTGATCGTGGAGCTCGCGGGCAAGGTACGCGCGCTCGTTCTCGAGCGCTGCGATGACCCGCCGCGAGAGCTGTCGCAACCGTTCGAGGGCGAGCTGCAGCGACTCCTCGATGCGCTTGCGATCGGTGATCTCGGTGATCGAACCGACGAAGTGGGGCGCGCCGCCGTCCGCGCCCGGAAGCCGCTCGCCGCGGCCGAAGAACCAGACGTGGGCGCCGTTCGTGCACCGCAGGCGGAACTCCTCGCGGAACGCCTGTCCGTCGTCGACCGAACGCCGCAGCGCTTGCAGCACGCGCGGGGCGTCGTCGGGGTGAAGGAACTCCTGGAAGCTGAACTCCGAAGTAAACGAATCGGTCTCGGCGAAGCCGAGCTGCTCCCGGAAGCGGGGCGAGTAGTAAACCCGGTTCTTGCCGAGGTCCCAGTCCCAGAACCCGTCGATCGAGCCGCGCAGCACGCGCTCGATCCGCGCTTCGCTCGCGCGCAGCGCGTCCATCGCGGTGGCAAGCTTGGTGACGTCGCGCCCGACTGCTTGAATCTCGACGAGCCGCCCGGCCTCGTCGAGGAGCCCCCTCACCGACCAGCGCTGCCAGCGCAACCTGCCGCTCGCGTCGTTCGCGCGATGCTCGACTTCGAGGAGCGCGTTCGCGGCAGTGAGATTCGACCAGGCGTCGCGGGCCACCGCGTGCGCCTCGTCGGGCAGGCGCTCGAGGAAGCTCGTGCCGACCAGCTCGCCCGGGGCGAGCCCGAAGTAGCGGCAAAACGCGCGGTTCACGAAGGTGAGCGCGCCCCCCGGCGTCATCCGGCAGATCAGCTCCGACTGGTCCTCGACGATGCCGCGGTAGCGCCGCTCGCTCGCCTCCAGGGCGTGCTGGGTTGCGAAATGCTCGAGCCGCGCGCGGTGCTCGGCGAGCGCCCGACGCAGCGCGGGCGCAAGCCGCGCGAGGTTCTGCTTCAGCACGTAGTCCGTGGCCCCGGCGCGGACGGCTTCAAGGGCGCGCTCTTCGCCCAGAGTGCCGGAGATCAGGATGAAAGGGAGGATCGGGTCGCGTGCGCGCGCGATCACGAGCGCCTCGGTGCCGGTGAACGCCGGCAGGCTGTAGTCGGCGATCACCGCGTCCCAGCGGCCTGCGGCGAGCGCCTCCTCGAACGCCTCCCGGGTCTCGACCCGCCTGGTCTCGCACTCGAATCCCGCCCGCGCGAGCGTTGCGAGCTCAAGCTCCGCGTCCGCGGAATCATCCTCGAGCATGAGCAGTCGCAGCGGTCGTGTCACCCTGGCGCTCCTTGTCGCCGCATCCGCCGGCCACCTCGGCGGCCGGTGACTCGCGGGCGCGGCAACCCGTCAAACCGTTAGAGTGTGGTCTGCGGTGGCGATTATGGACAGGAGCCCGCGTGGACCGATAGGCCTTCCGGCCGGACGCCCCAGCGCCGGCTCCTCTCGGGGCCCTCCCGACCTGTATCATTCGACCGAGTCCCTTCGCCTAGGCCCGGAGGCCGGCCCGAGGGTATCCTTCTCAGGCTCGGACGCGGCTTTGCCGCTCCTGACCCGGCACCCCGGCCCCGGCGGCAACCGCAGGCGCCGGCATCCCGTATCGAACGATGGCGACGATTCGAGCACTGCTCGCTGACGACCACGCCCTGGTGCGCGCCGGGATTCGGGGGTTGCTCGAGGCGGTCGAGGGGGTCAGCGTGATTGCCGAAGCCGGGACCGGGGACGAAGCGGTCCGCCTCGCCGTCGAGCAGCGGCCGGAGCTCGTAGTGCTCGACATCGCGATGCCGGGCATGAGCGGCCTCGACGCCGCAGCGCGCATCCGCGAAGCCTTGCCGGACGCGCGGATCCTGATCCTGTCCATGCACGCGGGCGACGACTTCGTGCAGCGCGCGCTGCGCGCGGGTGCGGCCGGCTACCTCATGAAGGACGCGGCCGCGGTCGAGCTCGAGCTGGCGGTCAAGGCGGTGATGGCCGGCGGCACGTACCTCAGCCCGCGCGTGTCGAAGCAGGTCGTCGACGAGTACGTCCGGCGCGTCGAGAACGCGCCGGGGCCGCTCGATGGCCTGACCCCGCGCCAGCGCCAGATCCTCGGCCTCATCGCTGCGGGACGCTCGACCAAGCAGATCGCCTACGAGCTCGGCCTCAGCGTCAAGACGGTCGAGACCCACCGCGCGCAGCTGATGGAGCGCCTCGGCATTCGAGACGTCGCGGGTCTCGTTCGGCTCGCGATCCGCGCCGGCCTCATCGCCCCGGACGCTTGAGGGCATCGGTCTAGCGATCCGTTCGGGCGGGCGGGCCGAAGAGGCGCTCGATCACCGCGGGGACGCGCTCGAAGAACTCGCCCTTCGCGATGAACCCGTCCGCCCCCGCGGCGAGCGCCGCGGGGGCGAGGCGCGTCGCCTCGTAGAGCGTCATGATCACGACGCGCGGCGCGTTCGGCCGCGACTTGATGGCCTGCATCGCCTCGACGCCGGTCGCGCACGGCATGTGGTGATCCATGAGAACGAGGTCGGGGGCGTAGTGCGCAGCGAACGCGATCGCCTCCGCGCCGCAGCAAGCGAGCTCTACGCCCCCGATCCCCGGGAGCTCATCGAGGAACGCCGTCGCCGCCGCAAGGAAGGCGTCGTTGTCGTCGACCACGAGGACCTTGAGTCCGTCGCGTGGGGCGATCGCTCTAGCCCTGCGACGCTCGAGCAGGCTGGACAGCACGGCGGCCCCTACGCGCAAGCGCCGAGCACTTGCTGTAGATCGGTGAGCCCTTGCAGAACCTTCTCGATGCCGTCCTGGCGCAACGTCGTCATCCCCTCGCGCATCCCGAGCTCGGCGATCGCCTCCGCGGGTGCGCGGCTCTGGATACGGCGCTTCACCTCGAGCGAGACCGCGAGCACCTCATAAATGCCGAGGCGGCCGCGGAACCCGGTACCTGCGCAGCGCTCGCACCCGTGCGGTGAGCGCAAGGTGAGGTCCCCGTCCGGCGCGTGGCCGTGGCGCCCGCGCCAGTCCCGGAGAACCGCCTCGGGATCGAGGCTCGTGCCGTCGCAATAGGCGACGGCCAGCCCGCGGAGCTCGTCCTTCGAGGCGGTGCGTGGCGTGCTGCAGGTGGTGCAGAGCGCGCGCACCAGCCGCTGCGAGACCACGCCGACGAGCGCGTCGGCGAGATTGAACGAATCGACGCCGAGGTCG
>Ga0299906_10003311_pt1 | contig 13273 bp, 8 predicted proteins | sample RVTome_14_FD_200259 | JGI IMG/M metagenome (GOLD analysis project Ga0299906, IMG submission 200259) | Soil microbial communities from uranium-contaminated site in the Upper Colorado River Basin, Wyoming, United States - RVT145D125 (version 2) ...
TTCATCCGCCGCTACAAGGACCACGTCCGGCGCGCGGTGAAGAGCATGGTGGCCGACCGCTCGATCAAGGACATGATCCAGGGCGGCGAGGTGAAGGTGCCGGCCAAGGACATCTCCGAGCCCGGCTTCCGCTACGGGCAGGGCGGCGACTGGGAGTCGGTGCATCCGGGCAACCGCGAGTTCGTGCGCGGCGACCGCATTCCGCGCCCGAGCGGCGGCGCGGGCGGCGGCGGGCGCGAGCCCGGCAGCGGCGAGAGCACCGACGATTTCGTCTTCACCCTGTCGCGCGAGGAGTTCCTCAATATCTTCTTCGAGGATCTGGAGCTGCCCAACCTTATGCGCACCACGCTCGCCGAAGCCGAGCACAAGAAGCTGGTGCGCGCGGGTTACGTCAAGGACGGCACGCCCTCCAATCTGAGCGTGCCGCGCACCATGAAGACCGCGCTCGCCCGCCGCATCGCGCTGGGCGGCCCGATCAAGGACGAGCTCGAGACGCTTACCGGGCGCCTGGCGGCGGCGCTGCGCAGCGGCGCGCCGCCGGCCACCGTGCAGGCCCTGGAGGCCGAGATCCTGGAGCTGGAAGGCAGGCTCGCGCGGTTGCCCTTCCTCGACGACGTCGACCTGCGCTACCGCCATCGCGTGGCGCAGCCCGCGCCCACCGCCCGCGCGGTGATGTTCTGCCTGATGGACGTCTCGGCATCCATGGACGAGCGCAAGAAGGACCTCGCCAAGCGCTTCTTCACGTTGCTGTACCTGTTCCTCACGCGCAAGTACGAGCGCGTGGAGCTGGTGTTCATCCGCCATACCGACGAGGCCGAGGAGGTGGACGAGGACACCTTTTTCTACGACCAGCGCAGCGGCGGCACGGTGGTGCTGTCCGCCCTGGAGCTGATGAAGACGGTGATGGACGGGCGCTACCCGCTGAGCGACTGGAACATCTACGCGGCCCAGGCCTCCGACGGCGACGCCTTCGGGGCGGACGCCGGCAAGAGCGCGCGCTTCCTGCGCGAGCACCTGCTGCCGCGCACACGCTATTTCGCCTACATCGAGACGCCGGAAGAGGAGTACTCGCGCAAGAGCCCGCTGTGGGCCGAGTACGAGGAGCTGGAGTCCGATCAACCCAACTTCGCCATGAAGCGCGTCACCCGGCCGCAGGAGATCTACCCGGTGTTCCGCGACCTGTTCCGCAAGGAAAAGGTGACATGAGCCACCTGTCGAGGGGCCCCGCCCGCAGGGTGGGGATCGACAGCAAGGCGAGTGGCGCCAGCGGCCGACGCGGGGTCGCGCCGGAACCGAACTCGCTCGAAGAGGCCGTGGCGTGACTCCGCTGCCGCACGGGCCGGAGTGGGAGTTCGATCTGATCGAGCGCTATCACGCGGCGATCCAGGAGACCGCCGCCGAGTTCGCTCTGGACACCTACGCCAACCAGATCGAGGTCATCAGCTCGGAGCAGATGCTCGACGCCTATGCCTCGAGCGGGCTGCCGCTCGGCTATCCGCACTGGTCCTTCGGCAAGTCGTTCATCCGCAACGAGCAGGCCTACAGAAAGGGCTACCAGGGCCTGGCCTACGAGATCGTCATCAACTCCGATCCCTGCATCGCCTACTTGATGGAGGAGAACACGATGGTGATGCAGGCGCTGGTGATCGCGCACGCCTGCTACGGCCACAACTCCTTCTTCAAGGGCAACTACCTGTTCCGTCAGTTCACCCAGGCCGACGCCATCCTCGACTACCTGGTGTTCGCGCGCCGCTACGTGATGGAGTGCGAGCAGCGTTACGGCACGTCCGAGGTCGAGGAGATCATCGACTCCTGCCACGCGCTGATGGACTACGGCGTGGATCGCTATCGCCGCCCGCAGCCGATCTCGGCGCGGGAAAAGGAGGCGCGCGCGAGCGAGCGCGCCGAGCACGAGCGGCGCCTGTACAACGACTTGTGGCGCACGCTGCCGCAGAAGGAAGCCGCCGCCGAGGTCATCGACGAGCGGCCGTTCCCGGCGGAGCCGGAAGAGAACGTGCTGTATTTCATCGAGAAGCACTCACCGCGGCTGGCGCCCTGGCAGCGCGAGCTCACGCGCATCGTGCGCAAGCTGTCGCAATACTTCTACCCGCAGGTGCAGACCAAGGTGATGAACGAGGGCTGGGCGACGTTCTGGCACTACACGCTGCTCAACCGCATGTACGAGAGGCGCCTGGTGAACGACGCCTTCATGTTCGAGTTCCTGCATCACCACACCAACGTCGTGACGCAGCGCGGCTTCGACGAGAAGGGCTACCACGGCATCAACCCCTACGCGCTGGGGCTGGCCATGATGCAGGACATCCGCCGCATCTGCGAGGCGCCGGACGAGGAGGACCGCCACTGGTTCCCCGATCTCGCCGGCACCGACTGGCGCGCGCAGCTCGATTTCGCCATGCGCAACTTCAAGGACGAATCGTTCATCGCCCAGTACCTGTCGCCGCGCCTGATCCGGGACCTGCGCCTGTTCGTGGTGGCCGACCACGAGGGCGAAGCCGAGCTCACCGTGGACAGCATCCACGACGAGCACGGCTACCGGCGCGTGCGGCGCATGCTTGCCGAGCAGTATCGGCGCGAAAACCGCCTGCCCGACATCCAGGTCGCGCGCTACGAGCGCGACACGGACCGCTCGCTGGTGCTGCGCAATCAGCTCTACCGCGGACGCCCGCTCGCCGACGGCGAAGCCGACGAGGTGCTGCGCCATCTCGGCCGGCTGTGGGGCTTCGCCGTGCGGCTGGAATCGGTTGACGCCGAAGGCAGGGTGCAGGGTACGCGCGAGTGGAGGCCGTAGTCAGGGATCAGGAATCGGGAGTCGGGTAGCAGCAGGCTCTTGTTGCTTTTCCCGATTCCCGATCCCTGATCCCTGATCCCTGATACCTGACACAGGCACTGCGGTTGCTCATCGAAGCTGTGGACCAGATCCCAGCTTCCCAACTTGCAGATACGTTCGCCGTGGTAAGGGACGGCGATTGTGGCGCCGAGCCGGCCGCTGGCGGAGTGTACTTCCGGGTGTGGGCGCCGGCCGCCGAACGCGTCGAGGTGGTGATCGAGGGCGAGCAGCGCGCCTATCGCCTGCAACCCGGCGCGCACGGCCATCACTGCGCGTTCGTCCCCGGCCTCGCGCCCGGGGCGCTGTACCGTTATCGACTCGAGGGCCGCGGGCCCTATCCCGACCCATGCTCGCGTTTCCAGCCGAGCGGCCCGCACGGGCCGTCGATGGTCGTCGATCCGCACGCCTACCGCTGGCACGATGGCGGATGGATGGGCGTGGAGATCAAGGGCCAGGTGATCTACGAGATGCACATCGGCGCCTTCACCGAAGAGGGGACCTTCGACGCTGCGGCGCGTGAGCTCGAGCACCTGAAGGATCTCGGCGTGACGGTGCTGGAGGTGATGCCCATCGCCGAGTTTCCGGGCCGCTGGAATTGGGGCTACGACGGCGTGGATCTGTTCGCGCCCTATCACGGCTACGGCGACCACGACGCATTCAAGCGCTTCGTGGACGCCGCCCATCGGCACGCACTGGCGGTGATGCTCGACGTGGTCTACAACCATGTCGGACCGGACGGTAACTACCTCGGCTGCTACAGCGCGGATTACTTCAGCGCCCGCCAACCCAACGACTGGGGCCGGTCGATCAACTTCGACGGACCCGGTTGCAGCGGGGTGCGGGAGCTCTACATCCGCAATGCCTGCTACTGGATCCGCGAGTTCCACCTGGACGGCCTGCGCCTGGATGCGACGCAGAGCATCCACGATACGAGCTGGCCGCACATCCTGGCGCAGATCGCGCAGCGCGCGCGCAAGCAAGCGCATCCGCGCAGGATCATCCTCACCGCCGAGAACGAGCCGCAGGACGCGCGCTACCTGGCGCCGATGGAGGCGGGCGGGTTCGGGCTGGACGCGATGTGGAACGACGACTTCCACCACAGCGCCCGGGTGGCGCTCACCGGGCGCCGCGAGGGCTACTACCACGATTACCGCGGACGCGCGCAGGAGTTCGTCTCCGCGGCGAAGCACGGGTTCCTGTTCCAGGGGCAGTACTACCGCTGGCAGGAGCAGGCGCGCGGCACGCCGGCCCTGGACCAGCCGGCATGGGCCTTCATCGCCTTCATCCAGAACCACGACCAGGTGGGCAACACGCTCAACGGCGAGCGGCTGCATCGCATCACCAGCCCGGGCCGGCTGCGCGCCATGACCGCGCTGCTGCTGCTGGCGCCGCATACGCCGCTGCTGTTCATGGGGCAGGAGTTCGGCGCTTCGCAGCCGTTCGGTTTCTTCGCCGACCACAATCCGCAGCTCGGCAAGCAGGTGCACGCCGGCCGGCGCGAGTTCCTCAGCCAGTTCGTGAACTACGCCACCGCGGCGGCGCAGGCGCGCGTGCCCGATCCCGCCGACGAGGCGTGCTTTCGAAATTCGAAGCTGGACCGCTCGGAGCGCGACCGGCACGTGGCGCTGTATGCCCTGCATCGCGACCTGCTGCGCATCCGGCGCCAGGATGCGGTAATCGCGCGCCAGGACCGCCGGGCGATCGACGGCGCCGTGCTGTCCGACCACGCGTTCGTCCTGCGCTGGTTCGACGCCCGGGAGGGCGACCGCCTGCTGGTGGTCAACCTGGGCGAGGAAGCGCACGTGCGGCCGGCGCCGGAGCCGCTGCTCGCTCCACCATGCGCTGCGCGCTGGCGCCTGGTGTGGTCCAGCGACGATCCGCGTTACGGCGCGCATGGCGCCGTGAGTCCCTGCACCGAGCGCGGCTGGCGCCTGCCCGGCGAGAGCGCGGCGCTGCTGCGCGCCGATACGGATCCGACACGGGCAACCTAGGAGCGCTGCCGGTCACCCGGGTTTACGACCCGGTCCCCCTGCCTTTGCTCGCCTCGACATTCTTCATCGCGATGGCCGCGATGATCAACACGTATGCGGTCAGGCGAAACAGGTACAGGAACAGCCCCTCCTCCGGCCCGCCCAGCAGCGAAAGTCCGATGCGGGTCAGCGCCTGCAGGAAGAAGGCGAGCGCGAACAGCAGGAAAAGGCGGTCGAGCGTATCGCGCCAGAAGCGCAGGAAGAACAGACCGGCCGCCGTGAAGCAGAAGGTGATGGCGCCGTGCAGGAACAGGTTCATGAGGATTTGGCCTCCCAGATGAGCCCGTACAGCAGGAACAGCAGGCCGACCAGCGCGATGGCGTTGCGCAGGATGGCAAGGTCCGTGTCGGGAAGGACGACGCGATCGACGAACAGCAGCACGTTCTCCAGGGTCAGGGCCGCGAAGCATACGCCGCTCCAGAGCAGCAACCGCACGCCGGTCTGGCGGAAGGCGCGCAGCAGGAGGAAAGCGCAGGCGAAAGCGGTCACCGCGCACAACACGTAGGTGGCTTGGGCCATCATCGGTCGGAGTCCCGTTTGAACTTGAAGGCGTGCGCGAAGCTGCGCACGCTGTCGGAGGGGCGGGAGTAGATCAGCTCGATCACGCGCACCCGCCGCTGCGCATACTCCACCGCCAGCTCCGCGACGGTGGCGATGATTTTGGAATCGCCGGGCTCGTAGCGATAGGCCGGCTCGGCATCGGGCGCGCCGACCTGCCGCAGGAAGCCGTAGCCCTGCAGGCGTGCGAGCTGCTCCCGGGCCGCAGCCGGCGCGATGTACAGCGCCTGGCTCAGGTCCGGTGCGCGCCACTCGTGCTCGGGCCCGCCGCTGACGATGAGCAGCGCTTCCAGCTCGTACACGGAGTGGATGTAGCGGCGGACGAGGTCTTTGACGGCCTCGGACAGATCTTCGATGCCCGTGCTCCCGGCTCAGGCTCGGCAGCCGCCGGTCTGGGGCGGGTCGAGTGCGCCTTGGAGGCGCAAGTTAAGGTGAAATCGGCTGCGCGCGCGCCTTCAGGCGCGCGCAGCCGCTGGATCAAGTGCGGCTCAGTGCAACGTGTCGCCCGCGGCGCTGGGCCGCAGCAGCGACGCGATCGCCCGCACCAAGGTATCGAACTCCAGCGGCTTGGGGATGTGCGCCTGGAAGCCGGCGGCCAGCACCCGCGCCCGATCCTCGTCGCTCGCCATGGCGGTGATCGCCGCCGCCGGCGTCTGCCCGCCTTCCTGTGGCGGCAGCGCGCGCACGCGCCGGATTAGGGCGAAACCGTCCTCGTCGGGCATGGAAATGTCGGACAGCAGCACGTCCGGCAACCATTCGCGCACCAGGCGCAGCGCCTCGCGCACGTTGAATGCGCCCTTGACGTCCGCGCCCGCCTCCTCGGCCAGGATGCTCATCATCTCCAGGGTGTCCGCGTCGTCGTCCACGATCAACAAGCGCACCTGACGCAGGTCGCGCTGCGGCTCGTCGGCCTGCGCCCGGGCGGCGCTGTCGCCGGCGCCGTGCCAGGGCATTGCGCCGGGCGGCAGGGGCAGGGACACGACGAAGGTGGCGCCGCGTCCCGGCCCGTCGCTGTGCGCCTCGATCGAGCCCTGGTGCATGTTGATCAACTGCCTGGCGATGGCCAGGCCGAGCCCGAGTCCCCCCTGGCGGCGGGTGGTGGTCGAGTCGGCCTGCCGGAAGGCGTCGAACACGTGCGGCAGAAAGCTGCGGGCGATGCCCTCGCCGCTGTCATTCACGGTGAGTTGGGCGCTCTCGCCCCCATGCCGCAGCCGCACGCCGATGCGTCCGTCATCGGGCGTGAACTTCACCGCATTGGCGAGCACGTTCCAGATCACCTGCTCCAGCCTTGCCCGGTCGGCATGCACCGGCGGCACCCCGGCGTCGAGATCGCAGTCGATCGCAAGCCGCTTGCCGTCGATCAAGGGGCGCAGCGTGTCGATGGCGCTGATCACGATCGCGGCCAGGTCCACGGGCCCCTTGGCCAGGTCGATCTTGCCGTTGATGATGCGCGACATGTCGAGCAGGTCCTCGATCAGCTTCTTCTGCGCCATCGCGCTGCGATGAATCGCCTCCACCGCCTGCTCGGTGTGTGCCGCAGTGGCGCCGCGCGTGCGCAGGATCTGGGTCCAGCCGACGATGGCGTTCAAGGGCGTGCGCAGCTCGTGGGAGATGACGGCGAGGAACTCGTCGCGCGCGCGGTTCGCCTGCTCGGCGGCCTTGCGCGCGGCCTTTTCCTGGCGCAGCGCGCGGGCGCGCTCCAGCTCGGCGCGATGGCGGTCGGTGACGTCCTGGGCGACGAGCATGGCGCCTACCACGCCACCGACGCGGTCGTGCACCGGGGCCACCGACCAGGCGATGTAGCCGGTCGTGCGCCGGCCGCGCAGCAGCTCCACCGGGTGCGAAGCGCGGATGGTCTCGTCGTGCGCAATACAGCGCCGTAACGCCTGCTCCGGCGGTTCCTGGTCCTCGGCCGAGCGCGTGTCCAGGATATCGCTCAACGAGCGGCCGCGCGCCGCCTCGTTGGTGCAGCCGCACAATTGCTCGGCCATCGGATTGAGCGACACGATGCCGCCCCGCGCGTCGGTCGCGATAACCGCGTCGGCGATGCTGGCCAGCGCCACGCGCTGGCGCTCCTCGCGCTCGAAGGCGGCGTCGCGCTCGGCCTCCTTGCGCTGCGCGATCTCGTCCTGCAGGCGGGCGTTAATCGCGCGCAACTGCGCCGCCTGCCACTCGATGTGCTTGGTCTTGCGGAACAGCTCCACGAACACCCGCACCTTGAAGCGCAGGATCTCGGGCAGCACCGGCTTCACCAGGTAGTCGGCTGCGCCGCTGGCGTAGCCCTTCAGCATCTGCGCCTGGTCCGGCTGGTGGGCGGTGATGAAGATGATCGGCACGTCGCGCGAGCGCTCGCGCGCGCGGATCAGCTTCGCCGTCTCGATGCCGTCCAGGCTCGGCATGTTGATGTCGAGCAGGATGGCGGCGAAGTCGCCGAGCAGCAGCTGGCGCATCGCCTCGGCGCCGGATTGCGCGGTCACCAGGTCGAAGTTGCCGTCCCAGAGGATCGCTTCGAACGCCGCCAGGTTGGCCGGGTTGTCGTCGACGATCAGCACGCGCGGGCTGGCCGCGGCGGCCAGCATCTCGGGGTCGGGCGTTCTTATGGCGTCCACGGCGGGTGCTCCATGCAGGGGGCGGAGCATTGCTATTGCACTCGCTGGTGCAGCCCGGCGCCGTTCGCCCACGGCTTGTACCAGCTGCGCTGCGGCAGGGCGTCCGGGCGCTCGAGGGGGCCCAGCGCCAGCAGGCCGGACACGCACAGACTCTCGGTCAGCACGCGCCAGGCGCGGCGCTGCAGCGCCGGCGGCATGGCGCTCAAGACATTGCGGCACAGGATCAGGTTGAACTCGTTGAAGGTCTGCCCTTCGGCGAGGCTGTACTCCGACCACACCACGTGCCGCGCGATGCGTGGCGCCGCCAGTTGGCGTCCGTCGCGCTCCTCGAACCAGGCGGCGAGCTCGCGGGCGCCGCCACTGAGGCGATAGTTGCGCTCGCTCGCGCGCAGGCAGGCGGGGGACATGGCGCCGGCGGCGGCGCGGGCGAGCGCGTCGCGGTCGTCCTCGGTGGCGTAGATGCGCGTGCGCTCGTACAGACCGGCCTCCTCCAGCACGATCGCGAGCGAGTTGACGTCGCTGCCGGCACCGGCCTGCACCACCCAGACGGCGCTGTACGGGAAGGTGCGCAGCCAGGGGACGACGCGCTCGCGGATGGCCCGGTAGAAGGCGATGTCGGAGAACAGGGCCAGGTCCGAGCAGCGCAGGACATCCGCGGCGCGCAGCGCGTAGTCGCGGTCGTGCAGCACGCGATCCAGCAGCCCGGACACCGTGCGCACGCCGCTCTCCAGCATGATGCCGTTCACCGCCTGCTCCACCAGCTCGCGCGGGACGGCGCGCATGTCCAGGCCGTAGGCGCGGTGCATCCCCTCCAGCAGCAGGTCGATCTCGAGCGCATCGATCGGCGCCGGAGCCGCGTCGCCTGTCATGCGGTCGTCCCGACCCGGGTGGACTGGAGCCATACGCGCAGCAGCGAGATCAGGCGCGCGGTGTCCACCGGCTTGGTGATGTAGTCGGAGGCGCCCGCCTCGAGGCACTTCTCGCGGTCGCCTTTCATCGCCTTGGCGGTCAGCGTGATGATGGGCAGCGCGCCGAAGCGCGGATCGGCGCGGATCGCGCGGATGGTGTCGTAGCCGTCCATCTCCGGCATCATGATGTCCATCAGCACGATGTCGGTGTCGGGGTAGTTGTTGAGCGAGTCGATGCCGTCTTTGCCGTTTTCGGCAAACAGCACCTTCATCTGGTGGCGCTCCAGCACGCTGGTGAGCGCGAAGATGTTGCGCACGTCGTCGTCCACGATCAGCACCTTGCGGTCGCGCAGCAGCAGATCGGCGTCCTGGTTCGACGTGAGCATGCGCCGCTTCGCCTCGGGCAGCCGCGCCACGCGCCGGTGCAGGAAGATGGCGGTCTCGTCCAGCAGGCGCTCGGGCGAGCGCACGTCCTTGACGATCACCGTCTGCGCCACGCGGCGCAGCTGCGTCACCTCCTGGCGCGTGAGCTCCTTGCCGGTGTACACCACCACCGGCGTGGTGCGCAGCGCGGGGTCCGCGCCAATGGTGGTCAGCAGGTCGAACCCGGAGACGTCGGGCAAGGCCAGGTCGAGCACCACGCAGTCGAACGGTCCCGCGCGCAAGGCCGCCATCGCCTCCGCCCCGGTCGCGGCCAGCGAGATCGACACGTCGTCCGCGCCCAGCAGCTCGAGCAGGCTGGCGCGCTGAGCCTCGCTGTCCTCGACGACCAGCAGGTTCCTGCGCTCGCGGCCGAGGAAGGTGTGCATGCGCAGGAATTCCTGCTGCAGCCGCTCGCGGCTCACCGGCTTGACCAGGTAGGAGAACGCGCCATGGCGCAGCGCCCGCTCGCACGCATCCTTGCCCGAGAGGATGTGCACCGGGATGTGGCGCGTGTCGACGTCTTTCTTGAGCTGCTCGAGCACCGACCAGCCGTCCAGGTCGGGCAGGCTCAGATCCAGCATCATCGCGCGCGGCTGGTACTCGCGCGCCAGCGCCACCGCCGGCGCGCCGCGCAGCGAGACGATACCCTTGAAGCCGTTCTCGCGCGCGGTGTCGAGCAGAATCTGCGCGAAGATCGGATCGTCCTCCACGATGAGCACGGCCTGGTCGCCGATCTGGATCAGGGGGCGGTCGTCCTCGATCATGGCGGGCGAGAGCAGCGGGGGATCCGGCGTGGCCAGCAGCGTCACGCTCGATTCGGCATCGGGCGCCAGCCGCTCGGGCACCGGCAGCAGCGGCGACACCGGGGCCGCCAGGCTCACCGTGCTGAACGGGATGTACAGGGTGAAGCGGCTGCCGTGGCCGACCACGCTCTCCACCACGATCTCTCCGCCGAGCAGGCGCGCGAGCTCGCGGCTGATCGACAGGCCCAGGCCGGTCCCGCCGTAGCGGCGGCTGGTGGTGCCGTCGGCCTGCTGGAACGCCTCGAAGATGAGCTGCAGCTTGTCCTGGGCGATCCCCACGCCGGTGTCGGCGACGCTGAAGGCGACCACCGTCTGCGCCGTGGACAAGGTGTCGTGGTCCGCGCTCCACCCGCTCTTGGCGCGCGCCACGTCCAGGTGCGCGCTGCCCTGCTCGGTGAACTTGAAGGCGTTGGACAGCAGATTCTTCAGAATCTGCTGCAGGCGCATCGGGTCGGTGACCACCGCGGGCGGCAGATCGGGCGCCAGGTCGATGCGAAACTCGAGCTCCCTGGCCTCGGCCATGTGGCGGAAGGTGCGCTCCACGTAGTCGCGCAGCGAGGCAAACGGCATCTCGCTGATCTCCAGGGTTACGGTGCCGGACTCGATCTTGGACAGATCGAGGATGTCGTTGATCAGCGTGAGCAGGTCGGTGCCCGAGCCGTGGATGATCTTGGCGTACTCGATCTGCTTGGGCATGAGGTTGCCCTGCGGGTTCTCGGCCAGCTGCTGGGCCAGGATCAGCAGGCTGTTGAGCGGCGTGCGCAGCTCGTGCGACATGTTGGCCAGGAACTCGGACTTGTACTTGGACGACAACGCGAGCTGCGCGGCCTTGTCCTCCAGGGCGAGTCGCGCCTGCTCCACCTCCCGGTTCTTGTGTTCCACCTCGATGTACTGCTCGGAAAGCAAGCGTGCCTTCTCGGCCAGCTCCTCGTTGGTGTTCTGCAGCTCCTCCTGGCGGCTCTGCAGCTCGCGCGCGAGCGTTTGCGACTGCTTGAGCAGGCTCTCGGTGCGGCTGTTGGCCTCGATGTTGTTGAGCACCACGCCGATGCCTTCCATGAGCTGATCGAGGAAAGCCAGGTGGGTGGGGCTGAACTGGTCGAACGAGGCCAGCTCGATCACCGCCTTCACCTGCTGCTCGAACAGGATCGGCAGCACCACCACGTTGCGCGGAGCGGCCACACCCAGCCCCGAGGATATCTGCAGGTAGTTGCTCGGCACGCTGGCCATGACGATGCGCTTCTGCTCCAACGCGCACTGGCCGACCAGCCCTTCACCGGGCTGGAACTCGGTCGGCAGCGACTTGCGCGCGCGGTAGCCGTAGGCGGCCACCAGCTTCAGCCGTGCGTCGCTCGACGTCGATTCCATCATGTAGAACACGCCGAGCTGGGCGCCCACCAGCGGGGCCAGCTCCGAGAGGATCAGCTTCACCACCGTCTCCAGCTCGCGCTGCCCCTGCAGCAGCCGGGTGAAGCGCGCCAGGTTGGTCTTCAGCCAGTCCTGCTCGCTGTTCTTCTGGGTGGTGTCCTTGAGGTTGCGGATCATCTCGTTGATGTTGTCCTTGAGCACCGCCACCTCGCCGCGCGCATCCACTGTCACCGACCGGGTGAGGTCGCCGCGCGTCACGGCGGTGGCCACGTCGGCGATCGCGCGCACCTGGGTGGTGAGGTTGGCCGCAAGCTGGTTGACGTTGTCGGTCAGGTCCTTCCAGGTGCCCGAGGCGCCCGGCACGTTGGCTTGCCCGCCGAGCTTGCCTTCCACGCCCACCTCGCGCGCCACCGTGGTCACCTGGTCGGCGAAGGTCGCCAGCGTGTCGGTCATCTCGTTGATGGTGTTGGCGAGCGCCGCGATCTCGCCGCGCGCCTCCACCGTGAGCTTCTTCTTCAGGTCGCCTTTGGCCACTGCGGTCACCACGCCGGCGATGTTGCGCACCTGGTCGGTGAGGTTGGCGGCCATCACGTTCACCGAGTCGGTCAAGTCCTTCCAGGTGCCGCCCACGCCGCGCACCTGCGCCTGCCCGCCCAGCTTGCCCTCGGTGCCCACCTCGCGCGCCACGCGCGTGACTTCCGAGGCGAACGAGTTGAGCTGGTCCACCATCACGTTGATGGTGTCCTTCAGCTCCAGGATCTCGCCCTTCACGTCCACCGTGATCTTCTTGGAGAGGTCGCCCTTGGCCACCGCGGTGGTCACCTCGGCGATGTTGCGCACCTGGCCGGTGAGGTTGCTGGCCATGAAGTTGACCGAGTCGGTGAGGTCCTTCCAGGTGCCGGCCACGCCGGGCACGTTGGCCTGACCGCCGAGGCGCCCGTCGGTGCCGACCTCGCGCGCCACGCGCGTGACCTCCGAGGCGAAGGAGCGCAGCTGGTCCACCATCACGTTGATGGTGTCCTTGAGCTGCAGGATCTCGCCGCGCACGTCCACCGTGATCTTCTTCGACAAGTCGCCCCCGGCCACGGCGATGGTCACCTCGGCGATGTTGCGCACCTGGGCGGTGAGGTTGCCGGCCATCGAGTTGACCGAGTCGGTCAAGTCCTTCCAGGTGCCGGCCACGCCCTTCACCTTTGCCTGGCCGCCGAGCTTGCCCTCCGTGCCCACCTCGCGCGCCACGCGCGTCACTTCGGAGGCGAACGAGGAGAGCTGGTCCACCATGGTGTTGACCGTGTTCTTGAGGGCCAGGATCTCGCCCTCGACGTCCACCGTGATCTTCTTCGACAGGTCGCCGCGCGCCACCGCGGTGGTCACCTCGGCGATGTTGCGCACCTGCGCGGTGAGGTTGCGCGCCATCGAGTTGACCGAGTCGGTCAAATCCTTCCAGGTGCCCGCCACGCCCTGCACGTAGGCCTGGCCGCCGAGCTTGCCCTCGGTGCCCACTTCCTGCGCCACCCGCGTGACCTCCGAGGCGAACGAGCGCAGCTGGTCCACCATCACGTTGATGGTGTTCTTGAGCTCGAGGATCTCGCCCTTGACGTCCACCGTGATCTTCTTGGACAGGTCGCCGCGCGCCACCGCGGTGGTCACCTCGGCGATGTTGCGCACCTGCGCCGTCAGGTTGCCGGCCATGAAGTTGACCGAGTCGGTGAGGTCCTTCCAGGTGCCG
>Ga0299906_10003313_pt1 | contig 13272 bp, 13 predicted proteins | sample RVTome_14_FD_200259 | JGI IMG/M metagenome (GOLD analysis project Ga0299906, IMG submission 200259) | Soil microbial communities from uranium-contaminated site in the Upper Colorado River Basin, Wyoming, United States - RVT145D125 (version 2) ...
AGGAACGCCAGGTGGGTCTCCAGAATCACCATCGAGACGACGCGGTTTCCCGCGTCGTAGCTCGCGCCCGCCGCGCCCATGACGAGCCGGCCGATGAAGAAGATGACGATCAGGACGATCGGCAGCCGAATGAATTCCAGTTTCTCTTTCACTACCCTGCGCCTCGCTTAACCGGTTGCCGGCATCATACATTGCTCCCGGGAAGTGCACAATCTTCAGGATTTCGGCGCCATTAGCGCTGAACATTGTCGTTCAGAGGCCGATATCGTGCCTGGTCGCCCAGAAGCAATTGGTCCTGGACCGTCCCCTCGACCAATGCTCGACGCCGCGACGAGGGCTCCCGGTCTGAGCTTGCGGGAACTGACGCGAGCCATCTTGGTCGAGAGCTGTCAGCTCCCCCAGCCCTTTCACGGCGATCCCGCCGATCAGTTGATCGTCGCCTCTGCCCGACACCACGGCGCCGACCTCATCTCTCGAGATAAGAGAGTCCGGGAGTACGCGCACGTTCGAACGATTTGGTAGCCCGCGCTCTTCGTAATGGACCTCATCTGTCCTTCCCGGGGTCCATCGTGAATGTCCCATGGCTTCCGATCTCGAGATCCGCCTGAGGGACGAATCCCTGTCGCGCCGAGGCGGCGAGTACCTGACCGAGCTTCGGAGCAATCCCTCGGTCACCGGCTACCGTCACATACCGGCGCGCGAGGCCCGGTGGGCCGAGCTGCCGGCCTCGCTCGACTCGCGGATCGCGGATATTCTTCGCCGGCGCGGGATCGCGAGGCTCTATTCCCACCAGGCCGAGTGCTACGATCTCGTCAGGCGGGGCGAGAACGCCGTCGTCGTCACGCCGACGGCATCGGGCAAGACGCTCTGCTACAACCTTCCCGTTCTCGACGGCATGCTGGGCGACCCGGACCGCCGGGCGCTGTTTCTGTTTCCCACCAAAGCGCTCACCCACGACCAGCTCGACGATCTCGTCCATTGGTCCGACGCGCTCGATCTGGGGATACGGATTCATTCCTATGACGGCGACACGCCGGCCGACGCGCGAGGGGCCATTCGCTCGAAGGCTCATATCGTCCTGACGAACCCGGACATGCTGCACACGGGGATTCTTCCGCACCATACGAAGTGGACGCGCGTTTTCGAGAATCTGACCTGGATCGTTCTGGACGAGCTGCATACCTATCGCGGCGTCTTCGGGAGCCATCTGGCCAACCTGTTGCGGCGCCTGGGGCGTATCTGCCGCTTCTACGGCAGCTCGCCGCGCTTCATCGCGACCTCGGCGACCATCGCCAACCCGAAGGAGCTGGCCGAAGCCCTGACCGGGCAGACGTTCGGGCTGGTTTCCGAAAGCGGCGCGCCGGAAGGCGAGAAGCATTTGTTCTTCTATAACCCTCCCGTCGTGAACCGCCAGCTTGGAATCCGGCGCTCGTATGTGAAGGAGACCCGGCGGATCGCGTCCCGCTTTCTCAAGGAAGGCTATCCATCGATCGTTTTCGCCAACAGCCGTCTGATCACCGAAGTTCTCCTAAGGTATCTCAAAGAGGACCTCCGTCCGGGAATCGGCCGGCAGGAGCTCGTCGTCGGGTACCGCGGCGGTTATCTGCCGGGCGAGCGCCGCGCGATCGAGCAGGGGCTGCGAGACGGCCGGATCCGCGGCGTCGTCTCGACGAACGCGCTGGAGCTGGGGATCGACATCGGGAGCCTGGATGTCGCCGTGCTTGCGGGATATCCGGGCTCTGTGGCGTCGTCCTGGCAGCGGATAGGACGCGCCGGCCGTCGGCAGGGGGCGTCGGCCGCCGTTCTGGTCGCATCCAGCGCGCCGCTGGACCAGTACATCATCAATCATCCCGATTACTTCCTCGAGCGGTCGCCCGAGTCGGGAAGGATCAATCCCGACAACCTTCATATTCTGATCAGCCATCTCCAGTGCGCGACCTTCGAGCTGCCCTTCGGACCGGGCGAGTCGTTTGGGAATCAGGACGTCGGAGAGATCCTCGAGTACCTGGCGGAGCGGGGTTTCATCCACAGAGCCGGCCAGCGGTGGCACTGGGTGCGCGAGTCCTATCCGGCTGATTCGATTTCTCTCCGCAGCGTCAGCTCCGATAATTTCCTCGTCGTCGAAACGACAGAAGCGGCGCGCGTCATCGGAGAGGTCGATTACGCGAGCGCGTTCACGACCCTTCATGAAAAGGCCATCTACCTCCATCAGGGGCAGCAATACTACGTCGAGAATCTCGATGTCCCCGAACGCCGGGCGTACGTGAAGAAGGTCGACTCGGAGTACTTCACCGACGCGATCACCTCCACCGGCGTGCGTCCCCTGGACCTGATGGAAGAACACGGCGTCCATCGGCACGGTGAGGTGCACGTCGCGCACCAGGTCGTGGGATTCAGGAAACTCAAGTTCGCGACGATGGAAAACGTGGGCTCTGGAGAGCTTGCCATGCCGACCTGGGAAATGCACACGACCGCCTACTGGCTCCGGATACCCCGGGCCCTCCTCGACCCGTTGCCGTTTTCCCGGTCCCGTCGTCTGGACGGCGTCTTCGGCCTCGCGTACGCTCTCAGGGAGATAGCCGCCGTCTTCCTGTTGTGCGACTCGCGGGATCTCGGCTCCTCGGTCGAGACCGGCGAGGGCGACGGGGGCGAGATTTACGAGCCCACGATTTTCATCTACGACAACTATCCCGGTGGAATCGGTCTCAGTCGGCCGCTCTATGACGTTCGGGAGCGCGTCCTTCGGGCGACGGCCGGTATGATCGCGGCCTGCGGCTGTGAAGACGGCTGCCCGTCGTGCGTCGGCCCGATGCCGGGCGCGAAGGCCGCGGCAGGTGCGATCCTCGCAGCGCTGATTCCCGCATCGCGGGCTGCGGCCGGAGCCCCTGGAGGTCGATGATGGCGGGTTTCCGCCACGAGCTGGACCGGCTCCGTCAGACCGATCCGCCAACCGCCGCGCCCATGGCGGGCTCAGGCTGGAGCGAGGCTCTGCCCGAAGGCCGCGTCGTCCAATCGGGCGATGGTCGCTACTACCTGATCGAGAATGTCTATCCCGATTCCCACTTTCATGGCAGGGTGCGGCTGGGACGGTTCTTGCCCGCGGATTTCCTGTACCTGCTCGATGCTGCGGGCTTGAGCATGTCGGAATTCGGCAAGGAAAGCGTCGTCTTTCTGGATACGGAGACGACCGGAGTGCATGGTGGCGCCGGGATGTGCCCGTTCCTGATCGGAGTCGGCTACTTCTCGGGCGACCAGTTCGAGCTGCGACAGTACTTCATCCGGGATTTCGACGAAGAACCGTCGATGCTCGCCGATCTCGGCGAGTTCCTGGGGCGGTTCGATCTGATCGTCACCTACAACGGACGGGCGTTCGACGTCCCTGTCGTCGAAAGCCGCTGTGTGCTCGCGCGCGTGGAGAGACCGTTCGATCATATGCGGCACCTCGATCTCCTCCATATCGGGCGGCGTCTCTGGAAGGCGAGCCACGGGAGCTGCAGGCTGACGGCTCTGGAAGAACGGCTGGTCCGGTTCTTGCGCGGCCCCGATATCCACGGCTCGAAGATTCCCATGGCGTACTTCGACTACCTGCGGACGGGGCGGAGCCATGTGCTCAGGAGTGTTTTCTCGCATAACGCGTACGACATCCTCTCGCTTGCGGCTCTCACCGTCCTTGCCGCCGACCGGGTTGCCGGGGAACCGCAGGCGCTCGATGATCCGAGGGACGTGTATTCGTTGGGAAGAGTTTTCGACAGAGGGCCGGAGCGGTCCCGGAGCATACGTCACTATGAAATGGCGCTCGACTCCGGAGGCCTTCCGGCAGAGTTACGGGTTCGGGCGCTGGAGCGGCTATCGGTTCTCTACACAAGGACCGGACAGAGGGAGCGCTCGCTTGATTGCTGCCTTCGGCTCATCGGAGAACCCTCATTCAACATTTCCGCATACGAGCGGGCCGCGATCCACTATGAGCGCCGGGCGAGAGACTTCGATGCCGCGTGCCGGATCCTTGGGGAAGCGATCGGACGAATCTCGGGCGCCAATAGCGCAACGCGCAACCGCCTGGCTCGACTCGAATCCCGTAGAGCACGCCTCGAGAAGAGGCGTGCGAAACACGCTTACTCCACCGGTTCCAGCCGCACGAGCGAGGTCAGTCCGCCTCCCCGGTCGTCGACCGCGATGTAGATCAGGCCGTCGGGTCCCTGCTTGATGTCTCGGATTCGACCCAGGCCGTCGACGATTCGTTCCTTGCTGAGCACCTGATCGCCGTCTATGGTCAGCCGCTCGATGTAGCTTCCGGCCAGGCCGCCCGCGAAGAAGCTGCCTTTCCATTCAGGGAAACGGTCTCCCGAGTAGATCATCAGCCCCGAAGTGGCGATGGACGGAACCCAGTAGTTGACGGGCTGTTCCATGCCTTCCCGGTGCGTGCCCTCGTGGATGACGGCGCCGCCGTAGTTGACGCCGTAACCGATCACCGGCCAGCCGTAGTTGCGTCCGGGCTGGATGCGATTCAGCTCGTCGCCGCCCTGCGGGCCGTGCTCGGTTTCCCAGACCTCGCCGGTCTCCGGATGGATGGCGAGTCCCTGGAGGTTCCTGTGGCCGTAACTCCAGATTTCCGGGAGGGCGTCGGAGCGGCCGACGAAAGGGTTGTCTGCGGGAACGCTTCCGTCGTCGTGGAGCCGTATGACCGTGCCCTGGTGATTGGCGGGGTTCTGCGCGGGATGGCTCATCGCGCCCGCAAGGCCAGGCGGCGCCATCCGGTCCCCCACGGTTGCCCAGAGGTAGCCGTCGGAATCGAACACGAGCCGGGCGCCGTAATGTCCCGTCGTCGTGCTCCACGCTTCGGCGACAAAGATCTCTTCGGGATCCTCGAGACGATCTCCTTCATACCGGGCGCGCACGATCGCGGTCGTCGACTGTGAGCCGCCGGCGTTCGGTTTCGCGATGCTCAGATAGATCAGCCGGTTCGACTCGAAGTCGGGGTGCAGGACGATCTCCATCAGGCCGCCCTGGCCCTGCGCCCTCACGGCTGGGACACCGTCGACGGGATCGGGAACGAGCTGGCCGTCACGAATGACCCGCAGCCGGCCCGGCCGCTCGGTGATCAGGATGTCGCCATCGGGCAGGAACACGGTCGACCAGGGGTTCTGGAGTCCGTCGGCGACCGTGACCACCCGATAGTCGGCTCCGCGGGATTCGTATTCCCCCTGCGCGCCGAAACACGATACGACTCCTACGGCCAGCGCGCTGGCGAGCGCTGCGATGGACAGGAAACTCGATCTCATCAGCAACCTCCGTCAAAGGATTCTGTCGAATTCAATATTGTAACTGATTCCGGTCGCCCGGCACGTGCGTGAATAATTCCACCATGAAATCGTTCATAGAGCCGTAGAGCAGCCCCTGGAAGCTCCAGCGAAACTGCGGATGGTCGATCTCGCGGTCTGCCACGGTGAAGCGGAACGCGTCGGTGTGCACGTTCGCGACCTTCGGGCGAATCGAGACTTCGACGCCGTCCGAACAGCCGATCACGGAAAACTCGAAGAACGGGTGCTTGTAGAGAGCCAGCTCGGCGGAGACTTTTTCGAGGCTGTCCATCTTCTGGCGCTTAAACGGTCCTGTCTTCCGACTCGCACAACGTGACGATCGCGCATCGGGAGCATTCCGGCCGTCTGGCCTTGCAGACCGCGCGGCCGTGGTGGATGAGCAGGTGGCTGAAATCGATCCACCTCTCGCGGGGCACGATCTTCATCAGGTCCTGTTCGATCTTTTCAGGCCTCGATTCGCGCGTGAAGCCAAGGCGCCGGGCCACTCTCTGGACGTGCGTGTCGACGACGACGCCTCGCGCCTTGCCGAACGCGACGCCGAGGACCACGTTGGCCGTCTTCCGTGCTACCCCAGGGAGTTCCAGCAGCGCCTCCATGTCGTCGGGCACTTTCCCGCCGTAGTCGCGGTCGATGATGGCCGAGGCTTCCCGGATGTGCCTGGCCTTGTTTCTGAAGAAGCCCGTGGAATGGATCATCTTCTCCAGGGCTTCGGGCCTGGACCGGGCAAGCGATCGCGCCGTCGGGTATTTCAGGAAGAGCGAAGGCGTGACCATGTTGACGCGTTTGTCGGTGCTCTGAGCCGAGAGGATGGTCGCGACGAGAAGCTGGAGCGGGTTTGCAAAGTGAAGGGCGCAGCGGGCATCGGGATACGCGGCGCCGAGCCCTTCGATGATCTTCTCCTGGCGACGATTCATCTAAGTCGAAGTGCTCGATTTTTCCGATGGGCTGTCTTGTTTCTTCTTCTTCTTCTTCCCGGGTTTGCTCTTTTCTTCTCCTGCGGAGGTGCCCTCGGCGCCGGACTCGTCGGAACTGCCCTTATCCCCAGGCGTTTCCTTCGTGCCCGCTCGGGCGTAGTCGGTGACATACCATCCACTGCCTTTCAACTGGAACGCCGACTGTGAGACGAGCTTGGTGAGCGTTCCCCCGCATCCAGGGTGTCTTCTGAGCGGCGGATCCGAGAACTTCTGGATCCGCTCGATGACTTTACCGCACTTGCGGCAGCTATACTCGTATATTGGCATCAGCGAATCTAATAGCACACAGGCTTGCGGATTGTGAAGCGGCCGGCTTGATTCGCCAGGGGTCCGTCAAAGTCGCTTACCAGGAGGCGAACGGGAGAAAAATGGGGACAGACACCTTTTTCAGGCACTAATGTTCGTTCCTGAGCGGAATGACACGCGAAAAAGGCTGTCTGTCCCCATTTTTCGCATGTCGGGATGCGACTTTGACAGACCCCTGCTTGATTCGCCGCCTGGGCTTCCGTAAAATCTCCGTTCCCGGTCGAACAGAGTGTTGTCGATAATGAAGAGATCCTGGATATCGGGCGCGCTTCTGGGCTGTCTGGCGGCCGGCGTCCTCGTGCGCGTCGGAAGCGCCGACGGGGCTTTGGGGCAGTCCAACTTCCGGAATATTCAGGTTCTGACCGACATGACGGACCGGGACATTCAGCAAACCATGCAGAGCTGGACCCGGCAGTTCGGGATCACCTGTTTCGATTGCCACGTCCAGGGGGACTTCGCTTCCGACGCGGTCGAGCGGAAGCGGACGGCGCGCCGGATGGCAGAGATGGTCCGCGCCCTGAACCAGACACCCTACTTCAGCGAGTCGTCCCGCGAAGCGGACTGCTTCCTGTGCCATCAGGGCTCGTTCGAGATCTCCGCTTTCGAGGGGGACGATTGATCGACGAGGTACGCAGGATCCTGCTGGAGTTGGGAGAAGACCCTTCGCGGGAGGGGCTCGAAGGGACTCCGGAGCGGGTCGACCGCTCGCTCCGTGATCTCACCCGGGGCTACGCGGAGGACGCCGACGGCATACTCAACGGGGCGCTGTTCGACGTGCGCCATGACGAGATGGTCATCGTCAAGGACATCGAGGTGTTCAGCCTCTGCGAGCACCATCTCCTGCCGTTCTTTGGAAAGTGCCACGTCGCCTATCTACCCGAGGACAGGGTCGTCGGGCTGAGCAAGATCCCGCGACTGGTGGACATGTTCGCCCGGAGGCTTCAGGTGCAGGAGCGCCTGACGGTCCAGATTGCCCAGACCATCGAGGAGAAGGTGCGCCCGCGCGGGGTCGCGGTCGTCATCGAGGCCCAGCACCTGTGCATGATCATGCGAGGGGTGGAGAAGCAACATTCCGTGACCGTGACCAGTTCGATGCTCGGGGCCTTCAAGACAGATCAGAACACCCGCAACGAGTTCCTCAACCTGATTCACAGGTCCTGACTTCGATCCATCGGTGAACGATTCTCTCAAGCATAGCGCCGCAGCAGCAGCGCTCGACGAACTGAAGACCGGGATGGTGATCGGTTTGGGCTCGGGCTCCACGATGGCGTATTTCATACGCGGACTGGGAGAGCGTGTCCGGCGGGGTCTGTCCGTGTCGACGGTGGCGACTTCCCTCCAGTCGGCCAGCCTGGCCGCCGAAGAGGGAATTCCGGTCCGGACTTTCCGCGAGCACAAGGCGCTGGACCTGACCGTGGACGGTGCGGATGAGGTGTCGCCCCGGCTCGACCTGGTGAAGGGTCTCGGGGGGGCGCTCGTCAGGGAGAAGATCGTCGCGAAGGCGTCACGGCGCCTGATCATCGTCGTCGACGAGACCAAGCTCGTGGACCGGCTGGGATCTCGCGTCCCGGTACCCGTCGAGGTGCTGCCGTTCGCGAGAGACCTGGTCGAGTACACCCTGGCGGGCATCGGCGGAGAGCCCCGGGTGCGCCTGGTGGACGGCGTGGTATTCGAATCGGACAACGGAAACCACATTCTCGACTGGCACGTGGAGCCGATCGAGGATCCCGGGGGTCTGGAGAAAGATCTCAAGTCCATCACGGGCGTGGTCGATTCGGGGATCTTCGCCAACCTGGCCGATCGCGTCATCGTGGCCGGGGCCGGAGGCATCCGCACGATGGACAGGCCGGGCCAGAAAGGGGAAACAGCCGAATGAAACCCTTGTTCATCACAGACGACGAGGTCCGCGATCTCGTGTCCGTATCCGAGACCGTCGATATCCTCGGAACGGCTTTCGCGCAGCAGGCTTCGGGTCAAGCCGTGAACCTCACGCGACGGAGGCTGGCGACGGGCAAGGTCTTCCTTCACATATTGGGAGGCGCCGTCGGAGCCTATTTCGGGTACAAGGCGTACACGGTGGGTGCGGGCGGGGCCCGGTTCCTCGTCCACCTGTTCGATTCCGGGACCGGGCAGCTGGTTTCCCTGATGCAGGCGGATGTCCTGGGCCAGATCCGCACGGGAGCCGCCACGGGGCTGGGAACACGGTGCCTTTCACGGAAAGACGCTCGGGTCGCGACGCTTTTCGGCGCCGGATGGCAGGCCCAGTCCCAGTTGGAGGCCATGGCCGCGGTGCGCAGTCTCGAGCGCGTCTGGATCGTGAATCGAACTCCGGAGAAAGCCGAGCGCTTCATCGAAAGCATGAGTCCGCGCGTCGACGCGGAACTGCGGCGGGCCACCTCTCCGGAAGAAGCCGTTGGCGCAAGCCAGATCGTTACGACGATCACGGGCAGCCGCGAGCCTGTCCTCTACGGCTCCTGGATCCGCCCCGGGACTCATGTCAACGCCGCCGGCGGCAACATGCTGCTCCGGAAAGAGGTGGACGGGGAAGTTGTCAGCCGCGCCGGCCTCATCGTCGTCGATTCCATCGAACAGGCGCGTATCGAGTGCGGCGAGTTTCTCGGAGTCCTGACAACGGGCCGCCGCCACTGGGACGAGATCGTCGAGCTGAAGGACGTCGTCGCCGGCCGCATCGAACGACAGTCAGACGAGGAGATCACATTCTTCAAGTCGCAGGGCGTGGGCCTCGAGGACGTGGCGCTGGGTGCGGTAGTCTACGAACGCGCGCGGGAGAGGGGGATGGGAAGAGATCTGGATCTGTCGTAGTTGTCAGCTTTCGGTGTTCAGCGACCCGGTCGATTGCACTTTCTCGGGAACCTCGACCCAGAGCGCATCGCCGCGAACTTCGCAAGCGTACCTCCGGGCCGTCAGCGTTTTCCCCCGGCAGCCGCCGTCGTCGAGACGCACTCGCCAGCCGTGCCAGCCGCAAATCACCGCACCCTCCTCGACGATGCCTTCGGTCAGGGGAAAGCCCAGGTGCGGGCAATAGTTTTCCAGCGCGAAGTAGCTTTGATCCCAGTTGAAGACCGCGATGTCCAGGCCGTCGACGTCGAAGGCCCGGCCGGATCCATCTCGGGGCAGCTCGTCGAGGGAAGACGCCCGAACCCACTTCACCGGCTGATCCATACCCCAAGTCTACCAGACGCCTGCGACGGCCATTCCGGGCGCGTGTTATACTCGCCCCCTCCCCGATGGCTGATTTCAAAGTCCTTTTGGTCGACGGCATCGACGAGTCAGGTGTGGAGATCCTGAGGCAGACCGGTGTCATCGATGCCGTCGTCGAGCCGCGCCCCGGCCGTGATCGCCTTCTCGAAGTGATTCCGGAAATGGACGGCCTCGTCGTCCGGAGCGCCACCCGCGTCGACTCCGGGCTGATCGATCGGGCCAGAAAGCTCAGGGTTATCGGGAGGGCTGGGGTCGGTGTCGACAATGTCGATGTCCGGGCCGCGACCAGCAAGGGCGTGCTGGTCATGAACTCGCCGGGCGGTTCGACGGCCACCACGGCCGAGCACACGCTGGCCATGATGTTCGCCCTGGCGCGTAATATTCCGCAGGCGTGCCGACTGTTGAAGGAAGGCACCTGGAGCCGGAGCCGGTTCCAGGGGGTCGAGCTGGAAGGGAAGGTGCTCGGCGTCGTCGGGCTGGGCCGCATCGGCAGCGCCGTCGCGCGAAAGGCGCAGGGGCTGGGGATGACCGTCGTGGCGTACGATCCATTCCTCAGTCCGGACGCGGATTTGAGCACCGGTTTCGAGAGCGTCGTGCTCGATGCGCTTCTCGACCGTGCGGATTTCATCACCGTGCATACGCCTCTGACGCCGGAAACCAGGGGACTCGTCAACGCGAAGACGATAGCCCGGATGAAGGACGGCGTGCGCCTGATCAACTGCGCCCGTGGAGGCGTGATCGACGAAGCGGATCTGTTCGATGCCCTCCGGTCGGGCAAGGTGGCCGGCGCCGCTTTCGACGTGTTCGAGAGCGAGCCCGATACGGATTCGCCGCTGCTGGGTCTGGAGAATTTCATCGCGACGCCTCATCTTGGGGCGTCGACCGTCGAGGCCCAGCGAAAGGTGTCTTCGGACATATGCCGCCAGATCGCCGATTATCTCGTGCGTCAGGTCGTCCAGGGCGCGCTGAATTTCCCGCAGATGGACCCCGGCCGGCTGGAGCGCTACAGGCACTTCGTGGACCTGGCCACCCGTCTGGCTTCGTTTCTAGGCCAGATCAGCGAAGGTCGCATGCGTCTGGTGTCGATTCGGTACTCGGGAGAGGCCTGCGACCTGGACCTCAAGTACCTGACCTCGACGATCGTGCGCGTCTTGCTCGATCCCATACTTCAGGAAGGCGTCAACCTCATCAACGCGGCCCACGTGGCGGAACAAAGGGGTATTCGGATACAGGAGACCCGCGTGCCCGTGCCCACGAACTTCACGAACCTTATCGAGATCGAGCTGGAAACCGACCGCCAGGCGCGGCGCGTGTCGGGAACCGTCTTTACCGACAAGGTCCCGCGAATCGTCAGCATCGAAGGATTCGCGCTCGAATTCGTCCCGAACGGGCACATGATCTTTCTGACCAACAACGACAAGCCCGGCGTGATCGGCGCGATCGGCACGCTGCTCGGCGAGCGCGGCGTCAACGTGGCCGGCATGCACGTGGGCCGGGACCAGGAGGGAGGACGGGCCCTTGCGCTGCTGCTCGTCGACGACGCGGTGGACGATTCGATCGTCGAGGCCATTCGTCATACCCGGAACGTGCTGACCGCGCAGGCGTTGTTCGTTCAGTGAACCGGCAGGAGGTCCGGTTGGAATGGCGTCGATCGTGACATTCCCGGTAGAATACATATATGCCGATCGTCGCCGTCCTGATCCCGTGTTTGTTGGCTCTCGGACTTGCGTGCCTCGCGCCACCGGCCTCCGCCGCTCAACAGGCCGGGGAGCGCCCCGACGTGCATTCCGAGTTCGCCTTCGGTTCGTTCCCATACTCTCCTGAAGCGGCGGCCCTGTTCGAGTCCGAAGTGGCGCGCATGCTCGTCGGCGCGCTTGACCGCGGGTGGTCGCTGGATAAGTTTCTGAAAGAGACGGGCGGTTCCCAACTCGACGCCCTGACTCTTCTCGACGACCTGGAACAGGCGAATCTGGTTCGTGGCACGAGCGAGTACGACCGCCGGCCGGGTCTGCTTCTGGTCCGGGAGTCCGAGGCTCAGGCTCTCCGCCCCGATCTCGAGGCAGACGCCGCCGAGTTCGTCCGGATCATCGGGGAGCATTGGGAGGACGTGGAACGGTTCGTCGCGTCCCTCGATGCCGGGCAGGATCTTCCTCGCGGGCAATTGTTCTACACCGCGATCGTCGGGGGCGTCCTCACGGGCGGTCTGGTCGAGGCGCTCGCGGACGACCAGACGCTGATCCCGGGGCCGCCGCGGCGGAACCGGGAGACCGGGAACTACTACGCCTGGCTGGTGGAGAGCTCGGGTAGAGCGCCGTTGGTAGGAAAACAGAGCGACCGTGTCGGCGCCTATACGGTCTACTCCGTGGGCACGGAGCGGGAAGACAACGTGCGGATTCAGATCGAGGAGCTCCGGACGGAGGGCCCGGTCTTCGAGTCCGAAGACGCCGGGCGGTGGCGTGTGTTCTCCAGCGTTTTTTCCCGGGACTATTTGCTACCGTACCTGAAGTCCAGGCGGAGCGGGCTGCTCGACCTTCATCGCCGTGTCCGGTCCTCGCGTTATGCGGCGTTTGCCGACTCTCGTGGTGGACGGCCTGGTCGAGCGGAACGATATCGCGGCTCCGGAGTCGAGCTACAAGTACGCGATCCGAACGGCGCGGTAGCATGGATTCTCCCCCCGAGTCCCTCGACGACCTGGCCGGTCGTCTGGGGATCCATCGCATCTCCCGCCACATCTTTCTGTGTGCCGATCAGACTGTCCCCCGGTGCGCTCCGAAAGAGGACACGATCCGTGCATGGGACTACCTGAAGCGCCGCCTGTCCGAGCTGGGAGTGGACCAGCCCGGCGGTTGTCTCTACAGGACGAAGGCCAATTGTCTGCGGATCTGCCAGCAGGGACCGATCGCGGTCGTCTACCCCGACGGTGTCTGGTATCACTCGGCCGGGCCGGAAGTGATCGAGCGGATCATTCAGGAACACCTGATCGGGGGGCGGCCTGTTGAGGGGTATGCGCTCGCCGGGAGACCGGGCTGACGGTAGGAACGGCGCGGCGTGCCGCTGCGGGATTTCCGATCCGATCATCGCCTTACGCTATCGCCTCGGCTCCGCCTCGTTGATCACCTGCACGGAGGAACCGTGCAGGTCCTATAGAAGAGAAGAGAAGAGAAGAGAAGAGAAAGGAAAAGGACAATCGTGTGACCGCAACCTGACGATCGGGCGCATCCGCCCTCTACCGGCTCTCGAACCCCTTCCGCCTCATCGTTCCCCAGCCCGTCCGCGTGTTCAGTAGTCCGTCGACGAGGCCCTTCGCGCGCCACACCGCCATGAGCTGGCGATAGCCGAAGTTCTCGAGGACCGCCGCCGTGAACAGCCCCAGAACGTCCCGGACCGACGGGTATTTGCGCAGCGTGAATTCCTCGAGCAGAATTGCTCCGGTCGACAGGATCAGTCCGAAC
>Ga0299906_10003315_pt1 | contig 13269 bp, 6 predicted proteins | sample RVTome_14_FD_200259 | JGI IMG/M metagenome (GOLD analysis project Ga0299906, IMG submission 200259) | Soil microbial communities from uranium-contaminated site in the Upper Colorado River Basin, Wyoming, United States - RVT145D125 (version 2) ...
TCGATGCCCTGGTCCGTGTAGTGCACGAAGTCGACGAACAGCTCCCGGCGCCCGCCTAGCCAAGTACTGTTCGGCACGAACCCCGCTCCCACCTCGTTGGCCACGCGCTCCATGATCCGGTTGTAATCGTCGTGATGTGAGAGGAACTCGTCGTGCAGGGGGTACCGAACGATGTCGTTGTAGTCCTTCTGGGACACGTGTCTCTCGAAGAACTCCTCGCTCGGTTCGATTGCTTGGCCACCTAGCACCGCCCGGATTCCATTCGCCTGGGCCAACGCCACAAACGAGCGAACGTTCCGTTCGAAGGACGCGGCGGCGGCCGCAGGCGGTGTGTGGCCGTAGGACGTACGCTGGATAGGGTGCCGCGAGAGGGCCATCTGAACCCGGTCGCGAACCAGCCAGAAGAGCTGCCAGTCCTGCAGCAGCAGGCTCGTGAGCGTGTACCGCGACGCGAAGTCCGGCAGGTAGTAGGGGTTGGAGAACTTGTGGGAGTAGTCGACGCGGAAGTCTGGGAAGTAGCCTGCGGTCAGGTCGTTGATGTTGTGGCTCAGGATGACGACGTCGGGGCGCCAGGAGAGCACGTTCAGCTCGAGGAGGATCAACGAATGCGCCGTCGAGTATGCCGCGTTCCCGACGTTGATCACCTCGACGTCCGTGCGTCCGGTAGCCTTCCTCAACTTGCGCTGGAGCACCAGAGGGTAGTGGGTCCTGCTCTGTTCGAAGTTCCAGCCGTTCTCGGTCGAGGAACCCCCGAAACAGACGATCCTGAGGCTCCCTTCCGGCTTCTCGAAGGGGAAGAGCTCGCCGTGCCTGGAGGAAATGAGGATCTCGCCGTCCCGCTCGCGGTAAGGGTCGAAGCCGAATATGAGAAACGGGCGTACCTTGAGAACATGCTGGGCGATCAGATTGCGGTGCCCTGACCAGAAGCCGATGCCCCGATACGCGTCATAGCTGCGGAGCCCGCACTCACCGAGTAAGCACGCGAACAGCACAGCTCCCGCGATCAGAACCAGCTTCTGACGAACACCGAACGGGGCATCGCCGCTCACGGAAACCCCCATTGGCATTTCGCCGCTGCGTTGCGGTTGCGATTGCGTCCCGGGATCCATCGCTTTGGGCTCCTTTTCAGGCCACACGGTGGCCTAAGCCCCGATCGTCGTGTGCCTCCGGGATTCCTCCAAGCTAGCCCAGGCGTTGCTTCTCGCCGCTGCCCTGGAAACCCCGAGCATGCTCACATGGGGACGTTCTGGGTAGACAGTCCGTTGAGCCTGGGCTGTCCTGTTGCGGCTGGTCGCTCCCGGTACTACCTTCGAAGCTCTGGGACCGACACTGCCCGGCGCACGAGGCTGGATTGTCCCGAATGGGCGCCATGTTAGCATAGCTCGTCCCGCTGATCTCGGTCGGCGAAGCTGGGGTGTTTCTCATCGGCGGGCTCGTGTAGCCAAGATGAATCGCGGCGGCGGGATAGCTCCCTGATCGAGGCGGCGAGGGGTCTTCCCTTCCGGCATGCCGGAACGGTGGGGTGCGCATCCCCCTCGCCCCCCTTTCTGTGCGCGGTCTCGACGAGCTGTCCCACGACCCAGCTGGGTCGTTACCCACGACGAAGGTGAGGTCAGGCCGATGAGTGCCGCGCGAGAGCCGCGCTGGGTCGTTCTGAAGTTCGGCGGGACGAGCGTCTCGAGCCTCGGGCGCTGGCAGACCATCGAGACCGCCGCACGGGAGCGCCTGGGCGAAGGGCTGCGACCGCTGATCGTCTGCTCCGCCCTCTCCGGCGTCACGGACCGGCTCGAGGCTCTGCTGGAGGCAGCCGGCCGCGGCCAGCTCGGCGACGGGCTCGACGCGCTCCGGAAGCGCCACGTCGACTTCGCCGCGGCGCTCGGGGCGGACTTCGAGCGGGAAGCCGGGGAGGAGTTCGAAGCGCTCTCCCGCGTCCTCACGGGTGCCGACCTGCTCGGTGAGGTGAGCACCCGGGCCCGGGCCCGGGTGCTGGCCCGCGGCGAGCTGCTCTCGTCGCGTCTGGGGGCCGCCTACCTGCACAGCCGGGGCCTGGCGGTCCGCTGGCTCGACGCCCGGGATTGCCTCACGGCCCGGGACGAGCCCGGTGCGTCGGAGAAGCGCAGGATCCTCTCGGCGAGCTGCACGGGGGAACGCGACGAGGCGCTCGGGGAGCGGCTCGCTGCGGACCGGGCCGACGTCTTCGTCACCCAGGGCTTCATCGCCCGCGACGCCGAGGGGGGCACCGTCGTGCTGGGGCGCGGGGGCTCCGACACGTCCGCCGCGTACCTGGCCGCCGCGCTCGGCGCGGTCCGCTGCGAGATCTGGACCGACGTACCGGGGCTGTTCACGGCGAACCCCAGGATCATCCCGGCGGCTCGGCTGCTCCGGGCCCTCGACTACGACGAGGCCCAGGAGATCGCCTCCACCGGGGCCAAGGTCCTGCACCCGCGCTGCCTCTCGCCGTTGCGGCACGCCGGGATCCCGATCCACGTCCTCTCCACCGACCACCCGCAGCTCCAGGGCACGGTGATCTCCCGCCGGCGCGCGGACCAGGGGGCGCGGGTCAAGGCGCTCTCGTGGCGCAAGGGGATCACCCTGATCTCGATGGACAGCGTCGGGATGTGGCAGCAGGTAGGGTTCCTCGCGGACGTCTTCGCCTGCTTCAAGCGGCGCGGGCTCTCGGTGGACGCGGTCTCGACCTCCGAGACGAACGTCACCGCTTCCCTGGATCCCACGGCGAACGCCCTGGACCCCCAGACCATCGACGGTCTGCTCGAGGACCTCCGGCCCTACTGCCGCCCGACGGCGATCGGACCGTGCGCGGCCGTGAGCCTGGTGGGACGTCGGATCCGGGCGATCATGCACCAGCTGGGGCCGGCTCTCGAGGTCTTCGAGGAGCAGCGCATCCACCTGGTCTCCCAGGCCGCGAGCGACCTGAACCTGACCTTCGTGGTCGACGAGGACCAGGCGGAGCGGCTCGTGCGCCAGCTCCACTCGATGCTGTTCCGACACGCCGAGCTGGACCCCGTCTTCGGACCGACCTCGGAGCACGTCTTCGGCGGGCCGCCGGCCCCGGCGGCGGGAGCAGGGGCGTGGTGGCGGCGCCGGCGGCACGACCTGCTGAAGCTCGCCGCAGAGGGCTCCCCGGCCTACGTTTACGACCGGGAGAGCCTGGAGCGCGCCGCGGCGTCCCTCGCGGCTCTGAGCAACGTGGACCGGACGTTCTACTCCATGAAGGCGAACCCGCACGCCGACGTCCTCCGGATCGTCGAGGGCGCGGGGCTGGGCATCGAGTGCGTTTCGGTGGGCGAGCTGGAGCGCGTGCTCGAGCTGTTCCCGGGACTGGACCCGGGCCGCCGCATCCTGTTCACGCCGAACTTCGCGCCGCGCTCGGAGTACGAGCGCGGCTTCGCGGCCGGCGCGATCGTCACCCTCGACAACCTCCATCCCCTCGCCGAGTGGCCCGAACTCTTCGCTGGGCGCGAGGTCTTCGTGCGCCTCGACCCGGGGAGCGGTCGGGGCCACCACGCTCACGTCCGGACCGCGGGGACCGCATCGAAGTTCGGCATCGCGGAGGCGGATCTCGACGAGCTGGCTCGCCTGGCGGCCGGCGCGAGCTGCAGCATCACGGGGCTTCACGCCCACCGCGGCAGCGGGATCCTGGACAGCCGTCCCTGGGCCGAGACGGCTCTGTTCCTGGCGGGCGTCGCGGAGCGGCACTTCCCCGACGCGAAGGTCCTGGACCTGGGAGGCGGGCTGGGGGTCCCCGAGCGCCCCGACCAGGCTCCCCTGGCCCTGAGCGAGCTGGACGACTCGCTGGCTCCGGTGAAGCGGGCCCACCCCCGCTTCGAGCTGTGGCTCGAGCCGGGCCGCTACGTCGTGGCCGCGGCCGGAGTCCTTCTGGCCCGGGTCACCCAGACCAAGCGCAAGGGGCCCGTGAGCTACGTCGGGATCGACGCCGGGATGAACTCGCTGATCCGCCCGGCCCTGTACGGGGCGTTCCACGAGATCGTGAACCTGACTCGCCTCGACGAGGAGCGTTCGATCACGGCGAGCATCGTGGGACCGATCTGCGAGACCGGCGACACGCTGGGGCACTCGAGGCGGCTCCCAGCGAGCCGGGAGGGCGACGTGATCCTGATCGCGAACGCGGGCGCGTACGGGAGCGCCATGGCGTCTCGCTACAACCTCCGGGAGCCGGCCCGGGAGGTCCTGCTGGGGGATCCCGCGCCTTGGGAGCGACCCCCCCCGGGTGCCGCACGCGGCGCCCCTTGACGCTCCACGGCGTCGGTCGCTAAGGTGACGAGATGCCCACGCGCCAGGCCAGGTGGACCAGCGCGGTCTGTCTCTCGGTGCTCGCGGGTCTCTCCGCGACCGCGGGATGGTTGGATACACCCGTCCGCGCCGAGGGAAGCCTCGGGATTACAGCTACAGCCGAGGGCTTCGCGGTCGAGAGCGGAGCCTACAGCTGGCGGATCTCGCGCGAGCAGTTCACCGTGGTCGAGAGCGCCAGCGCCGAAGGACGTCCGCGGTTGACGGCGGGGCGGGCCACGGTCAGGCTGATGGGTCGCGAGCTGGCCTTCGGGCCACCCACCGAGGGCGACGCCGGAGACGATTGGGTCGAGCTGCGGGGTTGGGTCACGCCCGAGTCGCACTTGTGGTACGTCGCGCGGTACCAGTTCTTCCCGGCCCGACCGTTCTGTCGCCTCGTCGTGACTCTGACTGATCGCCACGATGCCGTGCTCGACGAGCCCCGCGAAGAGGGAGCAGTATCGCGAAGGCTCGGGAAGCTCGCGGACACCTTGGCCTCCTGGTGGAGCGGCCCGGAGCGACCGCGAACGGAGCCCTGGAGCAGCGGGCCAGGTGATCCGCGGTGGAAGCAACGCCGTGTTCACCGCTGGCGGCTGACGATCGGGGCCCCCGCAGGGCATCCCGCGCAGGCGACCCAGCGGAACAGCTTCGACGGATCGGCGGACGACGAGCCCCGGGTCGATGTCGCGTCGGCCAGCGGCTCCTCCTACCAATGGAAGCCGCAGCTCGAGCTCGACCCCGCTCGCTATCAGTTGAGCCACTCTGTCGGCGACCCCCGGAACCGGGTGACCTGGTATCCGATGTATACGGGAACGGCACGCCTCGATGCGCTGTACACCGGTTTCGAGCACCGCTACAAGGGTGCTCTCGGGGTGACATACGAGGTTCGGGACGCGAGCGGGCGTGTCGTCGAGGTGCTCGGCGACCAGGTACCCGGCCCCGGCGTAGTCGAGCTCGGGACATACGACCTCGACGACGAGTCGTACGCAGCTGTCGTCGCGACCGGCCGTGGCGTGGAGCCCCGAGCCATCGCCGGCGCGTTGCGGGTGACGCCGCGCGGAACGGGGACGCCATTCGAGATTCCCCTGGGGCGCCGGCATCCCGGGATTCTCGTCGACGGGCCTGTGGTGCTGGCGGTGAAGGACTTCTGGCAGCACCACCCGATCTCACTGTTCCGGACCCGCGACGGTATCGGTTGGCAGGCCATCGAGAGACCCGAGCTCCTGGGACCGGGAATGGGGCTGACTCTGGAGAGCCTGATCAGCATCGGCGGCCGCGAGGAGGAGGCGCGGTCGCTGCTCTACGAGCCCCCGGAGCGGGAGCTCCCCGACTGGGTCCACCCGATCGACGGGAGCATGGCGCGACCCGGCGAGGCATCCCAGAGCTACGACGAGCTGCTGCGCACGTTCGCCGACACGTATCCGGAGTACCTCGAACGCCAGGACAGCATGGGCTGGCGGAACTGGGGGGACTACCAGATCGGCGGGAGCTACACCTCCGAATCGGGGCCCGTCGAGCAGTGGGCCAACCTCCAGTACGACCTTCCCTACGGCCTGTTGCTGGCCTGGCTCCGGACGGGTGACCAGCGCCTCTGGCGCCACGCCCAGGCCAGCGTGCGCCACCTGATGGACATCGACCTCGTGAAGTTCCAGCCGCTCCCGGTCAAGCTCAACGGTCTCGTGTACCGAAAGGGCGAGACACCGCTCGAACGCTCTCACGTCGCCTCCGAGCCCGTGGTGGATCAGGGGTTCGGGTTCCGCTCCCTGCTCCTCTACCACGCCCTGGTCGGCGAGCTCTGGGCGAGGGATCTGGCCCGGCAGCACATCCGGCAGCTCGCCTGGTACGGGCAGCACCGGCCTTCGTTCGTCCGCTTCGGAGATCGCCCGGCCGCCTGGATGCTGCGGGGCGCGCTCGCCGGCGCGGAGCACTTCCCGGACGACGGTTCGTACGACTACGCTTCCATCGCCGACGCCCTCGTTCGAGAGATACTCGACTACCATCGGACCGCGGGCCGCCTGCCCGGTGGCCAGCCCGTCTGGCAGGGACAGCTCATCGAAGCGCTCGCGCTGTATCACGCTCGCACGGGCCGCAAGGACGTCGCTGAGCTCATCGAGGGCGGCGTTCGTCACCTGCTGGAGCGCTGTCTCCGTCGCAGCGCGAGCGGCGACTACGAGTTCGCCTACTCGCTGGGCAGCCGGGAGGCGAGCGAGCCATTCACTGTCAAGCGGTGGACGGACGACAGCAACTACGCCTTCCTCTGGCTGAGCTCGATCGGCTACGCCTACTTCCTCAGCGGCGACACGGCGCTCGCAGAGCACGGCAGGGACCTCTTCGTCTACGCGAGGGAGGAGCTGGCCGGAGAGCCGAGCCCGAGGCCATGGACGAGCGCTCTCGCCTTTCCCCACGGGTTCATCCACTACTCCGGAAACGATTCGCTCCCGGACGCCACTCCATAGCTGCGACGTGCAGCGGCGGGCATGGTGGGAAGGCGGGACGTCCGAGATGCCGTTGCGATGCCGTCGCCGATCCGGTCCCGCCGGTGAATCCCGTGTTCCGCCGGGAAGCGGTCCCGGCAGCGGCAGCTCGGGCAACCGGCCGAGTGGCGGCGTCCGGGCTGGAGACGGCACCGAAGCGGGTAGAGTGAGCTCGCCTTGCTCCGATTCCTGCTCCCACCGAGACCCCGCCATCCCGCGAGATCGGGACGAGTCGGTGTGCTCTGCTTCATGGCCGCGAGGACCTCCCGGCGACTGGCGACGCTCTCGTTCCGGCGGCCGCGTGGCTGGCTCGCTACCATGGCCTGCGAGTCCCCCACTCTCCTGGTGCTGGCCGCCGTTGGCTGCTCGAGCGGTAGCACGGGACCTCCACTGGATCGCACGAGCGCGCCCCCGGCGATCTCGAGGGACCGGGATCTCTGGCTCTCGGACTTCGAGGGCGACGAGGACCTGGCGCTCTGGAGATTCCGCGATGGCGACGCGTCGCTGTCGACCCGCTACTCGAGTCACGGCCTGAGGTCGGCCCACCTCGTCTTCCACCCCGCGCGCGCACCCTCCTTCAGGCTGTCGACGAGCGACGCGGGCCTCGCAGACTGGCGCTTCTACGAGTCGCTCGCGTTCGACCTCTGGAACCCCGGCACTGATCGAGTCACGACGACGATGCAGATCCACGACGCCGATGGCAGGCGTTACAGCGAGGTCGTAGCCGTCGATGGAGAACGCGCGGTCGAGGTCGACGTGCCGTTGGCCCACGTGGCTTCCTTTCTGGATCTCGGGCGGGTCACCGAGATCGAGCTATTCCGGTGGCGACCGGCGGAGAGGTCGAGTCTCTTCGTCGACGCGTTTCGCCTCCGGGCGGGGAGCCGGCCCGCCTCGGACCGCGGCGAGGTGGCCCCATTCGTACCTGGCGCAGAGTGGCAGGTGGGGTGGGCGCACAGCCTCGTGAAGGTCCACCGGGACCCGGGCAGCTTCCGGGGCCATCTGGAGGGTCCCTCGGAGATCGAGATGGCCCGGGGTGAGACCGAGAGCTTCCAAGTGGCAGTCCTCGGCGGATCTCGCCCCGCCACGGTCCGGGTATCCGTGAGTCCGCTCCGGAGGCGCGAGGGGCCGGGCGTGTTGGTGCCAGCTCGCGTGGAGGTTCGTCGCGTCGACTACGTCGAGACGGTCACACCGTACTACCCGACAACCCTGGCTGGTGGCGAGTGGCCGGATCCTCTCTCGCCCGTCGACCACGGCGAGGTGCCGCCGGGTCGGATCCAGCCGTTCTGGGTCTCTGTGCGGGCGCCGGAGGACCAGCCGCCGGGGACGTACGAGGGCTTCGTCTCGGTAACTGACGCCGAGGGCCGAAGCGAGCTCCTGGCGCTCCGCGTGAACGTCTGGGCGTTCAGCATCCCGAGCAGCGGACACCTGAAGACGGCGTTCCACGTGTCCCCGTTCCAGCTCGAGAAGGCCTACGAGAGCTTCGTCCGCGGCGGCTACAGGTGGAAGGGCCGGCTCGACGAGCTGACGTCGCTCTACTTCGAGGACCTCCTGCGCCATCGCCTGTCTCCGATGCTTCACGTCGACCCTCTGGAGCCCGGCTTCGCACGAGAGATCGAGCGGCTCCGCAGGCTGGGACTCGTCGCCTTCGCGCTCGGCCATCGCGGCGGTTCCGCTGGTAACAACTGGCCCACGGGAGGCATGCTCGACCGCCTGATGCCCTGGTATCGCGGGTCTGCTGCCGCGCTTCGTTCCCAGGGACTCCTGGGCTCGTCCTACGTGTACGCATACGACGAGCCCGAGCTCGGTCTGCCGCACGTCGCCGAGGTGACTGCGGCGCTGCATGGCGCCGATCCCGGGCTCCGCAATCTGGTGGCACTGTTCTCGGCCCCTGATCCGGAGCGCCACGCAGACTGGATCGAGGACGTCGACATCCTCTGCCTTCGGAACGCCGCCTACGACCCTCGGGTAGCAGATTGGTTCCGGCACCAGAGCGGCGGCGAGGTGTGGATCTACGTGTCCTCACCTACCTACCCCTACCCGACGCTGGTGATCGACTATCCCGCGATCGCGGCGCGCATTCTCCCCTGGATGTGCTGGAAGTACGGAGTGGACGGGCTCCTGTACTGGAACGTCAACTTCTGGCGCCGCGATCCCTGGGCGCGGGCCGACAACTTCGTCGACGGCCAGAATGGGAATGGCGCGCTCTACTACCCCGCTGCCTGGGGACCCGTCCCGTCACTCCGCCTGGCCCTGCTCCGGGATGGCATGGAGGACTACGAGTATCTCCACGCCCTGGCGACGGCCGTCTCCGAGGCTCGCCGGGATGGTGGCGATGCAGGCCTGATCCGGAACGCGGAGGAGCTCCTGGCGATCGATCCCCAGCTCGTTCAGTCGATGCGCAGGCACTCGCAGGATCCGGAGCTCCTGCTCGGCGCGCGAAGGCGCATCGCGACCGCCATCGAAGGGCTCAGAAGGCAGGAGCACGATCCCGGTTCTGGCCGCCATCCCTGAGCGGTCCGCGCCGGGCCGCGCTCGTTCTATCCCACGCTAGAGCGTCTGGAACAGCTCGCGAAGGCTCCCTCTCATCCGCGTCATCTCCTCGGGATCGAGCCTCTCCCGGTTCGCCACCTTGAACGGCCCGATCTGGGCCAGTGCCGTCTCGTTTACGGCTCCATCCAGGAGAGTGCGACTGATGCGCCGGACGGCCCCCACGGGATCCTCGCAGAAGGACTCGTATGCGACGTTGAGGAAGCGGCGTGCATCGACCTGGGCTTCTCCCTCTCTGAGTCTCGCTTCGATCGCGAACACCTGCCGACACACGTCGTCGAGATAGCCTTCCCGGCCGGCGTCGGGGTTGGAGTCCTGACTCAGGAGACCCCAGCCGACGAACCGGCTGCCTTGAATCTGCTCACGGGCGAGAACGAGCGATTGCGCGACGTATTCGGGCTCCCTTCGCACGACAACGAAGCGTGCGTTCGGCAGCGCGGCTGCCAGGAGGGCGAGACAATCGGTGTTTCTGTTGTTCTTGTTCACCAGGGGCCGACCGAAGGTGGACAACCAGGTGTCGAAGAACTCCCTCATCGACCGGGACTGCTCTTCGTCGATGCTCGCAGGCGCGTGGTACCGGTCCGTCGCCCCCAGCCACCGGTTCCAGATTGAGAACGCGTCGCTCGGGCCACTCAGGCCCGCCGTGTTCCCGTAGTAGCTCCGGAAGGGCTTCGGCCTCGTCCGTGGCGCGCCCCCGAAGAGCAGGCTGGCGGCAATCGGAGCCCGCGGGAAGAGGCTGCCCAGGTTGCTGAAGTAGCTCACGTCCAGGCCCGAGACCAGGGCCTGGTACACCAACGTCGAGCCGCTTCGCGGCGCCCCGACGACCAGGAGGATCGGCAGGTCTGAGTACGCGGCGCTCCTCTGGTGGAGCCTTTTCTCGTAGGACCGAAGGGCGAGGTCGAGCGGGGCCAGACCGAGCTCCATTCCGGCCAGGCAGAGCGCCGTGTAGGCCGCTCGATCACCGCTCCGGAGCATTCGCCTGACGAGTCCGAAGGGATCTCGGAAGTTCGAGTACTTTCCTGAGTCGTCTTGCATTCGTCGCCTCCGAGGCTCCTCGGGACGTTTCCGTCCCGATCGGCTCACGGGGAAGCCGCCCTGCTCGGGCCCCTTCACCGTAGCCGTCCGAATGCCCCCCTCAGTCCATCTGCTCGCGATCTGACCGTTCGGCATCAGCGCGGCAGCCTCTCCCGCTCGACGCGGTAGACCCGCAGGTCGCGTGAGGAGTGTATCTCGCTCAGCCACGACGCGACCCGCCCCTCCATCAGGTCCGTGAAGAGGTGGCCTTCCGGTGGCCCGTCGCTGCCCCCCAGGATCTCGGGGAAGACCAGAACGTGCTCGACGCCGTAGCGACGAACGAGAGCCGCCACATCGTCCACCGACCACGTCTTCGACGTATACGCGGACTGCGACAGCCCCACGACCGGAGTCCGGAGTATCTCGCCGAGCAGCTGCGGCTGATTCCCGATCACCGCCGCTCGCCTTTCCAGGGACGCCCAGAGCTCCGAAGGGCGCCCGGCATCCCTGGCGTCGGCAATCGCCGCGGTCATCACGTCCTCGACGGCGCTCGCTTCCTCGAGTCGTCTCGACCGCTCCGAGTAGACCGCCGACTGGCCCAGCAGGAAGACGACGAACGTCGCACACGTCCACGCTGTGGCGCGTCGGCCCCCGGCACGCGCGACGGCTGGCACGCTCGGGGCCAGCAGCAGGCCGAACGGAAGGATGGGCAGCAGCATGCGATCACTGAGGTGTACCGACGTGGTGGTGGCAGCGAGGTACCCCAGGAGCAGCGTCGTCGTCCCGATATAGAAGCAGCAGATGTCCCAGCCCGGCCTGCGGGCTTCATCGGCGAGGGCGGCTCGATCGAACGTGAAATCGGAGCGCTTCGCTGCCAGCGACAGCAGGGCGGCCGCGCCGAACACAAGAAGAGCCAGCTCCGGAAGTCGATGCTCCTCCCACCCGGTGCGCGAGAACCCGGTCGCTTCGCTGACGCCGTAGTAGAGCTGGAGCAGCAGCTCACCGGCGGATGCGCTCGCGCCCTCCGCGTTGCCCCCCTTCGGGTCCCCGACGAGGATCCAGTTCCGGCCGAACAGCCACAGCATTGCGAGCAGCGGCGGGGGTGCGAAGGCGGCGATGTCGAGAAGCGCATCCCGGTCGCGCCGCCGCAGCAGCTCCACGCCCAACCAGGCAAGGACGCTCAGAACGAAGAACACGCCGGCGTACCTCACGCAGAAGGCTCCCGCTGCCGCCATTCCGGCGAGGAACAGCGCGCTGCGCTGGCTCCTTCTGACCAGGAAGTACACGCTCGCGAGGGTGAGCAGGATGAACGGCATCTCGCTGTTCATCCGGACGAGGTAGTACCAGGCGGGTACGTAGGAAAGCCAGGCGAAGGCTACGAACGCGGTCGCGGCCCGGGATCGGCCCATCCGACGCGACAGGGCGACCATCAGGGCCACTGAGCCGAAGAGAGAGGCCAGGCCCACGAGCAGGGCAGCGTCCTGAGGCGGAATCCCCGTTGCGCTCAGAGCGGCGATCGCGGCCGGGTACCCAGGGGGGAACACGGTCTGAGGCACAGGAATGCCACCGATGGCGACGTGCTCTTCGTAGTAGACGATGCTGGTGACCGCGCCCTCGCCGGCCAGGAGGTGTCGGGCGACGCTCAGGTACTGGGCCGCGTCGTTGGAAGGAACGGCGATCTCCCCGAGACCGATGGATCCGACCGCGGCAAGCGCGAGGACGACCGTCGTGGCGTTCAGCGCCCTCTTGCCTCGCACCGCTGCCGCGGGAGGCGGGACGGTGGCGGTGGCGGACTCCATCACGATCGGCGGGGTCAGTGCCCTGCGCGGGCAGCGCGCATCACGTTCCGGCCTCGCGGGTTCGCGCTTGCGCCGCCGTGGCCGCCAGCCCGAACTCCGGCCGCACGCGACGCAGCGTCTCGGTGGCCAGCAGCCGATCGGCGTAGTCGATCATTCTCATGACCTCGAAGTGCTCGTCGAGCAGGTCGAGGCAGTACTCCACGAGGCGCAGCTTGCTCGCGAGGGATGCGCGCATCGCGGGAAAGAACGCAAGCTCGTCGTCGTCCTCACGTCCCATCAGGTCGAGCGGGTGAAGCAGTATCGATGGAGCGGTGCGTGTGAGTCGGCACATCCTGACGGCGAGGGAGAAGTAGAGCTTCGCGAGCGCGACCGAGAAGAGACTCAGGTACAGCACGTAGCTCACGTGGATCGGTACGCGAAAGACCGGCATGGTCGTCACAGGAATCTCGAGCAGCGAGCGATCGCCGAGCGTCCAGAGGTATGCGTCCAATGGGCGAAGCGCGTCGGAGACGCTCCCGTAGAGCGCCCTTCGCTGCTCCTTCTCCTCGGCGCTCAGCCTGCTGGTCGCGAAGTAGTACGCTCTCGCCAGCGGACCGATGAAGGTCGGCAGGGTGCTCGCATCGTACCGATACCCACGCCGGGACAGCACCTCAAGAGTCGACCTGGAGAGACTGAACCCTGGACCACGGAAGCCGACTGGCCGCTGTCCGGTGGCACGCTGGATGCTCTCCTCGGCACGTGCGAGCTCCTCTTCGAGCTGGCGCTCGCTGTAGAGGTGTAGCCAGGGCTCGTGATTGTAGGAATGGTTGCCGATCTCGTGCCCAGCTGCCGGGATCGACGCGAGCGTCGCATCGTGCCTGGGATCGGACGCGTCCTTGCCGACGATGAAGAAGCTGATCTTCGTCCCGCGCCGTCCCAGCATCTCGAGCGCCCGGGGCACCACCACGTCGAGATAGGACGGGAGCCGCTCCCATTGCGGATCTCCGTGAGTCTTCAGGTAGGACCACTTGTTGTCGAGGTCCAGGGACAACGTCGCCGGTATCCGGGTGCGACCGTTCTCGCTCACAGCATCTCCTGTGTCACACGCCGATCGGCAGCCAGCAGCCCGCGGGCTGCCCGTTCCGCCA
>Ga0299906_10003316_pt1 | contig 13268 bp, 12 predicted proteins | sample RVTome_14_FD_200259 | JGI IMG/M metagenome (GOLD analysis project Ga0299906, IMG submission 200259) | Soil microbial communities from uranium-contaminated site in the Upper Colorado River Basin, Wyoming, United States - RVT145D125 (version 2) ...
GTTGAAATCGATAAGAAAGAACAGATCACCGCTATTTTGATCGATAAGGACCGATCAAAACGCGACGACCACAAAAATTTATACAAACGGTCGTCGGATCAGATTGTTAAGTCCGACAGACTCCTAGAAAACAATAACTCAAAATAGTTTGTTTAGGGTTTAATTGGGGGTTATTCGGTTATGCTTTTAATGATTGATAATTATGACTCTTTTACCTACAACCTGGTTCAATATTTTGGTGAGCTTGGGGAAGAGGTCCGCGTTTTCCGAAACGACCGGATTACTTTAGAAGAAATAGAAAAACAAACCCCCTCGGGAATTGTCATTTCACCGGGGCCGTGTACTCCCAATGAAGCAGGAATCTCCCTGGCTCTTATCCGGCATTTTGCCGGGCGGCTTCCTATCCTGGGGGTGTGTTTAGGCCACCAGGCGATTGGGGCTGCATTTGGTGGGGAGGTTATCCGGGCCGAGCGGTTAATGCACGGGAAGACCTCTATGATTCGCCATGACGCGAAAACCCTGTTTAAAAACCTGCCGAACCCTTTCGAAGCCACGCGGTATCACTCTCTCATTCTCCGGCGAGAGACCCTTCCCGGGTGTTTTGAAATCAGTGCGGATACGGAGGAAGGGGAGATCATGGGAATTCGCCACCGCACCTACCCCATGGAAGGAGTTCAATTTCATCCGGAATCCATTTTGACGCGGTTCGGAAAAGATCTACTTAAAAATTTTCTGGCTGGGGTCCAGCGTTTTGGGAGGGCGGCGTGATTAGGGAAGCCATCAGCAAAGTGATCGAGGGGAGTTCTCTTTCGGTGCAGGAGGCGGAAGGGGTCATGATGGAAATCATGGAAGGAAAGGCAACTCCTGCTCAAATTGCGGCTTACGTGGTTGGTCTTCGCATGAAGGGGGAAACGGTAGAGGAGATTACCGGGTCTGCTCAAGCCATGCGACAAAAAGCTGTACGGATCCGGGTGAGAGATCGGCTGGTTGTCGATACCTGCGGCACCGGTGGGGACCGAATGGGAACTTTTAATATTTCCACCACTGTGGCCTTTTTGGTTTCCGGCGCTGGAATTACCGTTGCTAAACATGGGAACCGATCGGTGTCAAGCAGTTGTGGGAGTGCCGACGTTTTAAAAGCCCTTGGGGTCAAGATCGAAATTCCTCCCGAAGCGGTGGAGGAATGTATTAATGAGATTGGAATTGGGTTTCTCTTTGCCCCCCAGTATCACGGGGCAATGAAACATGCGTTGGCCCCGCGGCAGGAGATCGGGGTAAGGACACTTTTTAATATTTTGGGGCCCCTCACCAATCCCGCAGGCGCCACGGTCCAGGTTCTGGGTGTTTATAAAGAGGAATTGACCGATTTATTGGCCCAGGTTTTGATCAACCTGGGTTCAGCCCATTGTTTTGTGGTCCATGGGTTGGATGGCTTGGATGAAATTACCATTACCGGGAAGACCCGTGTTTCCGAGGGGAAAGAAGGAAGTATCAAAAGTTATTTTCTGGAACCCGGAGATTTTGATTTGACCCCGGCGAAAATCAAAGATATTCAGGGGGGGGATATGAAAGAAAATGCCAATATCGTTTTGGATATTTTGCATGGAAGAAAAGGACCCCGTCGTGAAATTGTTCTTCTGAATGCTGCCCCTGCCCTGGTGGCTGCTGGAAAAGCGAAAACCCTCCAGGATGGTTACCGGTTAGCCAATGAGTCGATTGATTCGGGTGCAGCATTTGAAAAATTAGAGGCTTTAAAGGAGGTGACAAACCGTTAGGGCCACACTTTCAAGGTTATCCATTCGTGCAGGAAATTTTAAAAGAAATTGTTCAAAATAAGCGGACTGAAGTTGAGGAGCGGAAGAATCAGTTTCCTCTTTCTTTTCTTCAAAATACCCTCCATTTTTTATCTAAACCCCGGGATTTTTTCCGGGCCCTTTCTCACCATCAAAATGGAGAACCCAAGGGGTCAACCTGTTCGCTGATTGCTGAGATCAAAAAGGCGTCTCCTTCAAAAGGTCTTTTAAGTAACCATTTTGATCCATTGGGTTTGGCGAAGGTTTATGAAGGTTCGGGAGCTTCTGCCTTATCCATTTTGACCGATGAGCATTATTTCCTGGGTTCTCTTCAATTTATTCCATTGGTCAAAATTAATTGCCCGCTTCCAATTCTTCAAAAAGATTTTATTATTGATGAATATCAAATTTTTGAAGCCAGGCGTTGGGGGGCCGATGCCATCCTTTTGATTGCCTCGGTATTACCGGATGATCAATTGACACAGTTTTATATACTTGCCCGTGAAATGGGTCTGTCCGTCATTATCGAGGTCCACTCAGAGGATGAATTAAAAAGGGTTCTTCCTTTACAAGCCAGACTCATTGGAATTAACAACCGGAACCTTCAAACCTTCGAAACCTCTTTGGAAACCACTAGAGGCCTTGCCGGAAAAATTCCTAAAGGGGTGGTGATGATCAGTGAAAGCGGGATTTTCTCCCGGCAAGATGTTTTGGAAGTTCAAAAAGCGGGGGCAACCGCCATATTGGTAGGTGAGGCTTTGATGACCAGTCCGGATATTCCAGGAAAAATAAGGGAGCTTTTGGGGCAATGATACGGGTAAAAATTTGCGGAATTACCCATCTGGAGGATGCACAAGCCGCTGTTGAATATGGGGCCGATGCGATTGGATTTGTTCTTTACAGGCAGAGTGCCCGATTTATTGAACCTCAGCAGGTTCAAATCATTATCTCCAAACTCCCCCCTTACGTAACCTGCATTGGCCTTTTTGTCGATGAGCAGCCTTCCGTTATCCAAAAAACCGTAGAGTCTTGCGGTCTAGATATGGTTCAATTTCAGGGAAATGAGTCTCCAGCTCTCTGCCATCAGTTTCAGCAGAGGGCCATCAAAGCCATTCACATGAAAAATGAAGAGAGTTTATCTCTCCTTTCTCAGTTTCACGTGAGGGCATTTCTTCTGGATACTTTTTTGAAAGGGGAATACGGGGGAACAGGTAAAAAGTTTGACTGGGATTTGGCAGTCAAGGCGAAACCTTTCGGAACGATTATTCTGGCCGGTGGTTTAACCCCGGAAAACGTTGGGGAAGCTGTTAAAAAAGTAAGGCCCTATGGGGTGGATGTGAGCAGCGGAGTTGAAGGGGACCTTAAAGGAAAAAAGGATCATGAAAAAATCAAAAGGTTTATTGAAGAAGCAAAAGGCTAAAACCAAAAGACCGTCCTTAATAAAGGCCAAAGATGAGAGGAAAGGCCACTTTGGCCAGTTTGGAGGAAGGTTTGCCCCGGAGACTTTAATAGCGGCCCTTGATGAATTGGAGCGCACCTATTTTCGGCTTCGGGCAGAGAAGCGCTTTCAGGAGGAGGTCAGTTATTATTTGAGGGAGTATGTTGGAAGACCCACTCCTCTTTATTTTGCGCGCCGTCTCACCGAACGTTTGAAAGGGGCGAAGATCTATCTAAAACGTGAGGATTTGTGCCATACAGGGGCCCATAAAATCAATAATACAGTGGGGCAGGTTTTATTGACCCGCCGAATGAAGAAAGAACGGGTGATTGCCGAAACCGGTGCGGGACAGCATGGGGTGGCCACCGCCACGGTTGCGGCCATGTTCGGCCTGACCTGTGAGGTATATATGGGAACCGAGGATATGGAACGACAGGCACTTAATGTTTTCCGGATGCACCTTTTGGGCTCAAAAGTTACTCCGGTAGATGCAGGGAGCCGAACCCTGAAAGATGCCATCAATGAAGCCATGCGGGATTGGACCACCCATGTGAGAAATACACATTATATATTAGGGTCGGTCTTAGGACCTCACCCCTACCCGATGATGATACGGGATTTTCAATCGGTCATCGGGCGGGAAGCCCGGAGACAAATTCTTAAAGCTGAGGGGAAATTGCCCAACTATCTGGTTGCCTGTGTTGGAGGGGGAAGTAATTCCATCGGCCTGTTTTATCAATTTTTGAAGGATTCAAAGGTTAAAATGATCGGTGTGGAGGCCGGGGGCCTGGGGATTGCCTCTGGGAAACATGCCGCCCGGTTTGCGGATGGTTCAGTGGGTGTTCTTCATGGGACCAAAACTTTTTTGCTTCAGGATGAATTTGGGCAGATCCGAACCACCCATTCGGTTTCGGCGGGGTTAGATTACCCCGCTGTTGGACCGGAGCATAGTTTTTATCAGGACCGAAAAAGGGTGCAATACACCTACGTCAAGGATGAGGAAGCACTGGAGGCATTCGATTTATTAAGTCGTGTAGAGGGAATTATTCCCGCCCTTGAATCTGCCCATGCCATTGCCGAGGTTATAAAATTGGCACCCAGGCTTTCCCGGGGTTCCATTATTATTGTCAACCTTTCAGGCCGTGGGGACAAGGATGTGAATCAAATCGCGAAAATGAGGGGAATTGACATATCATGAAAGAAGACCAGCGGGAGGGCCGGATCGAAATACTTTTTAAACACCTCAGGCTGAACCAGGAAAAGGCTTTTGTTCCCTATATCATGGCCGGGGATCCATCCCTTGCCCAAACGGAAGAACTGGTCAAAGGGCTGGCGGATCTGGGCGCTGACCTGATTGAGTTGGGGGTTCCTTTTTCCGATCCCATTGCGGATGGCCCTGTCATCCAGCGGGCAAGTGTTCGGTCTCTTCGGCAAAAAACAACGCTTCCGGGAATTTTGGATATGGTGGAAAGGCTCCGCCAAAAAGTTTCGGTTCCGATCGTCTTGATGACCTATTACAATCCCATCATGAAATATGGGGAGGAACGTTTTGTAAAAAACGCCCTTGAGAAAGGGGTGGATGGCGTGATCATTCCGGATCTTCCCCCGGAGGAAGCGGGCTGCTTGATGAAAGCGGGGAATGAGGAGGGTTTGGATATCATTTTTTTAATTGCGCCGACCACCTCCCCTTCCAGGATGAGGAAAGTGGCCCAACACAGCCGGGGTTTTATTTATTATGTGTCTCTGGTGGGAATTACAGGGGCAAAAATGGGTGCCGTGAAAGATATCCGACGACAGATTGAATCCCTTCGAAAGATTTCTCCCCTGCCCATTTTGATCGGGTTTGGAATATCCACCCCACAGGAAGCCTCCCAGGCTGCTTCTTTAGGGGACGGGGTGGTGGTGGGATCTGCACTGGTTCGGCAGGTGGAAGAACACCTGGAAGATGGAACTGCCACCCAAAGGGTCCTTGAGGGTGCTAAATCGCTCCTGAAAAGTTTTAAAAAATAGGCCACTTCCTTAACCTAAACCCCTATGCTTGATTTTAATCAATTTGAGGTAATAAGTTTTGGTTGTTACGGAACGTTAATTGATTGGGAAAGTGGGATATTAGAAGCGTTCGAGCCGTTTTTTTCCAGGCAGAACATTCCCATTGAGGAGGGTTCCATTCTTGAGTTTTTTTCGAAGGCCGAAGCCCAATCTGAGAGTGGACCTTATAATGAATATAAAGATGTTTTAAGGGGGGTTGTACGGAAAACGGCTGAAGTTTTCCATCTGAACCTTTCTACTTCTGAGGATCATTTTCTTGTTGAATCTTTGAAAAACTGGAAGCCCTTTTCCGATACCGTGGAGGCGCTGCGTACCCTGAAAAAACGGTTTCGTTTGGCCATTCTCTCCAATACGGATGATGCTCTTTTTTCAATAACCGCTGAACACCTTCACATTAAGTTTGATTGGGTCATCACCGCCCAGCAGGTTCGCTCCTATAAACCCTCCTTAAATTTTTTCCGCTTTGCCATTCAAAAAATCGGGGTCCCTTCAGATAAAATCCTTCATGTGGGCCAAAGCATGTTTCATGACATCGTTCCCGCAAAAAACATCGGATTGAAAACGGTGTGGGTTGATCGAAGAAGGAGTAAAAACGGTCCCGGCGCAACACCTTCTGGCTATGCCCGCCCTGATCTCGTGGTTCCTGATTTAAAAACCCTGGCCTTATTTGCAAATTCTCCATAACCCCAAAGAGCCCCACAAGGACTCCTTGGAGGCCTTGAAGGGGAACCCCTTTTAAACGATGAAAAATTTGAGGGGATCTGGGTCTCGTTTTGAGATATAATCACGCAAGAGTTAAATAAATCACGAAAAAGGATATTAAATGTTTAGACCTTTTAAAGTTGGACTCGCCCTGGGTGGAGGAGGCGCAAGAGGGATTTCCCATCTTGGTGTTTTATCCGCATTGGAAAAGGCGGGGGTTCCCATCGACCTGGTGGCGGGAGTAAGTTTTGGTGCGGTGGTGGGTGCCATGTATGCGATCCAACCCAATATTCAAGAAATTGAAAACAGGATCACCACATTTGTTAACGGTCCCGAATTTAAACGGACCCGATTTGAATTTATGCGGCATGATCTTAATCAAGGGAAACGGGCGGGTATTTTATCCAAGTTGGCTCATTCTGTTAAACGGGGTGTCTTTTACGGAATATCTTTTACACGGCAAGCCTATATATCAGAAATGGAATTTTTACGCGTGATGGGGCATCTCATTGATGATGTGGATATGGAAAATACCAAGGTTCCTTTTTTTACCACGGCGGCGGATCTGATTAACGGGGGAGAGTATATTTTAGATAAAGGATCCTTAAGAAAAGCCATCTGTGCCACCTGTGCCATCCCCGGCATTTTTCCTCCCATGATGTACGGGGAGCATTTATTAATGGATGGGGGTTGGGTCAACCCCGTTCCCGTTGATTTACTCCGTCAAAAGGGTGCTGATTTCGTGATTGCGGTCAATGCTTCCGATTCGGTCTTAAAGGTAACGGGGTTCAACCGAGGATTGGATCTTCTCCTTAGGGCCGATGCGCTGGTCAGGGAAAGACTGAGATCTCATTATGCCAAAAAAGCCGATGTGATTATCCAGCCGGATGTGGGAAAGGTCCATTGGGCGGATTTTAGCCGTCCCAAGGAATATATGCAAAAGGGAAAAGAAGCCACGGAGACCAAACTGGAGGAGGTCAAAAGAAAGATTCGCTGGGGAAGAGTCCGTCGGATATTCCCGGGAAATAATCATAGAGGTTAGTTAGGGTGAGGGGCATTTAGATCAACAGGAGAAATCCCTCCTTATCCCTTTTCGATTTTTCCATCCACGATTTTGATGATCCGGTCGGCTTGTTTTGCCAGGAATTCGTTATGGGTAACCATGATCAAGGTGATACCTTTTTCATGTTGGAGGCGTTTGAGCAGAGAAAAAATAGCTTCGCTGGTGTGGGTATCCAAATTTCCGGTGGGTTCGTCCGCCAAAACCAATTGGGGGTTTAACATGAGGGCCCTGGCCATGGCCACCCGCTGCTGCTCTCCTCCTGAGAGTTCACCCGGGCGGTGATCCCTCCTCATTTCCAACCCTACCTCTTTTAAAATCTCTTTGGCTTCCTTTTCAATTTGTTTATTTTGGTTTCCCTGTATTAAGGCCGGCATCATGGTATTTTCCAGAGCGGTAAATTCGGGAAGGAGATGATGAAATTGAAAAACAAACCCGAGTTTTTTATTTCGAAACTGGGCCATTTGGGATTCAGAGAAACGGGAAATGTCCTCTCCGTCAAAAAGGACCTTTCCGGAGCTCGGCCGGTCCAACCCGCCCAGGATATGGAGAAGGGTGCTTTTTCCTGCCCCGGATGCTCCCACAATACAAAGAAGTTCCCCCTTTTGGATTTCCATTTCAACCCCATTGAGAACGGGAATTTCCCTATTTTCGAGGGAAAACCACTTGTATAAATCCACGATTTTTACCAGGGGGTTATTCATAGCGAAGAGCTTCGGTAGGCTCTAATTTTGCCGCTTGAAAAGAAGGGTAGAGGGTTGCAAGAAAACTAATCAAAATGGCGGAAAAAGAAACCAGGGAGATATCCCACGCCCGAATGATTACCGGAATATGACTGATATAGTAAACATCACTTGGAAGGGTAATAAAGTTTTGAAAGATCTGGCACACCCCATATCCCAAAGGGATTCCGATTGCAGTCCCGACCAAACCGATAATCAGACCGTCGATCATAAAAATTCTCATGATTCCACGGCGATTGGCCCCCATGGCTTTTAATATGGCTATTTCCCGGCTCTTCTCCACCACAATCATGGTCAAGGTGCTGACGATGTTAAAGGATGCCACAAGAATAATTAAAACCAGAATGATGAACATCATGATCTTTTCCAGCTTCAGGGCGGAAAAAAGATTTCGATTCATTTGCATCCAGTCCCGTGCCCCGTAGGGGAAACCCAGTTTACTTTGGATCGATGTGGCAACCTGATCGGCAATAAAAATATCATCGACTTTAATTTCAAGACCGGTAACGGTGTCCCCCATATCAAAAAATTCCTGGGCGGAGGGAAGGGAAATATAGGCCAATGAGGAGTCATATTCATACATTCCCGAATCAAAAATTCCAACCACATGAAAACGCCTCATTTTGGGTACCATTCCAAAGGGACCGACCACACTGGAAGGGGAGATGACGGTAATTTCTTCCCCGAAAAAAGCGCCCAACTTTCCTGCTAACTCCTTCCCAAGAATAATTCCCCGTTGGGGAATTCCGGTCTCCGGATCAACCGGCTCATCTTTTAAAAGATTCAGTTTCCCCTCCCGCATATAGGATGGCAGTTCGGTGACCGTCCCTTCAATGTCCGGGTCTATTCCCCGTATGACGACCCCACTGACACCCACTTCAGAAGTCAGAAGAACTTGGCTATATACGAAAGGTGCTGCAGAGACCACGTGAGGAACCTCCAGTACCTGGGTTAAGAGGTCTCGATAATTGGAAACGCCATCCCGTGTTCGGTCCATCACCACAATGTGGGAGGTTGTTCCGACAATTTTTTCCCTTAAATCCTCGGAAAATCCGGTCATGACCGCCAATGTGGCAATCAACGCAGCAACCCCAAGGGTGACACCCCCCATGGATATAAAGGTGTTTAAGGAAATTGATCGACGTTTTCTTTTTGCTTTGAGGTATCGAAGGGCAATAAAAAACTCGTAGGAAAATTTCATAGAAAAGGTCTTAGGGGCCTACCGGCCTTCCGGTTTCAATTGGGGGAAAAAGATGACATCCCGGATAGAGTATTGTTGGGTCAGTAACATGACCAGGCGGTCAATTCCGATACCTTCCCCGGCGGCAGGGGGCATCCCGTATTCCAAGGCCCTAATAAAATCCTCATCCATTTGGTGGGCTTCCGGATCTCCTGCTTCTCTTTGGGCCATCTGCTCCTCAAATCGGGATTTTTGTTCAATGGGATCATTCAGCTCGGAGAATGCATTGGCAATTTCCCTCGTTCCGATGTAGAGCTCAAAGCGGTCGGTGAAAAGGGGGTTCTGATCATTCCGTTTCGCCAAGGGAGAAATTTCAATGGGATATTCCGTGATAAAAGTGGGTTGAACCAGCGTGGTTTCCACTGTATGCTCGAAAATTTCGCTGAGGATTTTTCCCAGTGGAAGATTTTCCTGAAGTGTGATTCCCATCTTTTCAGCTACCCGGATCATTTCGGTTCGGTCCTGTAACTGTTCCGGTTTTAGGGATAATGTGTTTTGAATGGCTTCACGGTAAGTAAACCGATTCCAGGGAGGGGTCAGGTCGATCTGATGCTCACCATAGGAAAACGTTAATGTTTCCAAAGTTTCCTTGGCCAGAGTGACGATTAATTCCTCGGTTAGCGGGATCAGGTCTTTAAAATCCGCGTAGGCCACATAAAATTCAAGCATGGTGAATTCTGGATTGTGGATCGTGGAGATTCCCTCGTTCCGGAAGTTCCGGTTGATTTCATATATTTTTTCAAACCCTCCCACCAAAAGCCTTTTTAAGTAAAGTTCCGGGGCAATTCTAAGAAATAGGGGAATGTCCAGAGCATTATGATGGGTTTCAAAAGGTCGGGCCGCTGCTCCGCCAGCGATGGAATGCATCATAGGGGTTTCCACTTCTAAAAACCCGCGGCTGTTTAAAAAAGTCCGGATGCCCTGAATGATCCGGTTGCGTTTCCTGAAAACCTCTTGGACTTCGGAGTTGGCGAAAAGATCCACATACCGCTGTCGATAGCGTGTTTCCACGTCACTGAGCCCATGCCATTTTTCCGGGGGAGGGCGCAAGGATTTCGATAAAAGAGTGATTTCCTCCACATGAAGGGTTAGTTCATTGGTTTTGGTCCGGAACAGTTTTCCGTTCGCTCCGATATAGTCTCCCAAGTCTAACCGGTCTAAAAGAAACACATGGTCCTCTTGAAGTTCCCCTTTTTTGGTATAGATCTGAATTTTTCCGGTTTCATCCTGGATATGCATAAAAGCGGTTTTTCCGAATCCACGATACCCCAAAATTCTCCCTGCGACCTGGCAGGTGACGTTTAGTTTTTCCAAGGATTCCTTATCCTCTTTTTCGTATTGGACCAAGAGGGGTTTTGCGTGGTGGGTAACCTCAAAGCGTTTTCCGAAAGGGGAAATTCCTTTTGCTTTGAGTTCCTCAAGCTTTTTTAAGCGCTGTTGAATTTGATCGTTGTCTAAATCCATGGTTTTAAACTTGCTCTTCCTTGCAGTTTTGCTGCTGGGTAAAGGCCTAATTCCCCCTTTGAAAAATGGAGGGAGATTTAAGAAATCAGTTTTTCCTCTGAATCCCCCGCAGGCCTGCAACGGGGCTCTGATTTAAATACCTTTCTTCCCGTCATTTCCGAAAGGTTTTATCGGGAATCCAGGTCATTTTAAACCATAAAGGTTCCCAAACCGTAAGGTAGAGCTTTTCAATGACCGTTTGGGGTTTGAGAATTTTTAACAGGATTTTGGGATTATAGGGGTACAACCCCTTGAAAGTCAAGGAATTAGGGTGGCGAAGACGTGTGAAAGGGGAAGGATGTTGGTTAGGGGCGACACCCAAGAAAATATTTTTAACCCATACTTTTTGAATAGGAACTTTCTTTCACCAAATCAACATGATATGCTTAGTAAAGTTGTTTATGGAAGGGAAATACCATGGATTACAAAACAGATGATTTAAGAATTCAAGCCACAAAAGCGGTTACCCCACCCGTGGAGGTGTGTGGGGAAATCCCCATCACCGATCATGCGGCAAAAACCACTTTTGAGGCACGGCAGGGCATCCACAGGATTCTCAGCGGAAAAGATCCCCGCTTGATGGTGATCGCTGGCCCATGTTCTATTCACGATCCCGGGGCGGCCAGAGAGTATGCTGACCGTCTTAAAGGGCTCATTGATAAATTCAGCCATGATCTGCTCATTGTGATGCGTGTATATTTCGAAAAGCCCCGAACAACGGTGGGGTGGAAAGGGTTTATTAATGATCCCGATTTGGATGGCAGCTTTCACATTAACAAAGGGGTTCGTCTTGCACGACGGCTGTTATTGGATCTCAATGAAAAGGGGGTTCCGGCTGGAACGGAATTCCTCGATGTCATTACCCCCCAATATATCACCGACTTGGTGAGCTGGGGAGCCATCGGTGCGCGGACCACCGAAAGCCAGGTTCACAGGGAACTTGCCTCGGGTCTTTCTTGTCCTGTGGGATTCAAAAATGCAACCGATGGCACCATTCAGGTAGCCGTGGACGCAGTTCGAGCCGCTTCTGTGCCCCATCACTTTCTTTCTGTAAGAAAGGAAGGAAATTCTGCGATTTTTACCACCCGGGGAAATCAGGATTGCCACATTATTCTGCGTGGAGGTAAAAAACCCAATTATGATGCCAGAAGCATTGAACAAGCCGCGAAGCAATTGGAAGCGGCAAAGTTGCCCGAACGGATAATGGTGGATTTTAGTCATGCCAACAGCCGAAAGAAACACCAAGAGCAACTGATGGTAGGGCGGGAGGTGACAGCCCAAATTTCGGGAGGGAATCAGAGAATCTTCGGAGTTATGGTTGAAAGCCATCTGATTGCAGGCCGTCAAGATGTGGCCCCTGGGAAAAAACTAACCTATGGACAGAGTATTACCGATGCCTGCATCGGTTGGGAAGACACGGAAACCTTAATCCGTGAACTTGCGGAAGCGTCACGCAAACGGATTCAGAAAAAGTAACATCAATCCTTCCAAAATTCTTAGCCATTAAAAATTCCGGGTCTTCGTGTAATCGAGTGGGTAAAAATTGTTAAAAAGTGTTTAAGGTCCATACAGGGCAAGGGTCAAGTCAAAGTCATTCTGTGGTTGAAGCCTTTGAAGTATTAGAGGTTCCTGCAAAATCCAGTTCGTCATTCCCGAATGGTTTTATCGGAAATCCAGGATTCAAAAAATCAACATCTTCTGGATTCCCGCTCCCCGATAAAGTCATTCGAGGACAGGCTTCGCGGGAATGACGGGAAGGGCCTGGATTTTCGCTTTCCCCTGCCTGCAAGTGCCCGCCGGACAGACGGGTAATGACGAAATTTACCCACTCACTTCCACGATGAGCCAAAATTCCAAACCTTTCAAAACAACTATTGTGGTGGGTATAAACCAGGAAACTCCCAATGTGAATTTCTTCCTGAACTTCGCGCGTCGAGAAACATTAGGAACTATACAGCTTTCAAATCGTAATTTTGACTTCAGATTAACTTTGTAAAAGAATTATACTACTGTAATATAATATTCTGATAGCCCTTTTTCATGGAAAATGGCATGCTCCAGAACACATTCCAGGGGAGTGGGCTTTTGTTTGGACTTCTTAACACGATAATGGTCTAATGGTATCTACCTAAGGCAACGGTCAATATCAGCAAAGACACATCAGGGAGGATAATCGTTGCCTTCCCATATGACCCGTCAAGTGTTGCAAAGGTTAAAACGATAGAGGGGCATAGGTGGTACCCTGAGAAGAAACACTGGAGTTTCCCCAATTCTGATGGGACGTTAGAGAAGATTCTAAAGGTCCTTGATGGAGAAGAAGTTCGCGTAGAACCTGCCCTGCAAGTAAAACCTCTCTCTCCTGGAGAGGGGTCGAGGGAGAGGAGAGGGGTCAGAGAGGGGTCAAATCTCGTCTTGATTCAAGGAGAGGGGGAGAGGGGTCAAATCTCGTCTTGATTCATGTTAGGAGAGGGGTCAAATCTCGTCTTGATTCATGTTAGGAGAGGGGTCAAATCTCGTCTTGATTCATGTTTGAAACTATGGTAGGCTCCCTTCATGTCCCGTCCACTTCGAATCGAATATCCCGATGCCTATTACCATGTCATGAACCGGGGTCTGGCCTATCAGAAAATTTTCACTGATCGGGTAGACCGAGAATTGTTTTTAAACCTGCTGGGTGAATGCCATCAGATGTGGGGCATTGAAGTGTTTGCCTATTGTTTGATGGGAAATCATTACCACG
>Ga0299906_10003321_pt1 | contig 13259 bp, 10 predicted proteins | sample RVTome_14_FD_200259 | JGI IMG/M metagenome (GOLD analysis project Ga0299906, IMG submission 200259) | Soil microbial communities from uranium-contaminated site in the Upper Colorado River Basin, Wyoming, United States - RVT145D125 (version 2) ...
CACTCAAACGGGCGGAGAGCATATCCAACCGGCGAAAGCGCGCAACCTGCCGTTTCCAGGTGCCCGATTCCTCGGCCGGGAAACCGCTGGAATAGGTGCCCGGCTTGTCTATGTTCTTCGAGATCATGGTCTTGCCTGTCACGATGACATCGTCGCAGATGGACAGGTGGCCGACGATACCAGTCTGGCCGGCGAACATGCACCTCTTGCCGATCACCGTACTCCCGGAAACACCGGTCATCGCGGCCATGGCCGTGTGCTCGCCGATGCGCACGTTGTGTGCGATTTGCACCAGGTTATCGAGCCTGACCCCGTTCTCGATGATCGTGTGATCGATGGCCCCGCGGTCGATCGTCGCATTGGCGCCAATTTCGACATCATCACCGATGCGAACGCCTCCGACCTGCGGCACTTTCATCCAGCCGGTCTCGCTCATCGCATTGCCGAAACCGTCCGAGCCGATCACCGCACCGGGATGCACGATGCATCGCGAACCGATGCTGACGTCCGCCCCCAAGGTGACATTGGCTGCCAGTCGCGTGCCCTCGCCTATCCGGCAATCCATGCCAATAACGCAGCCGGGTCCGACGATTGCTCTGTCGCCGATCGCACAATTGTCGCCGATTACGGTATGCGCGGCGACGTGGGCACTTGCGGCTACAATTGCGGATGCCGCTACGACAGCGCTGGCATGCACCCCCGGCGGCATTGTCGCCGGCGGATGCAGAACCGTCGCGATGCGGGCATAAAGCAGGTAGGGGTTTGAACTGACCAGTGCATTCACCGGGCAGATGTCGGCATCGGCCGCACGCAGGATCACGGCAGCCGCCCGGGTTTCCGTCAGCAGTTGTCGATACGCGGGGGCGGAAAGGAAACTGACGCTGAATTCGTCAGCGCCGGACAAGGTCGCGACGCGGGATACCTGAACGGATGGATCGCCAATCAGCTCGCAGCCGAACTGAATCGCCAGTTCGCCAAGGCTGATTGCCATCCTGGTTGGCTGGACGCCGGAGTGCCGCCTAGTTGCCAGCCGCCTGGAAGTTCGCTTCCATGGCCTTCAGCACGCTCTCGGTTATATTGACTGCATTGCTCGCATAGAGCACGCCGTCACCGACCACGAGATCGAATCCTGCAGACTGCGCATAGTCCTGTACTTCCTTGAGCAGTGCACGCTGCAAATTCCCGAGCTCCTCATTGCGGCGCAGATTGAGATCTTCCTGAAACTCGTTTTGCAGGCGCGAAACTTCGCGTTGCAGGTCACGCAGGTCCTTTTCCGCATTGCGCCTTTCGGTTTCGCCCATCACAGCGACGTCGCGTTGCACTTTCGCGCTGAGATCCTCGAATTCCTTCTGTTTGGCAAGGACTTCGCGCTGACGCGGCGCAAACTCTTCCTGCAATGCATCCATCGCGACGGTCGCCTGCGGCGCCCTTTGCATCAGGACGGGAACGTTGACGACGCCGATCTTCAATTCCTGCGCTGCGGCCGGATGAATGGCAGCCACCAGTAATGCGATGGCAAAAATTGCGCTGAAAGTAGCTTGCTTTACAAGATTCATAGTGAGTCCAAAATTAAAATGCCTGACCAATAGAAAACTGGAATCGCTCCAGCTCGTCTCCATAATACCTGTCGTTGCCCCTGTAATCGTTGAGCGGATAGGCGTAGCTGAAGCGGAACAATCCGAGCGGCGCCAGCCACTGAACCGCGATGCCTACCGAAGTTCTCAGTTCGTTGAAATCCGGCTCGTATTCAACGGGGCTTCCAAGCTTGTCCGTAAACGCGACTTCGCCTGTATTGAAGACGTTTCCGATATCGTAAAAAAGGCTTGCTCTCGCCTGGCTGGCAAACTTGTCCGGGAGGGGGATTATAAGCTCTGCCTGCGCCGCAACCAACACATTACCGCCGTACGGGTTGCCGAAGCTGTCCCGGGGACCCAGCCACGATTCACGGTAACCGCGAATCGACGACGGGCCACCGCCAAAGAACTGCTTGTACGGCGGCAGCGCGGTCGTGTCCCCCAAGGCTTCGCCCATGCCGATATCCGCATTCAGTGCCAGCGTCCATCGGCCGAAAAGCGGCTGGTACCGGGTCCCGTTGTAGCGGGCCGTGTAGTACTCCACGTTGCTCCCGGGGAGCGTATAACCGAAGAACAGCTGGTGACGCGAACCCCGGTCCGCAAACAGGCTGCGGTTGCGGCTGTCGAAGCTCCATCCCGTCAGCAATTCCACGCTGTCGAACTTGGTGCCGAAGAATATGATGCCGCCGCCAATGTCGGTGATGAACGGATCGCCGTTTTGCGATACCCACTCCTGTGCCTGAATCGTGCTGTTCGTGGATGAAAGCAGTTCATTGCGCTGATAATTGATACCGAAACTCAGGTTCTGAAATTCCGTGATCGGGTATCCGTAGTCCACGGTAAGGCCGCCACTGGTGGTCGAGAAGTCCGACGATGCCGACGTGAACTGCGTGATGTCCCGGTAGTTCAGCGATACGGTGCGCCGTACGCCGTCAATGGTGCGGTACGGGTCGGTGTGCGAGAGGTTGTAATATTTAGAATACTTTCCGGACGTAGCCTCGAGAGCGACGCGATTGCCCGTGCCGAGGAAATTGGTGTGAACTATGCTGCCATTCAGCATCAGTTTTTGTGATTCAGAATATCCGAGGCCGCCGCTGAACTGGCCCGGCATGCGATACTCGAGTGCGAAATCCACATCGACCAGGTCCGGGCTGCCAGGCACGGGTTTGTTCTCGACCTCGACCTTTTCTATATAGGGCAGCCGCTGCAAACGGATTTTCGAGCGCTCGATCAGCCGGTTCGACAGGTAGGCCCCTTCGGCCTGGCGCATCTCCCGCCGCAGCACTTCGTCATTGACTTCGTCTAAACCTGAGAAATTGATGCGCCGGACGTACACACGACTCTGGGGATCGATGAAAAACGTGACCTCCGCCTCTTTCTTCTCATGGTCGAGCTCAGGCACCGGCTCGATCTCGGCGTTGGCATATCCTTCTTCACCAAGACGGAAAGCCATCAGTTCGGTCGACTGGGTCAGCAATCGCAGGTTGAAGATCGAACCCGGTTGGGCAAACACCAGGCCTCGCAATACTTCTTCCGGAACAACCATCTTGCCGACAAGATTGATCCTGGAGATCGTGTACTGGTCTCCTTCATGTATGTTGACCGTAACGTAAATGTCCTTCTTGTCCGGCGATATCGCGACCTGGGTCGAGTCAACTCGAAAGTCGGCATAGCCGCGATCCATGTAAAAGGAGCGCAACGTCTCGAGGTCGCCACTCATCGATTCCTTTGCGTACCGGTCATCCTGACGGAACCAGGACAGCCAGTTGGCCGTATCCAGCTTGAAGTTGCTGCGCACCTCTTCATCCGTGAACGAGGAATTTCCGACTATGTTCACTTGCCGGATCCTGGCCCGATCGCCTTCTTTCACGTTAATGCTGATCCGGACCGTATTGTTCGGCCGGTCAACGACATCCGTATCCACGACCACACCGTATTTGCCGCGATCGTAGTACTGCTCTTTCAGGAACTGCTGTACGTTATCGAGTACGGACCGGTCGAAAGTTCTGCCACGGGCCAGGCCGACGCCACGCAGGGACTCCATCAGGTCCTCGGTCTTGATGTCCTTGTTCCCCTCGATGGTGAAATCCTCGATCGATGGCCGTTCCTTGACCACGACAAGCAATGCGTCTCCGTCGCGCCGCATTTCGATGTCATCGAACAGTGCCTGGTCGTACAGCGCACGTATGGCTTCCTGAATCCGAATACCGTCCACCGTATCACCGACGTTGATCGGCAGGTAATTGAAGACCGTGCCCTCGGAAATTCGCTGCAATCCCTCGACGCGCATATCGCGGACGACAAACGAATCACCCGACGATTGCTGCACGGCGACTTGCATCGGTTCCTGCTCGGCTTCCTGCTCGGCTTCCTGCGCGTTTTCCTGCAGCGATTCCTGGCCGGATTCCGGGTCCGGGTCCGGCACGGCTTCCTGCACCGGCGCCTCCGCCATCCCGGCTGCTGCTTCCGGCTCGATTTCCTGTAGCGGATCCTCTGCAAACAGTGTGACAGGGGCCAACACGACAGCCAGCACGACAGCCAGCAGTACACGCGTCGTACCTGGCAGCCTGCAGTCGAACGCCTGTCTGCGCAGCGGAATCCGATCCGGGCAAAGGCAATCGCCGGTACTCAATTCAACAGTCTCGCTATGTCGTTGTAAAAGGCAAAACTCATCAACAGCAGCAACGCCAGTATCCCGACTTGCTGACCTACTAACTGTGACCGCTCGGACAGCGGGCTGCCTTTGATCCACTCTATCGTCTGATAGACGATCTGGCCGCCGTCGAGTATGGGGATGGGCAGCAGATTGATAACACCGAGACTGATACTGATGAGCGCCAGGAAATTCACGAAATAATTCAGTCCGCGTGCGGCCGAATCGCCGGCGAACTGGGCGATGTTGATCGGGCCGCTGATGTTTCGAATCGAGACCTGGCCTGCAATCATTCGACCGAACATGCGCAAAGTGAATGCTGTCGATGCCCAGGTCCGTTCGATCGATTCCGCCAGCGCATCGACAGGGCCGTGTTTCAGAACGTACCAGTAGTCCGCGCCCGTCGTGGTTATCCCCACTCCGAGTATGCCGGTCGCTGCGCCATCAACCTCGCGTGAACCGAGTGTGGCGCCTATGTTCAGGATTTCGCCATCGCGCGATACGGCGATCGAAACCTGTCGCCCGGGCCTGGCACCGACGACCCGCTGCAGGTCGGCGAAGCTGACAATTTCTTCGCCGTCGATGGCGGTGATCCGGTCTCCTTCGCGAAGTCCGGCAGCCTTTGCGGCACCGTTCTCACCGATCGATCCGATCACTGCCGGCGGCTGCCAGGGCCGAAAGCCGAGGCCATCGAAAAGTACACCGGGTTCGGTGAGTCGTGCGGCATCGTCACCCACGTCAATCACCACCTGCTTAACGAAGCCGTCTTCGGCTTCGAGTTCGAGCGGCACCCTGCCCGTGCTGACCATTTCATCCAGCATGGTCACGAGGGCCGTTTCCCAGTCGACAGCGATTCGATCGCCGACTTTGACGATGCGGTCCCCGTACTGCAATCCGGCCGCTTCCGCGTAGGAGCCCGGCTGCACGGCTCCCACTGCCGGTATTACGGAGGGCACGCCGTTAACGAACAGTGCCCAGTAGGCAAGGATTGCAAACAGGAAGTTGAACGCGGGCCCTGCCAGCAACACGGCGATGCGGCTCGGTATGGGCCGCTGGTTGAACGCACGTCCCTGGTCTGCCGCGTCGATGGGACCTTCCCGCCCGTCGAGAAACTTCACGTAACCGCCGAGCGGAATCGCTGATATGCAGTACTCGGTGCGATCCTTTCCCCCGATCCGCATCAGTATCGGCTTGCCGAAGCCGATCGAGAATCGCAATACCTTCATGCCGCACACACGGCCGACGAGGTAATGGCCGAACTCGTGCACTGCGACCAGAACGCTGATAGCGACTATGAATGCCAGCAGATCGACCAATGCGCCAGTCATCGGAACAAGCACTCCTTCGACAGACAGCGACTCGCCGCAGAAACAGAGCGTCCGGCAGTAGCCGGCCTGCGCCCACCCGCAATGAGACTGAATGATACGAACGCAGTTCCCGTCGAAACTAGCGGTGTCCGCATGAACCGCGCCTGAACGAGCGTCATGCCATTGCCCCCGCGGCCATGGCGAGCGCGAAGACCGGCGTCGCGGCCGAGATACTGTCAATCCGGTCGAGCACGCCGCCGTGACCCGGAAACAGCCGCCCGCTGTCTTTAACGCCGGCCCTGCGTTTGAAGACACTGACGGTCAGGTCGCCGACTATGGAGATGATTGCCACGGCAATCCACAGGGGCAGGTAGACGGCGAGATCCCCGCCCGTCTGCCAGGCGAAAATCGCAGCCAGCAGCGAAACGACGGCAATTCCGCCTATGGCGCCCTCCCAGGTCTTGCCCGGACTGATGCGCGGCGCGAGCTTGACCCGGCCAAACAGCTTGCCGCTGAAATAGGCGCCGGTGTCCGCGCCGACAACGATCAGGAGCAGGACCAGCAGCGACAGCCCGTTACGCAAGTACAGCCAATCCAGCGAAAACCATGCCGGGACGATGACCAGTGCGCCGCAAATCCACGCGATTGCGGTCGGTATGGGGGTGGGATGAAACAACAGCCAAATGAATGCCAGCATCCACCAGCCGACCGCAAACGCAAAAAACAGCTCGGTGCTCAGCGGCTCCGGCACCAGCCAGGAAACGGCGGCCGTCAGCATAACGATCAGGCCGACGTACAAGGTTCGTATCGCCGGCGGCTCCGCAGCGGACAACAAGCCCGACCATTCCCAGGCTGCCAGGATCATCAGCGCGGCGATAATCAGCCGCGTCGCCCAAATCGGCATAAGAAACAATGCCGCAGCCACGACGATCAGCGCAGCTATCGCTGTCTGGATGCGCTGTTTCAGCATTTACGCTGCTCCGACCTGATCGCCGGTATGCCCGTAACGACGCTGACGATGCGCGAAAAAGGCGATGCCCTGATCGAATTCGGCAGGACCGAAGTCCGGCCAAAGGCGATCACAAAACCACAGTTCGGAATAGGCAAGGTTCCACAGCAGGAAATTGCTGATGCGCTGCTCGCCACCGGTGCGAATCAACAAGTCCGGATCCGGCAGGCCGGACAGCGCAAGTGCCTCGCCGAAGCGCTCTTCATTGATATCGGCAACCGAAATCTCGTTCCTGGCAACCATTCCGGCGAGTTCCTTTGCCGCTTCGACGATATCCCAACGTCCACCATAGGCGACCGCGATGTTAAGAGTCAGTCCGGTATTCGCACTGGTCCTCGCCTCTGCCGCATCGATTTTTTCCAGCAGACCTGCATTCAGCTGCTTCCGTGCGCCGATAAAACGCAAGCGCACGTTGTTATGATGCAGATCATCGACTTCCCGTTGCAGCGCTTCGAGAAACAGCTTCATCAGCCGCCCAACCTCGTCCTGCGGCCGGCGCCAGTTTTCACTGCTGAATGCAAACAGCGTCAGTATGGAGACGCCGCGCTTTGCGGCGTGCTCTACCGTCCTGCGCACAGCACCGACACCGGACCGGTGGCCCGCGTGACGAGGCAGGGAGCGCTGCTTGGCCCAACGACCGTTGCCATCCATGATCACAGCGACGTGCTGCGGTATGCCGCTCGTCCGCTGATCGATATCCGTTGCGACTTGGTTGTTCACAGTCCGCACATCAGATTTCCATCAATTCGCTTTCTTTCTCGGCCAGTATCCTGTCAATGGCTTCGATGTGCTTGTCGGTAATTTTCTGAGTCTCTTCGTGGGACCGGCGTTCTTCATCTTCACCGATCAGCTTTTCCTTCAGAAGTTCCTTGATGTCGCCAAGCGCATCGCGGCGAATGTTGCGTACGGCAACGCGAGCGCTTTCGGCTTCCTGTCGGACAAGGCGAATCATGTCTTTGCGCCGCTCCTCGGTCAGGGGCGGCAGCGGCACCCGGATCACCGTACCCGCCGATGCCGGGTTCAGGCCGAGGTCGGAATTCTGAATTGCCCGCTCGATCACCTGCACCATGCCCTTGTCCCAGGGTGACACGGTCAGTGTTCGCGGATCCTCCACGTTGACGTTCGACACCTGGTTCAGCGGCACCTGGCTGCCGTAATATTCGACCGTAATGTGGTCGAGCAGACTGGTGTGCGCCCGGCCCGTGCGGAGTTTGGTCAATTCCTGCTTCAGCGAAACGACACTTTTGGCCATGCGCTCGCCGGCATCTTTCTTGATTTCCATTAACACTTTCGCAGTCCCCTCGTGTCACGCGCCAGCATTACGGACTTGCCGTCACCAGAGTGCCGACGCTGTCGTCGGTCATGGCACGGATCAGGGCTCCCGTCTCCGTCATGTCGAATACCCTGAGCGGTAGATCGTTGTCACGACACATGACCACGGCCGTTGCATCCATGACCTGCAGCTTGTCGACCAGTACTTTATCGAATGACACCGTGTCATACATTGCTGCTTCAGTATTCAGCCTCGGGTCCGAATCGTATACGCCGCTGACCATTGTTGCTTTCATCAGCACGTCTGCGCCGATTTCTATGGCTCGAAGGCTTGCGGCGGTATCGGTCGTGAAAAACGGATTGCCGGTTCCGGCCGCCAGGATCACCACCCGGCCTTTTTCGAGATGCCGGATCGCCCGTCGGCGTATGTAGTCCTCGCATACCTCGTGAATCTGCAAGGCGGACATGACGCGAGCGAACACGCCGCGCGCTTCGAGCGCATCCTGGATGGCCAGCCCGTTGATGACGGTCGCCAGCATGCCCATGTAATCGCCGGTGACCCTGTCCATGCCGGCACGTGCAAGCCCGGCGCCGCGAAAAATGTTGCCGCCGCCGATGACTATCGCGACTTCGACGCCGAGTTTGGTCACGGCTTCGATTTCCCCTGCAATGCGCTGGATTACCGCAGGCTCGATGCCGTAGTCGAGTTCGCCCATCAGTGCCTCGCCGCTGAGCTTCAACAGCACACGTCGATAAAGTACCGGGGCTTCGTTCATGCAGTCGGCCTTTTCCTGTAGATCAGTTCGCGGCGATGTCGCCGCCGTATGGCTTGCAATACTATCGCAAGTCGCGGATTCCGTGCCAATTTCGTGAAATTTATCAGGTGTTTATGCGCGCTGGTTGACCTGCGCCATAACTTCCTCCGCGAAATTCTGCTGCTTCTTCTCTATGCCTTCGCCCACTTCGAAACGGACGAAGCCGGTGACTCTCGCGCCTGCTTTTTGCAGCATGCCGGCCACGGTGACCTCCGGGTCCTTGACGAAGGGCTGGCCCAGCAGAGTAATTTCCTTGAGGAATTTGGCGATACGGCCCGTTACCATTTTCTCGACGATATTGGCCGGCTTACCCGACTCGGCGGCCTGTTCGGCTGCTTGTTCGACAATAATCCTGCGTTCCCTTTCCAGGGTTTCCGCCGGAACGCCGCTATCGTCGATACAGACCGGATTCGACGCGGCCACGTGCATGGCCAGGTCGCGCGCCAGCTCGACGTCACCGCGGTCGGTGCTGACGATCACGCCGATGCGCGCCCCGTGCGAGTAGATACCCAGGTTGCCGCGCTTTGGCACGCGCTGGAAACGGCGGACCGATATATTTTCGCCGACTTTGGCGACCAGTTCGGTACGGGCGGCCTCGACCGTGCGGCCGTCCGCGAGTTTCTGATTCGACAACGCGTCAACATCCGCCGCTTTACCCGCGAGGATGCTGTCGGCCACGGCGTCCGCGAACGCTATGAAATTGTCGTCCTTGGCCACGAAATCCGTTTCGGAATTGACCTCGACGATGACAGCCTGCGACGCGTCGCTCTTGATCACGATGCGACCATCCGCCGCGACGCGGCTGGATTTCTTGTCTGCCTTGGCCTGCCCGGACATGCGCAATACTTCGACTGCTTTTTCCATGTCCCCATCCGCTTCGACCAGCGCTTTCTTGCATTCCATCATGCCGGCGCCGGTGCGCTCGCGCAGTTCCTTGACCATCGATGCGGTTATTGACATCAGCTCGTTCCTCATCCTGTTTCGACCGCAACCTGCGACATCACCGGGCCATGTGCGCCGGACGACGTCGCCGCTGCCTGCCGCCCATTGGGCGGGCGCGTACTTTTACTCGTCGCTGTCTGCTTCAGCCTTGTTGCCGGGCTTCTTCCTTGCTGCAGACTTTTTCTTCGTCACTTTTTTTGCCGGAGCCTTCCTCGCGGCTTTGGCCTCGACCGCCGGCATTGCCTCGGCAGCATCCCCGGATACTTCATCATCGTGATCCGTGACGCTGTCGACATCGGCAAGCGCTTCGGCGGGCGGCGTCGCCGCTACGATGGCGTCGATATCGATCTTCCTTGGCGGCGCCTTGCGCGTCACTCTCGCGGTCGGTTTCTGCGGGGCTTTCTTGCGGCGTCCGCCGGCCTTTTTCGGCTTGCCTTCCTCGTCCAGCTCGACAAACTCGTCTTCGCCGAGCACGACCTGTGGCAATGATGCCTTGCCATCCAGCACTGCATCGGCCATCAACGTCGTATACAAAGTGATCGCCCGCATGGCATCGTCGTTGCCCGGGATGATGTAGTCGACGCCATCCGGCGAACAGTTGCTGTCCACCACGGCGACCACCGGAATACCCAGTTTGCGGGCTTCGCGAACTGCGATGTCTTCGTGTTCGACATCGACGATAAACAGCGCGTCCGGCAACGCCGACATCTCCTTGATGCCGCCGAGGCTGCGCTGCAGCTTTTCGCGCTCGCGATTGAGACCCAGAACTTCTTTCTTGGTCAGTCGCTCGAAGCCGCCGTCTTCGGCCATCTGCTCGAGCGTGGTCAGTCGTTTGACAGACTGACGGATCGTCTTGTAGTTGGTCAGCATGCCGCCGAGCCAGCGATAGCTGACGTAGGGCATTTCGCATCGTTCTGCCTGGGCGCGGACCGCATCGCGTGCGGCGCGCTTGGTACCGACAAACAGCACTTTGCCGCCGTCGGCAACGATGGTCTTGACGAACGCGTAGGCATCCCGTGCCATCGGCAGCGTCTTCTCAAGATTGATGATGTGGATTTTGTTACGCTCGCCGAAGATGTAGGGTGCCATCTTCGGATTCCAGTAACGGGTCTGATGACCAAAATGCACGCCAGCCTCAAGCATCTGGCGCATGGTGATGTCTGCCATGATATGTCTCCGGGTTAAGCCTCCGCACACCCCACGGCACAACCCCTTTTTTGCTGGGGCACCCAGTGCCATGCGACAGTGTACGTGTGGATTGATTGCCTCAAGGGCGCGCGCTTTATACCATACCCGTCCGAGCGCAACAACGCCGGATTTCAGGCTGGAATCACGCGCTTACACTGCGCTGGAAGAGCTGCGCCCGGACCGGCGTCGGGGTTGGTTCGGGCACCCGGAGTAGCGGCAATCCCCATTGACGGCCGATCGACGAGGCCATTCGAAGGATGCATGAACGTCACCATCAAGACTCCCGCCGAGCAGGACCAGATGCGCATTGCCGGACGGCTGGCGGCGGATGTACTCGACATGATCGGCGAGCACGTAGCGCCGGGCGTTAGCACGGACGAATTGAATGCGATTTGTCATAATTACATCGTCAACACGCAGCAGGCCATACCCGCGCCCTTGAATTACAAGGGATTTCCGAAATCGATCTGCACTTCGGTCAACCATGTCGTCTGCCACGGGATTCCCGGAGACCGAATCCTCAAATCCGGCGATGTGGTCAATATCGACGTCACTGTCATAAAGAACGGCTTTCACGGTGACAGCAGCCGGATGTTTTTTGTCGGCAAGCCCGGTATCCAGGCCGAGCGCCTGTCGGCCGTCGCTTACGAGAGCATGTGGCTCGGCATAGAACAGCTGGGGCCCGGCAAGCGGCTCGGGGACATCGGGCAGGCCATCCAGGATCACGTCGAAAAAAATTACTTCTCCGTGGTCCGCGAATACTGCGGACATGGCATAGGACGGGTGTTTCATGAAGACCCACAAGTACTGCACTTCGGCAAGGCGGGCACCGGCATGGAACTCAAGCCCGGCATGACCCTGACGGTAGAGCCCATGGTCAACGCCGGCAAACGCCACGTGCGCCTGCTCCCGGACGGCTGGACGGTCGTTACCAAGGATCACCGCTTGTCGGCCCAGTGGGAGCACACCGTACTGGTGACCGACCAGGGCTATGAGGTGCTTACGCTCGGTGCGGCACAGCGTTAGCTTTTATTCTATTTTTCAATGGCTTATAAACTTCAGGTCGCAGCATCGGACAGCACCGATCCGGACCTCGCGGCGCTGTCGGCGAGCCTTGCAGGCAGCCAGGCCGCAGCGGATTGGCGCGAGGCGCTGGCCGTTGCCCGGCGACGACTGACGGAACGATTCAATGCCGGCGACGCAGTGACGCAGCTCGTCCTCCTGCGGGCGCAGATGATGGACCGGTTGCTCGTCCATGTATGGATGCAACTTGCGCGGGACCTCGCCGCATGGATTGCGCTGGTTGCCGTGGGTGGCTACGGACGCGGGGAATTGCACCCTGGCTCCGACATCGACCTGATGCTGCTGCTGGACGGCGAGTTGCCGGCCGGCTCGGACACGACACTTGCCGGATTCATTGCCACGCTGTGGGACATCGGCCTCGAAGCCGGGCACAGTGTGCGCACGGTCGAGGACTGCGCCCGCGAAGCGGAAGCGGATATCACGGTCATTACGACCCTGATGGAGTCCCGGCTCTTGCATGGCCCGGTCGCGCTGCTCGATGCAGTGCACTCCGCCACTGCGACGGACAAAATGTGGCCATCCGACCGCTTTTTCCTCGCCAAGCGCGATGAGCAGAAGTCACGTCACCACCGCTACGACGACACCGCGTACAAACTGGAACCCAATGTCAAGGGCAGTCCTGGCGGCCTTCGCGACATACAGGTGATCGGCTGGATCGCGAGGCGTCATTTCGGCACCCGGCACTTCGACGAACTGGTGGATCACAAATTTCTCACCTCGTCGCAATTGCAGCTGCTGCAGGAGGGACAGGAATTTCTCTGGCGCGTCCGCTTCGCGCTGCATGTTCTCACCGGGCGCCGGGAAGATCGCCTGCTTTTCGATCACCAGCGTCGACTGGCAGAAATGCTCGGCTACGAAGATGCCCGATACACACTCGCGGTCGAACAACTGATGCAACGCTATTACCGTACAGTCATGGATCTCAGCCGGCTGAACGAAATGCTGCTGCAGTTGTTCGAAGAGGAGATCCTCATGGATCCGCGGGCAGTTCCGGTGCCACTCAATGCGCGCTTCCAGATTCGCAATGGCTATTTGCAGGCGGTGAACGATCGCATATTTCGCCAAGACCCGTCGGCGCTGCTGGAAATTTTCCTGCTGCTGCAGCAGCAAGACAATATTCGCGGTGTCAGTGCGCACACGGTGGCACTGGTAAAAAGGAATCTGCACCTGATCGACGAGGAGTTCCGGCAGAATCCGCGCAATCACCGCCTGTTTCTGAGTATCCTGCGCGCACCCGCCGGTGTCACTCACGAACTCCGGCGCATGAACCTTTACGGCGTACTCGGATTGTACATACCCTCGTTCGGCCGCATCGTCGGGCGTATGCAATACGATCTGTTCCACGCCTATACGGTCGACGAACACACACTGTTCGTTGTCAGCAACCTGCGGCGTTTCGCGCTGCACCGCTTCGAC
>Ga0299906_10003322_pt1 | contig 13258 bp, 12 predicted proteins | sample RVTome_14_FD_200259 | JGI IMG/M metagenome (GOLD analysis project Ga0299906, IMG submission 200259) | Soil microbial communities from uranium-contaminated site in the Upper Colorado River Basin, Wyoming, United States - RVT145D125 (version 2) ...
CAACGCGACACCCATCCGCTCAATCCGTTCGGCGTCCATGCCACAAGTCCTCCAAAACCAACGACTTGGAAGACTTATCGACGACTCCAGTGCCATCCCTTGAGCTTATCCGGCGCTGTAGTGTTAAAACCGCTTGCGTAACCCAATCGGTGGGAGGATCGATCAGAACCCGGCGCGTAAGCGACGAGCCAAGCCGCGATCCGTGTACAAGCGTCGGTCCCGCGCTTGCGCTTGGGGTTCGGATCGGGTACCCTTACCGTCAGAGGCCACGTCGACCACGGCGTACACGTCGACTTCGTCCGTGCCGACCCGAACGGGATACTTCGGCGCACTATTCACCGCGGATCGGCGCCATGAACAATCACCATCACGGCAAACGCCATCGCGCCTTGACGCTGAGTTGCCTGGTGCTCGCGGGTGAGTCGATCTTCATTCCGCCGTTTCACCTGAACCGATACTTCAAATCCAGCCTGCTTGATGCTTTCGGCCTCGACGAGCTTGAACTTGGGAAACTCTTCGCGGTTTACGGCGTCTCCGCGATGGCTTGCTACTTTCTGGGCGGTCCGTTGGCCGATCGCTTCTCGCCGAGAAAACTCCTGCCGGCATCGTTGATCGCGACGGGCATGGGCAGCGTGTATATGTCGACAATACCAAGTTTAGACGGTCTGTACGCGCTTTACACGTTTTGGGGGGTGTCGACCATCTTCGCGTTCTGGGCGCCGTTGATCCGGGCCACGCGCGAGTGGGGTGGCGAGGATCGTCAGGGGCGTGGATTCGGCATCCTCGACGGTGGGCGCGGTCTCGTGGCCGCGGTACTCGCGTCCGGCGCGGCCTACACCTTTACCGCGATCGTCGGTGACGCCGCGTCGCCGGACGTTGCCCGAGAGACGACGGCCGTCCGGACGCTGCTTTATGCGTATACGGGAGTCTGCATCGTCGCGGCGGTGTGCATCTGGTACTTCGTGCCCGACCCCGAACCGGTCACGACCCCCGACGCCGACGACACACGCCGGAATCGTTCGAGCGGATTGACCCGCCTCAAACTCGTGCTGTCCAGCCCCGCCGTCTGGCTGCAAGCGGTGGTCATCGTGGCCGCGTACAGTGCTTTCAAGATGTTCGACTACTACGGGTTGTATTCTGAAGACGCCTACGGTTTATCGCGGACCGGTTCGGCGAAGCTGACCGCGAACCTCAGTTACATTCGGGTCGGGGCGACGCTGGCCGCGGGATGGATCGCCGACCGTTTCACGGGAATTACCCGGGCGGTCGCGGGTTGCTTCGGCCTGCTCATCGCGTCGTATGGCGCATTCCTCTACGTCGAGCCGAGCCGCGACCTGGTCTGGCTGATGACCGCCAACATGGCCTTGAGCGGGATCGCGTTCTTCGCGTTGCGGGGCATCTACTTCGCCCTGCTCGAAGAGTCCCGTACGTCCCGTCACCTGACCGGCACCGCGGTGGGCGTCATCTGCTTCGTGGGCTTTACGCCGGAGATTTTCATGCCGCCGATGACCGGCTGGCTCATCGCCCGAGCGCGCGAAGGCGGCGACGTGTTGACCGGCTACAACCAGATCTTCGGCATCCTCATCGGACTGACCGCGCTCGGCCTGGCCGCGGCGGTGATGCTGCTGCGGCGGCTCGGGTCGCGACGCGATCACACCACCGTCAGATCGGGCAGATGAGTTTGCCGAGCTTCTCGGTGAGCTTCATGTTCTCGCTGTAGTCGACCGGGCAATCGACCACCACCACCGTATCGTCAGCGATCGCCCTGCGCAGGATGGGCACGAGGTCGGCGGCCGTTTCGACCCGGTATCCCTTGGCGCCGAAACTCTCGGCATACTTCACGAAGTCCGGGTTGGCAAAATCGATGTGACTCTCCCGGCCGAATCGACGCAACTGGTGCCAGCGGATCAGCCCGTACTGACTGTCGTTCCAGATCAACACGACGATCGGCGTCCCCAACCGCATTGCGGTTTCGAGCTCCTGCGAATTCATCATGAACCCGGCATCCCCCGTGACGGTAAGCACCGTGCGATCCGGGTGCACCAGTTTCGCGGCAATCGCGCCGGGCACGCCAATGCCCATCGACGCGAACCCGTTCGAGACGATGCACGTGTTCGGGCGCTCGGTCTGGTACATGCGGGCCATCCACATCTTGTGCGCGCCGACGTCGCTGATGACGATGTCCTCGGGCGCGAGCACCTGACGCACGTCCCAGATGATTTTCTGCGGCTTGACGGGAAACGCGTCGCTGTCGCGGTGCTCGGCCAGTTGATCGACGATCGTCGTACGCAGCGTTTGGGCCCCGAACGCTTCCTTCGGCGTGGCCCGCTCGGCGATGGTGAGCAGCGCCTGCCGAATGCAGCCGACGACGGCGACCGCCAGCGTATAGTGCTCGTCCACTTCCGCCTCCGCCGTGTCGATGTGGATGATCTTGCGATCCTTGTCCTTGTGCCACAGGTACGGGTGATATTCGATCATGTCGTACCCGGCACAGATGATCACGTCCGCGCGATCGAACCCGCAGGCCACGTAATCGTGCGCCTGGAGACCGACCGTCCCCAGGCTACAGGCGTGCGAGAACGGGATCGCGCCTTTGGCCATGAACGTCGTCGCCACGGGCACGTTGAGCTTCTCCGCGAACGCGACCAACGCCGCGCAGGCATCGTGACGAATCACCCCGTTGCCCGCCATGACGATCGGATAGCGCGCGTTCGAGATGATCTGGGCCGCCTCGTTGATCTCGCTTTGCGGCGGCGACGGAGCCATGGTGCTGTGCACCGGCAGCGGCGACTTGTCCACGTCCATGCGAGCAATGTTTTCGGGCAACTCGATGAAACTGACACCGGGCTTTTCCGCTTCGGCCTGCTTGAAGGCCTTGCGCACGACCTCGGGCACGATCTGCGGCGAGAGGATCGACGTGCTGTACTTGGAGATCGGCTCGAAGAGCTTGACCAGGTCGTAGTATTGGTGACTCTCTTTGTGCATGCGCGTCGTCGACGCCTGCCCGGCGACGGCGACCAACGGAGCACGGTCCATGTTGGCGTCCGCGACGCCGGTCACCAGGTTGGTCGCGCCGGGACCGAGCGTGGCCAGACACACCCCCGCCTTGCCGGTCAACCGCCCGTAGACGTCGGCCATGAACGCCGCACCCTGCTCGTGGCGGGTGGTGACGAACTCGATGGAGCTGTCGAGCAGCACGTCCATCACGTCGAGGTTCTCTTCGCCGGGGATGCCGAAGATCCACTCGACGCCTTCGTTCTCCAGACACCGGATGAACAGTTCGGCCACGTTCATGTCGGGCTCCAGGTTACATGTTGAATGCTGATCGCGGGTATCCGAGCCGCGAGCGCCAGCGAGCGGGTTCAGAACCCCCGCGCTCGCGCTTGGGGCTCGGATTTGTGAAACCCGTCATTGCCGAATCATCACGCCTTCACCTGCTTGCGCGCCTGGCCGAGGATTTCGCGTAGGCGTCGGCCGATGATGCGTTCGTCGCCGGGGCGTAAGGTTTGGGCCATGATGTGCATCTCGTCGGCGCGGGGCGGGAGCTTGGCGTCGATCTCGCGGACCGCGGAAACCAGCGGCGGGTTGTTGCCGATGGTGAGCACTTCGATGCGCGGGTCGCCCTCGCGCAGCTTGCGATCGCAGTCGGCGATGGTGAAGCCCCAGGCCTTTTCGTCCCAGCGGATGGAGACTCGCGGAGCGCGATAGCGATCCCCCCGCCCGGAGATCTCGGCCGTCACGCCGGGCACCGACTCGGCCAGCTTCTGGATCCGCGCCAACCGGTCCCGCCACGTGCGGTCGAGCTCTTCGATGTCGGCTTTGACCCACCATTCGACCGCGGCCAGGCAGCCCATGATCTCCTCTTTGCCGACCTTCATCGCCCGGCAGACCGCGCCTTCCCAGGGATTGTAATTCGCCACGGCCGCGTCGATCAGGTCCTTGCGTCCGAACAGCAGCCCGGTGCACTGCGGCCCGCGCAGGCCCTTGCCGCCGCTGAACGTGTAGAGATCGACGCCCATCTTGGCGTAGAGCCGGATCGAGTCGATCGGCGGGATGCCGGCCGCCTGGTCGAGCAACAACGGCACGCCGGCTTGTTTGGCGATCGCCAGCAGTTGTTCCAACCGTTCGCCGGTGACCGTGGTGTAGACCATCACCGTGTCGTCGTTGAACGCCTTGCGTACGTCGTCGAAGGTGGGACAGACGATCAGTTTTGCGCCGGCCAGACGCAGCGCGCTGTCGAACGCGTTGCGTTTGGGATAGACGATCACCTCGCGTTTCATGCCGCTCGGGTCGGGGAGTTGCCAGATCTTGGCCGGGTCGGTGCCGGCCATGCACGCCGCGGTCGCCGCCGCCATGCCCCCGGCCGCGCCCGACGTGACCATGGCGGACTCGGCGCCCGAGAGTTCTGCGAGCCGTTTGCCGACGGCGCGTTGCAGCTCGAAGATGTTGACGAAGTGTTGCGCTGCCTGCTCCTTGGCCGCGATCACCTCGGGCAACTCCAGCGTCCCGCTGAGGTAGGTCCACACGCCGCGGCCGTTGATCAGCGGCTTGACGCCGATGCGGGTGTAGATGTTGTCGGCGGCGCTGCCGCCGACGGCACCCCACGCCTTGTTCTTGAGGTCTTCCAAGGCCATGTAGCCCAGCAGTGGAAACGCGGCAATCCACTTGAAGAATGAACGACGGTCGAGTGAGGTGTTCATGAGATGTTCTCCTGTAGGTGACGACCGCGGCGATGAACCGAGGTCGAAGTATGTGCATTTTCACCAGCGAACCTGTCGAGGGCAAGGGGATTTCAGGAACCAGATCCGAACCCCAAGCGCAAGCGCGGGACCGACGTCGGTATCGGGATCACGGCTTGGCCCGTCGCTTGCGCTGGGGGTTCGGATCGGTCCACCCGCCTATTGTGACACGCACCCATTACCCATATCCCAGGTCGGCGAGCTGATCCTCGTCCATGCCGAAGTGGTGCCCGATTTCGTGCAGCACCGTCTTACGAACCTGGCGCACCATCTCGCGGCGGGTTCGGCAGAAACGCTGGATGTTGTCCTGGTAGATGACGACGCGGTTGGGCATGAGCGGCGGGGCGTCGACGTGTTGCCGGGTCAGCGGCACGCCGTGAAACAATCCCAGCAAGGTACGCGCATCACGCAGGTTCAACCGCCGGACCGTCTCGGCGTCGGGCATCGACTCGACATCCACCACGACCCGCTCGAGATACTCGGCAAACACCGGCGGTACGTCGTCGAGCGCCTCGGCGATCAAATCCTCGAATTCTTCCTCACTAAGTTTCATGGGACGTTGCCGTGCTATTCCACGTGACCATGAATCAAACGCTTGCGGGTGGTTTCCCTACGGATAGAATCCGGCTCAGGAATCGTCATCGTAACGCAAGGAGGTACTACGTTGAACCGCACATCCTGTTTCGCACGCCTGGTCGGTGTCGTGCTCGTCGGGTCGTTGGCCGGCGGGTGTCAGCCGACGGGCTTTAAAATCACGCCGATCCCGACCGATCGCTCGCTGAAGGAACGTACGCTGCTGACCGACGGCGGGTTCTCACCGCCCAAGATCGCCCTGATCGACGTCGACGGCATGCTCGTCAACGGGCCGAAGTCATCCCTGTTCAGCGAGGGCGAGCATCCGGTTTCGTTGCTTCTGGAGAAGCTCGAAAAGGCGGCGGCGGACGATTCGGTCAAGGCGGTGGTGCTGCGCATCAACTCGCCGGGCGGGACGGTGACCGCCAGCGATCTGATGCACGGCGAATTGCTGCGGTTCAAGGAGAAAACCGACAAACCGGTGGTGGCGGTGCTGATGGACGTGGCCGCCAGCGGGGGCTACTACATCGCCTGCGCCTGCGACGAGATCGTCGCCGTGCCGACCTGCGTGACCGGGAGCATCGGCGTCATCATGCTGACGATGAACGTGAGCGGGACGCTGACCAAGATCGGCGTGACCACCGACGCGATCACCTCCGGCCCGAACAAGGACGCCGGCTCGCCGTTCCGCGCCATGAAGCCCGACGAGCGGGCGATCTTTCAGGGCATCATCGACGAGATGTACGAGCAGTTTCTAAGCGTGGTGCAGGCGGGCCGACCGGGGATCGAACCGGACAAGCTGCGCGGGCTCGCCGACGGACGGGTGTACACCGCGCGACAGGCCCTGAACGCCGGTCTGATCGACCGCGTCGGAACCGTGCGCGACGTGCTGTCGAGCGTCAAAGACCGGCTGAAGGTCGATCGGGTGCGGGTCGTGACCTACCACCGCCCGATCGCGTGGCAGCCGAACATCTACACCGAGCACCCGCAGCGGCCGGTCAACGTATCGCTCATGAACGTGTCGCTGCCGCGCTGGTGGACCCGTCCGGGACCGAAGTTCCTCTATCTCTGGGAACCGGGACTGTAACGAGCACGCAGCGTTTAGCGGCGACCCGAAGGGGAGCGCGTATTGGTATGAAGGTGAGTCAAGCGTGAAGATCTTCGAAGCGCATCGACGGCCCGCCCTGACCGCGATGACCGCATTCGGCGTGATCGCGCCGCACGTTGGCTGCAATGATCGGGGCGGCGACGTGATTCGCAATCGCGACCTCGAGGCCCATCGCCGGACGCAGCAGACCCAGCCGGCGCCGTCACTGCCCGCGGTCGCATCACCGGTCGGCGAGGATCAGTGGCCGGGGTATCGCGGCCCGCAGCGCGACGGCGTCGTAAGTGCCTCGACGATCCAACTGCCCTGGCCGGAGTCGGGACCGCGCTTGTTGTGGAAACAGCCGGTCGGGGCGGGACACGGCTCGTTTGCGGTGGTGCACGGTCGGGCGTACACGATCGAGCAACGCGCCGACCAGGAAGTCGTCGCGTGCTATGCGGTCGACACCGGCCGGGAATTGTGGGCGCATCGTTACCCGGCCCGTTTCTCCGAAGCGATGGGCGGACCCGGACCACGCTCGACGCCGACGTTCGCGGCGGGGCGAATCTACGCGCTGGGCGCGACCGGCGTGTTGAGCTGTCTCGAAGCCGACACTGGCAAGGTGGTCTGGTCGCGCGACATTCTCGCCGACGCGTCGGCCGACAACGTCGAGTGGGCGATGTCCGGCTCGCCGCTCGTGGCCGACGGCGAGGTCTACGTCGCCCCCGGCGGGAAAGGGGCTTCGGTCGTCGCTTATGACGCCGCCTCCGGCGAGCCGGTGTGGAAGTCCGGCAGTTACAAGGCCGGCTACGCCTCGCCGGTCATCGCCACGTTGCGGGGCACGCCGCATCTGCTCGTGTTCGATGCCGAGGGACTCTCAGCCTATGCATCGGACACCGGGGCCGAGCTATGGCATTTCGGGTGGAAGACGTCCTACGACGTCAACGCCGGCCAGCCGATCGTCATCGACGACGCGAGCGTGATCATTGCCTCGGGATACGGAAGCGGCTGCACGCTGCTCGGGATCGGCGACGACGCGTCGGTGACGCCGAAGTGGAAGAACAAAAATCTCAGGCTCAAATTCAGCAGCGCGGTGCTGACCGGCAACGTGGTCTACGGCCTCGACGAGCAGATCCTGGTCGCCCTGGACGTAGCGACCGGCGAAAGGCGATGGAAGGGCGGTCGCTACGGTTACGGGCAACTCGTGCTGATCGGCGAGCACTTGCTGATTCAGTGCGAGAACGGCGATCTCGCGCTGGTCGAAGCCACACCCGAAGCCCATCGCGAACTACGTCGTGTCGAAGCACTGGCGAACAAGACCTGGAACCACCCCGCGGTAGCCGAAAGCAAGCTGCTCATCCGCAACGATCGCGAGATGCGCTGCTACGACCTGTCCGGGACTTGATGTCACTGCTTTGGGACTCGTCAGGTGGAGGCAAATCGGGCGCGGATTCGTTCGGCCAGTATCGCCGGCGCGGGTAGTCGATCGATGCGGATGAACAAACCGGGGGCGCGATCCTGTTTGAACAGAAAATGCGCGACCAGCCCGATGCGCTCCGTGTAGAGCACGGGATCGGTTGCCGGCGACTTGGGAGGCTTTGCGGCGATTTGGTGCCAGGAATCGATGACCTCGTCGAGTTGTCGTAGCGGGATCGGCTCGCCGACGGTGATGTGGCCGCCATGAATGTAGAAGGGCTTGACTTTGGATCGTCCGCCGCCGCGCTGGACGGCCAGGAATCGAAAACGGCGCATGTCGGTGATCGGCTCATGGTGCGGGCCGGCCAGCTTGTCGGCGCGTTCAATTCGGGTCTTCAGCCGCCCGGCGGTTTCGAAATCCCGGTTCGCCGACGCCGTCCGCATCCGGTTCGTCCATTCGGTGAACCAATCGGCACGGTCGCCGGCGGCGAATCGTGCCGCCTGGTCGATCGACCGGCGGTATGCTTCGAGCGGGATCGAGCCGTTGCAGGGGGCGGGGCAGCGGCCCATGTCGAAGTATACGCAGGGGACGCCGTTCGGTGTTTGATCGAGGATCGCGTGCTCCCGGCAGAGGTCGAACAGGTCCTCGATCTGTTCGATGAAATGTGCCGCCCGGGTTCGTGTCGGAAACGGACCGATGGCGGTGCCTTCGTCGTCGCCGAGGATCTGTCGGACCACGACGAAACGAGGGAGCGGGTCGTTCGGGTCGACCCGCGCGAAGTATACGGGCCTCAGGGTGCACAGATCGCGGTAGGTGTTCGGATGCAACGCGCGCGCGATGCGGTGGAACGCCAGGGCGGTCTCGAAGGCCGAGTGGGTTGGCTGATAGTGAATCCGTCGCACGACCGCCCGCAGGTCCGCGCGGCGGTCGGCCGAGGCGGCGCGATCGGGATCAAGGCGCCTGGTGAGCACGCGGCGGAGCGATTCGCAAGCGGCGAGCTGGACCGTCTGATCCTGCTCGTCGGTCAGCAGATAGACGCCGCCGTGGGTCGGCAACGCACGGCGAAGGGCCGCGAGGTCGTCGGGGATTGCGTCGATGCGATGGGCGAAAAGAGCGTCGAGCATCGCGCTCTATTGGAGCCCGTTCGCGGGTTTCGAGCAAGTCGGGCGTGGTTATCAGACCGGCATGCCGGTGATGGTGCCCTCGAAGACAATCTCGTCATCGACGAGGGCCTGCACCGTGCCGATCGTGCGGCGGGGCCGCATGTCAGTCATCCGGCCGATGAACAGCAGCCGGGACGGCGGGACCACCGCGCCTCGGAATTTGACCTTGTCAACGCCCACGAAGCCGAGGAACAGTTCGGTCCCGACGACGACGTGGGTGAAGTAGGCGACCACTTGGGCCGCCGCCTCGATCTGGAGGACGCCGGGGAAGAGCGGGCGGTTCGGCAGGTGACCGGCCGTCCACCAGTCGTCCGGCCGGATGTCCTTGTAGGCGACAATCCAGCGCTCCTCGACGTTCAGGGCGACAATGCCGTCGAGTAGCATGAACTCGCCCCGCTGGGGCAGAAAGCTGTAGATCGCCTCCTGGGAGGTCTCCACCGCATTCAGGTCGACACGACCCAGGTCAACAAGGAGGTCACGTGGCATTGCGGGCTCAACCTAACATACTGGGCTGACGCTTATCCTATACATGTATACGTCGCCGGGGGAAGGAGCGGTTCAAGCGCAACGATACTGAACTCCGTCACGCGTGCCGTCAACGCGATGGGAGAACTGACGTACCGAATCACATGGGAATGACGATCCGGGAATTAGCCCGAAGAATCGCCCTCGGAACGCACCTCGAGAATCTTCTTCCGCAGGGTTTGCGCCGATTCCTTGACTTCCTGCATGATCTTGCGGACACGGGTGCCGGCCGCTTTGTTACCGCCTTCGGCCTTGGCCACGTCGTCTTCCGCTTGCTCGATGAGGCGTTTGAGCTTTTCGTATTCCTCCATGATCGTACTCCTGCTCCGTTACGGAGGTGCGAAGGGTGCTGGATTTCGTTCACAGGTGTCGGTCCGGAGGTCTGCGCCGCGCCACAAACCAGACTCCCGGTCACCGGTCCGCAGGAGTCTAGCAGACGGTTTGTCCGCTTGCAAAGCAAAAAGAATGCGGTTTTTCCGGGTGGGTGACGAGATTTCGTCAGTGCTGAAATGTGTCGTGTCGATCCCTAAGCCGTAAATCGTTCTTGACAGATGCCGGCCCGTGCCGACGATCGCGGCTCGGTGGATTTGAAGTTGGACGGTGCAGTCGGGCATAGCGGCAGGAGGTGTTCCGGTGGGAGTCAGGGTTATGGCATGGTTACGAAGTTGTCGCGTTGTGCTGGTGACCTGTTGCGCACTGTATTCGAGCGGGTGTCAGGATGTGGACTGGCATCGCGAATCTAGCTGGTTGAATCCGAATCCCCAGCGGGTGCGTCCGATGCGGCAGTCGGCTCCGAGTCAGCCGGCGACAACCGAGCCGCGTGTCGCCGCATCACGACCGGCGACCGAAGTCCAACCGCCCGAGCCTGTTACGCCGAAGCCCGTGCCGGTTGAGGCGACCGCCGAGCCCGACGAGTTGTACCGGCTGGAACTGCTCAGCGAAACGGCGGTCGCCCAGACCACGGGTAACATCTCACGATTGCAGGTGCACCATGCTCGGGCGTCGCACCTGGCCGAAGTTCTGGAGATGCTGCTGCCCGGGCTGGGACGCGGCGGTACCGAGCAACGGTATTACTTGCTTTATGAGAGCAAGACGGTGTGGTCGCTGGCGGCACACTTCGCCGCGCTGCTCGATGCCGAGCCGGTGGACCCGGGCACGGTGACGGCCGCTTCGACCCCGGAGGCGACCTTCGCGGCCGGGGTGGGGCTGATACTGTCGTCGAGACGGCTGTCGACCGAGCAGGTGCGTCGGGCCGAGACGCTGCTGGTCGCCGTTGCACAAGCCGAGTCGGCCGAACGTTCGATGCGATGGGCGTCGGCCATGCTCGCCGGTCGGTTGCTCTCGGAGGCGCGTTTTGAACGGTTCGATTTCGACGGCGCGACCGAGCACTTTCTCATCGCCCAGTCCTACAGCCAGCCGACCAGCTTCCCCCAGATGGTCGCCGTCCTCGCCCGAGCCGACATGCACCAGCAGATCGGTCAGGCCGGCGAGGCCCAAAAGCTACGCGTGCGCGTCATGAACGAGTACGCGAATCACGCGGATACGAATGTGTACCGTCGGATTCGGAAAGAGTTGGTTGAGGGAAGCGATGAGCGATGAGAACAAGCAACATGCCCCCGTCAACGTTTGTCCTTCATCCTGCATCCCTCATCGCTCATCCCAATTCCCCTACGGATAAAACGCCGGTCGCATCAGGCCCGTGGTTTCTTCCAAGCCGAAGATCAGGTTCATATTTTGAACCGCCGAGCCGGCCTGGCCCTTCATCTCGCTGGTGCGAGAATCCCTTCTCGCACCCGAAAACGGGCGGGAATCCCTTCCCGCCGCGCGGCGAGGCAGGAGCCCCGTGCCGAACGGGGGCGAGATGGGAATCTCGCCCCAGCTTTTTAGACACGCTCTTACGGATAAAACGCCGGTCGCATTAGCCCTGTCGTTTCTTCCAGGCCGAAGATCAGGTTCATGTTTTGCACCGCCGAGCCGGCCTGGCCCTTCATCAAGTTGTCAATGTGTGAGACGACGACCATCCGCCCGGTTCTTGCGTCGACGTTGACCGAGAGCACGCAGAAGTTCGAGCCGCGGACGTCGTTGTTCGAGGTCGGGGCGCCGGTCGGGCGGACGCGTACGAACGGGCTGTCGGCGTAGAACCGCTGGTAGCATTCCCATAGCGCATCGGCGGTCAGCGATGGATCGGCCAGTTGTCCGTAGAGGCAGGTCATGATGCCGCGGGCGAGCGGGACGACCTGCGTGGTGAGGGTGACGCGCACCTCACGACCCGCGAGCAATGACAGCTCGTGCTCGATCTCGCAGTTGTGCTGGTGGGCGGCGATCTTGTAGGCGTTCATGTTTTCGTAGCGCGAGGGATAGTGGAACGTGTCGGAGGGTTTGATCCCCGCCCCCGAGACGCCGGTCTTGGCGTCGCAGATGAGGGTGTCGAGGTCGACGAGCCCCGCCTGGACCGCCGGGGCGAGCCCCAGGATAGACGAGACCGCGAAGCAGCCGGGGTTGCCGACGAGGGTTGTGTCGGCCAGGGCGGCGCGGTGCAGCTCGGCCAGGCCGTAGACATTGCGGCCGAGCAGGTCCGGCGTCTTGTGCTCGGTGGGCTGGCCGATGCGACGGGCGTACTCGGCATAGGCGTCGGCCGAGTCGAACCGGTAGTCGCCGCTGTAGTCGATCAGCTTGGCCCCGGCCTCGAGCACGACCGGGGCGAGGCTTGAAGCCACGCCGTCGGGGGTGGCGGTGAAGACCACGTCGATGTCGCCGGTCCAGGCCGCTTGCTTGGGGTCCTCGATGGCCAAATCGCAGAACCCGGCAATGTGCGGGAACTTGTCATGGATCGGCCGGCCGACGTTCTCGACGTCGACCAGCGAGACCACTTCAGCCTGCGGATGGCGCGTCAGCAACTCGATCACGCCGATGCCGCCGTACCCGCCCGCTCCGATTATTCTTGCCCGAATCATGCTCGAACTCCGTGGGTACAATCTCTGCTGCCGAAAATGCTTGACTTCACGCATGCCGTCGGCGTCGATCATTATTGTGTCGAGGGTCGTTCGTGGCAAACCTATTTACGCCATCTTGACGGCGGAGCAGCCGCGTCGTAGCGTAAATGGAGAAGACTGAGCGATGATTCAGATTCAACTCTCCAGCGAGATCGAAGACCTGCTCCGCCGTGATCTCGGCGATCTCGACCGGACCGCCACGGAGGCCTTACTCCTCCAGGTTTTCCGCGAAGGGAAGCTTACCCATTACGAGCTTTCGCAGGCGCTCGGGCTCGACCGATTCGAGACGAACGCTTTCCTGAAGCGCAACGGCGTCTACGAGGGCAGTCTAACGCCTCATGACCTCGACGCGGACCGCAGCACGCTTGACCGTGTGCTTGGATCCACCGACTGATGTTGGTTGTTGCCGACGGTTCTCCGTTCGGTTTCACACATTCCTTGTATACACACTTGGCTTGGTTGCCGATCATACGCGCCCCAAGCACTGACGCGAGATCCAGAACCCGCTCGCTGGCGCTCGCGGCTCGGATACCCCTATGCAGACACGCACGCTCGCAATGGGAGGCGATCGTCGTTTGTGTCAGAACTCTTTCCGCTGGCGGGCGGAGGGGATGTCGAGTTGTTGGCGGTACTTGGCGACGGTGCGGCGGGAGAGCTTGATGTTCTGGTCTTGGAGGCGGACGACGATCTGGTCGTCGTTGAGCGGCATGGTCTTGTCTTCCTGGTCGACGATGTCGCGGACCATCTCCTTGACCGAGTCCCAG
>Ga0299906_10003323_pt1 | contig 13253 bp, 14 predicted proteins | sample RVTome_14_FD_200259 | JGI IMG/M metagenome (GOLD analysis project Ga0299906, IMG submission 200259) | Soil microbial communities from uranium-contaminated site in the Upper Colorado River Basin, Wyoming, United States - RVT145D125 (version 2) ...
CACGGCGCGGAACCGCGCTCGTCTTCTCGACCCACGATCCCGCGGTCGCCGCACGGGCGGCACGGCGGCTCGTGCTCGCCGACGGCTCGCTCGACGACGCGTCCGCCGGCGTCGGATGAGCCGTGCGGGACCTGCCGCGCATCGCCCTCCGGAACGTCGTGCGTCGCCCGCGCCGGACGGTCGTCGTGCTTGGGGCGGTGGCGCTCGGCGTGGTGGTCATGACGGTCGCCGCGGGGGTGCTCGATTTCACCTTGCGCGGGTTTGCCGGCAGCATCGTCTACGGCGGCATCGGCCATCTTCAGATAGGGCCAGCGGCGGACGACCCGACCGCGCGCATCGTGCCGGCGGTCGCAGCCGAGCTCCGGCGCGCGCTCGCCGAGGATCCGCGGATCGAGGTCTACGGGGCGCGTCTCGAGCTGCAGGCGCTGGTGAGCTCCGGGCGCGCGACCGTGGCGGCGTCCGCGATCGGTGTGGAAGCCGCGGCCGAGGCCCGCATCCGCGCGCTCACCATGCTCCGGGTCGGCGCGTGGTTCAGCGGGCGCGAGCGTACGGCGCGGGCCGTGCTGGGCCGCGGCCTGGCAGAGCGCCTCGGCGTCGGCGTGCGCGATCCAGTCTCGATCGTGGCGTACTCGGACGCGGGCCGGATGACCGCGGCCGATCTCGAGGTCGCCGGCATCTTCGAGAGCGGCGTCATCGAGTACGACGCCCGGACGCTGCTGCTGCCGATCGCGGTCGCCGCCGAGCTCGCGGAGACCGCGGGGGTGAGCAACGTCGCCGTCGTCCTGCGCGACGCGACCGCCGAGCGTGCGGTGAGCGCCGACCTCGCCAGAAACGAGGTCCGGGTCGTTGGCTGGCGCGATCTGGCGCCGGTGTACGGACGGGTCGCCGCGCTCTATCGCTGGATTCTGCGGCTCTTCCTCCTGATGGTCGCGATCGTCGTCGTGCTCGGCATCGCCAACACTACGACCATGGCGGTGCTCGAGCGCGGCCCCGAGGTGGGCCTGCTGCGTGCCCTCGGGCTCGGTCCCGGCCGGATCCTCGCGATGCTCGTGCTCGAGGCGACGATCGTCGGCGTCGTCGGGGCGCTGGGCGGCGTGCTGCTGGCCGGCCTCGCCTGCCACGCCTTGACGGAGCTCGAGGTCGCCATGCCGCCGCCGCCCGGCCGGAGCCAGGGCTACCTGCTCGAGGTTCCGATGGTCGCGCGGGCGGCGCTCGGCGCCGCCGCGGTCGCGCTCTCGTCGGCCATCCTGGCGTGCGTCATGCCGTCGCTCCGCGCGCTCGGGGGCGAGGTCTCCGATGTCCTGCGCGTCCGCTAGACGGACGCGGCGGGTCCTGCTCGCCGCGCTCCTCTGGGCGGTGCCCGTGCCGGCGCTTGCGACCGAGCCGCCGAGCGCCACCGAGGTCCTGCGGCGTGTGGATCGGTTCCGCGGCTTCGCCCGCCCGTACCGCTTCCGGGCGCGCGTGGAGCGGCGCGGCTCTGCCGCGAGAGGGGCCGCCCGGAGCATGATCGAGGTGCGGACCGACGGCCGCGCCGGGCAGCTGATCACGGTCCTGGAGCCCACGCGCGGCGATCGCATCCTCCGGCGCGACGGCGAGATGTGGCTCCGCCCGCGCAACCTGCATCGCTTGACGCGGCTGCCGCCCGAGCTGCGTCTCTTCGGCGGCGCGGCGATCTCCGACGTGGCCGCCGTCGACCTGCTCCACGACTACGAGGGCCGGGCGCGGCCCGAGAGCTGCCAGGGATCCGCGGACTACGTGCTCGACCTGGTCCCGCGCGGCCGTGGTGGACGATACGCGAAGGGCGTGCTCGTCGTCGAGTGCGGCCGCTGGGCGCCGCGCCGGCTCGAGCTGATGACGCGCTCCGGAAAGACGCTGAAGGTCATTGCCTACGCCGACGTCATGCCCGTGCTCGACGGCGAGATCGCGACCCGACTCGAGATCGAGGATGCGGTGACGCGCGACGCGTCCACGGTGCGCCTCTTCGACTTCGCGTACCTGACCCCGGGCGAGACGCGGTCCCTGACGCCCGAGTACCTGCTCTCGATGCGGCCGTGACGATGCGAGGCGCCGCGGGGCGACGGTGCCAGGAGTCGGCCCCTACGGCAGGACCACCATCGAGGGCACGCAGAGCTCGCGCACGTTGCTGACCTGCTCGATGGTCGGGCCGAACTGGTTGTCGAGGACGAACGGGCCCGGGTTGGTGAAGGGCGTGCTGCGGTCGCGCTTCACCTTGTAGCACATCAGGCTGCTCGCCGGATCGACCAGGCCCTCGGCGTTCTTGTCGGCCGGCACGCAGAGGTGCGCGGGCTTGCGGACGGCGACCTGCGCGGTGTCGAACTGGTCGTCGACCTTGAGCGCGCCGACGCGCAGGCGCGTGCGGCGGACCTGGTAGCACTTGTAGTGATCGAGGGTGCCGGCGGGCAGTGGGCCGGGCGGCGTCCCGACCGTCAGCGACTTGGCCGAGGGGATGAAGAAGTACACCGGCTTCGAGACGTCCATGAGCTGCGGCCCGAACTGGTTCAGGACGACGACGCCCACGACCTTCTCGAACTTCCTGGGGTCGCTCTGGCGCACCTTGACGCCGAGCAGGTGCCCCGCGTCGAGGGGCGCCGTCTGGTCCTCGTCGTTCTTGTCGGCGGGGAGGCAGACGCGTTTCGGCTGCTTCAGGTCGTTCAGCGCCAGGCCGGCGAGGACGTCGTCGGTCTCGACGCTGAAGGTCTGGTACGGCCGGTTGCGGAGCTCGTAGCACTGGAAGTGGCTCGGGGCCGGCGGCATCTGGGGCGTGAACTGCGGCGTCGGCGTCGCGGTGCGCGTCGGCGTCACGGTCGGCGTCTTGGTCGCGGTCTTGGACGGCGTGGGCGTGACGGTCGGGGTCTTCGTCGGGGTCTTGGTCGGCGTCCCCGGCGTCGCGGTCTTGGTCGGGGTCTTCGTGGGCGTCTTGGTCGGCGTCTTCGTCGGCGTCTTGGTGGGGGTCTTGGTCGGCGTCTTGGTCGGGGTCGGCATGTCCATGGTGCAGCAGCTCTCGACCATCACCTCGTCGAGGTCCCACGCCTTGGTGTCGGCGCCGTTGCCCTTGCGGCAGTAGCCGAGGATCTCGAAGCTGAACGTGGTCTCGCTGGTGAAGCGGAAGGACGAGCTGTCGGGGAACTCGAAGCGCTCGAGGCTCCAGTCGGTGGAGGTCGGGATGCCGACCTGCTTGTAGATCTCGCTGCCGTTCTTGAGGATCCGGACCCCGTACTTGAGCGGGTAGTCGTTGTAGACCCAGTCGCCGTCGGAGCGCTCGATCCACTTCCACGCCTTCTCGAAGAACTTGAGGACGGTGAGCTTCCCGGTCTCGCCCGACTTGGGCTTCAGCGTGACGCTGAACTTGAGCGCCCGCGACGAGTTGCTGGTGAAGCTGCAGCTCGAGGAGTTCTTGATGCAGATCGCCTGGCCGCTCGTCCCGGGCGGCGGCTTCACGCAGGAGTGCTCGTAGCTCGAGGCCTTGCTGGCGTCGACGTCGTAGCAGCCGCCGTCCGAGGGGTACGACGGCTGGAACTCCCAGAAGCTGTCGTACGGTGCGCCGCACGCGTCCATGTCCCACATGGCCACCGTCGTGCCGGTGCACGGCGTCGACGAGCCGCCGCCGGTTGCGCGCGCGGCGTCCGGCGTGCTCGCGACGGCCGCGAGGGCGAGAAGGGTGAAGAGGAGCCCGGGGCTCATGAGGGCACGCGGTCTATGCATGGTGATCTCCGATGGCAGGCAGGCGGGTTGTGCGCGGGAGCGGTGGAGCAAGGGGGGATGGCATGTGTGTCGGAAGATGTCGGTTCCCGTGACGTCGAGTTGCGGGGGGTCTTCCTGGCGCCGGGAGAGCGCAGCTCACGTTCCCACGAGCCCCGGTATAAGGGGCCGCGACGTGCGCAGTCAACCAGCAAACGAGATCGCCTGCGCGCGCGCGCGCCGTGTGCCATGGCGGATCGCATGGCGCGCGCCACCGTGGTGCGTCGCGGCGCACGCCAGCAGCCCCGGATCGGACCGGCGGCGGAGCGCGGCCTACGTCTGCGGGTGGAGACGGCGAGATGTCGGTGCGCTCACCCGAGGGCGCGCGCGACCGCGGCGGTCATGTCGTCCAGGATCGGCCGCACCGCGGGCCGGGCGGCGACCCGGTCCCGCCATGCGTGCATGCGCTCGAGCCCGGCCGGGACCGGGACGCCCAGGCCGGCGGCGGCGTTCGCGAAGATGAACGAGCCGATGTCGGCGATCGAGAAGTCGCCGCAGTAGTAATCGCGGCCGGCGAGGGCGGCGTCGAAGTCGGCGTAGTGGCCCTCGAGCGCGCGCACCGCCGCCGTCGTGGCCGCCGAATCGGCGGCGCCCCCCGGGTAGAAGCGCTCCGAGATCAGCGTCCAGACGTGCGGAAACCAGATCTCGTCGGCGGCATGCTCCTGCTGCCGGCAGCGCGCCCGGGCGGCGACGCCCGCCGGCATGAGCGGCGGCGTCGGGTGGCGCTCCTCGAGGTACTCGAAGATCAGCGTCGAGTCGTAGACGACGACGTCGCCGTCGACCAAGACCGGCACCTGGCGCTTCGGGTTCCGCGCGACGACGTCGGGATGGTGCGGCTCGTAGCGGCTCGCGCGCGACCAGCCGACCTGCACTAGCTCATGCGTCAGGCCCTTCTCGGCGAGCGCGATCCGGCTCTTCGCCGAGAACAGGCTGAGTGGTCCGGAATAGAGCTTCATCGGAGGGCTCCCTTCGTGTCGCGGGCGTGTCGCCCGACCGTGCGCGTCGCCATCGTCACGCCGCCGGGCGGACCTGCCGCAGGGTCTCGGAGAGGGCGGCGATCGGGAGGCCGATCTGCTCGCACAGCGTCGCACAGTCGAAGAAGAAGCGCTCGCGGCGGAGCAGGCCGTCCTGGAAGTCGAAGACGCAGAAGAAGGGCAGGGTGGCGGTCCTGCCGGTCGGCGCCAGGCCGAGGAACCCGCCCGCGAACGTCATGCGCGCCGTTCCCCAGCAGGTGGCGCTGCCGGTGCCGCACGCCAGGCCCGCGAGCGTCACGCCGTAGTCGGGGAAGGCCGTGAAGAAGACGCCGAGCTGCGCCGCGGTGTCGGCGCGGTCGGCCGAGGCGACGCCGAAGCTCACGGTCTCGATCGAGAAGTCGGGATGGCAGATCGCGAGCGCGGCCTCGACGTCCTGCCGGCTCTTGGCGAGGCCGTAGCAGCGCACCAGGGCCGTCTTCAGGCCGGCGTCGATGCGCGCCAGGTGCTGCGGGTCGCTCGGGAGCGCGGGTGCGCTGCCGGCCGGACGGAGAGCGGCGGCGTGGCGCTTCAAGTACTCGGTCGTCGCCGCCGAGGTCTCCTGGCTGACCGCCTCATCGAGGCGGGCGATGGCGTCGCCGCCGTCGTAGAAGGCGTGGTGCTCGCCCTCGGCGACCAGGTCGGGGAGGCCGGTCCGGCAGAGCGTCAGGCGAAAGCGCATCCAGATGCCGCCGTCGCGCAGCGCCGGGCCGTCGACGATCTCGGCGACGCGGGCGTCGAAGCGGCGGTCGATGGTGCCGACGCTCTCCGCCAGGCCTGCGACCACCTCCGCGCGGCCGACGTCGTGGGCGGCGAAGGGCGGCCCGCCGGCGACCCGGTGCACGGCGCCGGGCGCGAAGTGCGGCGCGATCAGCGACCAGTCGCCGGTCAGGTGCGCGAGCTCGAACGCCTGCACGTACGCGAAGAACCGGGTCAGATCCGTCATGGGAGACCTCCTGCGTCGGGATGCCCTTGTATTGGATGCGGAGCGGCCCTAGATCAACGGCCAATCATGACGTTTCGTTGGTACCAATTTGCCGCAGGCGCCCGCGAATGCTGCATCTGAGCCTCGACGGCGAGGGGCCGCTCCACCGCCAGCTCTATCGCGCCCTCCGGCGCGCGATCCTCGACGGGGCGTTCCCGGCCGGCGCGCGGCTGCCGGCGAGCCGCGTGCTCGCGGGCGACCTCGCGCTCGCGCGCAACACCGTCCTGCAGGCCTTCGAGCAGCTCCTCGACGAGGGCTACGTCGCGGCCCGCACCGGCTCGGGCACCTACGTGGCCGACTCGCTGCCCGACGATCGCGTCGCCGTCGCCCGCGATGGCGCGCGCGTCGGGACGGGCCCGAGCGCGCGCTCGCCGCTGCGGCTCTCGCGGCTCGCCGAGCGCGTCGCGGCGGCGGCGCCGCCCGGCGGCGTCTCGTGGCGGATCGGCCGCAAGACCCGGCTCTACGACTTCCGCTACGGCGAGCCGTCCTACGCCGACCTGCCGCTGGCGACGTGGTGGCGCCTGCACGGCCGGCGGGCCCGGCGGGTATCGGCGCGCCGGCTCGGGTACGGCGCGCCGGGCGGCGCGCCCGAGCTCCGCCGCGCGCTTGCCGCCTACCTCCGGCGCGCGCGCGGCGTGGTCTGCGAGCCGCGCCAGGTGATCGTCGTCCGCGGCACGCAGCAGGCGATCGACCTCGCGATGCGGGTGGTCGTCGATCCCGGCGAGCGCGTCGTCGTCGAGGAGCCGCGCTATCCCGGGCTCTCGCTCAGCGCCGCCGCCGCCGGCGCCGAGCTGGTGAGCGTCGCGGTCGACGCGGGCGGCCTGCGCGTCGCCGACCTCGCCGCGGCGGGCGCCGCGCGCCTGATCTGCGTCACGCCGTCGCACCAGTTCCCGACCGGCGTCATCATGCCGCTCGCCCGCCGGCTCGAGCTGCTCGCGCTCGCCGCCCGCACGGGGGCCTTCGTCCTCGAGGACGACTACGACAGCGAGTTCCGCTTCGACGGCCGCCCGGTCGAGTCGCTGCAGGGGCTCGATCGCGCCGGCCGCGTCCTTTACGCCGGCACGGCCTCGAAGCTGCTCTTCCCGGCGCTCCGCCTCGGCTGGCTCGTAGTGCCGCCCGACCTGGTCGAGCCCTTCGAGAGCGTGCGCGCGCTCGCCGACACCGGCACCGCGACGCTCGACGAGTTGGTGCTCGCCGACTTCATCGAGGGCGGCCACCTCGAGCGCCACGTGCGCCGCGCGCGCGTCAGGAACGGCGCGCGCCGCGCCGCCCTCCTCGCGGCGTTGGCGCGCCACCTGGGCGCGCGCGCGCGCGTCAGCGGCACCGACGCCGGCCTGCACGTTCTCGTCTGGCTGCCCGAGATCCCCGCCGCGCGCGCCGCGGCGCTCCGGCGCGAGGCCGCCGCCCGCGACGTCGGCGTCTACCCGGTGACGCCGTACTACGCCCACCCGCCCACCGCGGCCGGGCTGGTCCTCGGCTACGCCGCGCTCACCGAGCGCGCGATCGAGGAGGGCATCGCCCGGCTGGCAGAGGCCTACGACGCCGTCGCGGGGGCGGGGGGAGACGGGAAGCGGGCGCCGCGCCGAGAGCAACGGGTCGGGGGGCCTTCCAGCTCGATTCGGCGGCGCGACAAGCCGCGTTGACACCGGTAGCTACGCGGGGCTACTTTCGGGACCATGAAGGCGGTGGCGGTCAAGGAGCTCAAGAATCGCCTCAGCAGCTACCTCCGCGAGGTCAGGAACGGTGAGGTCGTCCTGGTGACCGATCGCGGCCAGGTCGTCGCCGAGCTGCGCCAGCCGAGCACGGGAGTCGTGCCGAGCGCGCACGATCAGGTCCTGGAACGGCTGTGCGCCGAAGGGATCCTGGTCGCGGGCCTCCCGCAGGACTCGCGCGCCTATCGTCCTTCACCGCTCCGTCGTGCCGTCGCGAGCGCCGACCTGCTCGCGGCGGAGCGCGGAGAGCGGTGACGGTCTACGCCGAGACCAGCGCGGTGCTGCGGTGGCTCTTTGGTGAGGAGGAAGGCGAGGAGCTACGGGCCGTGCTGGCGGCAGCCGAGAAGGTCACGTCGTCGCGCCTGACGCTGATCGAGACCCGCCGCGTCGTGCGTCGCGCCGAGCGCGATGGACGCATCACGGCGGCCGAGAGCGCTGACGTGCTGGCCGTCTTCGCCCAATCGGCGTCCACCTGGGCGATTCTCGAGATCTCCGACGAGATCGCACGACGGGCCGAAGAGGGCTTTCCACGCGAGCCCGTGCGCACACTCGATGCCATCCACCTGGCGAGCGCGCTCTTCCTCCGCCAATCCTTTCCCGATCTCGTCGTCGTCAGCGCCGACGAGTGCGTACGCGCCAACGCCGCGCTCCTGGGGTTCCAAGCAGACGTCCACCCCCGGTGAGCTTGCGGCGGCGGCGGGGCGGTGCGAAACCGGAGGCGTGGCGGCGCGGAGCTACGCGATCATCGGCACCGGGGCGCTCGGGGGCTACTACGGCGCGCGGCTGCACCACGCCGGGCTCGACGTGCGTTTCCTCCTGCACTCCGACTACGCGCACGTGCGCGCCCACGGCCTGCGCGTCGAGTCGAAGGACGGCGACTTCTCGATCGCGCGACCGCGGATCTACGCCCGCGCCGCCGACATGCCGCCCGCCGACGTCACCGCGGTCTGCCTGAAGACGACGCAGAACGGGCTCCTTCCGGAGCTGCTGCCGGCGCCGGTCGGCGCGCGCGGCGCGGTCTTGATGGTGCAGAACGGCCTCGGCATCGAGGAGGCCGCGGCCGCGGTCGTGCCCGGGCGCCCGATCCTCGGCGGGCTCGCGTTCCTCTGCTCCAACAAGGTCGGCCCCGGTCACGTCCGGCACCTCGACTACGGCGACGTCCGCATCGGCCAGCACACGCCCGACGGCACGCCCGCCGGCCAGACCGAGCTGGTGCGGGCGGTCGTCGACGACTTCCGGCGCGCCGGCGTCGGCGCCGCCGGCGAGGGCGATCTGGTGACGGCGCGCTGGCGGAAGCTGGTGTGGAACGTCACCTACAACGGCCTGTGCGTCGTCCACGACTGCACCACCGACGTGCTCATGGGCGACCCCGTGCTGCGGGCGCGCTGCGAGGCGCTGATGCGCGAGGTGATCGCCGCGGCGGCGGCCTGCGGGCGCGTGATCGAGCCCGAGTTCGTGCCCTTCATGCTGGCGGCGACCGACGCCATGGCGTCGTACAAGCCGAGCATGAAGCTCGACTACGAGCGTGGGCAGGCGCTGGAGATCGAGGCGATCTACGGGGCGCCGCTCCGGGCCGCGCGGGCGGCCGGCGCGTCGTGCCCGCTGATCGCCGAGCTCCACGAGGAGCTCCGGCGCCGCGATCCCGCCCGCCGCGGCGCGTGATGGCGGAGAGCCTGTTCGCGCTCTTCCGGGCGTGCGCGCCGGCCGACCCGGCCGCGGTCTTCCTCGAGCCGCCTGCGGGTGCGCCCGTCACCTGGGCCGATGTCGAGAGCGAGACCGGCCGCCTGCAGGCGCTGCTTGCGCGGCTCGGGGTCGCGCGCGGCGACCGCGTCCTCGCGCAGGTCGAGAAGTCGCCGGCGGCGGTGCTGCTCTACCTGGCGTGTCTCCGGAGCGGCGCGGCCTTCGTCCCGCTGAACACCGCCTACACCGCGCCCGAGGTGGCGTTCTTCATGGAGGACGCCGCGCCGCGGGTCGTCGTCTGCGACCCGGCGCGCCGGGACGAGCTCACGCCCGCGGCCCGCTGCGCCGGCGTCGCGCACGTGCTGACGCTCGACGCGCGCGGGGAGGGGACGCTCGCCGCCGCCCGCGATCTTCCGCCCGCGGCCGACCCGGTCCCGTGCGGTGCCGGCGACGTCGCCGCCATCCTCTACACCTCGGGGACGACGGGCCGCGCCAAGGGGGCGATGCTGACCCACGGCAACCTCGCGGCGAACGCGTGCGCGCTTCACGCCGCGTGGCGCTGGGCGCCGGGTGACGTGCTGCTGCACGCGCTCCCGGTCTTCCACGCCCACGGGCTCTTCGTCGCCCTCCACTGCGCGCTGCTCAACGGCTCGCGGGTGCTCTTCCTCACGCGCTTCGATGCCGCCGCCGTGCTCGACCTGCTCGCGCGCGCGACCGTCTACATGGGCGTGCCGACGCACTACACGCGTCTCCTCGCGCTCCCCGGCCTCGACCGGGCCGCCTGCCGGGGCATGCGGCTCTTCCTCTCGGGCTCGGCGCCGCTGCCGGCCGCGACCCATCGCGCCTTCGCCGCCCGCACCGGGCACGCCATCCTCGAGCGCTACGGCATGACCGAGACCGGCATGATCACCTCCAATCCCTACGACGGGCCGCGCGTCGCGGGGTCGGTCGGCTACGCGCTCCCGGGCGTCGCGGTGCGCGTCGCCGGCCCCGACGGCGCCGAGCTGCCGCGCGGCGCGACCGGCGTCCTCGAGGTGCGGGGCCCGAACGTCTTTCCGGGCTACTGGCGGATGCCGGAGCGCACGCGCGAGGACTTCCGCCCCGACGGCTTCTTCGTGACCGGCGACCTCGCCGTCATGGCGGACGACGGCCGCGTGACCCTCGTCGGGCGCGCCCGCGACCTCGTCATCAGCGGCGGCTACAACGTCTACCCGAAGGAGGTCGAGGACGTCCTCGACGCCGTCCCGGGGGTGCGCGAGTCGGCGGTGATCGGCCTCCCCGACGCCGACTTGGGAGAGGCGGTGACGGCGGTGATCGTCCCCGACGGCAGCCGCGCGCTCGGCGAGGGCGACGTGCGGGCCGCGCTCGCCGGGCGTCTCGCGCGCTTCAAGCAGCCGCGGCGCGTGCACTTCGTCGACGCGCTGCCGCGGAACGCCATGGGCAAGGTGCGCAAGGACGAGCTCCGCGCCCGCTTCGCCGCGACCTACGACGAGCCCTGAGCGCCGCCAGCGGCGTACCGCGTGCGGCAGCCAGGAGCCGAGGTCGCCTCGCCGCCGCCGCCGGGCGGCGGGTGCCGGGTCACCGGTCCGGGACCGTGTGCGCCCGCACCCACGCGGCGAGCTCCTTCTCGCTGCAGCGGCGATCCGCGACGGCGAGCATCACCTGCACGACCTCCTCCTCCGGCGCCTCGAGCTCGTACCCGTTCAGCTCCACGAAGACCGCCATCGCCACGAACGCCACCCGCTTGTTGCCGTCGCGATACGGGTGATTGCGCGCCAGGCCCCAGCCGTATGCCGCAGCCAGCGCCGGCAGATCGACGCTGCGCCGGTAGTGCCAGTGGTTCTTCGGTCGCGCCAACGCCGACTCGAGCGCGTTCTCGTCGCGCACACCGGCCAAGCCGCCGTGCTGGCGAAGCTGATCGAGATGGATCGCGTCGACCACGAGGCGATCGAGCCACTCCGGCTCGCGCCGCGGCCTCGCCGCCACCCTACTTCGCCAGCTCGCGCAGGGCGTTCCGATACTTCTTGGCGACGCGTCTCGCGATTCGCAACGCCTTCTCCACCTTCGGATCGTAGGGCGTCAGCAGGATTCCCTGCTCGGTTTCCACCGCCAGGGCGCGATCGCCTGCCTCGAGGTTGAGTCGATCCGCCATCTCCTTGGGCAACGTCGCGGCGATGGATCCCCCCGCCCGTCGTAGGGTCACTTCCTTCACCATGGGCGCTGCATAGCACTTCCGTGCTACCGCGCAAGATCCGCCACCGGCGTGCCGCGCGCGGCGGTTTCGGCTACGATCGCGCGCCATGCGGATCGCGACGTGGAACGTCAACGGCCTCCGGGCGCGGCTCGACTTCGTCCTGCACTGGCTGCGCGCCCGCGCGCCGGACGTCGTCGGCCTCCAGGAGCTCAAGCTCACCGACGAGCAGTTCCCCGCGCTCGAGCTCGAGGCCGCGGGCTATCGCGCCGTCACCCACGGCCAGAAGGGCTGGAACGGCGTCGCCATCCTGGCGCGCGAGCCGGTCGAGGTCGTCGAGCGCGGTCTCCGCGGGCAGGAGGACTGCGGCGCGCGGCTGGTGACCGGCAGGGTTGGCGGGATCTCGTTCACGACGATCTACTGCCCGAACGGCAAGGCGACCGACCACGAGGACTTTCCCCGCAAGCTCGCCTGGCTCGACGCCCTGACCGCGCACGCCGCCGCCCTCGCCACCCACCCGGCGGTCCTCTGCGGCGACTTCAACCTCTGCCCGACGGCGCTCGACACCTGGAACGAGGCGGCGCTCCACGGCCGCATCTTCCACACCGACGCCGAGCGCGAGCGCTTCACGCGCCTGCTCGGCACCGGCTGGACCGACCTCTTCCGGGCGCGGCACCCGGAGACCCGCGCCTTCTCGTGGTGGGACTACCGCGCCGGCGCCTTCCACCGCGGCCACGGTCTCCGCCTCGACTTCCTGCTCGCGACCGAGCCGGTGGTCGCGCGTCTGCGCGCGGTCGAGATCGACCGCGACTACCGCAAGAAGAAGGACGGCCTCGCCGCCTCCGACCACGCCCCGGTCTTCGCCGACCTGGCGTGACGCGCGGCCCGCGTCACGCCTGCGCGTCGGCCGGCGTCACCAGGATCATCCAGGGCACGCCGAAGCGGTCGGCAAGCATGCCGAAGCGCGAGGAGAAGAAGGTCGTGATCAGCGGCTGGCGGACCGTGCCGCCCTCGCTCAAGGCCGCGAACCAGCGCTCGGCCTCGGCGTCGTCGCGGGCGCCGAGCGCGAGCGAGAAGCCCTCGAACGGCGCCCGTCCCTGACAGCGCCCGTCCGAGAGCAGCACGGTGGCGTCGCCGATCCGCAGGGCGGCGTGCATCACCTTGTTCTCGCTCCCGGGCGGCAGCGCGCCGGGCGGATGGGGCTCGGGACTCTCCTTCATGCGCATCAGCATCTCGACCTCGGCGCCGAGCGCACCCTTGTAGAGCTCGATCGCCTCCTCGCAGCGGCCCTCGAAGAACAGATACGGCTGGATTCCCACGTCGCGTCTCCTTTCGTGATGGTGGCGGACCCTCGGAGGGCGGCCCGCGGCCGCCTTCCTATCCCCTAGTCGCACGGCGGGCGGCGCGATCGACAGGCGGGCGCCGCGCGCTACCGCGGCCGCAGGCGGACCGGCATGCGCTTGGTCGAGTTGAGCTGGTTCGAGCGCACGCGCTCGACCGGGTCCGCGAGCTCGAGGCCGGAGAAGCGCCGCACGACCTCCTCGATGAAGATGCGGGCCTCCAGGCGGGCGATCCGGGCGCCCAGGCAGAAGTGCTCGCCGAAGCCGAAGGCGACGTGCGGGTTGGGGGCGCGCCGGACGTCGAAGCGGTCGGGCGCGGGGAAGACCTCCGGATCGCGGTTGGCGGCGCCGTAGAGCAGGACGACGCGGTCGCCGGCGCGGATCGTATGGCCGCCGAGGCTGGTCTCGGCGGTGGCGGTGCGGCGGAAGTAGTGCACCGGCGAGACCCAACGCAGCATCTCCTCGACCGCCGAGGCCGCGAGCCCGGGGTCGGCGGCGAGGGCGGCCCAGCTCTCGGGCCGCTCGGCGAGCGCCTGGAAGCCGCCGCAGAGAAGCGAGCGGGTGGTCTCGTTGCCG
>Ga0299906_10003324_pt1 | contig 13253 bp, 12 predicted proteins | sample RVTome_14_FD_200259 | JGI IMG/M metagenome (GOLD analysis project Ga0299906, IMG submission 200259) | Soil microbial communities from uranium-contaminated site in the Upper Colorado River Basin, Wyoming, United States - RVT145D125 (version 2) ...
AAACAGTATGGCCAGGAAGAACAGGTACACCAGGATGACCACCGGCAAGCGCGGCAATCCGGCCCGTTGCAGGCGAAACACCAGCCCTTCAAGCAGGTAGGCGATGATGACGCTGGCGAACACCGGCGCCAGATACCGGCCAAGACCGAACACGACCACGGAGCCGAGCAACAGGAACAAGCCGAGTATGACGACCTGCGGGTCGGAGAAAGTCCGCTTGAACCAAGCTTTGACAAAATCCATGGCTACGAACTCACCCGCCCTTTCGGCTGGTGGTGTGGAGGGGAAATCCGGTGTGTGCTAAATCAGAAATCCCAGGTCCAGAAAGCTTCGATTTCAAAGTTCTGGTCCAGGTTGTTCGTCGTAATGCCCAGCACGTTGCCGCCAAAGGCGTACTCCGCGGGGGCGTAGGCCGCGCTGAAATTAAATCTGCCGGAATCGGTGATGCGTTTGCTGTACCCCAGGATCATGGCATTGTCGGCCAGCTCCTGATCCAGGGCCTGGCTCAAGGATCTTGAACTCGGTAACGGCTGCGACCGGGAGCTGAGATCCAGCCGCCACTGCGTGTCGTCCCCGTTGCTCCAGGACCAGCCCACCGAGTAAACCGTCAGGTCATCCCATGAGAACTGCGGGCTGGTTGAATCGCCCAGCAGCGAAAGGAAGCGGTCCGGCAGCAAGCGGCTGGGGAAGGCGTTTACGTCGCTGTACATGACCCGCTCTACGGAAATGTTCAGCCAGGACTGATTGCTGGCCTGCAGGGCAAGCCCGAGACTTGCGCGGGCTGGAATGTCCAGGTCCGCGGGCTGTGAATACACTCCGCGATAATTGGCGAATTCTTCCATGTCTATGCGGGATTGGAAGCCGGCGTCAATCGCCATTCCGGGTGTGATCTCGCTGCGCACGGCCAGGCGCACACCCGTGCCGAACCCGGTTTCCTGGTAGGGCGCGTAAGTCGGCGTCTGCAAAAACCGCGGCATGGGCTCTTCGTAAGCGCGCGTCCCGAGGTTGGCCACGCCGTAACTCTGGTAGGCAAACACGGCGGAAACACCCAGAACCTGGTTCTCGTTCAGATCATGGAAAATGCCCGGAGCCAGCATCTGGCGTTCAAAAGCCATCCCCGGCTGCGCGAAATCCTTGCTGAACATGAAGCTGCCGAGTTCGCTGGAGAAACTCCAGTCCAGTTCAAGCCGCAATGATGTCTTGGCCGGCTGGCTCATCAGCTGTTCCGCAAAGGCGGGCAGAATAAATACCGAGTCGTAATCCAGCCAGGAAATGCGCAATGGCTCGAGGTTGGCGTCAATCAGGAATTCCGGCGTCAGCTCACGAGCGAGGTAGTCCTGCCACGGGCCGAGCTCAAAACCGAGGACATAGAAAGTCGTCAGGCCCGTACCACCTGCTGAGAAATGGGTCATTGGAAGACCTTGAAGCTGTGCAGCAGAGACGCCGGGAGCCAGTCCCGCCGCCAATATCGCTGCCCTGAACAGCCGCATTTTCATCCCTGTAGCCTCTGTCCCGCACCGTTGTGCCGTTTCACAGCGCAGAATATGGCAGGAATACAACACGCTGTCAATGAAACCGGCCAGCCCACGCAGCCACTTACGACCCAGGTATTGCCGGCCTCGGCCCCCGCTAATGCCTTGATTTGACGCATTTTGACTTATTGCGCCGGGCAGGCCGCGTGGCCTGCCAGCCTGCCGAAGCGGCACATGCGGGGGCGGGGTGGCGTTGTTAGAATGCAACAATCTCCATCGGCGACCCTGGATACCGCACATGCCTACCCAAATGCTGACCACGGCGGCCCTGACCATCGCCGGCTCGGATTGCTGCGGTGGGGCGGGTATCCAGGCGGACCTGAAAACCTTTGTCGCCAACGGCGTTTACGGCGCCAGCGTCATTACCGCCCTGACCGCGCAGAATACCCTGGGCGTGCAGGCGCTTACGGCGGTAAAGCCCGACATGGTTCGGGCCCAGCTGCTCAGCGTGCTCGCGGACCTGCCCATACGCGCCGTCAAGACCGGCATGCTGGGTTCCGCCGCCACCATCGCCGCAGTCGCCGATATCCTGGGCGCTGCCGCGCCGGGCCTGGCCCTGGTCATGGATCCGGTCATGGTGGCCACCAGCGGGGCGGAACTGGCCGACGCAGCGACCATTGCCGCCATGCGCCGTCTGATCGGCATGGCCACCCTCGTCACGCCCAACACCCGGGAACTCGAAACCCTGACCGGCATGCCGGCAACCACGCCTGCCGAAGCCCGGGCGGCCGGCCGGCGCCTGCTGGCACAGGGCTGCCAGGCCGTGCTGCTCAAGGGCGGACACCTGCCGGGGCGGGAAGTGGCGGATGTGTTGCTCGCGGATACGGGGGAAAAGGAGTGGGCCCACGCGCGCCTCGCCGGCGAATATCACGGCACGGGCTGCACGCTCTCGGCCGCCATCACGGCCGGCCTGGCGAAAAACCGGAACCTCGTGGAAGCTGTCGGAGCGGCCATTGACTACCTGGGTCGCACCATGCGGGCTGGCCGCTTGCCGCGCGCAGGCAGGCTGATCCTGCTGCAGCACGACGCCTGAACCGCTTCCTTCAAAGCCGCTCGATAATCGCGTCAGCCATGCTGCCCGTTGTGCCGCTGCCGCCCACATCAGGCGTGACCCGGTCACCGGCCAGCAGGGTTTCCCTGATCGCCGCTTTCAGCCTGCGCGACTGATCCTCCATTTGCAGGTGCGACAGCATCTGCGCGGCCCCCAGCATCAAGGCGCAGGGGTTGGCGATTCCCTGGCCGGCAATGTCCGGGGCCGAGCCGTGGACCGCCTCGAACATCGCCGCACGTTCGCCGATATTGGCGCCCGGAGCCAGCCCCAGACCACCCACGAGCCCGGCGCACAGGTCTGAAATAATGTCGCCGAACAGGTTGGTGGTCACGATCACGTCAAACTGCCAAGGATTCATCACCAGTTTCATGCAGGTGGCATCCACGATCATTTCTTCGGTTTCGATGTCCGGGTACGCCGCCGCCGCCAGCCGCGCGACTTCCAGAAACATCCCGGATACGGTTTTGAGGATATTGGCCTTGTGCACGATGGTGACTTTCTTGCGCCCCTCGCGCCGTGCCAATGCAAACGCGTAATGCGTAATCCGGTCACAGCCCGTGCGGGTCACGACCATCTTGGACTCCGCCGTTTCGCCGTCAGCGCTGACCCTCGAATCGGCCGCCAGGTAGGCGCCCTCGGTGTTCTCGCGGACCGTGATGATGTCAATATTTTCGTAGTGCGCCCGGGTGCCGGCCATCGAAATTACCGGCCGGACATTCGCATACAGGTCGAACTCCTTGCGCAGCGTCACGTTGATGGAGCGGAAGCCTTCACCCACGGGCGTGGTCAGCGGACCTTTCAGCACAATGTGGTTGCGGCGGATGGAATCCATGGTGCCCTGCGGTATCAGCGCATCGCCTTTTGCCAGCGCGGCCAGCCCCGCTTCCACGAAGTCGTACTCCAGCCCGCACTGCAAGGCATCCAGTACGCGCAGGGTAGCCTGCATGATCTCGGGCCCGATGCCGTCACCGGGAATGACGCTGATCGTCTTGCTCATGTTGATGCCTCCGGATTCGCCTGGCGGTCAGCTCTCAAGCTTCATTTATATGCAACTGACGGGTATCGGCAAACCCGCATACCGGCTGCCCTGCCTGACCGGGCCTTCCGGAAACAGCCGGTACAGCCCGCGGCTGGAAGCGGCGTCAGGGTAACCGTCTTCGCGCAGTTTGCGCACCAGCAGCCGCATCGGCATTTCCACGCCAAAGGCGTCGAAGTGCGCGCGCAACAATTCGATGACGCGCCAGTGCTCTGAGCCAAGGCGGATCCCGTCGGCGGCCGCCATGGCTTCCGCCACCTGCCTGGACCAGTCGCCGCGACGGCGCAGGTGCCCATAATCGTCCAGCGGCAGGCTGTTTCCGCGCGGCATCCTGAGCTCCTGGGTCATTTCCAGCTCAGCGCCCGGCCTGCGCTGCAGACCTGCTCCACCCATTGCGCATCCGACCATAAGGCCATTTCGAGTTCTGCTGCGCGCCGCGCCAGTCCGGTGGCCAGCACATCCGCTTCCAGTGCCGCCAGGCTCACGTTGTCCAGCGCATTCAAGGGCTCCGCCGGGTGCCCGGTCCAGTAAGCCAGCAGATCCACACCCCGGTCCACCAGCACGATCGTGTCCCCGGCCCGTGCGAATGCCACGCAATCGGCCACCGCCCGCGGGTCGGCGGACATCAGTAAATGCAGGCTTGTGGCCATGTTCAGACCACCAGTACCTGTGCGCATTGCGCCAGGCGTTCGGCCATCTGCGCTGGCGTGGCCGGCTGCGCATCCAGCGCCCAACGCACGGTGGCGCCGGAAAGTGCCCGGAATTCAGCCTCTGAAACCCAGGCGGACACCGTGGTCAGTTGGGACAGGCTCTGCCAACCACGAACGCCTTCCGGCAGGCCAGCCGCTTGCGGCTCCCGCTGCATCAGCAATTGCAACGCCCCGTCACCACGAAAATACAAGTCCACATCGAAGCCCAGGGTGCCGGCGGCCAGGGCGAGGTCGAGTTGATCCCGCCCGGAGCGGCCGCGGAATGGGGCGCTGCGAACAAGCAGGCCAATGCGGGTGCGGGCGGCGGACATCAGAAGGCCACGACCCGGTCACAGTCTGCCGCAAGGCGCCAAAGGCGCGCCAGGCCGGCCTCTTCGAAAATACTGCCCGTGCTCGCTCCAAAGCCGGCATCCAGACGCCGGGCAGCGTCGGCGGAGCACACCAGCAGGCGCGTGTCGGGCGAGGCCAGAGCAGCCCAGGCCGCGGCCGGCGTGTCCTGGCCACCATCGGCCAAGCGGCCTGCCACGGCGTGATAAACACCGTCCCCCCTGAAAAACACCGCCGGCACGCTGTGTCCCAACTGCCCGGCCGCACGCACGAAGCGCAGGGCGGCGGCCGCCAGCGAGCCGCCCCATGGGCTTTCATTGACAATGACAAGCAGCTTCATCGGCTGATCCTGGCACGCGGGTGCGACAATCCTGGCCGCAACGCGCAGCGTGTTCGGCGGCCGGGGCCAATGCGCGGTAGACTATCCCACATACAGCACGAACGGTCATGGAATTGAGTTGTCTTATGCATGGTCAGGTCAGTCTCGGTCAAGGCATGGAAGTGGTCAAGCGCACAGCAGGTTTTCTCCAGCGCGGAGCGCTGCTGCTGGTCGTGTCCGTGGCCAGCCTGTCCGCGGCGGCCCAATCGGGTGACCGCATACCGCTGCCCGACATGGGCAATTCGGCCAATACGGTCCTCAGCGACCGCGAGGAAAGAGCATACGCCCAGGCGCTGATACGGCAAATGCGCGCATACGACGTGCTGGTGGACGACCCCCTGGTCACCGCCTATTTCGAAAGCATGGGTTACCGCCTGGTCGCCCAGAGCGATAGGCCGGACAAGGCCTTTCATTTTGTCGTTCTGAGCGAGCCCCGCATCAATGCCTTTGCCGCACCCGGCGGCGTCATCGCCCTGCACTCCGGCCTGATCCTGGCGGCCGAGGATGAACACGAAGTGGCGGGCGTGTTGGCGCACGAAATTGCCCACATCACGCAATTGCACCTGTATCGCGCATTTGAAAACTCGCAACGCATGTCCATTCCGATTGCATTGGCAATGCTGGGACTGGTGCTGGCGGGCGGCGGCAGCGGCGACGCAGTGACGGGCGCGCTGATGAGCGGCTCGGCGCTGTCGCAGCAAATGCAGATCAATTTCACGCGGCACAACGAATACGAAGCCGACCGCATTGGCATCACCACCCTGTCACTGGCAGGCTACGACCCCGTCGGCATGTCCGGATTCTTCGCCCGGCTCAACCGCCTGACCCGGGCCAATGGCGAAGGCCCGCCGGAATTTCTCCGCACCCATCCGGTGACCATTAATCGCATTGCAGAAGCAGAGAATCGCGCTCAGAACCTGCCGCCGGCGCCTCCCACCACCGGACTGGATTTCTACCTGATGCAAAACCGCCTGCGCGCCCTGCTGGCCGACAAGCCGGAGGAAAGCATCCGCCACTTCCGTACCGAATTGAAAAAGGACCACCCGCGGGCACGGGTCACGGGACTGCGCTATGGCCTCTCTATCGCCCTGCAACGGCGCGGCGAATTCAGGGAAGCCAGGGAGCTCCTCGACACGTTGCTGGCAGACGAGCCAAACCGGCTGGCATATCAGTTGCAGCTATCCGATCTCGACCTCGAGGAGGGGCAGGACGAAGCCGCGTTGCAGCGCCTGGGCGGTTTGTATCACAGTTTCCCCGGCAACCACGCCATCGCCATGCAATATAGCAAGGCCTTGCTGGCCAGGGAGCACCCACAGCGCGCCGAAACCGCCAGTATCATCCTGCGCCAGCAGATCCTCCACCGCGACGCTGATCCGGCCATGTATGCGCTGTACGCCCGCTCCGCCAACATTGCCGGGGATCGCGTACGCGCCACTGAAGCCATAGCCGAGTCCTATTACCAGCGCGGCGGTATCAGGGAAGCCATCGAGCAACTCGAAAAGTTGACGCGTGACGGCGAACTCGACTATTACCAGCGCGCCCGGGTCAGCGCGCGGCTGACGGAGCTGCGCGTACAGATGGCCGAGACACGGGACGAGGAACAGAGCAGCTGACCAGCCACAAGCTGTTTTCCGCCCCCGGAAGCGCGGCGGAGCATACACAGGCATGCCGACCTGCTTCCAGGGAAGTTCGGCATTGTCATGAAAGTGTCACATGCAACACTATAATGCCGAAGCATGACACTCCAATGGCCATTGCGATGAGCGCGAAGCCCATCCGCGTACTGATTGTTGACGATGAGGCTTCGATCCGCGAAATGGTCAGGTTCACGCTGAGCAAGTCAGACATGTCAGTGCAGGGGGCAGAAGACGCGCGTGAGGCGCTGGCCGCCATCAGCTCCAGCAAGCCGGACATCATCCTGATGGATTGGATGATGCCCGGCATATCCGGCCTGGAATTGACGCGCAGGCTGCGGCGCGATTCGCTGACCGTGGACATTCCCGTCATCATGCTGACCGCCAAAATCACCGAGGACGACAAGGTTGCCGGGCTCGAAGCGGGTTGTGACGATTACGTGTTGAAGCCGTTCTCACCGCGCGAATTGATCGCGCGGATCCACGCCGTGCTGCGGCGCTCCAGTCCGACCGACGAGCAGGGGCGGATTGCGGCCGGGGACCTGGTTCTGGACACGTTGTCGCACAAGGTGAGCGCCGGCGACAAGGAAGTCCACCTGGGCCCAACCGAATACCGGCTGCTTGAATTCTTCATGAGCCATGCGGGGCGCGCATACAGCCGCGCGCAGATCCTTGATCACGTGTGGGGCGCCAATGTTTACCTGGAAGAACGCACCGTGGATGTGCACATCCGCCGCCTGCGTATGGCCCTGCAAACCACCGGGCAGCACCGCTACGTGCAAACGGTCAGGGGTCACGGTTACCGTTTTCTGGCCGACCCGGATGGCGCATAGGGCCGGGCCTGCCCATGCCGATCCGCTCTTGGAACACGTATCTGGCCCGGCTGCTGGCCGCATTCCTCGCCGTGCTGCTGCTGGCCTGGATCAGCGGGTGGTGGTTGCCGGTGCTCGGCCTGGCGCTGGTGGCCTATTCCGGCTGGCAGGTTTACAACAGCTGGCGCCTGCACCGTTGGCTGCAAGACCCCCGGCAGGATCCGCCGGAAAGCCTGGGTGCCTGGGCGGATATCTTCGACCAGATCAACCTGCTGCAAAAACAGAACCGCCGGCATTGGGAACAGCAAAATGCAACCATCGAGGAATTTATGCGCGTAAGCGATGCCTTCCCTGACGCCAGCCTGGTCATTGACGGCCAGGCCAACATCACCTGGTTTAACGAAGCGGCAGGCAAGCTGCTGGCCCTCAGATCGCCAGCGGATCTGGGTCAGCCGATTACCAACCTGCTGCGGGAGCCGGATTTCGCAGACTGGCTAGCCGTTCAGGACAAGGTGAGCAGCAAGCTGGAAATGGGCAGCCCGCACAATCAAAACGTCCACTTGCTGGTCAGCGCAGTGCGTTACAGCGAAGGGCAGCGCCTCCTCATACTGCGCGACGTGACTGACATTCATAACCTCGAACGCATTCGCCGGGACTTTGTCGCCAATGTTTCCCATGAATTGCGCACGCCCCTGACCGTGCTGTTGGGCTACCTGGAATCCATCCAGGAACAGTGCCCCAAGGATCTGCAGCCGGCGGTTGAACGCATGCGCGGCCAGGCCCAGCATATGTACGCCCTGCTCAAGGACCTGCTGGAACTGTCGCGATTGCAAAGCGACGAGCATGCCAGTCCCGACGAAGACGTTGACGTGCCGGCCATGCTTGCGCAGCTTCGGGAACTGGCCGACGAGCTTAGCCGGGGTACGCACGAGATCCGGTTTGAGGTGCATGCCGGGCTGAAACTGCGGGGCGTGGCCGTGGATCTGGAAAGTGCGTTTCGCAATCTCATACAGAATGCCGTGCACTATACGCCGCAGGGCGGCCGCATCACGGTGCAGTGGACCGATACGGAGCAAGGCCCGCAGCTTTCGGTCGAAGACAGCGGGCCAGGCATTCCGAAAAAAGACATTCCTCGCCTGACAGAGCGCTTCTACCGCGTAGGTTCCGACCGCTCGCGCAAGGGTGGAGGCACCGGCCTGGGCCTGTCCATCGTCAAGCACGTGCTGAATGCCCACCAGGCCAGGCTGGTGATCCAGAGCGAACTGGGAGCAGGCAGCAGCTTCCGCTGCGTCTTCCCGCGCGAACGCGCCGTGCTCAATTCCTGATCTTCAGGCGAGAAGCGCTGCTGCCTGTCACAATACTGTCACCTTTCATGCGTACCCTGTGTTGGATGTACCAGACCCTCAGGAGCCGCTCTTGAATATTACCCATGTATGCTTGACCACGCTGATTTGTGGCCTCGGGCTTTCCGCCCAGGCGACGGCACAGGCGCCGGTTGACGAAAACCTGCCCGTTTACCAGAAGACCAGCGGCATGTCCGGCACTGTGTCCAGCGTCGGTTCTGACACGCTCGCCAACCTGATGACCCTGTGGGCAGAAGAGTTCAAGCGTCAATACCCCAGCGTCAACGTCCAGATCCAGGCTGCGGGCTCCAGCACAGCGCCGCCCGCCTTGGCCGAGAGCACGTCGGACCTGGGGCCAATGAGCAGGCTGATGAAGGACAAGGAAATCGAGTCTTTCGAAAAGAAGTTTGGCTACAAGCCAACGCCGGTCGCGGTCGCCATTGACGCCCTCGCGGTATTCGTGCACAAGGACAATCCGCTCACCGGGCTGACCATTGCTGAAGTGGACGCCATATTCTCCTCTACACGCACCTGCGGCGCGCCCGCCAATATTGAAACCTGGGGCCAGCTTGGTCTCGAGGATGCCTGGCAGAACCGCGAGATTCAGATCTACGGGCGCAATTCCGTCTCGGGCACCTATGGCTACTTCAAGGACAACGCCCTGTGCAAGGGTGACTTCAAGAATACCGTGAATGAACAGCCGGGTTCAGCCTCGGTCGTGCAATCGGTCAGCGGCTCACTCAACGGTATCGGCTATTCCGGCATCGGATACACCACCTCTTCAGTCAAGGCCGTGCCAATCGCCCGCGAAGCAGGCGAAGAGTACGTGCCCGCCACGGCGGAACGAGCGATTGACGGCGCCTACCCGCTGGCGCGCTTCCTGTACGTTTACATCAACAAGGAACCGGGCCAGCGCCTGCCACCGCTGACCCTTGAATTCCTGAAACTCGTGCTGGCACAGCAAGGCCAGCAAGTCGTGGTCAAAGACGGCTACATCCCCTTGCCGGGATCCGTGGCCCAGCGGGAACTGGCGAAGCTGCAATAATCTGCACGGCATTCATGACCAGGAAAGCCCCGCTCCAGCGGGGCTTTTTTTTCTGTTAGATGACGCTAGTGGTCATCCGAGTGATTTTGTCACAGCAGCGTCACGGAACTGTCACAAAACAGTCATAAACTTTGCCGCGGACGATAGCTCAGAAGCCTCTTGAGGAGCCTATGCGATGATCCGCGTAAAATTTAATATGCTGCTTGTGCTGCCGTTCCTGCTGCTGACGGTTGCATCCCATGCCAATGACCGCGGCGACGATTTCCAGGCACTACGGGCGGAGCTGCTTGCGCTGGCGAAGCGCGTGAACGCGCTGGAATCATCCAACCACGCCTTGCGCGAGGAAAACGAGCGGCTCTCGGCCGCCCGCGCGTCGGCGAACGCCACCGCGGCGACTCATGGCGAAGCCGCAATGGACGCGCCAGCGACCAGGGTTGCCGCAACACCTTCCTGGGCCGAGCGGATCAAGGTCAAAGGTGATTTCCGCATGCGCTATGAAAACATTGACGAAGCCGGCCGCGACAGCCGCAACCGCAGCCGGCTGCGTGCGCGCGCCGCCATCATGGCGGCAGTCACCGAAGATGTCGAAGTGGGCCTGGGCCTGGCCAGCGGCAGTGACGACCCGGTATCGAGCAACCAGACGCTGGGCGGCGGCGGTTCGAGCAAGGACCTCAAGCTGGACCTTGCGTATTTCAAATGGAGCGGCCTTGAGCACCTAAGCATTTATGGCGGCAAATTCAAGAACCCGCTGTACCAGGCGGGCGGCCACCCCCTGCTCTGGGACGGCGACTGGAATCCGGAAGGGCTGGCCCTGTCCTGGGCCAGGGGAGACTTTTTCGCCCACTTCCTGGGTACCTGGCTGGAAAGCGACAGCAGAAATGAAACCGAGTTTTCCTGGATGACGCAGACAGGGTTCAGCCAGCCCCTCGGGGCCGGCGCAACGCTGACCGCAGGGCTGGGCTATCACCATATCGGCAGCGCAGGCAAGGGCACATTCTACGGTGATGACGATGACTTTTTCGGCAACTCCTTCGACCCCGCCAGCCTCAGCTATCTGCATGACTATGACGAACTGGAGGCATTTGCTGACCTGGGCTTCGAGATTGCCGGCCAGCCAGCCAGGCTATTCCTGAGCTACGTGCACAACCTGGACGCCAGCGCCTATGACACCGGCTACGCGGCCGGCTTCAGATATGGCAGCACCAGCGCCCGGGGTGGCTGGTCGTTCGCCTATGCCTACCAGGACCTGGAAGCCGATGCCGCCTTCGCGCTGGTTGCGGACTCGGACTTTGGCGGCGGCGGCACCGACGTGCGGGGTCACCTGCTCAAGGGCGGCTACGCCATAGCGAAAAACTGGAATGCCAGCCTGACGTATTTTGTCAACCAGCGGCAGGCCAATGCCGGCAGCGAGCACGATTACGACCGCCTGCAACTCGACCTGGCGTTCAAGCACTGATGCTTTGCCACGCCGGTTCAGCCGGCGCGCCACCCACTTTTTCGGCGCTCACGGGTATTTCGGTATTGGGGCCTGTAAACAGGCCCTGAGAAAGCGAAAACTGAATTTCGTATACTGGACGCACATTGGTTTGTGGCCAGGGTGGGCCGAGATGCATTCTTCAGTCGTACAACTGCCGGTCAGCGAAAATCACCTGCGGGACCTGGAAGCCAGGCCGCCGAAGAGCCTGCGCGACCGGCGCCTGTACGTCAACCGGGAGCTCAGCCTGCTGGAATTCAACGAGCGCGTGCTTTCCCAGGCCACCAATCCCCGCCTGCAGTTGCTCGAGCGATTGCGCTTTCTGTGCATTTCCAGGCAGCTCCTGGACGAATTTTACGAGGTCCGGGTGGCGGCTTTGCGCCAGCGCATTGCGCATGGCGCAGCCAAACCCGGTCCCGACGGCATTACGCCGCGCAACACGCTGAAGAAGATCCGCGAATCCACGCTGAAACTGATCGAGGGGCAGTACCGGGTATTTCACGAGTACCTGAAGCCCGCCCTGGACAAACAGGGCATTCGCTTCCTCGAATCCGGGCAGTGGACCGACCGCCAACGCGCGTGGCTGCAACGCTATTTCATGCGCGAACTGATGCCGGTGCTCAGCCCGCTGGGCCTGGACCCGGCGCATCCCTTTCCGCGGATCCTGACCAAGAGCCTTAATTTCGCGGTGGAACTCCGCGGCAAGGATGCATTTGGCAGGGAGGGCGCCATGGCCCTGGTGCGCGCGCCCAGGTCGCTACCGCGCCTGATTCGCATTCCACGTTCATTTACTCGTGGTCCCGACGACTTCGTGTTCCTGTCCTCGGTGCTGCAGACCTTCATGGCCGAGCTGTTTCCAGGCATGGAAGTGGTTGCCAGCCACCAGTTCAGGGTGACGCGGGATTCAGAGCTGCTGATTGACGAGGAGGAGGTAGAAGATCTGGCCAGCGCGCTGCGCAGCGAATTGCGCGATCGCGGTTACGCCGCCGCCGTGCGCCTGGAAACGCGCGTCACCTGCCCCCCGGCGGTGGTCAAGTACCTGGCCAGCCAGTTCGAACTGACCGCCGATGACGTCTATCCCTGCAACGGGCCGGTCAACCTGTCCCGCATATCGGAAGCCATAGACCAGATTGACCGGCCAGACCTGAAGTACCCGGTGCTGCAGCCCGGCGTACCGCGCCATTTGAAGGGCGAACCTGACCTGTTTGATGTGATCCGCCGCCGTGATGTGCTCCTGCATCATCCCTACCAGAGCTTCTCCCCCGTGCTGGAATTGCTGCAGCGCGCCGCGAGGGACCCGCAGGTGCTGGCCATCAAACAAACGCTGTACCGCACCGGCATCGACTCACAGATCGTACACCTGCTGATCGAGGCCGCGCGCGCCGGCAAGGATGTGACCGCGGTGGTCGAACTGCGCGCGCGCTTCGACGAGGAAGCCAACATCAACCTGGCGACCCGCTTACAGGACGCGGGTGTGCAGGTGGTTTACGGAGTCGTGGGCTACAAGGCGCACGCCAAGATGCTGATGATCGTGCGCCGTGAGCGCCGGAAAATTCGCCGCTATGTGCACCTGGGCACTGGCAACTACCATTCCGGCACCGCCACCGGGTACACCGACATCGGCCTGATGACCGCGGATCCGCAACTGGGCGAAGACGTCCACCGCGTGTTCCAGGAACTGTCCGGCCTGGGTCGCGTGCTGAAGCTGACGCACCTGCTGCATTCACCGTTCACCCTGAACAAGCAATTGCTGAAGAAGATCAAGCAGGAGAAGGCGAATGCGAAGAAGGGCCTGCCCGCGCGCATAGACGCCAAGGTGAATTCCCTGACCGACCCGAAAGTGATTCGCACGCTCTATGGCGCAGCCCAGGCTGGGGTCAAGATCCGCCTGCTGGTGCGCGGCGTATGCT
>Ga0299906_10003325_pt1 | contig 13251 bp, 10 predicted proteins | sample RVTome_14_FD_200259 | JGI IMG/M metagenome (GOLD analysis project Ga0299906, IMG submission 200259) | Soil microbial communities from uranium-contaminated site in the Upper Colorado River Basin, Wyoming, United States - RVT145D125 (version 2) ...
TGAACGCGGCACTTCGCTTCACAGGGACCAGCCGTAAAGTGTCATCGCGGCAATGACGGCGGCCCAGATAATCAGCAAGCGCAGTAACATTCCCTTGACGACAGCAGCACCGCGTATTGCCCGCTGTTCGTCGGTTTCGTCGGCCTTGCGATGCAGCGCCAGAGCACCGGATCCAACCCGCGCAAGCAGGGCTTCGCTTTGCTCACTGTGACTGAGCGACTCGTGCCCGGACCGGAACCGCCAGGCGCTAAGCGCACCGTCGAAACTGCCGGCCAGAGCGAAGCCTATGGCAGTCAGCCGGGCCGGCAGCCATGCAAGCCAGCCATGCAGCATTCGGGCAGTGTCCGGCAACCTGTGCGGCCGGGCCGTCCCGGCCAACCGGGCCTCGTTGAATACCGCCCGCCGCCGGATCAGGTCAGTCACCCTGTAGGACCAGGCGCCGAATGGCCCGAGCAGCACGAACCAGAAAATAACTGCGAACAGCCTGTTGTTCGCCTGCACGCAGGCCGCTTCCTCGACCAGTTGAATACGTGCTTCGTTGTCCTGCGGCATGTCCTTTTCCGTCAGGGCTTTGGTCGTTTTGCGGATTTCCTCGCCGTCGCCGGACTGCAAAGCCTTGATGTATTCATCGATGTCCTCGCCCACATCCTTTGGCCCGAGTGAAAAAAACAGCACCAGGATGGCGAGAACCATGTACGGGTATCCGTGAAGACTGTCGCCGGCGACCAATACCACGAGAAACACGGGAAACACCAGCAGGCATGCCAGTACAAGGACCGATAGCAGTGCCGGCACGGAGCCTAATTTCGCGGCCTGGCGAAAACCTGCATCGATCACCGTGTCCAGCCAGCGCAACTCGCGCAAATGAAACAGCTGCGTGGCCAGCCGCTCGATGAGGAGTCCGATCAGTAAGGCTATGAGTTTCATGGTGGCTGTACTACGAGTCCGGATGCCCGATCACCGGGCCACGCCATCATACAAGCGCAGCCAGTCGAAAGCAGGACCCGGATCGGACTTTCTTCCCGGCGAGATATCGCAATGACCGGCAATGTTGCGAATCGAAAGCGCCGGATACACGGCGCTGATGGCACGGATTGCCGCCGCAAGTTGCCGGTACTGATTATCGGTGTAGCATTCTTCGTCCGTACCCTCGAGTTCGATGCCCAGGGAAAAATCATTGCAACGCGTGCGCCCTCGAAATCGGGAGTCTCCTGCGTGCCAGGCACGGCGGTGAAAGGGAACGAACTGCACTACCGTACCGTCACGCCGAATCAACAGGTGCGTCGATACCTGCAAGCCGCGAATTTGCTGGAAATACGGGTCCGCATCCCAGTCCAGGCAATTGGTGAACAACTGCTCGATTTCTGGCCCGCCGTAGCAACCGGGCGGCAGGCTGATGCCGTGAATCACGACTAGCTCGGGCTCACAGCCCTCCGGACGGTCGTCCTGGTTTGGCGAGGGGCAAAGGACAGCGGGTTCGATCAAGCCCGTTTCCCGATTCACCTGTAAGGTCGTTTGCCGCTTTTTTCCCATGGTGCCGATTCCGTCCAGCGCGGAAGTGGACGCACTTGCCGCAGTTGCCCGGTCAATTTTGACACAGGCGGTGCGAAAATTGCCTAATGCGGCGATGTCGGCCATCAGATTATTTGTGCCCGTACCGATACGCTCCGGGGATGATCTGTGGCTGGACGGCGAACGAGCGCACTACCTCACTCGTGTATTGCGGGTCCGCAGCGGTGACACCATCGTTGTTTTCGACGGACGCTCCGGTGAATATCCGGCCGTCATCGGAGAGATCGATCGACAACGCGTGCAATTACGGCCCGGCCCGAATTCGTCGCGCGACCTCGAATCGCCGCTTTCAATCCGGCTGATACAGGGGATTTCGCGCGGCGAGCGCATGGATTTCGTCGTACAGAAAGCAACGGAGCTCGGCGTGCAACAAATTACACCGGTACACACCGCGTATTCCGTGGTCCGGCTCGGAAACGATCGCGCTGGGAAAAAAATCGGACATTGGGAACGCATAGCCCAGGGAGCGTGTGAACAGTGCGGACGAAACATCCTCCCGGTCATCGATGCGGCAGCGGACCTCAAGGAAGTACTTGCGGAGCCTGTTGGCGGCTCGCGCCTGATTCTGCAGGCGGGCAGCGGAGAGTCCCTCGGCAACCTGCGCCAAATCGACGACTCTTTGACCTTGCTGATAGGCCCGGAAGGAGGTCTGAACGAGGCGGAGATTGCGCTCGCGATCAGCTGCGGGTTTCAGCCGGTGTCGCTCGGACCCCGGATCCTGCGTACCGAAACTGCGGCACTTGCCGCCGTTGCCATACTGCAGTCACGGTTCGGGGACTTTCGGCGGATCGACAACTGATGCGTGCAAGTGCCCGTCAGGCTTGCAGTGATTCCTCAACGATCATCAACTCGATTTTCCCGAGGTCCGGAACGAGTGGATACTCATTGATCATCCGGACTCTGCAAAGGACCGGAGCCGCATCGGGCCAGCCATCGGTGGAATCGAGGCGCAATACCTGGCGATTGACCCGCACCAGCTGCGGAAATCCCTGTGTCACAATTCCAAAGTGACCGCTTCTCAGTTTCGCGATGGTCGAATAGAACACGACGATCCGGGTTCGCCCTGTCGTCGCAGGAATGTCCTTGCCGATCATACCCTCGAACGATACTACGGACAGCGCCCGGCCGTTCCAGTTCACGGTACCGACCATCCATGCCTGGCCTCCCTGGGCGACGTTGGATTTCCCGAACCGCACGACCTCGGCAACGCAGGCCCGCGGCACAATCAGGCGGTCTTCGGCCAGCGGTATGAGCAAACTGTACAGTTCTTCAGATTCGTCACTCATCCCAGCGAGATTCCCCGTTCTTCGAGCAAGCGTTGAATGGAATCCAGCAGCCGCGCGTCCTGGTACGGCTTGCCGAGGTAGTCGTTGACTCCGATTTCTATGGCTCTTGCACGATGTTTATCGCCGACGCGTGATGTGATCATGATGATCGGGACATCCGACACACGCTCGTCGTTGCGCACGTGTTTCGCAAACTCGTAACCATCCATGCGCGGCATCTCGATATCCAGAAGTATGATGTCGGGTTTGGTATCCGACAGTGTACTGATGGCATCGAGCCCGTCTTTCGCGGTGACCACCCGCATGCCGTTACGCTGCAGGAAGCGCTCCATGACGCGTCTTACGGTGATCGAATCATCGACGACAAGTGCCAGCGGTCGCTGGTCGGTCGGTGCCGGCGCCGCCTTTTTCAGCTCGACGACCGGCGCGCCCTGCCGGACGAGTGCATTGACATCCAGAATCAGTACGATGCGCCCATCGCCGAGAATTGTCGCGCCGGAAATTCCGCGAATGCTGGAAAGCTGCGGGCCGAGTGACTTGACCACGATTTCCTGGCTGGCAATCATCTCGTCGGTCAGCAATGCCGCCGAGTGGTCACCGGCCCGGACCAGGATTACGGGTACGAAACTGTCGTCTTCCGGCAGTTTTGCCGATTGTCCGCCGAGGTACATCCCCAGGTGGCGAAACCGGTAAGTCTGTTCGCCGTACGCGTAGCTAGGCTCACTCTGGCTCAGCATGCGCTCGAGGTCGGCACGGGATATCCGCGCAACGCCCTCGACGGTCGGCAACGGCAGTGCATATATCTCTTCCCCGGTGCGTACGATCAGCGCCTGCGTTATCGCCAGGGTAAACGGCAGGCGAATCGTAAAATTCGTTCCCTGGCCCGTCACCGACGAGATTTGCAGCGACCCTCCGAGCTTCTTGATCTCGTTGGCCACAACGTCCATGCCGACGCCGCGCCCGGCCGTCTGGGTAACGCTGCTTGCCGTGCTGAACCCCGGGGTGAGGATCAGCTGCATTATTTCCTCATCGGACACTTTGCTGTCGGCTTTGAGCAAGCCCTTCTCGAACGCTTTGCGGCGAATAGCCGGGACATTGAGGCCACCGCCATCGTCAGCAACGTCGATGACCATTTCGGCGCCTTCACGATGCAGCCTTATCGTTATGCGTCCGGTTGCCGGTTTGCCAGCCGCCTGTCTCGCTTCCGGTTTCTCGATTCCGTGAACAACGGCGTTGCGCATCATGTGCTCGAACGGTGGCAACATCTTGTCGAGCACCTGCCGGTCGAGTTCACCCGATGCTCCCTCGACCGCAAGTTCCGCGCGCTTGCCTGACTCCACCGCAGCCTGACGCACCAGCCGCGTGAGCCTCGGCACGTGACGCTGAAAGGGCACCATGCGCGTGCGCATGAGGCCATCCTGCAGTTCCGCCGTCACGCGCTGCTGCTGTACCAGCAGCGTTTCTGCTTCGGATATCTGGCCCCGCAACAGATCCTTGATGCTGTGCAGGTCGTTTGTGGACTCCGCAAGAGCGCGCGACAGCTGCTGGATGTTCGAGTATCGATCCAGCTCCAGCGGGTCGAAATCCTGGGCGACCAGCGTTTCCTGGTGCCCGTGCATGATCTGCGCTTCCGTCTCCATCTCCAGTTTGCGCAGCTGGTCCCGGAGCCGGGCCACGGTCTGCTCGAGCTCTTCGACATGAAATTCGAACGTTTTTATCTGCTGGCTCAAGCGTGAGTGATAGATGCTGATCTCGCCGGCGGCATTCAACAGGTCCTCGAGAAGCTCGGCGTCGATACGCGCAAACTCCTGGCGCGCATCGCCGCCCCGGGAGGGCAGCGACCGGACTTCGGCTAACCCGCCCTGCTCGGCTGCCAGTGGCTCGTCGCCAGCCAACGGCACCGGTAATTCCGGCTCGATGGGCGGAATCTCCGGCGGCCGGAACGACGGCGGTTCGGGTTTCTTTTCCGGCGGCTTCGGTTGCGCTGGTTCCTGCTTTGCTGGCGTCGCCGGCGGCACCGCTGCTTTGGCCGGTTCGTCCACAATGACCATGCTGACCGTGTCTTGCGGCTCGATCGTGAATTCGACGGAAACGGATTCCCCGGTATCCAGGTCCTGGTCGACTTTTGGCGGTATCGCCACCTTTGCGACCAGCGTTTCGCCGGAGTTGGCTCGCCGAATCCGTGACTCGAGCTCAGGAGCGGCAACAACCTTCTTGCCCGCGATAACCGTGTCGCGCATGCGGTGCAGCTCGTCGATGCTTTGTTGCAGCAGTTCGTCAACTTTCGGCCCGGCCTGGACCCTGCCGTCGTCGACATTGATCAGCAGCGCCTCCAGCTCATGGCTCAGGTTGCCCATCGCCGTAATTCCCGACATTCGCGCACCGCCCTTCAGCGTATGCAAATGACGTTTCAGTTCCTCGACGTGCTGCCGCTCATTCTTGTTCTTGCTCCAGGCGACCAGTGCCCGGTCGGCGGCCTCCAGCAGTTCCGCGGCCTCCTCCGAGAAAATTGCAGCAATCTCGGCGTCGTATCCTGCTTCTTCGCCTTCCTCCCCCGCCGGCTCGACGGCTGCCGCTTCCTCCGGCTCTGCGTCCTGCTCCGGCGCCCGCATCGGCTCCACAGCGTTGGTCAATCTGTTCAGGTGCTCGATGAGCACTACGAAGTCGCTGCGATTCCGTTCTGCCTTGTTGATGTCAGCGACGATGGTCGTTAATGCCTTTGATGCCGCCCTGATTGCATCGACACCGGATTGCATGAAACCGACTTTGTGATCGTATACGCGACGGACGAACCGGTTCAGGGCGCCGGCAACCGCGACGCCACGCTCGACATTTGCCATGTTCGCGCTGCCATGCAAAGTATGGCAGGCGCGATACAACTTGTCGGTGACATGAAATGGTGGCCGGTGGCCCTGGCAGGCTTCGATGTAGTCCTTGATGACCTTCAGGTGTCCCGCGGTCTCCTTCGCAAAAATATCCAGCAGGACCGGATCCATTTCCAGGGAAGGCGGCTCTTGCGCTTTGGCCTCCGGTCTTGCCGCAGCAATGGTCAGCACCGCAGCATTCGGATCGCCGTCTGCGAACGCGCTGGCACGGGCCATGATCAGGCTGACGCCCGAGGCCGGTTCGGTACCTACCTCGAGCTGCTCCACAAGTTCCGGAACAACTGCCGCAGCCTGCTGTATGAAACTGACCATCGGTGGAGTTCTTGCGAGCGTGCGATTGATCAGCTTGTTCAACAGATTCTCGATCGCCCAACAATACTCGCCGATTCGTTCGGCGCCGACCATGCGGCCACTGCCCTTCAGCGTATGAAACGAGCGCCGGACGGTTATCAGCGTTTCCATATCATCAGGTGCTTCGACCCATTGCGGCAGATTACGGTTGATTGAAACGACTTCTTCCTTGGCTTCTTCGATGAAAAGTTCCAGCAGCTCGGGGTCAAGGTGCTCGGCAGTACGTGCAACGACCTGTATCGGAATGACTTCGGTTGCCTGCATTTTCCCGGCTGCCGGTTGCATGGCTGCGCTGAGTTCGGCACGCGACACTTTCAGGGTTTGTGATGCCGGTGATTCTTCGGTCTTGTCCTTCTTCAACCGGGTTTCCAGGTCACGAAGGACGGCGAGGCAGGCTTCGGCATTGTCGAGCATGTACCACGGCTCGCGGCGTCCTGCCTTTACTGTCTCCATGTAGTACTCGATGCTGACAATAGCATCAGCCAGCCGGTCGGTTTCTTTCTGTGTCAGCCGGCGCGGGCCGGAGCCGCGCAATGAAAGCACCAGCAGGTTGCCGACGCGATCGACAACTTCCATCGCCCGTGTCTTGTTCAGCATCATCAGGCCGGCCTTGATGCCGCGTATAAGGGCAGGAATCGCATCGAGACCCTGGGAATCTCCCGGTGACGCCAGACTCTGACTGAATGTCTCCTTGATACGCGCGAGATTGATGATGCTTTCGCGCATGACTGCTTCGGCCACTTCAGTGTATTCGGGATCCTCCGGTTCGACTGCCTTGCCATCGGGTCCCGGCGGCAACGGTTCCTCGGGAGCAATCAGCCGCAGCAGCTGCCGATCGAGCCGGTCTTCGACCTTCAGAAGGGTGGAAGCGATTTCGATAATGGTCTGTTCCCTGGCGACACCGCCGCGCTGCACGATCGCCTTGAGCGATTCGATTTCGGTTTCGATGTCACCGCGCAGTTCGCCCAGGCCGAGCACTCCCAGGGTATCGCTGATTTTCTTCAGCATGTCGAGTTGCGGCACCAGCTCGGACGACTTGTTCATGCCGGTGCGAACATAGATATCCAGCACATCCTTGACGCGGGCGAGATCCTCCTTGATTGCCGCTCCGACCGTCTGCATGAGCTTGACGCTGGGTGCCGAGAGCTTTTCCCGGGCATGCTCGACCTGTTCATCGCCGGGCAGCAGATCGGAAAGATTGAACGCCGCGCGAATCTCGCTGATTCGCTCACCGGCATTGCTTGACCGGGCGACGTAGTACAACAGGTTATTCAGCAGATCGGTTACCGGATGTTCGTCAAAAATGCCGGTGCCCTTGTCTATCATGAGTTTCATCTGCCGGTCGGCCTGGCCCAGCAGTCGCTTCAGGGCAACCGATGTCTCCAGACCGCCGTTCTGCAGCGATTCAAGAACGCCGCCTATCACCCACCACAGCTGGAACATATCGTCACGGTTGGCCGACTGCTGCAGCGCCGTGGCAACATGGCTCAGTGTCTTGAGATGACGGGCCGAGTCACCGCCCTTGATCCACCCCAGGAGCGCCAGTTGAAACTTGGGCCGCAATTTCGTTGCGACAAAAACCGGGTCCTCGCCGCTTGCTTCGCGTTTCCTGCCGCCCGGCGTCTTTCGGCTGGGTGACAGGTTCAACAGCAGCAGCGTGCCTTCGGACAGAAGCGGCCGGCCGCGCGCGGCGCGCAGGTCATTGAGCATCGGTAGCAGAACGAGAGCAATATCGCGGCCGCCGCTGATCAGTCGTTCTATGTAAATCGGCAGTTGCACCATGGCGCGCGTCAGTGCCTCGAGACCGTCTTCCCGCCCCTTGCCGGCGCGCAGATTGGCCAGGTAACTGCAGACCTCGTCCATTTCCTCCGCGAGCAGTGCGGCGCCATAGGTCTCGGTGATTTTCAGAGCGCCGGCAACCTGGTGCAGCAATTGCCCGCTGCGCACCAGTGCGGCGGAGCCGCCACGACCGTCAACGCAGTCTTCGAGTGCCAGGTGAGCGTTGCGAATGGTCTCCATCAGCTCATGGCTGATAACAGCGAGCGCCATCGCCGGGGATTCGATGCCCCCGCCGATTTCGCGTCGCTGTTCCTGGATGCCGGTGTCGCTGCTCATTGTTCCTTGCCGCAGATTTCGGATGCTGAGGACGGGCACCAGCTAGCCGGCCGCCTGATCCCGTGACTGCGGAGATTTCGCCTTCGGCACCTGCGGCCGCGACACGGCCGCGGCAAGTGGGGTAGCCTGCAGCGCCGAATTCGGCAAGGTAAAACCGGCAACGGTCTTGCGCAGTTGCGACGCCAGTTCGGACAGCTTGGAAATGGACGCAGCAGTTGCAGCTGTCGCCTTGCTGGTCTGTTCGCTGATTTCCTTGAGCTTGGTGGTTCTTCTTGTCACGTCCGCAGCGGAGCCTGCCTGCTGCCGTGCCGATCCGGAAATGTTCTGCACGAGATTCGCAATCTGGTTCGATACCTGTTCGATTTCATCCAGCGCGGCACCGGCGTTTTCTGCCAGTAAAGCACCACCGACGACATCGGTCGTACTGCGCTCCATGGAGACCACGGCTTCATTGGTATCCGCCTGGATCGTCCGCACCAGGACCTCGATTTGCTTCGTGGCATTGGTCGATCGCTCGGCCAGTCGCTGAACCTCGTCCGCAACCACCGCGAATCCGCGACCCGCTTCGCCCGCCATCGACGCCTGGATCGAGGCATTCAATGCAAGGATGTTCGTCTGCTCCGCAATATCATTGATCAACTCGACTATATTGCCTATTTCCTGCGAGCTTTCGCCGAGACGCTTGATCCGCTTCGAGGTGTCCTGAATGGTTTCCCGGATCGCATTCATTCCATCGATGGTACGGCGCACCGCCGCACCACCCTTGTGCGCCACCTCCACCGAATGCCGCGCCACGTCGGACGATCGTTCGGCATTGCCCGAGACTTCTTCGATCGATGCCGCCATCGATACGATCGAGCCGGATGCGGCGGCGATTTCCCGGCCCTGATTCTCGGCTGCGCGTTTCATGTGTACGGCCGTGCCTTCAGTCTGTTTTGCCGCCGAATCGACCATGATCGCCGTTTCATTGATGGTTGCGACCAGTTCGCGAAGTTTCTCGATTGCGTAGTTGATCGAATCTGCGATCGCTCCCGTAATGTCTTCGGTAACGGTAGCTTCGACCGTCAGGTCGCCGTCGGCGAGACTTCCCAGCTCATCGAGCAATCGAAGAATGGCCTGCTGATTGCGCTCGTTCTGCTCCGACTGTTCTCTCGATGTCCTCTCGTATACCGTAGACCTGGCGTGCAGCGCGGCAAGCCCGGCCAGCAACAGCAGTGTCGCTCCAATCAGGCCGACGGGCAGCCACGGACTCGCAAAAAGACCGCTCGAGCCTGCATCGCTGCCGTCGGCGAAAGCCCCGTCCAGCAGGGTGCCTGCGGTTTTCGTCAGGCCTCCGAGACTGCCGCGGATATCGCCGATGCCGGCGGCGGCCTGGGTGGCAAGGTTGACCTGCTGCTCGATATCCGACAGCAGTCCGGTGACTGGCACCAGTGACGCTTCGCGTGTCGGTGCATCCAGAGCGCGGACGTCAAGCTCACTCGCGACCCCGGACAATGCATTCGTGACCTGGCGCATCCATGCGATGTCCGCTGCCAGCGTGCTTGCGGTGGCTGCCGGATCGGCGCTGACCATCAGGCCCTGCAGAACCTGCTCGAGCTTGGCTCCGCGCTGTTGAAACTGCTGCACTATGGACGTACTCGCCGAATGATCAAGCAGGGCATCCGATGCGATGAGCATCTGCAGCATGTGTTCGCTGACGAACGCCTGCGCGTTGCTGATCGCCTCGATTTCGGCACGCTTCTGCAATAGGGTTCGGCCATGCTGCTCGAGATCGCGCCAGGCGCCAGAGCCGCCGGGCAGGCCGCCGACAACGGCCGCGTCGCGCAATCCGGCAAGCCGATTGACGCTGGCGTCCAGCTGTTGCAACGCACCGGCATCACCGTTGATCGCGTCTGTCGCGTATCGCGGAATCGCCTGCGACAGCGCGGCGAGTTCAGCCGTTCCGGATCCGGACGAGCCGGCGCGCCCAACCTGCAGGTAGACAATGCCGGCTGCAACCACGAGCAGCACTGCAAGCAGTGACGCCAGAACCGTATACGCAGAGAAGGATTTGCTTTTGATGGCCATAGCTTTTCAACGATTCAGTTGATCTTGATGGTTAGCCGCGTTATTCCGCGGCCGCCTGTAAAAACGTGTTGCTTTCGATAAAGTCGTACAATCCGAATATCGGCCAGACGTCCTGGCCGCGCTGATACGCGCCGCTCAGGAAGCGATCGCATCGAATGGCAGTCTGTGGCCAGGTCTTGGTGAATTCGCCGTCGGTGAATCGACGGAACCCCAGAACCTCATCAACCACCAGGCCGGCAGGAATTTCGCGATGGTTGACGGAGATGACGCGCGTAATCCGGCGCAACGAAGTGCGGCCGCTGCCAAACATCATTTTGACGTCGATTAACGGCAGCAAATGGCCGCGCAGATTCGCGATACCGAGCACCCAGCGTTTGGCACCAGGCACGCGGGTCATCGCTTCGGGCAACATCAGCACTTCACGAACCTGATTCCGATTCGCGACGAATTGTTCCTGGCCGATGCGGAATCCTATGCCGACCCATTCGGCCGGCAGCGCGCCCGAACCTTTGCCGGCAACAGCTACGCGGCTGCGTCGCTCCAGCTCCTTCAGCAAATCGAACGGCTGTTCGACCAGCGCTCTCAGGTCCGATACTTCACTCATTCAATCGGCCATTACCGCGTTGATCTTTGCAACCAGCTGTTTCTCTGTCACTGGCTTGACCAGGTACTCCACCGCCCCTTGTCGCATGCCCCAGATCTTGTCTGTCTCCTGGTCCTTGGAAGTTATCATTATGACCGGGATCGCAGACGTCTTCGGATCGTGAGTCAGTTTGCGAGTCGCCTGGAAACCGTTCATGCCGGGCATGACAACATCCATCAGTATGCAATCGGGTCTCGACGCCTGGGCCTGGCGAATGCCTTCCTCGCCACTGTCTGCGACTATGGTCTTGAAGCCACTTTTTTCCAGCATGCTCTGGAACAGGTGCAGCTCGGTCGGTGAGTCGTCAATTATGAGAATCACTGCCATGGTAGTTCCTAATTAATCTGATTGGAGATGGCGCCAAGCAGCTCGTCTTTTGTGAAAGGCTTGGTCAGGTATTGTTCGGATCCGACAATCCGTCCGCGGGCACGATCGAACAGGCCATCTTTGCTCGAGAGCATGATGACTGGCGTGTCTTTGAAAACCTTGTTGTGCTTGATCAGCGAACAGGTCTGATAGCCGTCCAGCCGCGGCATCATGATATCCACGAATATCAGGTCCGGCTGGTGATCGGCGATCTTCGAAAGCGCGTCGAAACCGTCGATCGCCGTGAACACCTGACATCCTTCCTTGGTAAGCAGCGTCTCTGCAGTGCGCCGTATGGTCTTGCTGTCGTCCACGACCAGTATCTTCAGTCCGTTGAGACTTCGAGATGCGTTATTTGACACCGGATTTCCTCGCCCAAATGCGAATTTCTGCGAAACTTAAGGGAGTTCGCGCCCCCACTCCGAATTCGTCGGTATGTCCCTAAAGAGACTCCGGATTTTCATCGGAAGTGCGACTTGTACCATATTGACATAAGTGCCGCCATGACCTGCACCACAGGCGGCAAATCCAATCAGATTATGCACTTACGCCGGCAAGTCGGGGACAATGCCTGAGCTCCCCGAAAGCGGCGCAAACCGGTGCAGGACAGCGACGGCGCCTTAGGTACAGGACCGCAGTCCGGCACGGTATAGTTAGCCGCGCCAAGGCGGCGGCAGGACTACAAGGTCGCGGACAACTGCAGGATCAGGGAAATGCCCGGAAAAAAACTGTCTCTCGGCGTCGTCATGGACCCGATACAAGGCATCACGACCAAAAAGGACAGCTCCTTCGCCATGCTGCTCGAGGCGCAACGCCGCGGCGCCGTCATCCATTACCTGCAGCAGGGCGATCTGAGAGTACTTCAAGGCGAAGCGCTGGCACGATCGCGGCTGATTACCGTGCGCGATCAGCAGACAGACTGGTTTGATCTCGGAGCCGAGCAGGAAATCCAGCTCGGTAACCTCGATGTGATCCTGATGCGCAAGGATCCGCCGTTCGATATGGAGTACATCTACTCAACCTATATCCTGGAACTCGCTGTAGCTGCCGGCGCACTGGTCATCAATCGTCCGCAAAGCCTGCGGGACATGAATGAGAAGGCCTACACGGCCTGGTTTCCGGACTGTGCGCCGGGCACACTGATCACTCGTTCCATGGCGGAGATGAGAGCTTTTCTCAGGAGTCACGGGCGTATCGTCGTGAAACCGCTACACGGAATGGGCGGCCGCTCCATTTTTGTGGTGGCCAGCGGCGACAACAATGCCAACGTGATCTTCGAAACATTGACCGACTTCGGGCAGCGCTTCGCAATGGCGCAAGTGTACATTCCGGAAATCGCGCAGGGTGACAAACGCATACTGCTGGTGGACGGCGAGCCCATACCTTATGCCCTTGCCAGGATTCCGTCCGCCGACGACAACCGCGGAAACCTGGTCATGGGGGCCGTGGGCGAAGGGCGGGAGCTCAGTCAACGGGACCGGTGGATATGCTCCAGGGTCGGCCCCGTGCTCCGGGATCGCGGGGTCCTGTTCGCCGGGCTCGATGTCATCGGCGATTACCTTACGGAGATCAATGTAACGAGTCCGACGGGCATGCGCGAGCTCGACCGGCAGTTTCGGCTGAACATTGCCGGGACCCTGTTCGATGCAATCGATCGGCACCTCAAGGGGATGCCTCGCCGCGACCAGTGAATATGCGAATAACCGACACCGGACCTGCGTCTCACTGCGACCGAATGGAAGGGCGTAAACTTGAGTCGCCCGGATGCTGGCGAAAATAGCCGGATCAGGGAGTTTCACTGTTTTTTTTCGATTCGGGCTTTAATTGACTCCTTAAGGACTTGATTATTGTCAGGATTTCCATGTGATAATGCGCGCGTTCGGGCGCAGGAATTGGGTCGCGGTCTGGGAATGGCAGAAACGGCAACGCATAGCAATGATTCCGGGTTCGGCTTCGGGCAGCTGGG
>Ga0299906_10003326_pt1 | contig 13251 bp, 11 predicted proteins | sample RVTome_14_FD_200259 | JGI IMG/M metagenome (GOLD analysis project Ga0299906, IMG submission 200259) | Soil microbial communities from uranium-contaminated site in the Upper Colorado River Basin, Wyoming, United States - RVT145D125 (version 2) ...
TCTACGGCCAGTCGTTCTGCGTCGATCCCTTTGGCGAGCTGGTGGCGGAGCCCGCCGGACAGACCGAAGCGATCGTGATGGCGATGATCGACACCGACCAGGTCGACGAGGCGCGGCGGATCACCCGCTTTCTCGCCGACCGGCAGCCCGACCTCTACGCCCCTCTGGCCGCACCGACCGGCGGTTGACACAGCTCCAGGGGCGGAGCCTGGGTGATCGCCCCCACCGCCACCGCCAACTCGAAGAAGCGCGTCACGCCGGCTTGGTGCCGGTCGCCGAGCTCGTAAGAGAGGGCGCGCCAGTAGGTCAGGAGACGCTCGGCGGAGATCCTGGGGCAGGCGAAGTCGGCGGCCAGCCCAGCGAGGCGCTGGTCGTCGATTTCGCGGCGGATCTGGATGAGGCGCGCCGCAAGCCGTGCGCACTCCTGCCGCTGGTGCGCGACTGTGTGGCGGCGCAGAAGCCACAATGCGAAGACCATGGGCAGGTCGGTGACCTCCTTCCACCAGCGACCGAGGTCCACCACCTCGACGCCGGGCGGTGGATCATGGACCAGGTCCATGGCACGATCGCCGATCAGGAGGTGGGGCCGGCGCACGTCCTCCGGGATACCCTCCACGTAGCGTGGCCGGACGCCGGCAAAGTGTTCCAGGAGGATCTTGAGCAAGACCACCGAGGTCGCCGAGGCCGGCGTGAGATAGACCTCGCGCCCATCCAACCGGGCGACGTCCACCGGTGTCACCAACACGACGCTCCGCGCCGGCCCGTCCGCACCGATCGCGAGCCCCGGCAGGATCCAGTACCGCTCGGGGTAACGGGCGTACTCGATCGACGACGCAGGGGCACAATCGATCGCTCCGGCACGCAGGAGGTGGTTGATGGCCCGTGGCTCACCGGCGGTGAAGCGGTACTCATGCCCCCAACGCGCCCGAAATGGCTCCTGAATCGGCAGGCAGTTCGCGTACTCGATCTCACCCAGATGAAGCATTGGGACCACCAGAGAAGGCAAACAGAATCGGCGCGTCATGCGCGCCGTACTCATAGGGTTGAGAGCCTGAGGCCGGCAGATCGGTGCGGGCTCGCTCAGGATCGACGAGCGGCAGGCAGCGTTCAACCCGGTGCTGCCATGCGGATCGAGAAGGTGCCAAAGGTTCCCGAAAAGACGCCCAACCCGCCGCAGCGACGGCGGCACGAGACGGGACACCGGCCCGAATCCTCCGGAGATACCACCATGTTCCCGCTACGGTCCGCCGGGCGCCTGCCTGCCGGTAGACATGGAATGCCGGGATCATTCAACCCCCTGCCGTAGCCAAGAGCGGTCATGCGCACCCTGGTCATCATCGTCGTCCTGTGCGTCACCACAGGGGCAGCGATCGCCGCACCCGGTGATGAGGGGGCAGGACCATCGGGGGTGGTGGACGCGATCGAATACCGCGGCAACCATCGCACCAAGACCAAGGTGTTGGCGCGGGAGATGCTGCTGCAGGTGGGAGACCCCTACAGCGAGGAGCAGTTCCAGGCGTCGTTGCAGCGCATCCGCAACCTCGGCCTCTACTACCGCGTGACGGGCGAGGTGGTGCCGGTCCCCGGCACCGACCGGCTGCACCTGACCGTCCGGGTAAAGGAGAAGTGGTCGATCCTGCCCCTACCTGAGCTCGATATCTCGGACGAGGGCAACGTGAAGGCCGGGATCAACTACACCGACTACAACTTCCGTGGCGAGGATCAACTGCTCCAGGTGAAGGTCAAGCACGCCTTCGGCACCGACAGCGATACTGAACGAGGCGACTCCGCCTCCGTCAACCTGGATTTCCGCGAGTTGCGCGACTCGCCATACGATTTCAGCGTCGGGCTCGGCTGGGCCACCGATGGCGAGGCAGCCGCAAGCACCGAGCTCACCACCACCGGCGAGGGCGAGACCACCAGCGTCGACCTCGACCTGGAGATCCACCACTTTACCCGTGACGGGACAAGCCGCCGGCGCATGGGGGGTGGCGTGACCATCAACTACGTCACCGAAACCGACGGCGCGGGAACTGAGGATACCCAGTGGGTCAACAGCGTGCGCTTTACCCATTCGTTGGACTCGGTGGACGACTTCAACTACACCTTCGCCGGCCACCGGTGGGACTATACCGTAGAGCTGTTCACCCTCGCGCTCGGCAGCAACGCCGATGCATTGAAGCTGGATCTGGGCTACCAGTGGTACTGGAAGTTTGGCCAGCAGAACGTGACCGCCCGGGCGCAGACGGGATACACGATTGGGCCGGACGCCAGCGAGGTCGGCTTCGAGCTGGGGGGTGGGCGATCGGTGCGCGGGATCGAAAAGGACTCCATCTCGGGAAAGGGCATGTGGCTGGGCAACCTGGAGTACCGCAGCCCACGGGCCTGGAACTGGCTCGGTGGCGCCGCCTTCCTCGACGCCGGCACCGCGGGCCAGGCGTCCGATCTCCTCGACCCAGGCAGGGTGGCGGCGGGCGGCGGTCTTGGTCTCCGGGTGTACATCGGCAGGCTGGTACAGGGCGTCGTGCGCCTCGATACCGCCTACGGGTACCACCCCGACGATGGCTTTAGCACCAAGCTCTACTTCAGCCTCAAGCAGCCGTTCTGATCGGCGCATGGCGCGCGGCAGGGGACAGCCCCTCGACCGCCGCGGCTCTTATTGCGCCACCGGCACGAACGCCGCCAAAACACGCGCATGCAACTCCCGAGCGAGGTGTTTGCGGTCGCCGGGTGGCATCACCGCCTCCCCGAAGTGGACCGTGACCTCCACGCGCGGCAGGGCAAGCAGGCGGATGAAATGGCTGGGGAACGGTGTCGCCTCCCACCAACAGACGGTGCGCGCGGGAGGGTCCGGGCTCCCCGGCGTGGTCACGCTCAGCGTGGCGGGGATGCACGGCACCTCCGCCAGCACCGCGGCCTGAAACAGCGAGGACTTGAACGCGGCCACCGTCGCCCCACGAGAGGTGGCGGCCTCCGGGAACCAGGTGATGCGCAGGCCCGCGCGTAGCCACGCGGCGAGCTCGCTGTTAACCCGCCCGGTATCGCGGCTCTGGTCCCGGTCGATGAACAAGGTGCCGGCCGCACGGGCAAGTACCCCGATGGCCGGCCAGCCAGCGACTTCCGCCTTGGACAGGAAGAGGCCGGAATAGCACGAGGCGAGACACAGGATGTCGAGGTAGGACAGGTGGTTGGCCACCACCATGGTACCGTCCACGGGCAGACGCCCCGTGCGGTGCACGCGCACGGCGAACAGGGGAAGCAACACTCGTGCCCACAGGTGACTCATGTGCGCCCCGACCCGTGCGCGCGCCGCGGGATGGCCGGCCGTGGCCACCACCACGAAGATGACGGGTACAGCGGCCACGGCCGTCGCCACGACTGCGCCGAGGAGCTTGTAGGTGATGCGCCAGTAGCGGGCCATGGACCCCACGGGAAAACACCGGAAAGGGCAATGGAGAAACGCGCCCTATCCTAACCCGCATTGTGCTGCACCGAGGCCCGGTCAGATGTAGTGCGGCGGCGGCACCTCCGCCTCGTAGAGGTGGCACAGGAAGCGCAACCACGCCTCTTCCTCGGTCTCGAAAAAGGTCTGTTCCACCATCCACTGCTCGAAGCGCTCCTGGGCCAGGCGCCAAGAGGTGTTGAGGCGCCGCTGACAGCGGGTCTTGAGCTGATCCAGGCGTGGGTAGAAGCGGTGCTCTGCCGTCCCTGGGGCGACCACCAGCGCATCATCCGCCACGACCCACACGGGACCATCGCCGCCCTGGTCGGTCGAGAAGCAATAATCACCCTCTGCAGGCTGCCAGGCGAGAAGCCGGACGCAGACCTCCTGTGTGCACAGCCAGCGATAGCCCTCGTACTCCGCACCACTGGGGTAACTCATAGGTTGCTCCTCACAGCCCCCCAACGTATCGGCCAATGACCATTTCTCCTCAGCGGCCAACGGCGGTAACCACGTGCCAGGTAGCTCGATGCCAGGGTCGCTCGCCATGGGCGTCGAGCCACTCTTGCCACGAAGAGGAGTTGTAAAAACTCTTATGAAATCGACCACCATGGGCGGCGGCGGCGGACCCCTTTCACTACGCCGTCACCGAGCTGGTAAACAACGCGATCGCCCACTCCGGTACACAGGAGGCGGAGGTGGTGGTCGAGCCTGTGCAGGGGAGCCTTGTCCTAGCCCGCATTTCTCACCATGAATCTGCTGCGACCGCGCAACCGCCCTGCCTGCCGGCAGGCAGGCCGCATCTCCTGGCCGGGTCCTCGTCCGGGGTAGGAGCCGAATCCCTTCGGCGACCTGCCACATGGGGTCGCCGATAGAATCGGCTCCTACCGCGGGCCAGCCAAGATCTACGGGCGTTTGTACGGTCTCGCCACGATCCCTGGTGAGAAATGCGGGCTAGCGCCGCTTACACCCCATGGCCCGCAGACCCTTTACCCACACCGGGTCGGGCTGGACCCCTTGCCACTGGCGATCGCCCATGATCACCGCCGGGAAGGCGCGGAAGCCCCGCGCAGCGCAGTCCCGCAGGCGCTCCGTAATAATGGCGGCGTATCCCGCGCGATCGGCGAGAAACGCGGCGATGACCCGCTTGGAGATCCCGAGGTCGCGGACGATCGCCGGGATGGTTTCGCTGTCCCCGATGTTTCGGCCCTCCTGAAAGTAGGCCGCGAAGACGCGCTGTTGATACTTCTCCAACGCCCCCTCTCGTCGCGCACACTCTGCCATGCGGTGGGCGAGGTTCGAGTTGGCCAGGGTCAAGGGAATGGCGAGATCGAGCCCTTCTTCCGCCACCAGGGGGACGATGCCGGCCGCCGCCTGCCGCAGTCGCTCGTCGCCGATGGCCGCAAGAGGCATACCCACGGACGGGGTCTCCGGATGGATCTGGATCCCCCGCCACTCGACGTCAAAGGCCCAGCGCGCCTGGAGACGGCTGAGGCGATACGCGCCGAGGTAGCAGAAGGGGCAGATAAAATCGAAATACACTACGCATGTCGGTCGCATGACTGGGCCACAATTTTACTCAGCCGACAGACCTGCATGCAGCTCCGGAGCGGCGTCGAAACGCCGCGGGATCGTCCCAGCCACCCAGTCCATCGGCTTGCCGCCACCCGCGCCTTTCGCCCATAGTGCCCGACCGTGGTCGTGAGCCTTCTTCCTGGAGCATCGCCGATGCCAGACCACCTCCTCCTCCGCGCCGCGTTTCGCCAGCCGGTGGAGCGCACGCCAGTGTGGATGATGCGTCAGGCCGGCCGGTACCTGCCAGAGTATCGCGCCGTACGCGCGAAGGCCGACTTCCTCACCATGTGCAAGACCCCAGAGCTGGCTGCGGAGGTCTCCCTCCAGCCACTCGACCTGATCGGCGTCGACGCCGTCATCCTCTTTTCCGACATCCTCACCATGCTCGAGCCCATGGGGCTGGAGCTGGTGTTCGACAAGGGTGGCGGTCCACGCTTTCCGGACCCGATCAACGGCCCCGAGGACATCGAACGGCTGCACGTGGTTGACCCGACGGATGGCCTTGGCTTCGTAGGTGATGCCTTGGCCCTATGTCGCAAGCTGATCGCCGACCGGGTACCCCTGCTCGGCTTCTCCGGGGCACCCTTCACCCTTGCCACCTACGCCATCGAGGGGTGCACCGGAGAGGGGTTCAACAAAGTCAAGCACTGGTACTACCGCGAGCCCAAGACCCTCGCCACCCTGCTGGAGAAGCTCGCCCGTCAGGTGACCACGTACCTCAACTACCAGATCGCCTCCGGCGCACAGGCGGTGCAGCTCTTCGATACCTGGGCCGGCACCCTCTCCCGGGAGGACTACCGGACCATCGCGGCACCGTTCACGCGCCAGGTGATCCAGGGACTCCACCGTGACGGCGTGCCGGTAATCCTGTACATCAACGGCGGCGACCACCTGGTGGACGAGATGGCGCAGCTTGGCGCCGACGTCCTGTCCTTGGACTGGCGCACCGACATCGGCGCGGTGAAGGCACGCCACGGTGCCACCCACGCCCTGCAGGGCAACCTCGACCCATGCGCCCTGTATGGTACCGAGGAGCGCATTCGCCAGGAGGTGCGCCGCATCCTCGATGCCGCGGGACCCATCGGCCACATCTTCAACCTCGGCCACGGCATCCACCCGGACATACCGCCAGAGAACGCCAAGGCGATGGTGGCCGCAGTGAAGGAACTGAGTGCCCGAGGGTAAGGGCTAGGGACAAGGGGGGTTAGGGGTGGTACCGGCCCTGCGGGCCGGTGAAAAATTCTTGGCGGGAGCTTCTCCACGAAGAGACCTGCAGGCCGTGACAGGCGACTAACCATCCCTAACCCCTAGCCCCCCCCTCCCCCCTGCGAACGAAGTGAGCCTGGCCGACTGCGACGTCTTGGTGATTGGTGCCGGCGCCACCGGCCTCACTTGTGGCTACGCCCTGCACCGGCGTGGCTGCGATGTGCGGGTGGTGGAGGCAGGCGGCGAGCCCGGCGGTGTCATCCGCACCGTGCGGGTCGGCGGCTACCTGCTGGAGCGAGGACCCAACTCGACCCTCAACACCTCGCGTCGGATCGAGGCGTGGCTGGCGGATGTCGGGGCGCTACCGGCGAGATGTCACGCACCTCCTGCGGCGGCCCGACGCTACATCCTCCGGGGCGGCCGCATTCTCCCCCTGCCCGACGGGCCGATCGCCTTCTTCAAGACACCGGTATGGCGGGCGCGCGGCAAGTTGCGGGCGATGGCAGAGCCGTTCATCCCGCGCCGCAAGGGAGACGCGGACGAAAGCGTTGCCGACTTCGTCCGCCGCCGCCTTGGCCAGGAGATTCTCGACTACGCCCTCGACCCGTTTATCTCCGGGGTTTATGCCGGCAACCCGGAACGGATCTCCATGGGCGCCGCTTTTCCGCTGCTCGACGGCTTCGAGCGCAATCACGGGGGTCTCATCCGCGGGGCCTTGAAGACGGCCAAGACCCGGAAGGCCGACCCGGACCGACCGGCCGATCGCGGCCTCTACTCCTTTCGCGAGGGGATGCAGCAACCGATGCACCACGCGGCCAGCGTCCTTGGGGAGCGACTGCACCTCGGTTGCACAGTGCGCGAGGTCACGGCCATGGGCGGCAGGTTCCGCGTCGAGACGGACGGAGAGTCCTTCACCACCCACCGGTTAGTGTGCGCCACCCCGGCCTTTGCCGCCGGCGACTTCCTCTCCGCATTACTACCGGAGGCGGCGGCCCTGCTGCAGGCCATCGAGCACAACCCGGTGGCGCAGGTCTACCTCGGTTACCGGAGGGAGGCGATCGACCACCCGCTCGACGGCTTCGGCGCCCTCTTCCCGTCGCGGGAGGGACTGCTAACCCTCGGCAGCTTGTGGAGTTCTACCCTCTTCCCCGGCCGCGCCCCGGCTGGCTTCTGCCTCCTCACCAACTTCGCCGGGGGTGCACGCCATCCAGAGATCCGGGAGATGTCCCCGGACGAGATCCAGACCCGCGTCATCACCGAGATCGAGCCACTCCTCGGGCTGCAAGGGCCGCCGGCGTTCGTCGAGGTCCATCGCCTCGCTCACGCCATCCCGCACTACACCCTCGGCCACACCGCACGGCTGGAGCGGATCCTCACCGCGGTCACGCGGTTTCCCAACCTCCACCTGACGGGTAACTACTGGCAGGGGGTCTCGGTGGCCGACTGCTGGAAGCGAGGGCTGGCGCTTGCGGATCGGCTGGCCGTTGAAACCACCGCTGCGTAGCCCCACACGCGGCCCCGTCCGCACCACGCTCGCAGTACCCAGCAGCCAACATCTGATCGAGAGCGCCGGTTAGAACGGGATGCTCCACGAGATGCTCGCGCCGCCGGCCGTCGAGACGCCGCACGTTACCGAGGTGGTGCGGAGATCGAAATCGACCTCCATCTCACCGGTAATCGGGTTGAACTCCACACGACTACCCCGCAACCAGTCCGGCCCGTGCAAGTCGAGATCCCGGCCAAGAGAGAAGGTGAGGCTCTCCTCCCCACCGTAGCGCAACTCCACGTCCGTTTCGTTGATCACGTGGTCAACGAACTCTGCGGCCCACCCGCTGCCTCCGACCCCGGCACTGGTCGGGCCGTCCGTGCCGCCCGAAATCGCGGACGACTCCTCGGTCGGCCACTCCCCCGGAAACAGGTCCAGGGACCAATCACGCAGCCTGCGCAATGTGGCCTTGCGGTAGTGGCCGAGAAAGGCACGCCGCTGCCGCCGTCGCTCGAGCTCCTCGAAGTAACCCACCCCTTCTTCCTCGGTAATGGCGTAGAGATCGTGAAACTGCCGCTCGATGCCCACCTCCGGCTGGGGTGAAGGTGCCCGCAGGCTGTGGCTGTGAATGGCCTGCTCGGCGTCCTGGGCCTCGGCGAGGCCGTGTCCGAACAGCAGAAGTAACGCGATCCCCGCCACGGACCCGACCTTCGCGCGGATGTGTCGCGACACCGAGAGGATTGCCGCACCGGAGAGCGTTCGCCGCCCTCCGGATTGAACGCACGGATCACCCGTCTCCTTCGCTGTCACGCCCGCTCCTTGCCACCTCCCATTCGGCCCAGCCCTTCGGGTAGGGGCAAAAAAATGTACCAAATACCTAATGCTTTGGATATAGCAAATTTAAGCCGTTGAGCGGTGCCGCCCGCGGCGTCGCGCCTTACCGCCGCGGGGCGTTGTGAATGAGGTCGTCGACCACCGAGGGATCGGCCAGGGTGGTGATATCGCCGATCGCGTGGCTTTCTCCTTCCGCCACTTTTCGGAGAATGCGGCGCATGATCTTACCCGACCGGGTCTTGGGCAACGCCGGCGCCCAGTGGATCACGTCCGGGGTGGCGATCGGGCCGATCTCCTTGCGCACGTGGGCGATCAGCTCATCGCACAGGGTCCCATCCTCGCTCACCCCGGCGTTCAGGGTGACGTAGGCGTAGATCCCCTGTCCCTTGATATCGTGCGGGAAGCCCACCACTGCCGCCTCGGCCACCGCCGGGTGCGAGACCAGGGCCGACTCGACCTCCGCCGTCCCCAGCCGGTGACCGGAGACATTGATCACGTCATCTATCCGGCCGGTGATCCAGTAGTACCCGTCTTCGTCCCGCCGGCAACCGTCACCGGTGAAGTAGAGCCCTTTGAAGGTGGAAAAGTAGGTCTGGCGGAACCGGTCGTGGTCGCCGAACACCGTCCGCATCATCCCCGGCCACGCCCGCCTCATGCACAGGGCGCCCTCACACGCCCCGGTGAGCTCGTGGCCATCCGCATCGACGACCACCGGCTCCACGCCGAAGAACGGCAGGGTGGCGGAGCCGGGCTTCATGGGGGTACAGCCGGGCAGCGAGGTGATCAGATGGCCGCCGGTCTCGGTCTGCCACCAGGTGTCGACGATCGGGCAGCGACCGTCACCAACCACGTCGTAGTACCACTGCCACACCTCCGGGTTGATCGGCTCGCCCACCGTCCCCAGCACCCGAATCGAGGCGCGCGAGGTCGCCTTGACGAAGGCGTCACCGTGGCGGGCAATCGCCCGCAGGGCCGTCGGCGCGGTGTAGAACTGGGTCACGCGGTGCTTGTCGCACACCTCCCAGAACCGCGACCACGTGGGGTAGTTGGGCACTCCCTCGAACATCACCGAGGTGGCGCCGTTCGCTAGGGGTCCGTAGACGATGTAGCTGTGTCCCGTGATCCAACCGATGTCCGCTGTGCACCAGAAGACATCGCCGTCGTGGTAGTCGAAGACCCATTCGTGGGTGAGCGCGGCGTACAGCAGGTAGCCGGCGGTGGTGTGCAGCACCCCTTTGGGCTTCCCCGTCGAGCCGGAAGTGTAGAGGATGAACAACGGGTCCTCCGACTCCATCTCTTCCGGCGGGCAGTCGGCGGAGGCAGCGGCCATCTCTTCGTGCCACCATCGGTCAAGGCCCCCGTCCCAGGCGATCTCCGCCCCCGTATGGCGCACCACCAAGACGCGCCGCACGTGGGCCAGCGTCGCGATCGCCTCGTCGACGTTTGCCTTCAACGGGATCGGCTTTCCGCCGCGGCGGCCCTCGTCGGCGGTGATCACCACGTCCGACCGGCAGTCTTCGATCCGATCCCGAATCGAGTGCGGTGAGAAGCCGCCGAAGATCACCGAGTGGATGGCACCGATTCGCGCGCACGCTAGCATCGCCACCGGCAGCTCGGGGATCATCGGCAGGTAGATCGTCACCCGATCGCCCCGTTTCACCCCGTTCGCCTTCAACACGTTGGCGAACCGGCACACCTCGGCGTACAGCTCGCGGTAGGTGATGTGGCGGTCCTGAGACGGATCGTCCCCCTCCCAAATCAGCGCGGTCTGCTCCCCGCGTGTCGCCAGATGACGATCCAGGCAGTTCACCGACACGTTGAGCTGCCCACCGGCAAACCATTGGATCGCAGGTTTGACAAAGTCCCACGATCCCACCGACTCCCACCGCTTCATCCACGTCAGGCGTCCTGCCTGCTCGCCCCAGAATCCCGCCGGCTCATCCAGGGAGCGACGGTACAGCGTCCGGTACTGCTCCATCGAGGAAATCCGCGCACCACCGGCCACCGCCGCACTGGGAAGAATCGTCTGCGACATAACGCTTCTCTCCTGCAAAGCCAAACCAGAGAAAACCAATCAACGGGCCCACTCTGCCCGAGGGGCCACGCCTCCACAAGGCAAGCGTTCGCGGTGTCGTTGCGCCGAGGACTATGAGCGGGAAGGCAATCCGTTTGGCGCAGGACCCGCTCAGGCGACCAATGGGTTTGCGTCGGTAGAGACTCGACTGAAAAACAGACAAACCTCATCAGCTTCGATATACTTTTTCAGCACACTGGGTCATTCACAAAGAAGAAGGTTCACCGGTGCAGATCCAGATCCAATATTGCGTGCAATGAAACTACCTCCCCAGGGCCGCCAGGTTGGCGGCCGAGATCAAAGAACGGTTCCGGATCGAGCCGGAGCTAGTAAGGGGGAGCGGGGGGGTCTTCGAGATCATCGTCGATGGGGTAGCGGTGTTTTCAAAGCGTTCGTTAGGACGCTTCCCGGAGGAGGGTGAAGTCGCACGAATGATCTCCGCGAGAGATTCTCGTTGAGAGCCGCCGCTCAACCCGCGCCAGGGGTGTGAGACGTTTTATCAACCGGCCCATTGGTGGCCAAGCCCAACAAGGGGGAACATGATGAAGACCACCGTCCACTCTCCCGTCGAGACCCTCGAGGTCAATGGCAAGAGGATCGACATTAACCCCGACGGCTACATGCTCGACCGCAGCCAATGGGAACCGGCGGTTGCCGAGGCCATCGCGGCGCGAGATGGCATCGAGCTCACCGACAGACACTGGGAAATCCTCGATTTCCTGCGGGACTACTACCAGGAATACATGATCTCCCCCAATGTTCGCGTGTTGGTAAAGAAGCTCAATGAGAAGTGGGGTGAGGACAAGGTCGACCGCACCGGCCTGTACGACCTCTTCCCCAAGGGCCCGGCCTTCCAGGGCACCAAGTTCGCCGGTCTGCCCAAGCCGTACGACTGCATCGACGGCTAACGACGACCACGCCTTCCCGGCCGACTGCGGCCGCGTCTGATGTACTCCTCCTACGCCAGGCGTCCCCGTCGCAGTCGGTCGGGACTCATCGCGGCACCCACCGCCGAGAGGGGTCCAGCGGGTCGGCAAAAGGCGTAAGAGAACGGCATCGCGTACGGTCGCCAGGGCGCCGGGTACTCTACCGCGCGCAGTTTGGCCCTGCCGAGAGGTGGTGAGGACCAGGTCGCCAGCCCTTCTCGGCAGCTCCATGCGGCTCTCGGTCGTCCCGGGTTGACGGAATTACCCTGGCGGGCCTGGCACCAGCCGTCCACCACGGGCCGGGAGATGGTTACGTTCCGGCAGCGGCCGTCCTGCCAGGCGAATGGGAGGCGCCGCCGGCTGCATGGCCACGCATTGTTAATGGATTTGATTATCTTTTTATACGAGGCACGTAGTTGTGGCAGGACCTCGGTGCACACGTCACGCAGGAAAACCAGCGAACCTGCCGTGGTGGTGGTCAACCGAGGAAGAAAAGGAGTGCAGAAAAGGGGCATTTGGCACGTCCGGGCGCTGGCGGAATTGGGCATCGGGGTACATGCAGCGGCCGGGCGGAAGGCCCCACATCGGGGAAGGCATGTATGCGGACCGCTCCTGAAGGTGGGCTGGGCAGGAGGCACAACCCGATTGCCGTCACTTCATAGTCGCGGACCCGTCCCGGGGAGTCCGGGGGGCGCGCACGAGCAAGAAGGGAGTGTGGCCATGAAGCGACTCATCCTCGCAACCTTGGCGGTTTTCACGCTGTGCACGGGCAGCGCCGGCGGCGCGGACCGCGTGTGGACCTACCATGCCTTCCCCTTCACCTTTCTGTTTGGGAACCACATCGACACCCACCAAGAGCTTAGGCTGGTGCAGGCGGACGCCCTGGCCAAGCTCGGGATCGACAAGGGCGATCTGTTGGGTTGGTTTTACGTGTTCGACTCACGGGAGACCACCGACGCCGGGATTCCCATCCTGAAGCACTGCACCGGGCAGGAGCACTACGACGCCGGCTGCGTCGCCGGATGGCGTATTCACGCCAAGCCCTGCATCGACGAGGTGAACGGCTGTCGGGCAATGTTCCTCTACCACGACCACGATCATCCCGTCTGGCTACTCGATCCCGCGGTGGACAGCGAGGGCAACTTGCGCGGTAGCCGCCAGCACATCGTCCAGCCCGGCAGCTTCACCCACATGCACTGGCTGACCGAGGGTACGACCCACGAGGGCACCTTCCTCCCCAGTAGTCTGGCGGACATTGAAGCCCTCTTCGGCGTCGACATCCATGTGCCCGCCGAGTGCAACGTGGCCATGGCAGAGCAATTGGCCACCGGAGTGATCTGCCCCGGCTATTTCCTCCAGATCACCGCGCTCAATCCCTTTGGCTACGACGTCTGGGCCTTCCACCACGGTGGTGAAAGCCTCGTTCTTGAACGAGGGATCGACAACCAGACACACCTGAACCTCTTGACGACCTATCGGGCCGTGGTGGTACCGCTGGATGGTCTGCCGCCGTACGGGGAGTGAGGCCGGGCAGCAAGAAAGCGTGGGGCGTGAGCCCCCCCGTTCGCCTCCCTCCGTCCACGAGGTGATGGGCACGGGGAGGCTGTGGGCTTGCCCGTGCCGTCCACGTGACGTTCCTAACATCCCTGGCAAGGGGACTTATCTAGTCGTCCCTGAAATCGGATAGATGCAGCGGGAAAAGGGTTTT
>Ga0299906_10003327_pt1 | contig 13248 bp, 12 predicted proteins | sample RVTome_14_FD_200259 | JGI IMG/M metagenome (GOLD analysis project Ga0299906, IMG submission 200259) | Soil microbial communities from uranium-contaminated site in the Upper Colorado River Basin, Wyoming, United States - RVT145D125 (version 2) ...
TCGCGACGAACCCGGACGGCTCGTTCCCCGCGGCCGACGGGCTGTGGCCGGGAGCCGGCGCGCTCCTGTCCGTCATCACGACGACGACGGGCGCCGAGCCCGAGATCGTGGGCAAGCCGTTCCGCCCCCTGTTCGAGGCGGGTCGCCGGCGTGGGGGAGGCGGCACGCCGCTCGTCGTCGGGGACCGGCTCGACACGGACATCGAAGGCGGGGCGCGGCTCGGGTGGGACACGATGCTCGTGCTCACGGGTGTCTCGGGACGCGAGGACGTGGAGCGCACGGGTATCCGACCGACGGTGATCGCGGAGGACGTCTCCGCGCTGCTCGAGGGCCCCTAGAGAGGCGGGCGGCCGCGGCGCTATCCTGGGTCGTGGCGCCGGGAGGGCGCCACACGTGACCGAACACCCGGGATCGAGAACGAGGGAGTGATCGAGATGGCGGTTGGACTGGAGCAGGTCCGCGAGTACATGGAGGCGGCGATCGGGAAGCTGTCGCCCGCCAAGGCACAGGAGCTCGCGAAGTCGCTGAGCAAGGGCAAGGGCCAGGGCCGCGACCAGGTGAGCAAGGCCGCGAAGGACCTCTTGGCCTGGTCGAACAAGAACAAGGAACGCCTCACCTCGATGGTGCAGACCGAGGTGAAGTCGCAGCTGAAGACGATCGGCGTCGCGTCCCGCGACGAGGTGGACGCGCTGCGAAAGCGCGTGCGCGAGCTGGAGCGCGAGCAGGGCAAGAAGTCCACGCGCAAGCGGTCGACGGCCAAGCGGTCCACCGCGAAGCCCGCCACGTCCAGTCCTCCGAGCGAGCAGGCCTGACGCCGGGCGCCGTGGCGCGCCGGCGACTCGACGCCGAGCTCGTGCGGCGCGGCCTCGTCGCCACCCGCAGCCAGGCGCAGAGCGCCGTCCGCGATGGGTTGGTCCTGGTCTCGGGCCGGTCGGCGAGCAAGCCCTCCACCCTGGTCGACGCCGCCGAGCCGCTCGAGCTCGTGGCGGAGCCGCGCCGCTTCGCGTCCCGCGCCGGCGAGAAGCTGGAGCCCGCGCTCGAACGGTTCGCGATCGACGTTCATGGCCGCGACGGCCTGGACGCGGGCGCGTCCACGGGCGGCTTCACCGACTGCCTGCTCCGTCGGGGCGCGGCGCACGTCGTTGCCGTCGACGTCGGCTACGGCCAGCTCGCCTGGTCGCTCCGAACCGACCGACGCGTCACGGTCCTCGATCGGACCAACGTGCGCGATCTGCGTCCCCAGGACCTCCCGTACGCTCCCGGGATCGTGGTCGCCGACCTGTCGTTCATCTCGCTCCGCCTCGCGATCCCGGCGCTCGCCCGGGTCTCGTCCGACGACGCCGATCTGGTCCTGTTGGTCAAGCCGCAGTTCGAGGTCGGTCGCGAGCGGGTGGGTTCGGGCGGCGTGGTCCGCGACCCGGACGCCTGGCGCGACGCGATCCTCGGCGTCGCGGACGCGGTCTCCGAGCACGGCCTCTCGCCGATCGCGGTGATGGCCTCGCCGCTGCCCGGGCCCGCCGGCAACGTCGAGTTCCCCCTGCACGTAAGGGCGGATGGCTTGCCGGCGTCCGTCGTCCTCGACGTGCAGGGCGCGCTCGAGGAGGCACGCGCGATCGCGGGGGTGGCCTCGTGACGTCCTCGGTGCCGGGAGCGCGCGGTTGAAGGCCGCGGGGTTCGTCGTTCACCCGACCCGGGCGGCCGCGGCCGAGGCCGCGGGCGCGATCGGCGCGTGGCTCGAGGAGCGCGGGGTCCAGACCCGCGCGATCGCCGGCGACGACGCCGAGGACGAGGAGGCGGCGCGGGCGTTCGCCCGCGGCCTCGATCTCGTGCTGTCGGTCGGCGGCGACGGCACGTTCCTGCGGGCGGCGAGGGTCGCATCGGTGTCGGGGATCCCGGTGCTGGGCGTCAAGGTTGGCCGTATGGGCTTCCTCACCGAGGTCGAGCCCGACCAGGCCACGGCGGTGCTCGAACGGATGCTGGACGGCTCGGCCCGGATCGAGGAGCGGCTCGCCGTCGTGGCGGAGGGCTCGTCGTTCGAGCCCCAGTGGGCGCTCAACGAGGTCATCGTGGAGAAGAGCGCCCGGCACCGGCTGATCCGGCTCGCGGTGTTCGTGGACGACGCGTACGTGACCACCTTCTCCGCCGATGGGGTGATCTCGGCGACGCCGACCGGTTCGACCGCGTACTCGTTCAGCGCCGGGGGTCCCATCGTCTCGCCATCGGTCCCGTGCATCGTCGTGACGCCGATCGCGGCCCACATGGTGTTCGACCGGTCGCTGGTGCTCGCGCCCGACCAACGCGTGCGCCTCGAGGTGTTGGGGGAGGAGCCCGGCTTGCTCTCGGCGGACGGCCGGCACAGCCTGGAGCTCCCGGTCGGCTCGACGGTCCAGATCGAACGCGCCCCGACGCCCGCGCGGTTCGTTCGGCGTGAGGACGCGCCGTCGTTCCACGCCCTCGTCCGCGACAAGTTCGACCTCCCCGGGAACGTCGGCGGCGCGGTCTAGGATCGCGAGGTGCTCCGCGAGCTCCACATCAGCGGTCTGGGCGTGATCGACGACCTCGACCTCGAGCTGCATCCGGGCCTGAACGTCCTCACGGGCGAGACCGGGACGGGCAAGACGATGGTGACGGTCGGGCTGCAGCTCGCGCTCGGCCGGCGCGGGGGTGCGTCGCTCGTTCGAGCGGGCGCGCCGGCGGCGAAGGTGCAGGCGCGGTTCGACGCGCCGCCTTCGGCGGCGAACGCGGGCTGGGTCGAGGACGGCGAGGTCCTGCTCGCGCGGACGGTCACGGCCGAGGGACGGAGCACCGCACGCGTGAGCGGACAGCTCGCGCCGGTCTCGGCGCTCGCGGAGCTGGCCGGCGAGCTCATCGAGGTCCACGGTCAGCACGACGGCCAGCGGCTGCTGTCCACGGTCGCGCAAACGCGGTTCCTCGACCGCTACGCCGGAGCCGAGCACCTCGACGCCGTCGAGGCCCTCCGCGTCGAGCACGGGCGCCTCCGCGACGAGAGTGCCCTCCTCGCCGAGCTCGACGAGCGCGAACGCGACCGCGAACGCCAGATGGACCTGCTCGCCTACCAGGTGCGCGAGATCGAGGGCGCGTCGCCGCGGCCGGGCGAGACCGAGGACCTGAAGCTCGAGGCGGCCAGGCTCGACTACGCCGGCCGCCTGCTCGAGCGGGCCTCGTCGGCCGAGCGTGCGCTCGCCGCCGAGGACGGCGCGGCCGATGCCCTCGGGACCGCGTCGGCCGAGCTCCGGACCGCCGGCGAGGTCGACCCGGCGGCCGAGGAGCTCGCGGTGCGGGCGTTCGAGCTGAGCGCCTCGGCCACTGAGCTCGCGGTGGAGGTTCGCACCTACCGCGAGCGGCTCGAGCTCGACCCCGCGCGGCTGCAGGAGGTCCGCGAACGGATCGGTGCGCTCGACGCGCTCCAGCGCAAGTACGGGAAGGGCGAGGAGGAGGTGCTCGCCTTCCTCGACCGGGCACGGGAGAGCCTCGACGCGCTGGCCGGCGTCGAGCAGCAGCGGGAGCGCGCCGCGGCCGGGGTCGCCGAACGGACCGAGCGCGTAGCCGCGCTGGCTACGGTGGTCTCCGAAGGTCGCGCCAACGCGGCGCCCGAGCTGACGCGCGCGCTCCAGGAGGAGCTCGGCGAACTCGGGATGCAGGGCGCCTCGATCGAGGTCACCCTCGTCCCGAACCCGGAGCTCGCCTCCGGCGGGGCCGAGCACGTGGCCTTCGTGTTCTCGGGCGGGCCGGGGCAGCCCGCGCAACCGCTCGCGAAGGTCGCGTCGGGCGGGGAGCTCTCGCGCACGATGCTCGGGTGCAGGAGCGTGCTCGTCGACCTGGACGACGTGCCGACGCTGATCTTCGACGAGGTGGACGCGGGGATCGGCGGGCTGGCCGGGGTCGCGGTCGGGCGGCGCCTGGCGAACCTCGCGCTGGCGCGGCAGGTCGTCGTAGTGACCCACCTGCCGCAGATCGCATCGTTCGCGGACCGGCACATCCGCGTCCGCAAGGACGGCGGGACGGCCTCGATCGAGGTGCTGGACGATGCCGAGAGGGTCGCGGAGCTCTCGAGGATGCTCGCCGGGCTGCTCGGGAGCGACGCCGCCGCGGCCCACGCGGAGGAGCTGCTGTCCGAGGCCGGCCGCACGCCCAGGCCCTCCCCGTAGCGCTCGCTGGAGCGTCCCCCCGGGCGCCGCCGTCGGAGACTCCGCTACCCTTGCCCGCACGAGGAGCCGCCCCTGGTCACGGGCTCCCACAGGCCGGAACGCCGGTCGGCCGACGTTCGGGCCGAGAGGTCGAAGGACCGAGGAGGCGTCCACGTTCGGAACGAAGCCGAGGAGCCTGCTCCGACGGCCGCTGCGGCGGCCGAAGCCGCAGGGCGGCCTCGCTCGCGTCGACCCGAGGACCAAGCGGTTGGTCCAGCGCGTCGCGCCGGGGGAGATCGCGGTGATCGACCACGAGGACCTCGACGGGGTCTCGGCCGAGGCGCTGGTCACCGCCGAGGTCGGCGGCGTGGTGAACGCGGCCCGCTCGATCAGCGGCCGGTACCCCAACATGGGGCCTATCCGCCTGCTCGAGGCGGGCATCCCGCTGGTCGACACGGTCGGCCGGCTGCTCCTTCAAAAGGTCCGTGAGGGCGACGAGCTCCGCCTGGACGGCGACCGGGTCTACGCCGGCGACCGACTGGTCGGGGTGGGGATCCGGCAGAGCATCGCCACGATCCGCGAGTCGATGGGGGAGGCGCAGCTCCGGCTGGCCGACCGGTTCGAGTCGTTCGCGCGCAACACGATCGACTACATGCAGCGCGAGCGCGACCTGTTGTTCGGCGGCTCCGGTCTGCCGCCGCTCGACCATGACCTCGCGAACCGCCCGGTGCTGGTCGTGGTGCGTGGCTACAACTACAAGGAGGATCTCGCCGTCCTGCGTCCGTACATCCGCGACGTGCGACCCGTGCTGCTCGGTGTGGACGGGGGCGCCGACGCCCTGATCGAGGCCGGGTACACGCCCGACCTGATCCTGGGCGACATGGACAGCGTGTCGGACGAGGCGCTGTCGTTCGCCGGTCCCGCGCGACGACGGTGGTTCCGCCGCAGCCGGCCGACGGAGCTCGTCCTGCACGCGTACCGGGACGGACACGCACCGGGTCGGGAGCGGCTCGAAGCGCTCGGCGTCCCCTTCCGCGTGGTCGAGGCCGCCGGCACCAGCGAGGACGCCGCGTTCCTGCTGGCCCACGAGAAGGGCGCCGAGACGATCGTCGCGGTCGGCAGCCACGGCAACCTCCGCGAGTTCCTGGACAAGGGCCGCGAGGGGATGTCGAGCACCTTCCTGGTCCGGCTCCGCGTGGGCGAGATTCTGATGGACGCGAAGGGCGTCTCGCGCGTCTACTCGCCACGGATCCGCTCGCGCGATGCGTTCCTGCTGGTGGCCTCCGCGCTCGTCGCGATCGCGGCCGTGGTCGTGGTCTCGCCCCCGCTCCGGCTGTACGTCTCGCAGCTCGTCGAGCAGTTCCGCCAGTGGCTGTTCGACCTGAAAGAACTCCTGTGATCTCGTTCCGGTACCACATCGTGACGATCGTCGCGATCTTCCTCGCGCTCGCGGTCGGGCTCCTGGGCGGCGCGGCGTTCGTGCAGCCCGCGCTGCAGGAACAGCTCCAGGATCAGACCGACCGCCTCCGAAACGATCTCGAGGATCGCACCCAGGAGATCGGCGACCTTCGCGACGAGCTCGGCGCGCTGAACAGCTTCGCGGACTCGGTCATGCCCCACCTGACGAGCGGGAGGCTGAGCGGAACACCGGTCGTCATCGTCACCCAGGCCGGCGTGGAGGACGAGGTGCTCGCCCAGGCCAGGGACGCGTTGGAGAGCGCCGGCGCGCGCATCCTGACGGCCGTGTCGGCCACCGACCAACTCGTATCGGAGGACCCGACGACCCAGGAACAGCTGGCGACGATCGTGGGGGAGCCCACCGCGTCGGCGGACGAACTCCCCAGACTCGCGGCCGAGTCGCTGGCCCAGGGCCTGTCGCCGTCGACGACCGTGATCGGGAGCGAGGTCCTGGGCGACCTCCTGTCCGCGGGCTTCCTGGCACCGATCGGTCCCGGCCCCTCGCAGGCCACCCTCCAGGAGGTCGGGGGTCCGGGTCAGGTCGTCGTCGTCCTCTCCGGCGGCCGCGGGGACGAGCCGGCGCTTCCCCCCGAGGCGTTCGCCGTCCCGCTCGTCGAACGGCTGACCGGACTGGGTGTCCCCGTGGCGGCGGGGGAGTCGCTGCTGACCGACTACCCGTACGTCTCGCTGCTGCGCGCCGACGCCATCGACGGCATCGTGACGGTCGACGATCTCGACCAGTCGATGGGGGGCGCGGCGCTCGTGCTCGGGCTCGAGGACCTGCTCACCTCCGGGACCGGCGGCGCCTACGGTGTGAAGGACGGCGCCGAACCGCTCCCGCCGGCACCGTGAGCGGAGGGGCTCACGGAGCCGGACCGAACGCGCGAGCGCTCGCCTCCCCCGAGCCACGGGTCCTCGCGCTCGTCGCGGCGCACGACGAGGCCGCGCGGATCGGCGCGTGCGTCTCCGCGCTGCGACGGCTCGCCAACGAGGTCGTGGTCGTGGACGACGGGTCGAGGGACCGGACCGCCTCCGAGGCGACGTCGGCCGGCGCGACCGTGCTGCGGACGCCTCGCCGCAGGGGCAAGGGGGGCGCCCTCGAGGGCGCCCTGCGCCGGATCGAGGCGGCGGACGTGTGGCTGCTGGCGGACGGCGACCTCGGCGCCACCGCGTCGAACCTGGCCCCGCTGCTCGAGGCGGTGACGTCGGGCGAGGCGGACCTCGCGATCGCGGTCCTGCCGCCCGCGCGCGCGGGAGGCTTCGGGCTCGTCAAGCGCCTCGCCGCCCACCTCATCCGGGGGCAGACCGGGTTCCGTGCGTCCGAGCCGCTGTCCGGTCAACGCGCGCTCACGTCGAAGGCGATGGAGGCCGTGCGGCCGTTGGCGGGCGGGTTCGGGGTCGAGACCGCGATGACGATCGACGCGGTCCGTGCCGGACTGCGGGTGGTCGAGATCCCGATCGACGGTCTCGAGCACCGCACGACGTACCGGACCCCGATGGGGTTCCTCCATCGCGGGTCGCAGGGCTGGGACGTCGTGAAGGCCGTCCTGCCTCGGATGCTGCGATGACCCGCTCGGACGCGCCCCGATGAGGTGGGGGCGGCTCCTGGTCGAGAACCACCGCGGCGTGCCGGTCCCCCGCGTCCTGGGGATCGCGCTCGCGATCGACGCCGTCGTGTGGACCCTCGTCGTCGCCACGATCGAGGAGATCGGCGCCGCCGGATGGGGCGCGCTCGCAGGTCTGCTGCTGGTGTTCGGCGCCGGCCTGATCGACGATCTTGCGCCCCCCGGACCGCGCGGCCTGCGCGACCACCTGCGTTCGGTCGCCTCTGGCCGAGCCACGACGGGGCTGATCAAGGTCGTCGTGATCGTCGGCTCGGCCGTGGTCGTGGTCGCCCTGCAGCCGGATCGACCGACATGGGTCGCCGTGCTCGGCGTCGTGCTGCTCTCGGCCTCATCGAACGTGTCGAACGGTCTCGATGTCGTCCCCGGGCGATCGCTCAAGGCCTTCGTCTTCCCGGCGCTCGCGTTCGCGATCTGGGGCGAGTCGTCTGACGCGCCCGCGGTCGTCGGCCTGCTCGTCGGCGCCGTCGTCGTGCTCCCGTTCGACCTGCGCGAGCGCGCGATGCTGGGCGACGGCGGGGCGAACCTGCTGGGGTTCGCGGCGGGGATCGCGCTCTATGACGTCCTGCCCGACCCCTGGGTGGGGGTGGCCGCCGCCGCCGCCGTCATCCTGAACGTCGTGGCCGAGACCGTGTCGTTCAGCCGCGTGATCGAACGCACCCCGCCGCTGCGATGGTTCGACGGGCTCGGACGGCGCGCCTGATGGCGAGGTTTCCCCTCGATCCGGACACTTCTGGAGGCGAACGGGCCAACGCGTCACCCGCCTCTGCTACGATGCCATCCCGAGGTGCAGAAACAGCCGAAATACGTCTTCGTGACCGGTGGGGTTGCCTCGGGTCTCGGCAAGGGGATCACCACCGCGTCGCTCGGCCGGCTCTTCCGCTCCCGCGGGTTGCGGGTCGCCCTCCAGAAGCTCGACCCCTACGTGAACGTCGACCCGGGCACGATGAACCCGTTCGAGCACGGCGAGGTGTTCGTGCTCGACGACGGCGCCGAGACCGACCTCGACCTGGGCCACTACGAACGCTTCACCGATGAGAACCTCCATCGCGGCTCGAACCTCACGACCGGCGCGGTCTACAGTGCCGTGATCGCCAAGGAGCGTCGCGGCGACTACCTGGGCAAGACCGTGCAGGTGATCCCGCACATCACCGACGAGATCAAGGACCGGATCCGAAACCACGCGGCCGCCGAGAACGCCGACCTCGTGATCGTCGAGGTCGGGGGGACGGTCGGCGACATCGAGTCGCTTCCGTTCCTGGAGGCGATCCGTCAGCTCCGCAACGAGGTGGGGCGCGATCGGTGCGCGTTCGTCCACGTCAGCCTGATGCCGTTCATCGGACCGTCCGGTGAGCTGAAGACCAAGCCGACGCAGCACTCGGTGAAGGAGCTGCGCTCGCTCGGTCTGCAACCCGACGCGATCGTGTGCCGTTCGGACCGGCCGCTCGGGCGGCACCTGAAGGAGAAGATCAGCCTGCTGTGCGACGTGCCGATCAGCGGCGTGGTCTCCGCCCAGGACGCGGACTCGATCTATCGCGTCCCGCTGATCCTCGCGAAGGAGGGCCTGGACGCGGAGCTCGCGCAGCACCTGCGGATCGACGCCGAACCCGACATGTCCGAGTGGCAGAACCTCGTCGGCCGGATCGACGCGGCCGTCGAACCGGTGCGCGTGGCGATCGTCGGCAAGTACGTGAACCTGCGGGACGCGTACCTGTCGGTGATCGAGGCGCTCAAGCACGGCGGGTTCCACCACGGCGTCGACGTCCAGATCGACTGGGTGTCCTCCGACGACGTCGACGAGGGCGACGTCCACGAGATGCTGCGCGACGTCCACGGCATCGTCGTGCCGGGGGGGTTCGGATGGCGGGGTGTCGAGGGCAAGCTCGAGGTCGTCCGGTACGCGCGCGAACGCGGCGTGCCGTTCCTCGGGCTCTGCCTCGGGCTCCAGTGCGCGGTGATCGAGTTCGCGCGGAGCGTCTGCGGCCTGGAGGGCGCGAACTCCTCCGAGTTCGACCCGGCCACGCCGCACCCGGTGATCGATCTGCTCCCCGAGCAGAAGGACGTGACCGATCTCGGCGGTTCGATGCGCCTGGGGGCGCAGCCGTGTCACGTCGTGCCGGGGACCCGTGCCGAGCAGGTCTACGGCGAGCCTGTTGTGTACGAGCGCCACCGCCACCGGTACGAGGTCAACCCCGCCTACCACGAGGCGCTCTCGGGCAGGGGCCTGGTGTTCTCGGGCCTGTCGCCTGACGGGCGCCTGGTCGAGATCATCGAGCTCCGGGACCACCCCTTCTTCATGGCGGGTCAGTTCCACCCGGAGCTGCGGTCGCGCCCGACGCGACCGCACCCGCTGTTCCGCGATTTCGTCGGTGCCTCGAAGGCGCTCGCGGCCACAGGCGCCGAGCGGACGGTCGCCCTCCCCGGGTAGGCTTTCGCCACCGGACGGGAGGCCACACCGTGATCGTCGGGGTCCCCAAAGAGGTCAAGGACAACGAGTACCGGGTCGCGGTGACGCCGGAGGGCGCGCGCGAGCTGACGGCCGCGGGCCACCAGGTGCTGGTCCAGGACGGCGCGGGAGCCGGCTCGAGCATCCCGCAGCAGCGTTACGAGCGCGCCGGTGCCGAGATCGTTGCGACGGCGACCGAGATCTGGTCGAGCTCCGACATGATCATGAAGGTGAAGGAGCCGGTCGAGTCGGAGTTCGATCACCTGCGCGAGGGCCAGATCCTGTTCACGTACCTCCACCTGGCGGCCAGCCGGGAGCTCACCCAGGCGCTGGCCGAGCGGAAGGTCTCGGCGGTCGCGTACGAGACCGTGCAGCTGCCCGACGGCCGCCTGCCCCTTCTGGCGCCGATGAGCGAGATCGCGGGCCGGATGGCGCCCCACGTCGCGGCGCGCCTGCTGGAGAAGGAGTACGGCGGCCGCGGGATCCTGATGGGTGGCGTCTCGGGCGTTCGGCCGGCCAAGATCTTCGTCCTGGGTGCCGGCATGGCGGGGTCGAACGCCGCGTGGATCGCCGCCGGCATGGAGGCCGAGGTGATCGTGGTCGACACGAACCTCGACCGGCTCCGGTTCATCGACCAGATCCACAAGGGCCGGATCATCACGCTGATGTCGGACCGACTCACGCTCGAGCAGCGCGTGCGTGAGGCCGACGTCGTGATCGGGTCGGTGCTCGTGCCGGGCGCCCGTGCCCCGAAGCTCGTCACCGAGGACATGATCCGTTCGATGCGCACCGGCGCGGTCGCGATCGACATCGCGATCGATCAAGGCGGCTGCATGGAGACGTCGCGGATGACCACGCACTCGGATCCCACCTTCGTCGTGGACGGGGTCGTGCACTACTGCGTCGGCAACATGCCGGGCGCCGTGCCGAACACCTCGACGTACGCGCTCACGAACGTGACGCTGCCGTACGCGCTCCGGATCGCCACCCGGGGCCTGGAGGACGCGGTACGCGTCGACGCCGCCCTCGGGCTCGGCGTCAACGTGATCGCGGGAGAGGTCACCAACCCGGGGGTCGCCGAGGCTCACGCGATGAGGTTCACGCCGCTGTCCGCGATCGTCGACGGGCTGAGCTGAGCCTCCACGACGGGCCCATGCCGGCTCGAGACGCGCTCGCCAAGCAGATCCAACGCTTCCTCGATCACCTGACGATCGAACGCGGTCTGTCCGGCCACACGGTGGCCGCGTACCGTCGCGACCTCGAGCGCTACGCAACCTTCCTGCGGGCCCGAGGGATCACGGACGCCCGTCGCGTCGACGAGCGGGCGGTGGCCTCGCACGTCGCGGCCGTATCGGCCGCCACGTACGGCGACGGGAGGCGCTACCGGGCGACGTCGGTGGTGCGGGCGTTGTCCTCGCTTCGGGCGTTCCACCGGTTCCTGCTGCGGGACGGGAAGATCTCGAGCGACCCCACGGCGGCGGTGATCCGTCCGAAGCTTCCGCGTTCGCTGCCCAAGCCGCTGTCCGTGGACGACGTGGCCCGCGTGCTCGCGCACCCCGATCGCTCGGCGAAGGGGCTCCGGGACAGAGCGGTCCTCGAGACGCTGTACGGCGCCGGCCTGCGGATCTCCGAGCTCGTCGGCCTCGACGTGGACGACCTCGACCTGCAGGAGGGGAGTGTCCGCGTGCTCGGCAAGGGCGGCAAGGAGCGAGACGTGCCCATCGGCCGGTATGCGCGCGACGCGATCTCCGCGTATCTGACGAGGGTCCGGCCGCAGATCGCGACCGCTCGCTCGCGTTCGGCACTGTTCCTGAACCTGCGCGGGGGACGCCTGACCCGCCAGGGATGCACGGGGATCGTCCAGCAGCACGCCGCCGGCGCCGGCATCCGAAAGAGGGTGAGCCCCCACACGTTCCGGCACTCGTTCGCGACCCACCTGCTCGAGGGGGGCGCCGATGTGCGGGTCGTTCAGGAGCTGCTCGGCCACGCGAGCGTTGCCACCACCCAGGTCTATACGCTGGTGACCAGGGAGCACCTGCGGGAGGTCTACTTCACGTCCCACCCGCGGGCTCGCGCGACGAGGAGGGACTCCGCGTGATCGAACCGGCCAAGCTCGCCGAGCTGCGTGGGGCGCTCGAAGAGCAGCGCGAGAACCTCCGCAAGGAGATCGCCGAGCAGGGCGGTGACCCGGACTCGGACGACGCAGCGATCGACGTCGAGCGCGGGTTCGCCGACAGCGCGCATTCGACCGCGGAGCGCGCCAGGTTGCTCTCGGTGATGAAGGCGCTCCGCGCCAACCAGCGGTGGGTGAACCGCGCGCTGAAGAAGATGGAGCTCGGCACGTACGGTGACTGCGAGCGGTGCGGCAACCCGATCTCGATCGAGCGCCTCGAGGCGCTCCCGTGGGCGATCCTGTGCATCGACTGCGCGCACCTCGGCGAGGGCCGCTGAGGTGACCGCGGATCCGCGATCCGCGAGGAGGGTTCCGCGCGTCCTGATCCTCGTGTGCGATTCGTTCGGGGTCGGCGGTGCGCCCGACGCGAAGGCATACGGCGACGAGGGCTCGGATACGCTCGGCAACACCGCGGCCGCCGTCGGGGGGGTCCGCGCACCGAACCTCGGCGCGCTCGGGCTCGGTCTGCTCACGCGGATCGAGGGGATCGAGCCGCGGGCCGAGGTGGGCTCGGCGCACGGCCGGCTCTCGGAACGGTCGGCGGGCAAGGACACCACGACCGGGCATTGGGAGATGACCGGGATCGTCCTGACCGAACCCTTCCCCCTGTACCCGAACGGCTTCCCGCCCGAGATCATCGAGGCGTTCCAGGAGCGGATCGGTCGCGAGGTCCTGGGCAACGTCCCCGCATCAGGCACGGAGATCGTCGCGCGGCTCGGCGAGGAGCATCTGCGCACCGGCAGGCCGATCGTGTACACGAGCGGCGACTCGGTGTTCCAGATCGCCGCGCACACGGACGTGGTGCCGCTCCCGACGCTCTACGAGTGGTGCCGGGTCGCGAGACGCCTGCTGACCGGCCAGCACAACGTGGGTCGCGTGATCGCGCGTCCGTTCGCGGGGGAGCCCGGTGCGTTCGTCCGCCGGCCGGAGCGACGCGACTTCTCGGTCCCGCCGCCCGGTCCGACACTTCTCGACCGCTGCGTCGACGACGGCGTTGCGGTGTACGGGGTCGGCAAGATCCAGGACATCTTCGCGCAGCAGGGACTGACCGAGGCGCGATACTCGGATTCGAACGACCACGGCGTCGACCTCACGATCGACTTCCTGCGGCGCCCCGGCCCGGCCCTCGTGTTCGTGAACCTCGTCGATTTCGACAGCAAGTACGGGCATCGCAACGACCCCGAGGGCTACGCGCACGCGATCGAGGCCCTCGACGCAAGGATCCCCGAGCTCGTCGGCGAGCTCGGTGGCGGCGTGTTGTTGCTGACCGGCGACCACGGGTGCGACCCCACCACGCCCTCGACGGACCACTCGCGCGAACGCACCCCGATGCTCGCCGCCGGGCTCGAGGGCGGGCCGTACGACGTGGGCGACCGCGACACGTACGCGGATCTCGGCGCC
>Ga0299906_10003328_pt1 | contig 13248 bp, 10 predicted proteins | sample RVTome_14_FD_200259 | JGI IMG/M metagenome (GOLD analysis project Ga0299906, IMG submission 200259) | Soil microbial communities from uranium-contaminated site in the Upper Colorado River Basin, Wyoming, United States - RVT145D125 (version 2) ...
CCCGATCCACAAGCACCGCCTTCCAGTACGTCGATGATTTCATTTTCGGGGGCCTTTCCAAGCTCATGCTAACACGGGGGACGGGTCGCTCCCCGCACCCTGGCAGCGTCTGAGCCAATCCCAGCGCTTGACCCCCGGGCCGCCGTTATGTTATTTTTCTACATATTAGACCGGAGGTTCCCATCATGAAAGCGGCCCGCATCCTTTTCCTGGTTCTGCTTCTCGGTTCGACGGCAACCTGGCTCCGCGCCAGCGGTCCCCTCGGCATCTACGGCATCATCGAGCGCGTCGTCTTCGAGCAGGGCGCGAACGGTCCCGAAAGGATCCAGCTTTGGGGGGCGTTCGCGTTCGTCGACGGCGGCGTCGAAGCCGCCCGGGGCACGACCGAAGCCGCTCGCGGCTATCTCTATCTCCGGATGCCCGGACCGGGGGAAACGCTGCTGACCGAAGACATCGAGGAGATCGTCCGGGCCGAATGGGCGGATCTCGCATCGGTGGCCGGCACCGGACAGGCAGTCGCGTTCGGTGATTACCGCTACAGCGGCGGGTTCGACGCCGCCACGACTTCGGATCCGCCCTACATTCTGGCGCTGGCGCCCGGCGGCGGGCTGTCGACCGACCTGCGGGTCCGGCCCGCAGCGGAAACGCCGGAAGAACCTGCCATCTACAATACGAACGTCGGAATCGTCGAACTCGACGAAGCGGGCAGCCACCGCGGGATCGTCGCCGGGCTTCGCGCGCTGCTCGACTAACCCCGGCAGGACCGATATTCAGTTGGCGTGGGGTTCGGTCGCGGTCACGCCGCGGCCTTCTTCGACCGTGATCGTCTGACCGGCGTCGACGTCTTCCAGAACGTCCGTCATGCCGCTGGGCCACCGGACCTCGACACGGTCGGCGCCCGCCAGCGTTCCCATTCCGAACGTCAGGACGTACTCGCTCTGGGACAGGTAGCCGGCCCCGCTCCGGAGCGTCTGGGTCTGGCTCGCGCCGGCGGCGGTCACGGTGACCCGGGCGCCGAGGCCGTCGCGGTTCGAGTCGGTACCCTCGAGCCGAATCCGCAGGCTCCGGTTCGTCACGCCGTCGGCGCGGAAGAGGACCGCGGGGCCGCCGTTGGTCGTCACGAGCATGTCGAGATCCCCGTCGTGGTCGATGTCGGCCGTGGCGGCCGCGCGCGCTACGCGCGGGGTGGCGAAGGACTCGCCGAGCGACGTGGTGATTTCCTCGAAGCCCTGGCCCGCCATGTTCCGGAACAAATGCGGCGCCTGCCGGAAGCGGGTCCGGGACTGGATCCGCTCGAAGCCTTCTTCGATATGGCCGTTCGCGGCGAACAGATCCAGCCAGCCGTCCAGGTCGTAGTCGTAGAAGAGGCACGCGAAGGCGAGCGTGAGCAAACTGTTCCGTCCCACCTGGGATCGCGGGGCGTCGTCGATGAACAGGCCGTTGCCCTCGTTGTGGTAAAGCGAGAGCATCTGGTTGGAGAAATTCCCGATGACGACGCTGGGGTAGCCCGAGCGGTCGTAGTCAGCCGTGTCCACACCCATGCCCGCCCGCGCCACGCCGCTCTCGTCGAAGGCGATGCCCGAGAGCAGGCCGCGCTCGGCGAACGTGCCGTCGCCGCGATTCCGGTAGAGCTTGTTAGGCTCGGTGTCGTTGACCAGCATCACGTCGGGCCAGCCGTCCTGGTCGTAGTCGAACACAGCGATCCCCATGCCTTTCGAGGTGGGATCGAAGAGACCCGAGGCCTCGGTCGCGTCTTCGAATCGACCGGAGCCCGTGTTGCGGTACAGCCGCATCGACGCGCCCTCGTAGGACTCGGGCGTGCAATAAGATTTGTTCGTCCCGTCGAGCGTGCAGTAGAGGTCGTCTTCGATCGACCAGCGGACGTAGTTGACGACGAACAGATCGGCATTGCCGTCGAGGTCATAGTCCGACCAGGCAACGCTGGTCGAAAAATCGTCGATGGGAGGAATTCCCGCCGCCGCCGTCGCTTCGGTGAAAGTCCCGTCGCCGTCGTTCCGATAGAGGTGGTTCGGTCCCAGCGCCGTGACGAAGAGATCCGGATCGCCGTCGTTGTCGTAGTCGGCGACCGCGACACCCATCCCGAAAAAATTGGTATCCAGCCCGGCCTGGCGGGTCACGTCGGTGAACGTGCCGTCCCGGTTGTTCCGGTAGAGCCGGGACGACGACGGAGACGCGCTCGTACCCGGCCATCCGGTGCTGTTCACCAGGAAGACGTCGGCCCACCCGTCCCCGTCGTAGTCCATGAAGGCCGCTCCGGAGCCCATCGTTTCGGGAAGATATTTCTCTCCGGTGGCCGCGTTGTTGTGAACAAAGTCGATCCCGGACTGTCGGGTGATATCCGTGTAGCGGATACCGGCATCCTGTGCGATCAGCGATACCGCGCCGAGGACGACCAGAGCCAGTACCCGGGTCTTCACAGCGTCGCCCCGTGTTCGTGGATCGGCTGCCGCTCCCGGTTGTGCTCGGGATACTCCTGGCGGAACGGTCCGGTGATGGCCTGAGCCGCTTCGTCGGCCTTGAACCTGAGGTAGAGCTGCTGGTGCCCGAGTGCGCGGTCCTCCTCCCCGAGACCGTTATAGGAGAGCATCAGGTTGTAGTGGGCCATCAGGTCCTCGGGATCGATCTCGAGGACGCCTACGAGGTAGTCGACCGCCTCCCGGTACCGGCGCTGGAGGAAACGCACGCGGCCCGCCTCGTTCAGAACGACGCGGTCGAGCGGGTACTGGGCGAGGACCGTCTCCAGGTGTTCGATCGCGCCCTCGAAGTCGCCTTCTTCCCTGAGCACTCTGGCATAGAAAAAGTTGGCGCGGGCGAGCTCGGGAGCCATCCCCAGAGCCCGTTCCAGGACCTCGCGCGCCCCGTCGAGATTGCCTTCCTGAACGCGGACCCGGCCGATGTTGACCCATCCGTCGACGTTCGCCGGATCGGCCTCCGTGGCCCGGGTGAAGGCCGCCTCAGCGCCTTTCAGATCGCCCTGCAGCAGCAGGCCGATGCCGTAATCGTTCCAACGCGCCCAGTCTTCGGTCCCGGTCACCGTCTCGGGTTCGGGCAGGTCGCCTCCCGCTTCGACGACCCGGAGCGCCGCCGTGTCTTCGGCCAGAGTAATGATCGGCAGGTTCGGGATCTCCCTGAGCTCGCCGGAGACGTTCGACGTGTCGCCGTCGAAGGTCCAGGTGCCGTCGTCGTAGCCGGGAGCGAGCGTGCCCTCGTCGCCGTGCCGGACGCCGGCGTAAGCGAACTGCGTGTTGAACCACGCAAACTTCCGGTAGTGGAGGCGCGCTTCCAGCCGGATCTCTTCTCCGGCATCTTCGGGGATGTCGATCCGGTAGTGCACGGTGTCGGCGGCGCCAGGCGGGATGAGCCTGGCATACGCCACCGCGCGCGCAGCCCAGGCGTTTCGCTTGTCGATCGGGTTGCCGTGTTCGTCGATCAGAACGGCCCGGTAGAAATGGGCATCCTTGTCGACCGGGCCGCGGCCCTCGTCGGCCACTTCCCCGCTGTGGAATAACACACGTCCGGTTTCGTCGCGGCCGACGAGCTCCACCCAGACATCGAATGCATCGACCGTCCCGCCCGGAAAGAAGTGGCCCACCTTGCGCGTCCTGACGACGACGTCCACCCGCACCGAGTCCCCTCTGCGTACGACGGCGTTCGTCCTGTCGATGGGGGCGGTCACCGGCGTGGCCGCTTCGGTCAGACCGCCGCCGGCCGGGAACGCCGCTTCCTCGCCGACCGCGAACGTCGTCGAGAGCTCGGTCCTCGGCAGGCCGCCGACGACGGTCTCGACCGGCTGCGCCGAGGACACGGCGAAGATGTCGACGCTGACGATGTCGTCGGTGAGGAAGTCGACGATCGCGTCCATCTGCTCCTGGTCGTTGTTGGCGAACGGCAGCGCCGTGTTGGCCGCCGGGAACCGGTGCGAATGGACCCGGCCGTCGTCGTTACCGAAGTCGCCGGAGGGAACCAGGGGCATGTGGCAATCCGTGCAGGTCTGGGACCGCGGCGGATAGTAGAAGGACCGCGCGCCCTGGCCCGAAACGCCGCTCGCCTGCCAGTTGTCGTAATCGTTGAAGCCGCGGATCCAACGGTAGTCGTTGACGGGCTGGTCGAGGTGGACCTTGTGGCAGGACGAGCAGAACTCGCCGGCCTGCTCGAGGAGCGCGGGCTTCAGAAAGCTCCTCCGGTGGGCCTCCGGGTTCAGCTTCGTGACGAAATCGTGAAGCATCCGCGCGGCCGGGTTGTCGCTGGTCGCCAGCTGATAGAGGTCCGGGTACTCGATCGTGTAGTCGCCCTGCCCCATCGAACTCTTGACCGAGATCGAATGGCACATCACGCAGCCCAGACCGACCTGCGACTCCTCGCGGTCGATGATCTCCCGGATCGGCGTGTCCATGAGGCCCGTGAACAGGACCGCCGGATCGTGGCAGCCGCCGCACCACTTCGACGGCTCGGTTCCGATCACGTCCTGCATGTACTCGATGCTCTTGCGGTACCACTGGTTGTTGAACGACGAAAAATGGTGCGCCGAAGAGAACCACTGATCGTAGATGTCCTGGTGGCAACGCTCGCACTTCTCCGATTCCATGAAGAAATCGACGGGAACGTAGCCCTCGGTGCTCGTCTGGGAGGAGCTGGGAAAGAACGGCCCGCCGGGACCGTCGCCCTCGCCCTCCATGCTTGTGGGCGGAAGCGGGGGGTTCGCGATCCGGAAGCCGTCGTGCCAACCGGCCCGAAGCCATGAGGCGCCTCCAGAAAGCGCCGCGGCGATGAGAACCAGGACCCCGATCCGCACCGCCGCCGAAGCCGGGCCGACCTTCAACCGGCCCAGAGCGTCGACCGCAATGAGAACGGCGCCGGCGAGGCTCAGTCCGATATGGACGACCATCCACGGCTGGTAGGGGCGGGAGGTGCCGGTGAAGATCAGAACGATGCCCACCCCGGCGCCCAAAACAAGGATGCCCCAACCGATACGGGCTGTCGCCGATTCCAGGCGCAATCGGGCAAGGCCCGACCCGAGAAGGACCGCCAGCGCGATACCGGCTCCCGCGTGAAGCAGCACGCCGGCCACGAACAGGATGGATGCGGCCGGGAAGGCGTAGAGATACCCGCCCGTGCCGGCTGCGACACAAAGCGACAGCCAGAAAGCGGTTCTGAAGTTCATCATTCCAGGGATTCTTAGCGAGCCAGAACGCCTGAGCAATAGTACAAAACCACTAGCGTCGCTCAGAACCCGTCGAGCGGCTCGATGCCCTCGCCCTCCACACACTGGTAGCCGCGGCCTGCCTCGAGGTTGCGATATTCCTCACCCCGTCCATTCGGCCACTGGATCTCCAGACGATCGATCCGGTTCCGGAGGCCGAGCCCGAAGGTGACGGGCAGTTCGGATTGGGACAGATAGCTCGATCCCCCCTTGACGAGACGCGACTGCGCGACGCCACCGGCGAACACCCGTACCGTGGCCCCGATGGCGTCGCGATTCGATGTCCGGCCGATCAGATGAAAGCGGATGCTGCGGTGGCCGGCCTGCTGATCGTTGCGGAACAGGAACGCCGGACCGTTGTTGGTCGTGATCAGGATGTCGGAATCGCCGTCGCGGTCGAAATCCCCGTAGGCCAGACCCCGGGCGACGCGTGGAACGGCGAACTCCCTTCCCAGATCCCCGGCGACGTCCCGGAAGGTGCCGTCGCCGCTGTTCAGAAAGAGATGCGGGGGCTGGGCGTACCCGATGTTCCGGGCGCTCCACATCGCGTCGTCGATATGTCCGTTCACCGCCGCCAGGTCGAGCCTCCCGTCGAGGTCGGCATCGAAGAACGCGCAGCCGAAGCCCAGGGTCCGTTGCGAGGGACGGCCGACGCCGGTTTCGATCGCGACGTCTTCGTAGAGACCGGATTCGAGTGCGCGATAGAGACCGATCATCTCGTTGTCGAAATTCGTGATCGCAACGCCCGGCGTCCCGGAGTTGTCGAAGTCGCCGACATCGACGCCCATCCCGGCGCGCGCCTTGCCCTCGGCGCTAAGAGCCAGGCCGCTCTCCAGCGCCGCCTCGCGAAACGTGCCGTCGCGCATGTTCCGGTACAGCTTGTTGGGTTGGGTGTCGTTGGCCACGAGCAAATCCGGCCAGCCGTCCTGGTCGTAGTCGAACATCGCCACGCCGAGCGATTTCGAGCTCGTGTCGAAGATTCCGCTGGTCGCGGTGACGTCTTCGAACGTTCCGTCGCGATTGTTTCGAAACAGCCAGCAGGTCTCGCCCCGATAAGCCTCCGGCGTGCAGTACGCCTTTCCGGCGCCGTCGGCGGTGCAAAAGACGTCGAGCTCGGGAGACCACCGGACGTAATTGCAGACGAACAGGTCCAGCCAACCGTCACGGTCGAAATCGAACCAAAGGGCCGACGTGCTGAAGCTCGTGCGTCCGTCGAGGCCGCTCGACCGGGTGACGTCCTCGAACGTGCCGTCGCCCCGGTTGCGAAACAGCCTGTTCTGCCCGACCGCGGTCACCAATATGTCGGGAAACCCGTCGTTGTCGTAGTCGCCGACCGCCACTCCCATGCCGTACATCCCGACGTCGAGGCCGGCGCGCCGCGTGACGTCGGTAAAGGTTCCGTCGCGATTGTTGCGATACAATCCGAGCGTCGTGGGTCCCCGCTCGTGCCCCGGCCAGTCCCGGCCATTGACCAGCAGGATGTCCTGCCAGCCGTCCCGGTCGAAGTCCAGAAAGGCGCAACCCGCACCGAGCGTTTCGGGAAGCAGCTTGTCGCCGTAAGCGCCGCTGTTGTGGCGAAAGTCGATGCCGGCCGAACGCGTAACGTCCACCAGCCGGAACAGGGGGTCCCCTGCCTGGGGACGCGAAAATGCAGGTCCGGCAAGCCCCGCTGCGAGCACGCTTCCGATGAAATCCCGTCGGTTCATGGCAACCGAACCAGTCCGTGGCGAATCGCATACACCACGAGTTGCGCGGTCTTGTGGACTCCGACGGTCTCCATGATGTTCGCGCGATGCACGGCCACGGTGTTGACGCTCAGCCCCAGCTCTTCGGCGCATTCGCGGTTCGATTTTCCTTCCACGATGTGCTGCAGGACCTCCAGCTCGCGTGCGCTCAGGCCGTCGGCGCGCTCGCCGCGAAGTACCTCGGGACGAGACACTTGCGGGTCGAGCGTCAGCTCTCCGGCCGCGACGTTGCGAACCGCGGCGACCAGGTCCAGGTCCAGAACGTTCTTCAGGAGATATCCGTTCGCCCCGGCCTCGAGGGCCTGGCGCACCCACGTGTCTTCCGCGTGCATGCTCAGCATGAGAATCCCGATCCCGGGCGCAAACTCACGAATCATTCGCGCCGCCGTGAGCCCGTCGGTGCCCGGCATCGCGCAGTCCATGACGACGACGGCCGGGAGCAACTCCCTGGCCAGGCGGACGCCTTCATCTCCGGAATCGGCTTCACCGACGACGGTGATATCCGAAGCATCCTCCAGAATCAGACGGAATCCCCGCCGAACCAGCGCGTGGTCGTCGACCAGGAGAGTCCGAATCGGTTCGTTGGCAGACATGGGCTTATGTCTCGTCGTGCTCGTCACACGCGAACAGGGTTTCCTTCGGGACACGGAGCCGAACGAGAGTTCCCCCGTCCTGGGGCCTGATGAAACCGATCGTCCCGCCCAGCAGCTCCGCGCGCTCGCGCATCGCGATCAGGCCGATGCCGCGGCCGTCGCTCTCGTTCCGAAACCCGCGGCCGTGGTCCTCGATCTCGAGCCCGAGCCCGTCCCCGCCGAACCGGAGCCTCACCCAGACCTCGGTCGCGCCGGAATGCCGGGCCGCGTTGTTCAGGGCCTCCTGGAGCACGCGATAAACGTGAATACCGCGGCCCGCGTCGACCGGATATCCGGCCCCGGTCTTCTCGTAGCGAATATCGAGCCCGGTCCGGCGGCCGGTCGTCGAGACCAGCCACTCGACGGCGCTCTCGAGCCCGCCTTCCTCGAGGACGGCGGGGTGCAAAGCCTGAGACATGCTCCGGACGTTGTCCAGCGTCGACTGCGCGATCTCCCGCACTTCCTCGAGGTCTCTCCGCTCCGGCGAGCCTTCGGGTGCTGAACGCCGGGAGCGGTCCAGCAGCGAGCCGATGGCGGTCAGTATCTGCCCGAACTCGTCGTGCAGGTCGCGGGACACGTGCCGCAACGTCGACTCCTGAGATGCTATCAGCGCCCGGGCCAGATCGCTTCGCTGGCCGGAAAGTCTCGACAACTCGGCGAAGACCCTGCGGTTCGAGCGTATCAGATAGGCCCCGGTCGAAAGAATAGCCGCGAGAGTCGCCGTCAGAAACCAGGACATCTGGCGGTCCACCTGCGCGTACACCTCTCCGATCCGGACTGCCGCCTCCTCTTCGCTCTCGTTATTCTGGACAAGGAGCCGGGCGACCGTCGTGCTGAGCGCCGCCTGCCGTGCCTGCAACTGATTGCGCACCTCGCCGAGCGCTTCGGCCTCGCGTCCCTCGCGCGCCAGCGCGAACATGCGATCGACCGCGTCCCAGAACTGGCTCATCGAATTGCGGAGGTACTCCTGCTGCTCCGGAACGCGATGGGACACGGCCACCTGCTCCTGAACGCGAAGCGCGTCCTCGAGATCGTTCCGGAGACGGTCGAACTGGCTCTCCCAGGCGGTCAGGGGGTAGGGCTCGTTGCCGTCGAGCATGTCCCGCATCGCGTGGGCCAGCGAATTCAGATCGCCCTGAATCCGGAGCAACTGGAGAGAGTCCCGCCGGTTCCGGTCGACGAGCTCGGTCTGAAGGTCCTGGAGATCCGAGATTTCCGACGTCATATACCGCGAGTACACGACGACCGCGGCCAGGGTGATGACCAGCCCGAGAAGCAATCCGGTCGCCGGAGAACGCCTGTGGTGGGAGACTCGCACCTGGCGAGGATACAACGCCCGACCAGGAGCCGGAAGCCGCTAAGGTGTCTCACCGCCGGCGGCAATCGTCAGCGCACGGCGCACGTCGGCCATTTTCTTCGCGCCCAACGTGCCGACGAAACTCTGGAGGCGCGACTTCTCGACGGTCTGGACATGATCGAGGTTGACCGCTGAGTCCTGATTCAGGCCTTCCCCGATCCCGACGATGACTTCACCGGGCGCGCCGCGAAGCGTCGAGGTGACCGGTGCAACCATAACGGTGTCCAGGAGTCCGATCACCTCCCGGCGCGTCAATACGAGCGAAATCCCAGGTTTGCGCGAAACCCGCTTCTCCCCTATCGTCTGACAGGAGGTGAAGAAGTGCCGGAGGGGACGAAGAAATACAAGAAGCGGCTGCGGCTCCTCCAGATCGAGCTCGTCAAGCTGCAGAAGCACCTGATCCGGAAGGACAGGAAGCTCCTGATCATCTTCGAAGGCCGGGATGCGGCCGGCAAGGACGGGACGATCAAGCGCATCGTCCGGCACCTCAGCCCGCGCGAAACTCGCGTCTTCGCTCCGGGCAAACCCTCCGACCGGGATCGCAGCTCCTGGTACTTCCAGCGATTCGTCCCCCATCTTCCGGCCTCGCAGGAGCTGGTTCTGTTCAACCGAAGCTGGTACAACCGGGCCGGCGTCGAGCGCGTCATGGGGTTCTGTACGGACAGTGAATACGACGAGTTCTTCGTCACCGCGCCCGAGTTCGAGGGAATGCTGGTTCGCTCCGGGATCACGCTCTTCAAGTATTACCTGGACATCAGCCGCGACGAACAGGCGCGCCGTCTCGAGGCGCGGCGCCACGACCCCCTCAAACAGTGGAAGGTCAGCCCGATCGACGAACAGGCCCTGGCTCGCTGGTCCGACTACAGCGCGGCAAGAGACGAGATGTTCCATCGGACGCATCGTCCCGATGCGCCCTGGACCGTCGTCTGCGCGGACGACAAGCGCCGGGCGCGTATTCACGTCATGCGGGACCTGCTCGGCCGACTGGAGTACAAGAACAAGAACGTCCCGACCCGGGAGGCCGATCGATCCGTCGTGTTCCCTTACGACGAGGCTCATCCCGACGACGGACGAATCTCGCCTTAGAAGGGCCCGCTCACACCGCCGGCTGCTGCTGGGTCGAGCAGTGAATCGCACCCAGGCCCAGGACCATGGCGCGACAGTCGACACCCACGACCCGGCGGCCGGGAAAGCATCCTTTCAGTACCTCGAGAGCCGGGCTGTCGTTGGGATCCCCGAACACGGGAACGACGACGCACCCGTTCCCGATGTAAAAGTTGGCGTAACTTGCCGGGAGCCGGACCCCGCCGTCGAGAACGGGCCGGGGCATCGGCAGCGGGACAATACGAAGCGGGCGGCCGGAGCGATCCCGGTATCGCCGGAGCCTCACGAAGTTGTCCTCGAGACGCGCATGGTTGTCATCCCGGGGATCCTCTTCGAGCGCGCACACGACCGTATCGGGATCGACGAAGCGGGCGATATCGTCGATATGCCCGTCGGTGTCGTCTCCGGCGATCCCCTCGCCCAACCAGATGACTTCAGAGACACCCAGAAAATCCCCGAGGCGGGCTTCGATTTCACCTCGCCCCAGGTCGGGGTTACGGTTCGGATTCAGCAGACACTGTTCGGTGGTGAGGAGAAGCCCTCTTCCGTTGACCTCGATGGACCCGCCTTCCAGAACCATCCCGGCGTCGAAAACCGGGAGATCCAGATGCGCGTTGAGCCTGAGAGGCACGCCGTTGTCCTCCAGCAGGTCGGCGTACTTGCCGCCCCAGGCGTTGAATTGCCAGGAAACCATGGCGAGGCCGCGGGCGCTGTGGTCGACGAGGAAGGTCGGACCGTAATCGCGGATCCAGGTGTCGGCTGTGGGCAACCGCAGGAACGACACGCCGGACAGGTCGACACCCCTCCGACCGAGAAAGCTCCGCGCGGCGCTCTCGGATTCCCGATCGTCGACGAGGAGACGGACCGTCTGATCCGCGGACAGGTATCGGACGACTTCGGTATAGCAGTCCCGAACTCCCCCGAGCGCATCGCCCGGCCACGTTTCGCGGTTGTGGGGCCACGCGAGCCAAACAGCCTCCTGCCGCTCCCATTCGGCCGGCATCCTGAAACCCGCCTCGCGCGGGGTCGGGCGAGGGCTCACCGGATCAGGTCCCGATAGCTGTCGGGTCTCCTGTTTCCGAGGAACCCCCATCCGTCCTGGGACTCGCGTACCCGACCGAGGTCGAGATCGGCGACGAGGACTTCGTCCCGGGACGCGGACGCGCGGGCCACGACGCCGCCGAACGGGTCGGCAACGAACGATCCTCCCCAGAAAGACAGATCGCCCTCGCGTCCGACCCGGTTCACGGCGACGGCGAACACGCCGTTCATCGACGCGTGAGCGCGCATGGCCTGCTGCCACCGGCGCGCGGCGTTGGGCTCCGACGCTCTGAGCTCCCGGGACCATCCGATCGCGGTCGGGTAGAAAAGAATCTCGGCGCCGCCGAGGGCGTTGACGCGCGCCGCCTCGGGAAACCACTGGTCATAGCAGATGAGCGGGGCGATAACGGCCTTCCCGGTCCGAACCTGAACGTAACCGAGGTCGCCCGGAGCGAAGTAGTATCTCTCGTAATACGCCGGGTCGTCAGGGATGTGCATCTTACGGTACTTCGCGATACGCCGGCCTCTCGGGTCGAAGACGAGGCTCGTGTTGAACGACCGCCCTCCCGGCGCCCGTTCGTAAATCGAACCGCCGATCAGCGTGACCTGATTCTCCCTGGCACAGCAGGAGAGGAAGCGGGACAAGCGGCCGGGAATCCTCTCGGCGAGGGCACGGTATCGGGTCCGCCTCCACTGCGCGAAGTAGCGTGTTGCGAACAACTCCTGGAGGCAGACGATGTCGGCGCCCCGGCTCGCCGCATCCCCCACGTAACGCTCCGTCGCCGCCAGGTTCGACTGGATATCTTCGCCGACGCGCGCCTGAATCAGGCCGACGCGGACAGTGTGGCGTGCGCTGCGCTCTCCGGACATGCTCATCTTCATCTCTGCGGGCACTCAGTTTACCCGAACCTGGCGGCCGATAAGTGCTGATACACTGTGCCTATGAGAACGCGGGAAAGGAGATCGATCCGATTCACGGTCGCCCTGTTCCTGCTTTCCGGAGCTGGGCTGATCGGCGCCACGACGCTCTCTGGTCCCCAGGACGCGGCTCCGCGACCGGTGGTTCTCTATCTCGAGGACGGCCCCTGGGTCGTCACGCCCCTGGAAAGAAACGGCGCCGCGTACCTGCCGCTCGTCGAGCTTCTGCGACAACTCGCGCTTCCCTACACCGACGCGACCGCGACGGGACTGCTGACGATCCGCGGGCCGTCCGCCTCCCTGACGCTCGAGCGCGAGTCCGGCAACATCACTCTCGACGGACGCCCGTTGGAACTGGAGCAGCCTGTCCTCAACGAGAACGGCCGATGGCTGGCGCCGGTCGAGTTCCTGATCCGCGGGCTCAGCCCGGCAACCGGCATCGCCTTCACGGCGACCCCTGCCAGGATCATCGCGAGTAACGTCGATGTGACACCGCTCGATATGGAGGCCGCCGCGGCCGACGGCCTCACACGACTGACGATCCGGCTGGGCCGGAGCAGCAATGTCAGGGTGCAGCAGGATCGCGACCGGAACCTCGTGATCCTGAGCATCGACCGGGCGCCCCTCCTGCCCCGGCCGGAGGCGCTGACCTACCGGGACAGCGCGATCCGGTCCGTCGCGTTCGACGACAGCGACGGCCGGTCGCAGATCGTTGTGGAGACAACGCCACAGGTCGCGAACATACGTCTGGTCCCCGGAGACGAAAACAGGACCTTCTTCCTGGAACTGGTTCCGACTGCGGGGCCGGTCGAGACCGTGGCGGCAGCCCCGGCGCCCGGTCCCGCCGCGTTGGCCTCCGACGCGATCGAAGCAACGGCTCGGGAGCCGGTACGCGTGCTGGTCCTCGACCCGGGCCATGGCGGACTGGACAGCGGCACCCGTGTCCATGGAGTCCTGGAGAAGGACCTGACCCTGGTGCTCGCCCTCAGGCTTCGCGCAACCCTCCAGGCCCGGCTGAACGCGACCATAATCCTGACGCGCGAGCAGGACAGAGCCCTCGATATCGAAGATCGGTCGGCGATCGCAAACCAGAGCCGCGCGGACCTCCTGATCAGTCTTCACGTCGGCTACTCGGAGGACGAAACCGAGTCGAGTGGCGCCGTGTTCGTCATGAAGAGTCCGCAGTCGACCTCGCCAGGCCCGCGCAACGCGTTCTTCGTCCCCTGGTAC
>Ga0299906_10003332_pt1 | contig 13244 bp, 9 predicted proteins | sample RVTome_14_FD_200259 | JGI IMG/M metagenome (GOLD analysis project Ga0299906, IMG submission 200259) | Soil microbial communities from uranium-contaminated site in the Upper Colorado River Basin, Wyoming, United States - RVT145D125 (version 2) ...
CCGGAGCAGCCGAGCGGGTGACCCAGGGCGATGGCTCCGCCGTTCACGTTCACGATGTCCTGGGAGAGCCCCAGCTCGCGCAGCACCGCGATCGACTGCACGGCGAACGCCTCGTTGAGCTCGACGAGGTCGAGGTCCGCCAGGGAGAGCCCCGCGCGGGCGAGCGCCTTCTGGGTGGCCGGCACCGGTCCGAGCCCCATCACCCGCGGATCCACGCCCGCGGCGGCGGAGCCCATCCAGCGCGCCAGGGGCCGGGCGCCGAGCTGGCCGGCCCGGCGCCCGGACATCAGCACCAGGGCCGCCGCGCCGTCGTTGATGCCGCTCGAGTTCCCCGCGGTCACCGTTCCGCCGCGCCGGAACACCGGCTTGAGGCGGGAGAGCCGCTCCAGGTCGGTGGCGAGCCGGAACGCGTCCCCCGAGCGCTCGTAGCGGGGGAACTCGTCCGTGTCGAAGGGGACCGCATCGCCGCGGCCCTGGGCCACCGGGACGGGCACGATCTCCTGCCGGAAGCGGCCCTCCCGGATCGCCTCGACCGCCCGCGACTGGCTCTGCAGGGCGAAGCGGTCCTGCTCCTCGCGGGTGATCTCGCCGTCCTTGATCTTCCCTTCGCGGCTCATCTCGTAGATGTTCTCCGCGGTCTCGCCCATGGATTCGAGCGGGAACAGGGCCTCCATGGCCGGGTTCGGGAAGCGCCAGCCCAGCGTGGTGTCGAAGGCCGTGACGTTGCCCGACGGGCCGAAGGCCTGGGGATTCTTCGGCAGCGCGTAGGGCGCCCGGGTCATGCTCTCCACGCCGCCGGCCACGTAGACCTCGCCCTCGCCGGCGCGGATCGCCCGCGCCGCCTGGTTGACCGCGGCGAGGCCGCTGGCGCAGAGGCGGTTCAGCGTGACCCCGGGGACCGCCTGGGGCAGCCCGGCCAGCAGGAGCGCCATGCGGGCCACGTTCCGGTTGTCCTCCCCGGCCTGGTTCGCGCAGCCCATGAGCACCTCCTCGACCTCGGCGGGGTCGACTCCGGCGCGATTCACGGCCTCGCGGATCGCGACGGCGGCCAGGTCGTCGGGGCGCACCTGGGAGAGTGCCCCCCGCACGCGGCCGATGGGGGTGCGCACCGCGCTCACGATCAGGACGTCGTCCACGCTCCAGAGCTTAGGCCCGGGCCCCGTCCGCCGCGAGGTCGCGGGGCGCCCGCCGCCGGCCTTGCTGCCGGCAGGCGGAGGTCTAAGCTCGGACCGCGCCGGAGACGCGCCGGCCGGAGGCGGACGATGGCTGGCGACGGGCATGCCGGCAGGGATGCCGGCAGGGATGCCGGAACGGATGCCGGGAGGAATGCCGGAAGGGACGCCGGGAGGGAGTTCCTTCCGATGCCGAGGGGCGAGCGCAGGGCCCTCGCCTTCCTGCTCGTCTTCTCCGCCGCCTCCTTCCTGCCCGCGTGGCGCCACCTCGAGGTGCTGGGCGTGGCGGTCTCCGGCTGGATGATGGCGATCCTGATGCTGATCTCGCCGCTCTTGACCCTGTGGGTCTTCGGGTCGGCGGGGCGCAGGCGCTAGGGCCGCCCCGTGTGGGTCGAGCGCATCGTGGTACTGGTGTATCTCGCCGCCTGCACCGGCATCGGCGTCCTCGCCTCCCGACGGGTGCTGGCGTCCCGGGACGAGTACTGGGTGGCGGGCCGGCGCATCGGCACCGCGGTCAACGCCACCGCCATCATGGCCAGCCTGGCCAGCGGCGGCTCGATCATCGGCGTCATGGGCCTGGCCTACTCCCAGGGCATCCCGGACGCGCTCGCCCTCTTCGCCGGGGCGGTGATCGGCTTCCCGCTGGCCTCGATCCTGGTGGCTCGCCAGCTGCGCAACTTCGGCCGCTACACCATCACCGACTTCCTGGCCTTCCGCTTCCCCAGCCCCGTGGTGCGCCTGCTGGTCCCGCTGCTGATCGTGGCCGCCTTCAGCACCTACATGGTCGCCCAGCTCAAGGCCGCCGGGATCACCGCCCACGCGCTCCTCGACGTCCCCTACGACACGGCCCTGGTGATCGCCACGCTGGTCTTCGTCGCCTACGTCTCGATCGGGGGCATGATCGCCATCACCTGGACCGACGTGGTCCAGGGCCTGATCATGCTGGTCGTGGTGCTCGGCGCGGCCCTGGCGCTGGTGTGGCGGGCCGGCTCCCCCGTCGAGCTGATCCGGCAGGCGACGGACGCGGCTCCGGAGCTCGGCCGAGCGGCGCAGGGCGGCGTCGCCAGCGCGGTCGGCTACTTCACGATCTGGGCGACGGCGATCCCGGTGATCCCGCACATCGTCATGCGGGTCCTCACGGCCCGCGACGGGCGCAGCGCGCAGCTCTCGCTGAACCTGGCCATGCTGGCCTACAGCGCCATGATCCTGGCCGCGGTCCTCGCCATCGTGCCCGTCGGGAGGCTCGGCTTCCCGGAGCTGGCCGACGCCGACCAGGTCTTCGTGCGCGTCGTGCAGGCGGAGTTCCCGCCGCTGGTGCGCGGCGTCGCGGTGGCCGCGGTGCTCGCCGCGGTCATGTCCACCAGCGACGCGCTGCTGCTGGCCTGCTCCTCGGCGATCGCCCACGACCTGCTGGGAGGGGTGCTGGCGGGGCGCGGCGAGCGCGTGCGGGCCGGCGTGCAGGTCGGCACGGCCTGGGCGGTCGGCGCCCTGGCGCTCTGCCTTGCCCTTTCGCCCCCCGAGCTCCTGACCCGCTTCTACACCGCCGGGATCGGCCTGCTCTCCGCCGGGCTCTTCGTGCCCACCGTCGCGGGCCTCTGGTGGCGGCGGGCCAACCGGACGGGAGGCGTCGGAGCCCTGGTGGCCGGCTCCGGCACCTACCTGCTGGGCCTCGTCGGAGGCCTCGACCTCGGGCTGCCGCCGATCGTCGTCGCCCTTTGCGCCAGCGCCGCGGCGATGTGGGCCGGAGGCCTTTGGGGGGCGCCGGACGACCCCGAGATGGGCAGGCAGATCGCCCGCCTGCACGCCGGCGCCGGGGTCGGGCCGTGACGCCGCGGCGCTGCGATGCGGTCGTCGTCGGCGGCGGCCACAACGGGCTCACCGCCGCCGCCTACCTGGCCCGCGCGGGTCTCTCGACGCTCGTCCTCGAGCGGCGCGAGATCGTGGGCGGCTGCTGCGTCACCGAGGAGATCGCCCCCGGCTGCCGCGCCTCGACGACCTCGTACATCGCCAGCATGCTCCGGCCCGAGGTGATCCGCGACCTCGACCTCGGGGCCCACGGCCTGCGCATGCTGCCCTGCGAGCCCGGGCTCCAGGTGGCCCTGCCCGACGGCGTCACCATCCCGTGGTGGCGGGACGACGCCCGCACCGCCGCCGAGATCGGGCGCTTCTCGCAGCGCGACGCCGCGGCCTTCCTGCGCCTGGATGCGCAGCTCAAGCAGCTGGCGCGCTACCTCCAGCCCTTCTTTTTGGAGCCGCCTCCCGACGTGACGGCCCGCGGCCTCGCCGGGCTGCTGGAGCTGCTGCGGCTCGGCCGGCGCTTTCGCCGGATCCGCGGCGAGGAGATCGCCCGGATGCTCTCGTTCATGACCGGCAGCCTCGGAGACCTCCTCGACCGCCACTTCGAGTCCGAGGAGGTCAAGGCGCTGATCCTGGCCAACAACGTCTACGGCAAGCACGGCGGACCCTACCAGGGCGGCAGCGCCTTCGGGCTGCTCTTCCACCTGCTGTCCGGCGGCGAGCACGAGGTGCAGGGCTTCTTCGGCCACGTGATGGGCGGCATGGGCTCGATCACCCGGGCGATGGCCTCGGCGTGCCGGGCCCTCGGGGTCGAGATCGCCACCTCGGCTCCGGTGGCGAGGGTGCTCGTGCGCGTCGGGCGCGCCGCGGGCGTGGTGCTGGAGGACGGCACCGAGATCGCCTCCCGGCTGGTCGTCTCGAACGCCGATCCGAAGCGGACCCTGCTGGGCCTGGTGGAGGCCTCCGAGCTCCCGGAGGAGTTCCGCGAGGCGATCCGCGGGATCAAGATGGCGGGGCCTTGCGCCAAGGTGAACATGGTCCTGGGCGAGGAGCCGCGGGTGCTCGGCATGCCGGCCGACGCCGACCCGGGGCGCCGCGCGCTCTTCACCCTGGTCCCCTCCCTGGAGTCGGCGGAGCGCTGCTACGAGACCGCCCGGCGCGGAGCGATCCCGGAGGAGCCGTGGGTCGACTGCGTGGTGGCCTCCAACGTCGACGCGAGCCTCGCGCCGCCGGGCCGGCACGTCATGACCTGCTTCGTGCAGTACGTGCCCTACCGGCTCGCCTCCGGGACCTGGGACGAGAGCCGGGAGCGGCTGGGCGACCTCGTCGTCGAGACGATCGGCCGCTACGCGCCGAACGTCCCGGCCTCGATCGAGGCCCGGCAGGTGCTCACGCCCCTCGACCTGGAGCGCACCTACGGCCTGACCGAGGGCAACATCTTCCACGGCGACCTGACGCTGGAGCAGCTCTTCTTCATGCGCCCGGTGCCCGGCTGGTCCCGCTACCGCACGCCGGTGCCGGGCCTCTACCTGTGCGGCGCCGGCACCCATCCGGGGGGCGGCGTGACCGGCGCGCCGGGCTACAACGCCGCCCACCGGATCCTCCGGGATCTCCGGCGCGGTTGAGGCGTCGCGTGTCGCCCGGCCACAGGACGGCCGAGTTCATCGTGATCGGCGCCGGAGTCATGGGCGCCTCCATCGCCTTCCACCTGGCCCGGCGCGGGGCCGGACGCGTGCTGGTCCTCGACAAGGGGCTGGCCGCCCAGGGCGGCAGCAGCCGCTCCTCGGCCCTCGTGCGCATGCACTACACGCTCCCCCAGGAGGTCCAGCTCGCGGTGGCGAGCCTGGAGGTCTTCAGGAACTGGCGGGACTACGTCGGGCGTCCCGGCCACTTCCGGAGGACCGGCTTCGTCCGCATCGTGCCGCGGAACGAGGCCGAGCGCCTCGCCCGCAACGTGGAGATGCAGCGCGCTCTCGGCGTGAACACGCGGCTGGTCTGTGCCGCGGAGCTGAAGGAGATCGAGCCGGCCTGGAGCGTCGACGACATCGACGTGGCCGCCTACGAGCCGGACTCGGGCTACGGGGACGGCTCGGTCACCGCCAACGACTTCCTCGACCGCGCAAGGGAGCTCGGCGCCGAGTTCCGCCCGCGCACCCGGGTCGCCTCCTTCGCGCTGGAGGGCGGTCGCATGCGGGGCGTCGTCACCGAGCAGGGTCGGCTCGAGGCGCCGGTCGTGGTCTCGGCCGCCGGCCCCTGGTCGCCGCGCCTCTTCGCCGCCGCCGGGCTCCGGCTGCCGATCGAGCCGGAGTACCACCGGGTGGCGATCCTGGGGAACCCGCCCGGCCTCCGGGGAGGCGGATCCGCCCTGATCGACGGGATCCACGGCATGTACCTGCGCTCCGAGGGCCCCGACATGACCCTGGTCGGCGCGTTCACGGGAGCGCGCGGCGTGGATCCCGACGCCTTCCCGGATTCGGCCTCCGAGGAGGAGATGGCGGAGCTCGCCGCGCTCGGCGCGCGGCGCATCGGAGCCCTCCAGGACGCAGGCCTCGTCCGGAGCGTGACCGGCGTCTACGACATGACGCCGGACCAGCGGCCGCTGCTCGGCGCGGTTCCCGGCGCCGAGGGCCTCTACCTGGCGGCCGGCTTCTCGGGCATGGGCTTCAAGATCTCGCCGGCCGTCGGGCTCGCGCTCTCCGAGCTGCTCCTCGACGGCGCGGCCGCCGGCGTGGACCTGGCGATCTTCGATCCCGGCCGCTTCGCCGCCGGCCGGCCGATCCGCGCGCCCCACGAGTACGCGGACGAATAGACCAGGGGCTTCGCCCTCCCGCTCGCGGGGGCGGCGCGCTATACGTCCCCCGCCATGCCGGTCCCGACCCCCTTCCACCCGCGCACCGCGGCGCTGTGCACCAGCTACGGGTGGAAGCAGTGGGGCGGCTACTACGCCGTCACGCACTTCGGGGAGACGCACCTCCCCGAATACTGGGCGATGCGCGAGTCGGCGGCGCTCACCGACGTGACGCCGCTCTTCAAGTACCGGGTCGAGGGCCGGGACGCGGCGCGCCTGCTCTCGCGGATGACGGTGCGCGGCTTCGAGACCGCGAAGGTGGGACGCGTGGCCTACACCTGCTGGTGCGACCCCCGCGGCAAGGTGATCGACGACGGCACGGTGAGCCGGCTGGCCGACGAGCGCTTCTTCGTCACCGCCGCCGAGCCCACCCTCTCGTGGATGACCCGGCTCTCCCGCGGCCTCGAGGTCGCGATCGAGGACGTGAGCGAGCGGATCGCCGCGCTCTCGCTCCAGGGGCCCACCTCCCGCGACCTGCTGCGGAGCTGCTGCGACGCCGACCTGGACGCGCTCCGCTTCTTCGGAACCACCGACGCCCGGCTCGACGGCGCGGCGGTCCGGATCAGCCGCACGGGCTACACCGGGGATCTCGGCTACGAGCTCTGGTGCCAGGCGAGCGATGCCCTCGCCGTCTGGGACGCCCTGATGGCCGCCGGCCGCGCCTACGGCATCGTGCCGGCAGGCCTCGACGCCCTGGACATGGCGCGGGTGGAGGCGGGCTTCATCATGCTGGGCGTCGACTACTACTCCTCCCTCCAGGTGACCGTCGACGCGCGGCGCTCGACGCCCTACGAGATCGGGCTCGATTGGTGCGTGGACCTCGACCGGGACGCCTTCGTCGGGCAGGAGGCCCTGCGGGCCGAGGCCGCCCGCGGGCCGGGCTGGAACCTCGTGGGTCTGGAGGCGGATTGGCTCGCCATCGAGCGGCTCTACGCGCGACACCACCTGCCGCCCCGCCTGGCCGCCGCCGCGTCGCGCCAGAGCCTTCCGGTCTACGCCGACGGCCGCTTCGTCGGACAGGTGACCAGCAGCGTGTGGTCGCCCCTGCTGAAGCGCCACCTCAGCCTGGCCAGCGTCCGTGCCGGGCACGCGGCGCCCGGCACGCCGCTCCAGCTGGAGCACACCGTCCTCTACGAGCGCAGCAGCGTGGAGGCCCGGGTGGTCGAGAAGCCGTTCTTCGAGCCGGAGCGCAAGAGGAAGCCCTGATGGCGGCGGTCTGGGACGCGATCGTGGTCGGCGCCGGCCACAACGGGCTCTGCTGCGCGGCCTACCTGGCCCGGGCGGGGCGCCGGGTGCTGGTCCTCGAGCGCCGGGACGTCATCGGCGGCGCGACGGTCAGCGAGCAGATCCACCCGGGCTTCACCTTCTCGTCGTGCTCCTACGTGGTGAGCCTGCTGCGGCCGCAGATCATCCGGGACCTGGAGCTCGCGAAGCACGGCCTGGAGATCCTGCCCCTGGACTGGACCCTCTCGCCCTTCGAGGACGGCACGGCGCTCCTGCGCGGGCCCGATCCGGAGCAGAATCGCCGGAACATCGCGCGCTTCTCGCCGCGGGACGCGGAGCGCTATCCGCTCTTCGGCCAGGCCATGGGCGAGCTCGGCCGCCTGGTCAAGCCGCTGATCGAGGCGCCCACGCCGGAGCCCGGGCACCTCGGGCCGTCGCGCCTGTGGGAGCTGGCGCGCCTGGGCCGGCACTTCCGCGGCCTCGACGAGGACGCCCTCGCCGCCAACCTCAAGATGATGACCATGAGCGCGGTCGACTTCCTCTCCGAGTGGTTCGAATCGGACCGGCTGATCGGCCCGATGAGTCTCAGCGGCATCATCGGCACCTTCCTCGGCGTGCGCTCACCGGGCACGGCCTACGTGCTGCTCCACCACTACATGGGCGAGATCGACGGCGCCTTCCGGGCCTGGGGCCTGCAGAAGGGCGGGACCGGCGCGGTGGCCATGGCGATCGCGCGCTCCGCGCGGGCCGCCGGCGCCGAGATCCGCACCGGGGCTCCGGTCGCGCGCATCCTCGCCCCGGGCGGCGAGGCGCGCGGCGTGGTGCTCGAGAACGGCGACGAGCTGCGGGCGAAGGTCGTGATCAGCGGCGCCGATCCGCACCGGACCTTCCTGGGGATGCTGGGCGAGGATCGGCTCGACGCCGATTTCGTGAAGCAGATCAAGAGGTTCAAGATGCGGGGCTCGTCCGGGAAGGTGAACCTGGCGCTCGACGCCCTGCCCCGCTTCCCGGGCCTGGCGGGCGACTCGCCGGCCCTCGCGGGCGACATCACCATCGCGCCGGGGGTGGACTACCTCGAGCGCGCCTACGACGACGCCAAGTACGGCCGCTTCTCGCGGCGGCCGGCCCTCGACTGCGTGATCCCCTCCCTCACCGACCCGTCGGTGGCGCCGCCGGGCAAGCACGTGATGAGCATCTTCGTGCAGTACGCGCCCTACCACCTGAAGGAGGGACCCGCGGACTGGGAAAACCAGCGCGAGGCCTTCGGCGACACCGTCGTCGACACCCTGGAGGGGTTCCTGCCCGGCCTCAAGGACCGCATCCTCCACCGCCACGTGCTGACGCCCTGGGACCTGGAGAAGACCTACGGGCTGACCGAGGGCAACATCTTCCACGGGGAGCTGAGCCTCGAGCAGCTCGCCTTCCTGCGACCGGCGGCGGGCTGGGCCCGCTACCGCACGCCGATCCGCAGGCTCTGGCTCTGCGGCTCGGGGACGCACCCGGGCGGCGGCATCATGGCGACCCCCGGCCAGCTCTGCGCCGCCGCGCTGCTGCGGTCGCGATCCGTATGAGCGAGGCCCTCGTCATCGGCGCCGGACACAACGGCCTGGTGGCCGCCCTGGCCCTGGCGCGGGCCGGCCGCCGGGTCACGGTCTTGGAGCGGCGCGGCGAGATCGGCGGCACCTGCGCCCCCCGGCCGCTGGCGCCGGGCTACACGGTCCCCGGCCTGCTCCACGACACGACGGGCCTGCGCCGCGACCTGGTGCGGGCGCTCGGCCTGGAGGACCTGGGGCTCGCCTTCGAGACCGCGGCCCCCTCCGTGCTGGCGGCCCACTCGGAGCACCGGGGCGCGGTCCTCCACGCCGAGGCCGGGCGCTCGCGCGGCGAGCTCGAGGCCCTGCACAAGGGCGACGGCGACGCCTACGTCGCCTGGCGCGCCTTCGTGTCCCGGGTCGGAGGCTTCGTGGCGGGCCTGCTGGACCGGCCTCCGCCGCCCCTGCGGCCGCGCGCCCCCGGCGAGTGGTGGAGCGTGGCCCGGCTGGGGCTGGCGCTGCGGCGCCTGGGTCGGGCCGACATGCTCGAGCTCCTGCGGGTGGCGCCGATGGGCGCCGCCGACTGGCTGCAGGAGCAGTTCCGCTCCCCGCTCGTCTGCGCCGCGCTCGCCGCGCCGGGCCTCGCGGGGGCCTTCCTCGGGCCGCGGGCCTCGGGCAGCGCCGCCGCCCTGCTCTGCTACGAGGCCGTGCGCGGCGGGGAGCTCCTGGGCGGTCCGGCGGCGCTGGCGAAGGCCCTCGGCGCCGCCCTCGAGCGGGCGGGGGGCCGGATCCGGCTCGATGCCGAGGTGACGCGCATCGGCGTCGAGCGGGGTCGGGTCTCGGGCGTGGAGCTGGCGGACGGCGCCGCGCTCGAGGCGCCGCTGGTGGTGGCCTGCTGCGATCCCAAGCGCGCGCTCCTCGGCCTGCTCGCGCCGGCCACGCTGCCGCTCGCGGTGGAGGAGGCGCTGCGGGCGTTTCGCACCCGCGGCACGGCGGCGAAGGTGGAGCTCGCCCTCGACGGTCCCCTCGTGTTCCGCGACCGCCCCGGCGAGCGCCACGCCCGGGCCGTGGTGGCCGACGGCCTCGACGAGGTCGAGCGCGCCTTCGACGCCGCGAAATACAGGGCCTGCTCGGAGCGGCCCCTGCTCGACCTCTGCGTGCCGAGCGTCGGCGACGCGTCGCTGGCGCCCCCGGGCAAGGACGTGGTCTCGATCCTCGCCTACTGCGCGCCGCGCGACCTGGAGGGCGGCTGGAGCGACGCGGCCCGGGCGCGCTTCGGCGACGCGGTGGTCGATGCCCTGGAGCGGGCCGCGCCCGGCACCCGCGACCGCGTGCTCGCCTGCCGGGTCGTCGACCCCGAACAGATCGAGAGGGTCTACGGGGCGAGCGGAGGGCACATCCACTGCGGCGAGCACGCCCTCGACCAGCTCTTCTTCATGCGCCCGACGCCGGCGCTGGCGCGCTACGCGACGCCGGTGGCGGGGCTCTACCTGGGAGGCAGCGGCTCCCATCCGGGCGGCGGGGTCACGGGCCGGCCGGGGGCGCTGGCCGCCCGGGCGGTCCTTTCGCGCCGGGGGACCTGATAGAATCCGCCCATGCCCTCCGACGTGGAGCGCCAGTACCCGGCCGGCCACGTCCTGTACCGGCGACTCGATCGCCCCTTCCCGCGGATCGTCCGGGGCGAGGGCTGCTGGCTCTACGATGCGGCGGGCAGGCGCTACCTGGACGGCTCCAGCGGCGCGCTGGTCGCGAACCTCGGACACGGCAACCGGGAGCTGGCCCGGGCCGTGGGCGAGCAGGCCGGGCGCCTGGCCTACGTGAGCGGCCTGGCCTTCACCCACGACCCGGTCGAGGAGCTGGCGGCGGAGCTGACCGCGCTCTGCCCCGAGGGCCTCGACAAGGCCCTGTTCACCTGCAACGGCGGCGACGCGGTGGAGGCGGCCCTCAAGATCGCCCGGCAGTTCTGGGTCGAGTCGGGGCGGCCGGAGAAGCGCAAGATCGTCGCCCTGGTCCCCAGCTACCACGGCAACACGCTGCTCGCCCTCTCGGTCTCGGCCCGGCGCCACTACCGGGAGATCTTCGGCGACTGGCTGGTCGACGTCGTGCGCACGCCCGCCTTCTACCCCTACCGCTGCGCCTGCGGGGGCGGGGACGGGGCCTGCGCGACCTGCAGCGGGGCCGCCCTGGAAGAGGCCCTGCTGCGGGAGGACCCGCGGACGGTGGCGGCCTTCGTCGCCGAGCCGGTGGGCGGGGCGTCGACCGGCGCCTCGGTGCCGGGCCCGGGCTACTGGCAGCGGGTGCGCGAGATCTGCGACCGCCACCAGGTGCTGTTCGTCGCCGACGAGGTGATGGTGGGGGCGGGCCGCACGGGCACCTGGTCCGCCCTCGAGCCCTACGGCGTGGCTCCGGACTTCCAGGTCTACGGCAAGGGCATCTCGGGCGGCTACGCCCCGCTCTCGGCGACCGTGACCTCGCGCCGCATCCTCGACGTGCTGGCGGCGGGCTCCGGGGCGCCGCTCCACAACCAGACCTTCTCCCAGTTCCCGGTCTCCTGCGCGGCCGGTCTGGCGGCCATCCGCGCGCTCAAGGCCCACGGGCTGATCGAGCGCTCGGCCCGCATGGGGGAGGTCCTGCACCGGCACCTGGCCGGGCTGCGGGATCATCCGCTCGTGGGGGACGTCCGCGGCCGCGGGCTCTTCGCGGGCGTCGAGCTGGTCGAGGACCGCACCACCCGCAAGCCCTTCGACCGGCGCCTGCGCGTGGCCGAGACCCTGGCGGACCTGGCCCAGGCGGCGGGGCTGGTGGTGTGGCCCGGCACGGGACAGGCGGACGGGACGAACGGCGACCTGGTGCTGGTCGGGCCGCCCTTCATCGTCAGCGAGGACGAGATCGCCGAGCTGGTGCGCCTGCTCCGGCTCGCCCTCGACCGGACCCGCGCCGCGATCCGGGCCCGGACCGGCGCTCCGGCCGGCTAGAGGAGGCACGAGGGGTGCGCGCAGCGACGCCGAAGGTGACCTACACGACCTCCGCGGCCGACATGGACCAGGTCCACGAGGCCTTCGACCGGGCCCTGGAGCGCGTCCGCTCCGAGTGCGGGAAGAGCCACCCCATCTACGTGAACGGCCGGGAGCTGCGCCCGAAGGAGCGGCCCATCGTCGACACCTCGCCCATCGACGTCGAGATCGTGCTGGGCGAGTTCGCGTCCGCCGGCGTCGAGCAGGTGGAGGAGGCCATCGGCTGCGCATACCGGGCCCGGCGCGGCTGGGAGAAGCTCGGCTGGGAGAAGCGCGTGTCGATCATGCGCCGGGCGGCGGCGCTGATCCGGGACAGGAAGTTCGACCTGGCGGCCTGCATGAGCCTGGAGGTGGGCAAGAGCCGCCTGGAGTCGCTGGGAGACGCCGAGGAGGCGGCCGACCTGATCGACTACTACGCGTCGCAGGTGGAGGACGCCCGGGGCTTCGTCCGCAAGATGGACAAGCTGACGCCGGTCGAGGACAACACCGACGTGCTGCGGCCCTACGGCGTCTTCGTCTGCATCGCGCCCTTCAACTTCCCCCTGGCGCTGGCCGCCGGCATGTCCTCCGCCGCCCTGGTGAGCGGGAACACGCTGGTCTTCAAGCCGGCCCAGGACACGCCCTGGACGGGCCTGCGCCTCTACCACGTCTACCGCGAGGCGGGCGTCCCCGCCGACGTGCTGCACTTCGTCTCCGGGCGGGGCTCGGTGATCGGCGACGCGCTCTGGCAGGACCCCCGGGTCGGCGGCGTCGTCTTCACGGGCTCCAAGGAGGTGGGGATGAAGCTGTTCCGGAGCTTCAGCAGGGAATGGGTGAAGCCCTGCCTCAGCGAGCTCGGCGGCAAGAACGCCTGCATCGTCATGGACTCGGCGGATCTCGACGCCGCCGTGGAGGGCGTCCACCGCTCGGCCTGGGGCCTCCAGAACCAGAAGTGCAGCGCCTGCTCCCGGGTCTACGTGCACCGCAGCGTGGCGGAGGCGTTCACGGAGAGGCTGGTGGCGAAGGCGCGGACCCTCTCGATCGGCGACCCGACCCGGCGCGACGTCTTCTTCGGCCCGGTGATCAACCAGGCGGCGGTCCGGACCTTCGAGCGCGCGGTGGAGATGGCCAGGCAGGACGGCACCATCCTGCTGGGCGGCCGCCGCCTCACGGAGGGGGCCTTCGCCCGAGGCCACTACGTGGAGCCCACGATCGCCAGGGTGCCGCTGGAGAGCCGCCTCTTCATGGAGGAGTTCTTCGTCCCGGTCCTGGCCGTCGGCGAGATCGACTCCCTCGAGCAGGGCATAGCGGAGAGCAACCGGGCCGAGTACGGCCTGACCGCCGGTCTCTTCTCCGGGAAGCCGGCCGAGGTGGAGACCTTCTTCGACGAGATCGAGGCGGGGGTCACCTACGTGAACAAGCGCAGCGGCGCCACCACCGGCGCCTGGCCCGGCGCCCAGCCCTTCTGCGGCTGGAAGGGCTCCGGGTCCAGCGGCAAGGGCGGCTGCGGCCCCTACTACGTGATGCAGTTCCTGCGCGAGCAGAGCCGCACCGTGATCGAGGAGCGCTAGCGCCCCTCCTCGGGCAGCTTCGCGATCCGGAAGCCGCTGAAGGCGATGACCACCGCCACCACCGGCGTCAGCAGGTTCAGGAACGCGTACGGGAGGTACGCCATCGT
>Ga0299906_10003334_pt1 | contig 13241 bp, 16 predicted proteins | sample RVTome_14_FD_200259 | JGI IMG/M metagenome (GOLD analysis project Ga0299906, IMG submission 200259) | Soil microbial communities from uranium-contaminated site in the Upper Colorado River Basin, Wyoming, United States - RVT145D125 (version 2) ...
GCGCGCCGTGGGCGATCTGTCAAGTCTGCTCGAGAAGAACAGAAGCTGGGCGGCTCGCATCACCGCGGACAGTCCGGACTTCTTCAAGCGACTGGCGGCACAGCAGTCCCCCGAGTACCTGTGGATCGGCTGCTCCGACAGCCGGGTGCCCGCCAACCAGATCGTCGATCTGCTGCCGGGCGAGCTGTTCGTGCACCGCAACGTGGCCAACGTGGTGGTGCACTCGGACATGAACTGCCTTTCGGTATTGCAGTTCGCGGTGGAATCGTTGGGGGTAAAGCACGTGATCGTCTGTGGCCACTACGGCTGCGGCGGTGTGCGCGCGGCTCTGGAAGAGCGACCCCACGGGCTCATCGACAATTGGCTGCGCCACATCCGCGACATCTACCTGCGCGAGCGCGAGCAGATCGAGGCCTGTGCGGAGCCTGCCGCCAAGGTGGACCGGCTGTGTGAGCTGAACGTGATCGACCAGGTGTTGAACGTCGCCCGCACCACCGTCGTGCAGGATGCCTGGCGACGCGGCCAATACCTGGACGTCCACGGTTGGATTTACGGGCTGGCCGATGGTCTGATCAAGGACCTGGGGGCGACGATCGGCTCGCGCTCCCAGCTCGAGGAACGGTTGGGACATCTGGACGCCTAGGGCGCCGTCCCGCCAGCGCCAGAGAGCTCGGCGACTGCGGGCCCCCAGACTCGCCGCTCGCCCCCGAGCGAGCTAGACGAGCCGCTAGCGCCCAGCGGCAGCGAAGGTGTCGCAAGCCTGCAGCGAGCCGGTCTCGAGTCCACGGCGGAACCAGCTCATCCGCTGCTCGGCCGTTCCGTGGGTGAAGGACTCCGGCACCACATAGCCCTGAGATCGGCGCTGGATGGTGTCGTCGCCCACGGCGGCGGCGGCGCGCAGGCCTTCCTCCAAGTCGCCTGCTTCCAGGATGTGGCGGGCCTGCTGGGCGTGGTGGGCCCAAATCCCGGCATAGCAGTCGGCCTGCAGCTCGAGCAGGATCGAGACGCTGTTGTCGCCGGCGCGCGCCTGCTGCACTGCCGCCATGGTGCCCACCAGGTTCTGCACGTGATGCCCCACCTCATGGGCGATGACGTAAGCCTGGGCGAAGTCGCCGGGGGCTCGGAATTGCTCCTGCAGCTGGCGGAAGAAGCCGAGGTCGATGTACAGGCGCTGGTCGCCGGGGCAGTAGAACGGCCCAGTGGTGGATCCGGCCACGCCGCAGGCCGACTGCACGGCATCCGAGAACAGCACCAGTTTGGGCGGAAGATAACGACCGCCGGCCTCGCCGAACAGGACCGACCAGGTATCCTCGGTGTCGGCCAATACCACCGAGACGAAGTCGGCGAGCGGGTCGTCCGGGCGGGCGCCCTCCTGACTGGGCGGATTGAAGGGCGGCGCCTCCAGCTGCGTGGGCGCGCCGCCGATGAGCTCCAACACCAGGCGCGGGTCGACGCCGAGGAAATAGGCGGCGATCAGCGCGATCACGGCGCCGAGTCCGAGCTTGACGCCGCCGCCCCCGCGGCGGGGCCGGCCGTGTCCGCGGTAGTCCAGAACATTGTCGCTGCGACGGCCGCTTCTCCAGCGCATGCGCCTCTCCTCGTGCCGGGGGCTGCGCTGATCGTAGCAGAGCCGAGGCTGCAGTCGCCGCCGCCCGCGGGCTAGACTTTCGGCAGGCTGCATGGCGACGGGGAGTCGATGCTGCAGAGGCTCGCGAAGGTCTTGGCGCAGGGGCTCCTGGTGGTCGCGCTGGCAGCGCTCGACCTGACCGCCTGCACCCGGCAGGAAAGCGACGAGCGCAGCTTGCGGGTCACCGCCACCGCCTACAATTCGGTCTCTCATCAGACCCAGGGCGACCCCAGCCTGGGCGCCTGGGGCGACCGGCTGCGGCCGGGCATGAAGGCCATCGCCGTCTCCCGGGATCTGCTGGCCCAGGGGCTGCAGCGCGGCAGCCGGGTGCGGGTGGATGGTCTGGAGGGCGAATACCTGGTGCTCGACAAGATGCCCGGGCGCTGGCGGCGCAAGATCGACATCTACATGGGCAACGATGTGGCGGGCGCTCGCGACTGGGGCCGACGCAAGGTCACCATCCGCTGGTCGCCCCCGCCCCCGAAGGAGGAGGGCTCGTGATCCGCGATCCCGCTGAGCTGGTCGATTTCTGGTTCTCACCCGTCGCCCGGAAGCGCTGGTTCAACGCCACGCCGGCCTTCGACCAACAGTTGCGCGAGCGCTTTCAGGCGGCCTGGGCGGCCGCCCGCGACGGGCAACTGTCAGACTGGGAAGAGACCGCGGTAGGGGCCCTGGCCTTGGTGCTCCTGCTCGATCAGATACCACTGAACATTTTCCGCAACAGCGCTGAGCAGTACTCCACGGAGGTGGCGGCGCGAGCGGTGGCCGGTCGCGCCATCGCCCGGGGCCTGGATCGGGCGCTGAGCGCCGAGCAGAAGAGCTTTCTTTACCTGCCGTATATGCACAGCGAGATGCTGGCGGATCAGGACCGGGCGCTGGATCTGTACCAGGCTGCCGGACTGGAGGACTGGCTCCAGTGGTCCCGGCACCACCGGGACATCATCCGTCGCTTCCAGCGCTTTCCGCATCGAAACACGCTCCTGGGCCGGGAGAGCACGCCGGCGGAGTGCGCCTGGCTCGCCTCGGCCGAGGGCTTTTCCGGATGACGCGAGGCCGCTGCCGGGAGGCCGATCCGGCAGACTGAGCCGTCTCCGCCCCGTGATAGGAGGACACCGTGAAGCTACGCTACTCGCCCACCTCACCCTACGTTCGCAAGGTTTCCGTCACTGCCCTGGAGAAGGGACTGGCCCAGCAGATCGAGCGTATCGCCACCAATCCCTGGGACCCGGCCACGGACCTGGCAAAGGACAACCCCCTCGGCAAGGTGCCGGCCTTGCTGCTGGCCGACGGCACCGTGCTCTACGACAGCGCCGTGGTCTGTGAATATCTGGACAGCCGCGGCGACTCGCCGCGGCTCTTTCCGGCCCCGGGCCCGTCGCGCTGGGACACCCTACGCCGCCACGCACTGGCCGACGGGGTGCTGGAGTCCGCGGTGCTGGTGTTCCAAGAGCGGCGGATGCGCCCTCAGGACATCCGCTGGCCGGAGCTCATGGATCGGCAGATCGGCAAGCTGCTGCGCGCCTTGGACGTGGCCGACGGGGAGGCCGCAAGCCTGGGTGAGCGCGTGGATATCGGCACCATCACCTTGGGCTGCGCCCTGGGCTACGCCGATTTCCGGCTGCCGGACGTGGACTGGCGGCGCGGCCGACCGGCCCTGCTGGCGTGGTATCAGGGCTTCGCCGAGCGGCCGTCCATGCGCGAGACGGTGCCCCGCGAGCCGGCGCCCTGAGCTTGCGGCGGCGGTGTGGCGGTTCGCGGTGAGGCACCTGGCATGGCGGGCGCAAGTCCGGCGCGCGCGCTGAAGCTCTTCATCGCCGCCAGTCCGGACGGCTACATCGCCCGCCCCGACGGCGCGGTGGATTGGCTTTGGGTCGACGATGACTACGGATACGCCGAGCTCTACGACTCGGTGGACGTGCTGTTGATGGGCCGCCGCACCTATGAGCAGGTGCTGACCTTCGGTGGCGACTATCCCTATCGCGGTAAGCGCAGCCTAGTGCTCTCCCGAGCCCAGGCCGGCGGCAAGAGGCCCATGCGAGCTTCGTGGACACGGCGCCGGCGGCGCTCTTGGCCGAGCTGCGCCGCGAGCCCGGTGGCCACATCTGGCTGGTAGGCGGGGCCGCGCTGGTCGCCAGTTTTCTGGAGGCGGATCTGGTGGACGAGATCATCCTCTCCTTGCACCCCATCCTGCTCGGCGCCGGCATCCCGCTGTTCCCCGGGGCCGCTGCCGAGCGGGCGTTGCAACTGCTGGCCGTACGCAGCTGGCCTCGGGGATTGGTGCAGCTGCACTATCGCCGGGACAGGTCTGCGGTCTGCGAGTGAAAAGTAGCAGAGCAGGGCGGCAGCGCCGCTGGCACTGGTGACCGCCAGCCCGCGCGCAGGCGACGCAGAACGACGAAGGAGCACTGTCGATGAGGAAGCCTTGGCTGGCGGCCTTGCTGCTCCTGTTGGCGGCTGGGGTGGGGCAGGCCGAAACCGCCGTTGCGGTGCTGGACTTCGAGCTCAACGATCTGACCCTGGATCCCGCTACCGCGGAAGAGCTGGCGCGGACGGCGTCCCTGCGCCCGCTGCTAGAGGCGGCGCTGGCGCAGCGGGGCGAATATCGGCTGGTGGCGGTGACCGGCGGCCGTCAGCGAGAGGCCGACCGCGGCTTCGGCTACCTGTTCGAGCACCCCGGTGCTGCGGCCGCGCTGGCGGCAGAGCGTGGCGCCGACTTCGTGCTGGTCGGCAGATTGCACAAACCGAGCTTCCTCTTCGCCTACCTGCAGGCCCGGCTGGTGAGTGTCGGCGCCGGCCGCGTGGTGGGCTACTACGTGGTCGAAGTCAAGGGCAGCGAGCCCGCGCTCACCGAGCGGGGCATCGAAGCGCTGGCGGCGGACATCGCTGCCACCCTCCAGGCCAGCGTCGGCGGTAGCGGTTGCAGCGCCGGCGGCCCGGCGGTTGGCGCCGGGCAAGGTGAATAGTGCACCGACACCCGGGCGGCTGAGCGCTAGCTTAACTCGGTCACCGTTCCCGAGTGCCGCCAGATGGCCGTGATCGATGCTCTGACCGTTGAAATTCACTGCGTCCACGGTGGCCACCGGCCGCCGGCGGCGCCGGACGGCGCGCAGCCCGAGCCGTGCTTGACCGTCAGCGTGCGCTTTGGGGTGATGTTGGACCCGGCCGAGTGCCTCAACGGGCCGCTGTTGGGCCGGGTGGAGATTCACGCTGGCGTCGGTCCGGCACGCCGTCGCCTGTTCGATCTGGTGCCGGGATTCCTGGTCGATCCCCTTGCCGGTAGCCGCCAGAGCCTGGAGTTCTTTGGCGAACTGCTGGGCGCGGCTCTGGAGCTGCCCCGGTGCAGCGCGGTGCGGCTGGGGCAGAGTCCGCCCGGGCTGCTCCGTCTGAGCGGTCGCAGCATGCCGGACCCGAGCTGCCCGGTGCTGCTGCCCATCGGGGGGCACCCGCTGGCGCTGGCTGGCGACGAGCTGGCAAGCCTGGAGGCCGTGGTGCTGTTGCGCTCGATCAGCTCCGGCAGCCGGGTCTCGCTGCGCTCACAGGCACGGCGGACGCCTCTCAAGCACTACTGTGGCGAGCTGGTGGCCTAGACTTGGCCGCCGCCAGCGCCGAGGGGCCGCTCAGCCGAAGTCGCGAGCGTCGATCACCTGGCCGTTGCGCATCCCCTCGACGCTTTCCACGTAGGCTTGCGCCACCCGTGCCGCCGGCATGCCGGGGGTCGGGTCCAAGCCCATCTGCTGCAGGGTCTCCCGTAGCCAAGGCGGGCTCACCGCGTTGATCCGGATGCAGCGCCGGAGGCCCAGGGCGGCGGCGCGCACGAAGCCCTCGACGGCGGCGTTGGCCGGGGTGATGGCTACGCTCTGGACGATGGGCTCGCGGCACAGCACGCCGCTGGTGAGGGTGAAGGAGCCGCCGTCCTGGATGTGCTCGAGACCCAGTCGCACCAGGTTGATCTGACCTAGCGCCTTGTTCAGGAGGCTGAGGCGGAAGCCCTCCTCGTCCACTTCCTGCAGGCTGCCGTAGGCCACCCGGCCGGCGGTGCTGATCAGGGCGTCGAAGGGCCCGATCTCTCGGTACAGGGCCTCGATGGATGCGGAGGAGGCGATGTCTACCCGTAGCGACCCCCGGGTATTGCCCACTCCCAGCACTTCGTGCTGCTCCTCCAGTGCCGCCACCACCGCGCCGCCAATGGTCCCCGTCGCCCCTACCACTACCACTCGCATCAATTACGCTCCTCCGGCGCTCGTCGGCGCCCTCACCGTCAAGCCTAGCCCTTGCCGATGCGCCCGCAATGGTGAGACTCGCGGCGGCCGCCATGACCTACACTGTCGGCAACCTGGGAAGCGCGGTTTGTCGCCTGGCCCGCCCAATGGCTGGGGCGCCGTGGTCGCCAACGACGCCGCCCCGGCTCCCCAGCGCACAGCAGCGGCTCAGGAGCTCGGCGCGTGGACATTGCCGTACTCGGTTCCGGCGTCGTGGGGGTCACCCTCACCTGGGAGCTCGTCCAGCGCGGGCACCGGGTCACAGTGGTGGACCGGGCCGCCTCGGCCGGCCTGGCCACCAGCTTTGCCAACGGCGGTCAGCTCAGCTACTCCTACACGGACTCCCTGGCCGACCCGTCGCTGTTGTCGAAGATTCCTGGAATGGTCCTGGGGCGCGACCCGGCCTTCGAGCTGCAGCTCTCGGCGGACCCCAAGCTGGTGGCCTGGGGCCTGCGCTTCTTGCGCAACTGCACCGGTGAGCGGGCGCTGCGCAACACCCGCAACGTGCTGCGCCTGGCCCTGTACTCCCGGGAACGGCTGCACGCCCTACTCCAGGAGCAGCCGCTAGAGTTCGACTACCGTCGGGGCGGCAAGCTGCACGTCCATGCCGACGCCGCCGGCCTCGCCAAGGCCCGCGAGCGGGTTGCCTTGAAGGCGGCCTGGAGCTGCCCCCAGGAGGTGCTCTCGGCGGACCAGTGCCGCGATCGGGAGCCGGCGCTGCGCGCCTGGCAGGGGGAGATCGCCGGCGGGGTGTTTTCACCGCTGGACGAGTCGGGCGATGCCTACCGCTTCACCGAGGCCCTGGCTGCGGCCTGCCGCCAGGCCGGGGCCGAGTTCCTCTTTGCCACCCGGGTCACGGGCTTCGAGGCCAAGGGCGGGGCGGTGCAGGCGGTGGTTACCGATCGGGGCCGCCTCGGCGCCGATGTCTACGTGCTGGCGCTGGGCCCCCAGAGCCCGCTCCTCGATCGCGACCTGGGGCTCTCCCTGCCGGTGTATCCACTGAAAGGCTACAGCGTCACCGTTCCCGTGGGGCCGCTGGCGCCGAAGCTGAGCATCACCGACACTCAGCGCAAGGTGGTCTACTGCGTGCTCGGCCAGCGGCTGCGCATCGCGGGCATGGCGGAGCTCGCCGGCTACGATGAGCAGACCGACCCGTCCAAGATTGAGCGGCTGCTGGCGGCCGGCCGCAGCGCCTTTCCCGAGGGTGGCGACTATGGTCAGCGGCAGCATGAGTGGGTGGGCTTCCGACCCGCGACCCCGGACAGCGCCCCCATCCTGGGCCCGAGTGCTTACTCCAACCTGCTGCTGAGCACCGGCCACGGCATGCTCGGCTGGACCCTGGCCTGTGGCAGCGCGACGGTGGTCGCGGATCTGGTGGATGGCCGCGCGCCCGCGATCGATCTGGACGGGCTGACCCTCGATCGCTTCGGTTGAGGGCGCCCAGGGCCGAAGCGACAACCAAACTCCTGAGGTGACCTGGCGATGGCTGCATTGACGCTGGGGATGCTGGTCTTCGTCTCCATCCATCTGCTGCCCTGCTCTGCGCGCGTGCGCGCTCAGCTGGTGGCGGGCCTGGGGGAGGGCATTTACAAGGGCGCCTTCTCGGTGCTGGCGGCCGGCGGACTGGCGATGATCGTATTCGGCATGGGCCGCGCTGCTTTCGTGCCGATCTGGACACCACCCCCTTGGGGACGGCACCTGGCTTGGCTGCTGGTGGCGCTCGGTTTCATCTCCCTGGTCGCCGCCTACCTGCCGAGCAACCTGCGCCGCTATACCGCCCACCCCATGCTCTGGGGCGTGGTGCTGTGGGCTGTGGGACACCTCTTGGCCAACGGCGATCTGGCCTCTGTGATCCTCTTCGGCGGCTTCCTGCTGTACGCGTTGGGCGCGATCGCCTGCGCCCACCGCCGCGGCGCCCGGCCGAGCGACTGCCGCTACCGTCCGATTTGGGACCTGGTGGCCGCAGCCGTCGGGCTGGCGGCCTATGTCGCCGTGCTCAGCCTGCACCCGTGGCTGTTCGGGGTGGCGGCAGTCCCCTGAAGTAGCCTGCTGGCCGGGGCGCCACCGGCGTCGTTGGCGGTCTACCCTGTTGACGATGATTCCGACGACCTTCGGGAAGGCACGATGGCAAAAGACAGAAACGTATTGGGCACCGAGCTCGAGCTCTGCTGTAGCTCGCCGATGACCGGCTTCCACCGGGACGGCAGCTGCCGCAGCGGTCCTGAGGATCTGGGGCTGCACGCGATCTGCGCCCGGGTCACCCGGGAGTTTCTGGAGCTCAGCAAGGCGCAGGGCAACGATCTGATGACCCCGGTCCCCTGGATGGGCTTTCCGGGGGTGAAGCCCGGTGACCGCTGGTGTCTCTGTGTCGGGCGCTGGAAGGAGGCGCTGGAGGCGGGGGTGGCGCCGCCGGTGATCCTGGCCGCTACCCACGAATCGGCCCTGGAGCTCGTCAGCCTCGAGGACCTCAAACGCCACGCCATCGATCTCTGCTGAGGCTGGCGGCGAGATTCACGTTGCTTTGACGGTCCGGCTCACGGCCCGGTCACGCCTAGCGCCTAGGCTGTCACCTGTCGGCCCCGGCGCGTGCCGCCGGACTCACAGCCCGAGACAGGAGGAACTGCCGTCATGCAGACCCGAGACGCCCGTGGCGAGCCGGTGTCCAATGCCGACACCAGCGTGCTGCAGCACTACGAGACCGCCCTCGAGCGCTTCCAAACCTACGTCGGCGACCCGGTTGCGGCCATCGACTTGGCCCTGGCCGAAGACCCGGACTTCGTGCTCGGCCACGTCTTCCGCGCCACCATGCTGCTGCTGACCAGCGAGGCGCGTTATCTCCCGGAGGCCCGCAGCAGCGTCGCCGCTGCGGAAAAGCTCGCCAAATGGGCCAACCGCCGCGAGCAGGGCCTGACCCGCGCCGCCCGGGCCTGGCTGCAAGGCGACTGGAGCGCGGCCTGCCAAGCGTGGGAGGCGGTGCTGGTCGAGCATCCGCGAGACGCATTTGCGGTGCAAGCCGCGCACCTCAGCGATTTTCTGCTGGGCGACGCGCTGAATCTGCGCGATCGGCCGGCCCGGGTACTGCCGCGCTGGGACCGCGAGCTTCCCGGCTATTCCTATCTGCTCGGCATGCACGCCTTCGGCTTGGAGGAGTGCAACCAATACCCCGAGGCCGAGCGTACCGCCCGCGCGGCCCTGGAGCTCGACCCGGTGGACGGCTGGACCGTGCATGCGGCGGTGCACGTGATGGAGATGCAGGGGCGCTACGAGGAGGGAATTCGCTTCCTCGCCGAGCGTGAGCAGGATTGGGCGCCGGACAACGGCTTCGCCTTCCACAATTGGTGGCATCTGGCGCTGTTCCAGCTGGAGCGGGGCGACTACCCGGCGGCTCTGGCGCTCTACGACCGTGCCATCTATGCCGAGCCGGCGGACCTGTCCATGCAGATGCTGGACGCCTCCGCCCTGCTCTGGCGCTTGCATCTTTACGGTGTCGACACCGGCCAGCGCTGGGCGGAGCTCGCGGCGGTCTGGCAGCGCAAGGCCGCCGACGAGAATGGCTACTACGCCTTCAACGACGTCCACGCGCTCATGGCCTACTTGGGTAGCGGCGACCACGAGACGGCCAAGCGCTTGCTGGCGGACATGGAGTGGGCCGCCAAGCAGGCGGGCGTGAGCAACCGCGCCATGACCCGAGAGGTGGGCCTGCCGGTGGCCCGTGGCCTGATGGCCTTCGCCAACGAGCGCTACGACGAAGTCATCGAGGTCCTGGCCCCTGTGCGCGGCATCGCCCATCGCTTCGGCGGCAGCCACGCCCAGCGCGACCTGATCTACCAGAGCCTGGTGGAGGCGGCACTGCGCGCCCGCCGCACCGCGCTGGCCGAGCATCTCATCAACGAGCGGCGCCTGCGCAAGCCACACACGCCGTTGACCCGGCGCTTCGCCAGCCTGGCACAGCCTGCTGCCGGCGCGGCGCCGTCGGCGTCGCAGCGGGTTGCCGCGGCCTCGAGTTAGACGCGCCGGATTGGTGGCGGCTGGCTGCCAGGCCAACCCGCGAGTGGCGCCGACCAGCGGTAGGCGCCACTGGATTCGGTGCCGGCACTCTCGCTCCGGTCGCTCGCCAACCCCCGTGCCGGAATCGGCCATGGGGCGGGCGTCGCTCTGACTCGCCCCGCCGCCGTCGGCACACCCTGGAAGCCCACCCGGCCGACGCCGCGCGGACTTGGTGGCGCCAGGCCGCGCGGCTGGCCAGCACTTTCGATTTTGCGATCGCACATACGCCAGTTGATATATACGATCTGACGCATATACTGCCGGCAACGCGGCCGAGACAAGGGCACGCGGCACGGGAGCAGGGCGGCGTATGGCGGCACGCATCGGCACGCGGCGCTTACGGCGAAGCCGGCGGCTAGCCCTGCGGGCCGGCAGGGATGACCCAACGCTGGCGGACGTCCACCGCGCAATGCCCCGCTCGCCGACGGCGTCTTGGCAGTCGCGCGCAAGACCTCCCTGGTGGTTTTGAATGCGCTCCAATCAGGAAGCGAGCGTCAGGCCGTTGCCGGAATGCCTGTTTCGCGCCTTGGCCGACCGCACCCGACTGCGGGCGCTGGTGCTGCTGGCGCGCGAGGGCGAGCTCTGCGTCTGCGAGCTCACCCATGCCTTGCTGGAGATCCAGCCCAAGATCTCACGCCACCTGGGCCAGCTTCGGGAGCTCGGCTTGGTGACCGATCGCCGCGCCGGGCAGTGGGTCTACTACCGCCTGCACCCCGCGCTGCCGGAATGGGCCGCCGCCCTGGTTGCCGGCACCGCGGCGGCGGTGGCGGACCAGCCGCCCTATCGCGAAGACTGGCAACGCCTCCAGTCCATGTCCGGCCGTCCCGAAGGCCGCTGCTGCGTACCCGCCCTGTCCGTCCTCGAAGGGGAGTCTCCCATGACCGACACCGTCTACAACGTGCTGTTTCTCTGCACCGGCAACTCGGCCCGCAGCATCATGGCCGAGTCCCTCATCAACCGTTGGGGCGAGGGGCGCTTTCGCGGCTTCAGCGCCGGCAGTCATCCCCGGGGCGAGGTGCACCCCATTGCGATGACGCTGTTGCGGCGATTCAACATGCCGGTGGCGGGATTGCGCAGCAAGAGCTGGGATGAGCTCTGCGGGCCGGAGGCACCGCCCTTGGACTTCGTCTTCACCGTCTGTGACAAGGTGGCCGGTGAGCTCTGTCCGGCCTGGCCCGGTCAGCCCATGACCGCCCACTGGGGAGTCGAGGACCCAGCCGCCGCCGAGGGGCCGGAGACCGAGCGCATGCTGGTCTTCAGGCGAGTATTCAGGGAGCTGGAGAACCGCATCAAGATTTTTACCAGCCTGCGCCTGGAGGCGCTGGACCGGCTGCGCCTGCAGGAGCAGCTGGAGGCCATCGGTCGCACCCGGCTGATGCAGCCGGCAACCGCGGATTGACTCGTGAGCGTCCGCTGTGAGGTGACCGCCAAGCGGGCCGAGGACGCCGCCATGGGCTTCTTCGAGCGTTATTTGAGTCTCTGGGTGTTCTTTTGCATCCTCCTCGGGATCGGCGTCGGCTATCTGCTCCCGCGGCCCTTTCAGCTCATCAGCGGTTTGGAGCTGGCCCGGGTCAACCTGCCGTTGGCGCTGCTGGTGTGGCTGATGATCATCCCCATGCTGCTGAAGATCGACTTCGCGGCGATCCGGCAGCTGCACCGGCACTGGCGCGGCATCGGCATCACGCTGCTGGTGAACTGGGCCATCAAGCCCTTCTCCATGGCCCTCCTGGGCTGGCTGTTCATCCGTGTGCTGTTCGCGGACTATCTGCCGGCCGACCAGCACGACGCCTACATCGCCGGTCTGGTGCTGCTGGCCGCGGCTCCCTGCACCGCCATGGTCTTCGTTTGGAGCAACTTGAGCGGCGGCGACCCCAACTTCACCCTCAGCCAGGTGGCGCTGAACGATCTGATCATGGTCTTTGCCTTCGCGCCCATCGTGGGGTTGCTGCTGGGCTTGGCCAGCATCTCCGTGCCCTGGGGCACCCTACTGCTGTCGGTGCTGATCTACATCGTGGTGCCGGTGATCCTGGCACAATGGTGGCGTCGGCGGCTGCTGGCAGGCGGTGGCCAGCAGGCCCTGGAACGGACCCTGGCGCGCCTGGGACCGCTGTCGCTGGCGGCGCTGCTGGCGACGCTGGTGTTGCTGTTCGGCTTCCAGGGGGTGCAGATTCTGGCTCAGCCGCTGGTCATCGTGCTGTTGGCGGTGCCGATTCTGATCCAGGTGTACTTCAATTCGATGCTGGCCTACGGCCTGAATCGCCTGGCGGGCGAAGCCCACTGCGTAGCGGCGCCATCGGCCTTGATCGGCGCCAGCAACTTCTTCGAGCTGGCCGTGGCCACCGCCATCAGTCTGTTCGGCTTCCAGTCCGGCGCCGCGCTCGCCACCGTGGTGGGGGTCCTGATCGAAGTTCCGGTGATGTTGTCGGTGGTACGGATCGTTGGTGCCACCCGCGGCTGGTATGAGCGTGCACCCCTGCTGGCGCAAGAGCGCTCGACCTGAAGCGCGCTGGCATCGCCGCCGGTGGCCCGAGCTTGCCTGTAGTGGCGCCGGCGCGCCAAGCTGGGAGACCATCCACCTGACCCGTGGCCCGAAGGCCCCAGCTCCGGGAGTGCCAACGCATGCCAGTCGCGACGCCTCGCCGCACCAGTAGCTGCCTGATGCTCGGGTGGCTATTGGTCTGCATCGCCACCTCAGCCTTCACCGCGGAACAAATCTGCGGCGAGGCCGCCGGGGATGCGGCAGCCTACGAGAGCTGTCTGGAGTCGACCCTAGTCGCGTCCGAGGACGCGCTGATGGTGGCCCTGGAACGAGCCAGGGCCCTCGCTGCCGAAGTGGACATGCGCACCGGGCACACCCGGGCCCTGGGTGTGCTCGGCTCGGCCCAGGAGACTTTCTCAGAGCTCAGGCGGCAGAGCTGCCTGCTGCCCCTGGAGCTTGCTGCCGACGAGATCCGCGGCCGCCAGCTGGGGCTGGCGTGTGAGATCCGGCTCACCCGCGAGCGCGCGGCTCTGCTGGACGACCTGCACGCCGGCCTACAGTAGCAGAGGCTTGCCGACTGCGGACCGCGGTGGCCGGCCGGCGGCGCCGTCAGCCGGTTCGAGCCAGTCGCTGGTACTCCGCCAGCAGCCAGGACAGGTAGCGGGGGGCCTCGGCGCTACCCTCGGCGGGTGCCCAGGTGGCGAATTCCTTATCGGTCACGGGGTCGTACGGTCCCGGCTTGACCTCGAAGCACACTACCTGGCGGGACAGCACCAGCAGGGTGTGCCAGAGACCGGGCTCGAGATCGACCCCCAGGGCCTCCGAGCGC
>Ga0299906_10003336_pt1 | contig 13236 bp, 10 predicted proteins | sample RVTome_14_FD_200259 | JGI IMG/M metagenome (GOLD analysis project Ga0299906, IMG submission 200259) | Soil microbial communities from uranium-contaminated site in the Upper Colorado River Basin, Wyoming, United States - RVT145D125 (version 2) ...
CGCGCGACCCGGACGAGGAGGCACGGCTCGCCGAGGAGGCGCTGCGCAAGGCCGCGAAGCTGCTGGAGGTCGCCAAGAACCTGGAGCAGGAGAAGCCGGACGCGCCCGAGCACCAGCGCTTCACCTACGACGCGATCCAGCTGCTCGAGCCCATCCTGGACGTCGTGCAGGGCCCGTCGCGCTTGCGCGCCAAGCTGCTGCTCGCGCGCGGCTACTCCAAGAACCCCAAGTGGGCGAAGCGCGCCGAGGAGATGCTGCTCGGCGCGAGCCGCGAGTTCCCGCAGTCGGCGGAACCGTGGGCATTGCTCGGCGCCATCTATGCCGCGCGTGGGCTGCGCGCGCGGGCGGTCTCCATGTACAAGAAGGCCCTCGAGCTGAAGCCGGAACACGAGGAAGCAATCAAATACCTGGCGGAAAACGCCGGCCCCGAGCCCGCGCCAAGCGAGGACGAGGGCGGGGGCGGCCTGCTCGGCCGCTTGTTCCGGAAGGGCTGATGCGCTTCGTCGCGGCCTGCGTGGGGATCGCCTTCGGCGCGGCCGTGGCCGCCGCCGACGTCGTGGTGCTGGTGAACGGCGACCGGATCACGGGGCGCGTCGTGGGCAGCGTCTCGAAGAGGGTGCGGCTGCAGACGCCCTACGGCGTGCTGCTGATCCCCGCCGTGAACGTGGACCGGATCAAGCGCGACGACGGCAGCGAGGAGGTCCTGCGCGCCTCGCCCGCGCCCTCCCCCACGCCGGCCCCGGCGCCTTCCTCCGCCACGCTCCTGCTCGTGGTGACTGGCGCCAGCTTCTGGCACGCCTGGGACCCGAAAGGCGCGCCTTTGGACCCGAGCCTGCGGCTGGAGCTGCGGCTCGACGACCGCGTGCTCGCCACCTACACCGACGTGAACCTCGACCCCGAAGACCTGCCGAAGGCGATCGTCAACTCTTTCGTGTTCTCTCCCGAGCGGCTCTTCGTGAGCGGGGGCGCGGGGATCACGGTGGCTCCTCCTTCGCTCGCGTCGGCCGAGATCCGGCTCGAGATCCGCGTGCCCGCGGCGCTCACCGGAGAGCGCCGGCTGCGGCTCGCCTACCAGCTGAACGACGCGGGGTCGGCCGCTCCGCGCTGGCGCGACGTGGTGGTGGGAGGCGCGCAGCTGACGCTCGTGGCCGGCCGCAGCGTGCGCATCCGCGTGCAGCAGGATCGCGGCACGATGGAGTACGGGCGCAAGGGGCTGCGCGGCCCCGGCCAGATGCGCGGCATCGAGACGTTTCGCGCCACGCTGGAAGTCGAGCCCGCGGAGGTCGCGCCCTCACCTTGACACCCCCTGGCGGGGGCCCTAGTCTCGATCCATGGAGCCAGTGGGCCTCGCCGAGTTCCTCCCGGCGCTCGCGATGGCGATTGCGCTTGCGGCCGCGGCGGGTCTGCGGGCCTGGCTGCCGCTCCTCGCCGCCGGAGCACTCGCGCGCCTGGGAGTGCTGGACCTCGGCCAGTCCTTCCAGTTCCTCGCCTCCGACAAGGCGCTCGTGCTCTTCGGCGTCGCGACGGCGATCGAGGTCATCGGCGACAAGATCCCGGCGGTCGACCACACGCTCGACGTGATCGGCACGCCGCTGCGGCCGCTGGCGGGAGCCGTGTTGGCGGCGTCGATCCTGGGCACGGTGGCCGACCCGCTGACCTCGACGGTGCTCGGCATCGCGGTCGGGGTCCCGTCGGCGCTCGTGCCCCACGTCGCCAAGTCGGCGCTGCGCGCCGCCTCGTCCGCCGCCACGGGCGGCCTCGCGAACCCGGCGCTGAGCTTCGTGGAGGACGCCGTGTCGGTGGTGCTGCTGATCCTCGCCGTGCTGGTGCCGCTGGTGGTCGTGGCGCTCGTGTTCGCGACCGTCACCCTCGCCGCCCGCTGGCTGCGGCGCCGCCGCCCCCTGGTCCCCGCCGCGTGAGGGGGCCCAGGCTCGCCGCCCTCTGCCTGGGGACGGTCGCGACGTTCGTGCCGGCGCACGCGCAGCAAAAGCCACCCGCGCAGGTGGTTCCGAAGCCCTTCACGCTCGAGGTCGACGTCGACGTCGTGTCGGTGACGGCCGTGGTGTTCGACAAGGCGGGCCGGCCGGTGCGCGGCCTCGGCACCAAGGACGTCGAGCTCCTCGAGAACGGCGTCAAGCAGGAGGTCTCGTACTTCCGCGAGGCCTCGAGCCTCGGCGACCCCTCGGAGCGGGTGCCGTTGTCGGTGGTGCTGGTGCTCGACACCAGCGGCAGCATGACGGAGAACATGCGCTTCCTGCAGGAAGCCGTGCTCAACTTCGTCTACAAGCTCGAGGAGGTCGACACGTCGCTCGTCGTGAGCTTCAACGAGAGCGTCAAGGGCAGCGCCGAGTTCACCGGCGACACCGATCGGCTCGAGCGCTTCGTCGAGGGCCTGCAGGCCTGGGGCGGGACGAGCCTGTACGACGCCATCCACTACTCGCTCGGCCGCATCAAGGACGCGCCGGGCCGGAAGGCCCTCATCGTCTTCTCGGACGGAGCCGACACCACGAGCCAGCTCCAGGACAGGGACGTCGTCGACTACGCGCGCGCGGTCGAGGCGACCGTGTACAGCATCGGCTTCAAGGGCTCGGGCTTCATGGCCTCGAGCCCGCGCGGCTTCCTGCGCAAGATCGCGTCGGAAACGGGCGGCCAGTTCTTCGCCCCCGACAAGGTCAGCGAGCTGATCAAGGTGTTCAACGAGATCTCCAACGAGCTCAAGAACCACTACCTGCTCGCCTACACGCCGACCCGCGAGCCCGACGGCTCCTGGCGCGAGATCGTGCTCAAGGTCAATCGGGCCGACGCCCAGGTCCGCGTCCGCAAGGGCTACTTCGCCGTCGAGCGCCGCCGCCGCGCCAGCTGACGGGGTCAGGTCTTGAGCTGAGGCGTCGGCCACCTGGCGCGCGATGTAGAATCCCCTTCTGGCACAGGCGCCCATGGCCGAGATCGCGATCCAGACGGCGGGAGGCACACGCGAGCGCTACCCGCTCGGGGCGAGCCGCGTCACGATCGGCCGCTCGCGCGAGAGCGACATCTTCCTGCCCGACCAATGGCTCTCGCGCCACCACGCGGCGATCGAGGAGCGCAGCGACGGCTACTGGGTGAGCGACCTCAAGAGCAAGAACGGCACGCTGCTCAACGGCGAGCCGGTGCGCGACTGGCATCGGCTGCGGCCGGGCGACGTGATCACGCTCGGCGAGCACACGCTCACCTTCTGCGCCGACGACGCGGGCGAGGAGGAGGAGGAGCGCGAGCCCGAGGGAACGCGCGTCTTCTCGGTCCGCGAGCTCTCCGCGATCAACACCCGGCCCGCGATCGACGCCGCCGAGCTGCAGCGCCAGAACCGCGTGCTCCAGATCCTGAGCAAGGCCGCGAGCGAGCTGGTGGTGCATCGCCCGCTCGGGGAGCTGTTCGACCTCGTGCTCGAGCTGCTGCTCGAGGCGGTGACCGCCGAGCGCGGCGCGATCCTGCTGCTCGACGCCGGCGTCCCGGTGATCAAGGCCAGCCGCTCGCACAGCGGCGACGCGCTCAGCCGCATCAGCCGCACGATCGCGCGGCGCGTGATCGAGGAGCGCGTGTCGCTGCTGCTGCCCAACGTGCTCGAGGACGCGCGCTTCCGCAGCGAGGACTCGATCCTCGCCTCCGGGATCCGCACCGCGATGTGCGCCCCGCTCTGGGTGAGCGCCGCGGGCGAGGGGCGCGACTCGGTGATCGGCCTCGTCTACGTCGACTCGATCCAGCACGCCCACTCCTTCACCGAGGACGACCTGCGCGTGCTCACGGCGCTCGCCAACGTGGCCGCGGCCAAGATCGAGAACGTGCGGCTGCTGGAAGAGAGCCTCGAGAAGCGACGCATGGAGGAAGACATGCGGATGGCGGCCGAGATCCAGACCGGGCTCCTGCCCAGCTCGGCGCCGCGGATACCGGGCTGGGACCTGGCCGGCAGCAACCAGCCGTGCCGCACCGTAGGCGGCGACTACTACGACTTCGCGGTCGAGCGCGGACGCTTGCTGCTCGCGCTCGGCGACGTCTCCGGCAAGGGCACGGGCGCGGCGCTTCTGATGACGGTGCTGCGCGCGGCGGTGCGCGCGCACTGGATGGAGCCGTCGCTCTCCGACGCGGTCTCGCGCATCAACCGCACGGTCTGCCAGAACGTGCCGTCGAGCAAGTACGTCACGTTCTTCCTGGCGTCGCTCGACCCCGTCACCGGCCGCCTCGAGTACGTCAACGCCGGCCACAACCCCCCGATCCTGGTGCGCGCGGGAGGCGACGTGGAAAAGCTCACGTTCGGCGGGCTGGTGCTCGGGATCTTCGAAGGCGTGAGCTACGAAGGCGGAAGCGTCGGGATGGAGCAGGGCGACACGCTGATCGTCTACTCCGACGGCGTCACCGAGACCTGGGACCCGGACGGCGAGGAGTTCGGCGAGGACAAGCTCGTGACGCTGGTGGTGTCGACCCGATCGAAGGGCGCGGACGCGGTGCAGAGCGCGATCCTGTGCGAGATCGAGGGCTTCGAGCAGGGTGCGCGCGCCACCGACGACCGCACGCTGGTGGTGCTGAAGCGCGAGGAGCGCGCGTGACCCGCCCGCGCGCGGCGCGACCGCCGATGTCGGCGCTGGCGATGCTCCAGCAGGAGGTCAACGAGCTGTTCCAGCGGCTGTCGATCCTCGACCGCTCCGAACGGCTTCCCGGCAGCGAGTGGTCGCCCGCGGTCGACGTGCTCGAGCAGCGCGACCGGCTGGTGGTGATCGTCGAGGTCCCGGGCCTGGCGCCGGAGACGCTGAAAGTCGTTTTCCGCGAGCGCTCCCTGGTGCTGACCGGGGACCGCCGCGCCCCGCGCGTCGGCTCGGGCGCCCGCTTCCACTGCCTCGAGCGCCCGCACGGGAAGTTCGAGCGCACGATCCCGCTGGACCTGCCGGTGGACGTCGCCAACTCCCGGGCCTCGCTCCGGGGCGGCGTCCTCACCGTCACGCTGCCGCGGCTGCGCGAGCGCCGAGGCCGCGAGACCGTCATCCCGATCGAGAGGGAGCCCACGGAATGAGCGAAGAGACGAAGGACGAGCAGGACCAGCAGCCCAAGGTCCCGGACGTGCTGCCGGTGCTGCCGCTGCGGGACATCGTCATCTTCCCGTTCATGATCGTCCCGCTCTACGTGAGCCGCGACCGCTCGATCCGCGCCGTCGACCAGGCGCTCGCCGAGAACCGCATGATCCTGCTGGCCGCGCAGAAGAAGCAGGACGAGGACGATCCCGGGGCGGAGGACATCTACCCGGTCGGCACGGCCGCGCTCATCATGCGCATGCTGAAGCTGCCCGACGGGCGCATCCGCGTGCTGGTGCAGGGCCTGTCGCGCGCCCGGATCGTCTCCTTCGACGAGGGCCTGCCCCACCTGCAGGCGCACGTCGAGACGGTCGCCGAGCCGGAGAGCGCGCGCGGCTCGCTCGAGGTCGAGGCCATGATGCGCAACGTCAAGGCCGCGCTCGAGAAATCGCAGAACCTCGGCAAGCCGATCTCGCCCGAGGTGATCGTGATCGCCAACAACATGGAGGAGCCCGGCCGCCTGGCCGACCTCACGGCCTCGAACCTCGACCTCAAAGTCGAGGGCGCGCAGGCGATCCTCGAGGCGATCGACCCGGTCGAGAGGCTGCGCCGCGTCCACGAGCTCATGACCAAGGAGCTCGAGGTGCTCACGATGCAGCAGGAGATCTCCTCGCAGGCCAAGGGGGAGATGGATAGGAGCCAGCGCGAGTTCTTCCTGCGCCAGCAACTGAAGGCGATCCAGTCGGAGCTCGGCGAGGGCAACGAGCTCGGCGAGGAGATCGCGCAGCTGCGGGAGAAGGCGACCAAGGCGAAGATGCCGAAGCCGGTGATGGAGGAGGTGGAGCGCCAGCTCAAGAAGCTCGAGCGCATGCACCCCGACGCGGCGGAGACGGCGACCTTGCGCAACTGGCTCGACTGGATGGTGACGCTGCCCTGGGGCAAGGTCTCGAAGGACAGCCTCGACCTGGTGGAAGCCCAGCGGATCCTCGACGAGGACCACTACGGCCTCGAGAAGGTGAAGGAGCGCATCGTCGAGTACCTGGCGGTGCGCAAGCTCAAGGAAAAGGCGAAGGGGCCGCTCTTGTGCTTCGTCGGCCCTCCCGGCGTGGGCAAGACCAGCCTCGGCCGCTCGATCGCGCGCGCGCTCGGCCGCAAGTTCGTACGCCTCTCGCTCGGCGGCGTCAAGGACGAGGCCGAGATCCGCGGCCATCGGCGCACCTACGTGGGCTCGATGCCCGGCCGCATCATCCAGGGCATCCACCAGGCCGGCGCCAACAACCCGGTGTTCATGATGGACGAGGTCGACAAGATCGGCGCCGACTTCCGCGGCGACCCGAGCTCGGCTCTCCTCGAAGTGCTCGACCCCGAGCAGAACAACGCCTTCCGCGACCACTACCTGGGCGTGCCGTTCGACCTCTCGAACGTGATGTTCATCTGCACTGCGAACCTGACCGACACGATCCAGCCGGCGTTCCTCGACCGCATGGAGCTGATCCGGCTCTCGGGCTACACCGAGGACGAGAAGCTCGAGATCGCCAAGCGCCACCTGGTGCCGAAGCAGCTCGAGGAGCACGGCCTGTCGCCCGAGAACCTGGTGTTCACGGACCCCGCGCTCAAGGCCATCGTCAACAACTACACGCGCGAGGCGGGCCTGCGGAACTTCGAGCGCGAGATCGCGCAGGTGTCGCGCAAGGTCGCGCGCAAGGTGGCCGAGGGTCAGGCCGAGACGGTGCGCGTGACGCCGGGCCTCTTGGGCAAGTTCCTGGGGGCCGCCAAGACGCTGCCCGAGGAGCGGCTCAAGAAGGACGCGGTCGGCATCGCGACCGGCCTCGCCTGGACCGCGACGGGGGGCGACGTGCTCTTCGTCGAAGCCTCGATCATGAAGGGCAAGGGGCGCCTCACGCTCACCGGCCAGCTCGGCGACGTGATGAAGGAGTCGGCCCAGGCGGCGCTGTCGTGGGCGCGCAGCCACGCGCGCGCGCACGGCATCAAGGACGAGGTGTTCGCCGTGAACGACCTGCACGTCCACGTGCCCGAGGGCGCCATCCCCAAGGACGGACCCTCGGCGGGGATCACGATGGCGACGGCGATCCTCTCGGCGCTCACCGGGCAGGCGGTGCGCAGCGGGCTCGCGATGACCGGCGAGATCACCCTGCGCGGCCAGGTGCTCCCGATCGGCGGTCTGAAGGAGAAGATCCTGGCCGCGCGCCGCGCCCACATCGAAACGGTCGTCTGCCCCAGGCTCAACAAGAAGGACCTCGACGAGGTGCCCCAGCACCTGCGCCGCGGGTTGGCCTTCCACCTGGTCGAGGACGTCGAGGAGGTGCTCGCCCTGGCCCTCGTCCCGCCGCCCACGCCCAAGGTCCCCACGGGCACGAAGAGCCCGCCGCGCACCTTCCCGGGGCGCCCCCGGAGGCCGGTCACGGTGTAGCCGGCCGGGAGCAGGGATGCTGCCGCTCGTCGTGATGATGGCGTTGCTGGGTTCGCGCGTCGCGGGTTCCGACCCCAGGGGAGAGGCGGTCGCCGCCGCGCGCGCCGCGCTCGCACAGCGGGAGGGATTCCATCACGACCAGCCCGAGGTCCTGGATGCCGTGGCCATGGAATGGCCCGATTCCAGCCTGGGCTGCGGGGAGAAGGGCAAGCTCTACACGCCGGCGGTCAGGCGGGGCTACCGCGTCGTGCTTCGGGTGGGCGGGACGGTCCACGTCGTCCACGTGTCGGGTGAGGAGGCCGTCGTCTGCGGAAGGCCGCTCACCGCCGCGGAGCTGCAGCCGGAGGCGGTCGAGGACACGCACGAGGCCGACGCTCCCGAACCGTCCGCCCCGCTGCAGAGAAAGCTGGTCGCTCAGGCGCGCGAGGATCTGGCGCGGCGGCTTTCGATCGAGCCCGACGCCGTCCATTTCGTGAAGCTCAAGGAGGTCGTCTGGCCCGATCGCAGCCTGGGCTGTCCTCGGCCCGGCATGCTGTATCCCCAGATCACGCAGGACGGCGTGCAGATCCTGCTACGCGCGGCAGGCCGGAGCTACGACTACCGCTCGGGCTCCGGGCGCGCGCCGTTCCTCTGCTCGCACCCTGAAACTCCGAGCGTGCGCTGAGCTACCGTTCCTTGCCCTTGCCCGAGCGGTGGTGGTGGTCGTCGTCGTCGTCGTCGTCATCGTCGTCATCGTCGTCGTCGTCGTGGTCGTGGTCGTCGTCGTCACAGTCGTGGTCCGACCGGTGGCGCCCCGTCACCTCGCCGCTGAAGCACGCGGTGGACGTTCCGAAGAAGGTGCTGGCGGTCATCTCGGCGCAGTTTCGCCACCGGCCCTTCTTCACCCCGCGGGCCGTGAAGCGGATGACCCTGGTCTCGCCGGGAACGGAGGGATCCGTGGTGACGACGAGCTCCGTGCCGATGGCGGGAAGCGTGCCGCTGCCGTCGGCGGCGTTGTTGAGGGTCCCGTCGAAGTAGTAGTTCTCGCCCCGGCTGCCGAACCGGTTCTCCGCACCGACGGTCAGGCGGCTGCCGTCCCCGTTGCCCGCGATCGGCCCGTAGACGAAGCTCACGTCCTCACCCGGATTCGCGTCCGTGTTCACGCCGATCCAGACCTGGAAGCTGTCGAGCCTGGGCTGGCTGAACTCCCTCACCCCGGCCCAGTCGACCACGATCCAGCTGTCGAAGCCGTCCGACAGGACGCCGATGCGGACGCCGCCGGCCGCAGCGGGGTCGAGGTCGGTCCAGAACGGGGCGAGCACGTTGTTGGGCGCCGTGGCGCTCGGCAGGTTCTGGTTCACCGGCGTCGCGTCGGCGCCGGAGGCGGCGCCTCCGACGATCACGATCCCGTTGCTGCTCACGCCGAGCAGGTTGTAGCTGTCGCCGGCGTACGTGAAGGAGGGCACGTTGAAGTTCGTGACCGTGTCGTCCCCTACGCCCGGAATGGGAGCAATCCCGAAGAGCGAGAGCGGCAGGTAGCCGAAGGGCGACGAGCCCGTCCCGATGTGGACGTCGGGCGGCGACGCTCCGCCCACGACGCCCGACAAGACCAGCAGCCGGGAGTTGACGCGGGTGGCGCCCGTCACCGTCTCGAGGTAGAGCTGGCTCGGCATCCTGTCTCTCACGTTCACGGTCGCGTCGTCGAAGCTCGGGTTGCTGAGCGTGATGGTGCACTGCGTGCGCTCGCCCCGCTTGAAGCTCGCCGGAGCGCATGCCTTGTCGAACGTGACCGGCGCCTGCTTGCGGACGATCGTGACCGGGACGTGGGCACGGCCGCCCTTGTGCGACTCGAGCTCGATCGTGGCGTGACGCACCTCTCCGAGCGGGACCCGGCTCGCGTCGATCCGGATGTCGAACGTCTCGTCGCCGCGCGCCGGCAGGAAGATGCGCTCGGGGACGTCGATCTTCAGGTCGCGTGGCGCCTCGACGTCGAGCTCCCACCAGCTGTGGCGGCCGAGCACGCTCCGGGCCGTGCGCGGCAGCGTGACCTTGCCCGGCATCGACGGGACGTAGAGGCTCGGGTAGTTGGCGACGGACAGGTTGCTCTGGAAGGCCACGTACTCGGCCCCGGTCGCGTCGAAGGTGAGTCCCGGCCGGCGCGCGTCCGAGAGGTCGATCCGGCCGGAGCCGAAGTCGAAGGGACCGGCCGGCGTGACGCCGTCCTCCTGGACGACGCCACGCGTCTTCGCCGTCGTCATCAGGGCGGACTTGATCTGGCCGGGCGTCCAGTCGGGGTGCAGGTCCTCGAGCAGCGCGGCCGCGCCGGCGACGTGGGGGCTGGACATCGACGTTCCGGCGATCGCCTGGAACAGCTCACCCTGAGGGCCCGTGTCGGGGTCCGCGGAGAGCGGCGTGTGGCCGGCCAGGATCTGGACTCCCGGGGCGGTGACGTCCGGCTTGCTGACGCCGAGCTTCAATCCGGGGCCACCGCGCGAGCTGAACGAGGCCATCACGTCCGCTCGACCTCGGACGGGAGCGCCGGCGGTCAGGGTCGCCTTGACGTTGGCGTTCGCGGCGACGAAGGCGAGGAGGGCCGTGCCGTCGGCGAACTGGATGTGGCTCGTGGGCAGGAAGTGGTTGTCCGTCTCCAGGTCCGTGACGCCGGCGGACTGGTTGTAGAGGATCATGCCGGCGGCTCCGCCCTGCAAGGCGTTCCAGCCCTTGTTGATCCGCGCGTTGGTCCCGCGCCGGCAGACCACGACCTTGCCTGCCACGCTGCCGGGTGCGAAGGGGCTCGAGCAGAGCACGTCGGCCGCAGGCGGGACGAAGACGTCGGCAGCGGTGAAGACGCCGTCGGTGACGGACGTGCCCTCGATCGACAGGAACGCGCCGCCGTCCGCGCTGAGCTCGACGCGGTTCGCGAACGCCCGCTTCTGCGTGCTCGCCGCGACCGTCGTCACCCACGGGCCTCGATGGTCGGTGGTGTCGGCGCCGGGTCCGTCGTTGCCTGCCGACGCCGCCACGAAGACACCCGCGTCGTAGGCGTCCAGGAACGCGAGCTCGACGGCGTCGGAGAAGGGGTTGGCGCCGCCGCTGATCGAGAAGTTGACGACGTGGACCCCGTCCAGGATCGCCTGCTGGACCGCCGCAGCCGAGTCGCTCGCGTAGCAGCCTTCGAACCCGCAGACCTTGTACATCGCCACGTGCGCCCGAGGTGCGACGCCCGAGACTCGGCCCCGCGGCACTCCGAAGATGCCGGCTTCGACCCGCGCGTTGCCGGCCGCCGTGCTGGCCGTGTGAGTGCCGTGACCGAAGTCGTCCCGGGCCGAGGGGTACTCCTCGGGCAGCAGCCCGACCACGGCGTCGTAGGTGGCCATGAAACGCCGGGCCCCGATCAGCTTGTGGCCGCAGGCGAACGCGGCGTCGCCCGGGACCGCGCTGCCGAACTCACAGGCGGCCCCGATCCAGCTGGCCGGAGGCGCCGGATAGGCCTTGCCCGAGGGGTCGGGGTCCGCGAACGACGGGTGCTCGGGCCAGATGCCCGTGTCGAGCACGCCCACCACGATCCCTTCGCCCGCGCTTTCGCCGCCCCCCAGGGCGTTCCACACGGCCGGCGCGCCGATGAAGCGAGGGCTCGCGTCGGTCGCGAGCTGGAGCAGCTCGTCGGGAAAGACCCGCTCGACTCCCGGCAGCTTGGCGAGGGTCTCCACGGCTTCTTCGGGCACGACCATGGCCACACCGCCGAAGATCAGCGGGAGGCTGTGGGTGACGAGGGCCCCGGGGATCGAGGTCCGGCACGCCGCCTGGAAGTCCTCCTGCTTCTGGCGGAAGTACCTGAGATACGCCTGGCTCTCGGGTGCGCTCACGTCGAGCCGTTTGGCGCCCAGGGTCCTGGGCGCCGTGGCTGCCAGCCCCGGAACGCCGCCGGCGTAGCTGGCGAGAGCGGCCGCGTCGAACTTCACGAGCACGCTGGTCATGCCCCCCCGCCGGTGCTTGCCCTTCAAGTGGAGCGAGTAGGTCGTGCCGGGCTCGAGGGTCGTCGCCTGGAAGTCCTGCGCCAGCCCCAAGCTCGGAACGGCCAGCACACCCGTCAACAGCAACGGAAGCTCGAAGCCTCGTGCGCGTCCGCTCATCGTCGCCCCCTCGTTCCCTTTCCGAAAGCGTGTCGACTCGGGTCGGTTCGAGCCGCACCTGCTCGAGCTGCGGACGAACGAACTGTCCGCTACGAGCGTTTGACGCTCACGCACCAGTACTCTTGTGGCAACCGCGGCCGTGGAGGGATGGCCGGCCAAAGCTAATGGCCTGGCCGGGCAGAGTCAAGAGCTAGTCGCTCGTCCACACGGTCGCTGACGGTCCGCGCCGGCTGGGCAGGCCGCTTTGAGAGCAGCGAAGGGAACGATCCGAACGTCGGGCGCTACGGGTGTGGCGGCGGCTCGGCCGGGGGCGCCGGCTTTGAGACCTGCTCGGTCGCCGGCGCCTTGGCCTTGCCGGACCAGAACGCGATCTTCGCCGCCATCCCGGCGCCGGTCTTCTTCTTGACCTTGAAGACCACGCCTTCGGCCCCGTTCGAGTCGTGCGACTCGATCTGCAGGTACTCCTCCGTCTTCGACGCGAAGATCCCGAGCGCCATCTTCCGGCCGAAGCTGCCCTCCTCACGTTGGGTCCCGGCCTCGGCCTTGTCGATCTCGGCCATCGGAATCGAGAAGAGCAGCTTCCCCTTCTCGTCAGTGAAACCGACGGCCGTTTCGTCGATCGTCAACTGGCCTTTGACCTTCTTGGCAAACCCGGCCTTCCGAAATGTACTCGACGTTGCCGAAGCTGTCAGCCGCGAGGGCGTGCCCAGCCAGGGGCAGAGCCCATGTGACGAGGAGCAATACACCCTTCATGAGTCTTCTCCTTGGGATGACCCTCTCAGTGGAAGGTGATGCCGATCTCGAACGAGACGACGTTCTGACTCCAGCCACCAAAGACCGTTTCCCCCTCGAAGTCGAGGTCCCCGGGCTTGCCGTAGTAGTAGTTGACTGCAGGCGTGAGCGAGATGTTGCGGCCGACGCGCAGGTCGTAGCCCAGGCCCGCGAGCACGCCCCACCCGGTCTTGCTGACGCTCACGGACAGCGACCCCTCGCTGAAGTCCGTGTCGATGTACGAGAGTCCGACGCCGCCCTTCAGAAAGAACCCGGAGGACGCCTGCGGATAGAAGGTGACAGTTCCCGTCACGCTCCCGAGCGTGAGCGTGACGCCCTCCTGCTCCTTGATCCAGCCGTTCGACTCGACGCCCAGCAGGACCCGCTCGTTCAGCGTCCCCCCGAGCTTGAAGGACCCGGCGAACGCGCCTTCGCGGTCGCCGCCCTCGCACCCGTCACAGCTGACGTTCGCGGAGCCGTATCCGCCCCCGAACCCGATCCAGAACCCCTGCCGCTCCTGGGGATGGCCGGCCGAGACCGTCGACGCAGCAAACAGCACGATCCCACCCACGAGACATCCAAGCCATTGCTTGCGCACTCTGACCTCCGTGGCTGCTGCACGTCGTCAGCCGACCACCTAGACGGACGCGTCTCGTGGTTTTCCGCGCCGACGCACCCACGGGAGGCTTGGTTAGTCGGGGAGACCGAGCAGCCCGGCGACCGAGATGTCCTCGTCGATCTCGGGCCAGCGGATTCCGAACCCGGGCCCGATCAACTCCCAGTGGCGACGCTGCGCCGGTGTCGCGTCGCGCAGGCGGGGGAACCACTCGAGGGGCACCGTCAACGAGCGGCCGTCCTCGAGATGCACCACGATGGCATCGAC
>Ga0299906_10003337_pt1 | contig 13234 bp, 18 predicted proteins | sample RVTome_14_FD_200259 | JGI IMG/M metagenome (GOLD analysis project Ga0299906, IMG submission 200259) | Soil microbial communities from uranium-contaminated site in the Upper Colorado River Basin, Wyoming, United States - RVT145D125 (version 2) ...
CTTCAGGATTTCCAAATTGCAGATGATCAACCATGCCAATTGGGGTAGCACCTGTACATACTACATTTCTGCATGCTTCCTCAAAGCACCCTATTGCGCCTTGTCTTGGGTCAATATAGCAGTGTTTGGGATTTCCATCAATTTTTGCTGCAAGAAATTTTCCATTATCTAGTCTTAAGACAGAAGCATCGTTACCTGGTTTGATTACTGTCCGAATTCCAACTTCATGATCATATTGACCGTAGATCCATCTTTTATTTGCAATATTTGGGCTAGAAATCATTTTCAGTAAAATGTTGGAAAAATTTGTGGGTGTTTTTAGAAATGGCTCTTTTTGTAATTTATTAAGATATTTAGGAATAGCTGATGGTCTATCAAGTAGTGGAGCGTTTGCAACAATCTTTGTAGGTAAGGTAGCCAAAACTTTTGCCCCTTTTTTCACTTGCATTAAACTATCTGCGTTTACTTTGCCTATTACAGAACATTGAATATGAAATTTTTTGCAAATAGTTTTGAGTGCATTTAGTTTTTTCTTATCTGTAATTATCAGCATTCTTTCTTGAGATTCAGAAACCATAATTTCATCTGGTTTCATATTAGACTCTCTTGTATGAATTTGATTTACGTCTAATTCTATTCCTACACCAAGGGAATCTGCAGTCTCAGAAACAGCACAAGACAAGCCACCTCCACCAAGGTCCTTCATTGCTTTGATACATTTTTGATCTCTTGCTTCCAAAATTGCTTCAATAATTAATTTTTCAATGAAAGGATCAGGGATTTGGACTGCAGATCTATTTTCTGATTCTAATGAATCTGAAGCAAATTGAGAACCACCTATCCCATCTCTTCCAGTAGGACCTCCAATTAAGACAACTAGATCTCCTTTGATTGCTCTATTTTTTATCAGTTTATCCTTTTTACCAAATCCTATAGCAGCAACATCAACTAATGCATAGTTAGCATAACAATTATCAAATTCTACTTCTCCTCCAATTGTTGGAATGCCTAAACAATTCCCATAATCGGCAATGCCTGATACTGCATTTTTGAAAAGCCATCTAGCATGAGGGTCTTTTTCTATATCCCCAAAACGCAAACCATCAAGTATTGCAATTGGTCTAGTCCCAGCTGATAGAATATCTCTTATTACACCACCAACACCAGTTGCTGCCCCGCCAAATGGTTCAACTGCTGATGGATGGTTGTGACTTTCAATATGCACTGTTACAACGTAATTTTCACCAACATCTAGGACTCCAGAATCATAGCCCTTTTCAGAAATAACATGAATACCACGCATTGGCAGCATCTTGAGGTGTTTTTTTGATGATTTGTAAGAACAGTGCTCAGACCATTCGGCTGCTACTATTTGAAATTCAGTTAAAGTTGGTTTACGACCAATTTTTTTTTCAAGATAAATAGATTCTTGTTTTGCTAGGCTCATTGGGGTACACCAATGGCATTTAGAAGAGATTCAAAAATTAATGATGCAGGTTTAGAGTCTATTGGGTTAATTTCAGACTCTGTTGCACGCTCTGGATGTGGCATCATTCCAACTACATTTCCTTCTTTGTTACATATTCCTGCTATCCTTAATGTAGAACCATTTACAACATCAGCGTATCTAAAAACAATTTGGTGATTTTTTTTCAGTAGGTTTAGGGTTTTTTTATCTGCGTAATATCTTCCTTCACCGTTTGCAATAGGTATTGGGATTTTTTGGTGTATTTTTAATTTGTTAGTAAATGGGGTAGTATTATTTTCAACTATGAGATTTGTCCATTTACACATAAAATTTAGCGAATTGTTTTTTAATAAAACACCTGGCAATAACTCGGCCTCTACTAAAATTTGGAATCCATTGCATACACCCAAGATTGGCATGCCATGAGAAGCAAATTTTTTGACATCAGATATTACAGGACTGTGAGCAGCAATAGCCCCTGCTCGAAGTCTGTCGCCATATGAAAATCCTCCAGGAAGTATAATTGCATCTAGGTTTTTTGGGAGTTTTTTTTCATGCCAAAAAAATTGAGTGTCAATTTTAAAAACATCGCTAAGAACGTGATACATATCGCGATCACAATTACTGCCAGGAAAAACAACTACCCCGACTTTCACAGTTTTCTTAAGTGATATGCGTTATTAAAATCAAAGCACGTAAAACCGTTATTTCAGCTAACAATTGTTGATTAAAGAATATGATAAACGCTAAATCCACATTAAATTAGGAGGTTTAGATGCAGAATCCGTAGTAAAATATTTCCTTTTGGCTAAAAAAAGATATATGAAAATTTATTGTATTTCTTTTTTACCTGAAAATTCTAATTCACTTAAGTAAAAGAGAACTTAATTAGAATTAATGAATAAAAAAATAGCAGTAATTGAAAGCTAACAGGAAGGAACCCACAAAACAATCAGAAGAGGATGGAAGAGAATTAATTGGATCTTTTATTTTGGAATGTGATTATTGTGAGAAAGTATTTGAAGATCCAACAGAGATAGCACTTCATGTTCGGGATATTCACGATGCCAGTCACAGTACACCAACTAGTGAGGAAAAAAGCAGCTAAAAATTCTTAGTTTAATAAATAAAATCTGAAATTATATGTATCTTAATAGCTAAAAAGTCGTGATTTAGTTATTTTAAAACCATTTTTATTTGAATAAATAACATCAATTGACATGGTACAAGTACGAGATATTATGCAAAAAAATGTAATTACTATAGAGTATAATAAAACGGCTCTTGAAGCAGCAAAGCTAATTTCTAAAAATGGTATTAGTTTCTTAGTAATAGTTAAAGATGGAAAGCCGATCGGCGTGGTAACAGAAAAGGATTTTCTTCTAAAGATAACATCAGAGGATAAACAAGCCTCAAAAATTCCTCTCGAAGATATTATGTCTTATAAATTCAGATGGGTTGAACCATCAACCGATATTGAAGATGCTGTGCAAAAAATGCTAAATAACAATATACGTCGACTTTTAGTTCTAGAAAATGAGAATCTTATAGGAGTAATCACTCAGACTGATTTGGTAGGATTTCTACGAAGTAGGTTGTTAATTGAAGGCACAGTGGAAAATATTCTATCAGATGAATCCTAATCCTCAAAAACCTCTATCGTAATTTTGCTTACCATTGGATTATAAATTCGAAGGTCATCGCATAGTTTTTGAATTTTTGTTTCTGCAAGTGCCTTATTTTTTTCATTTATCTTAAATTTTAACATCTTTGCAGAACGTATTTTTTTTACCGACGAATAACTACCTTTTAGAACAAGATCCTTCAATATAGTTTCACCTTCTGGATCACTAATGCCTGGTTTATTTTCAATTATAACATGAACTGTATATAATGACATGATTTTGCTTTTAAGTTAAAGCATATTATACCTATTGGAAATTTTCATTTAGATTCAACTAGAAAATTAATGTGATAAAGAATCTAAATAATTATGGTTTAAATTTTCTTAGTCCTTCTTCTACAACTTGATTTAGTACATTTGAAAAGCTAACAGATTTGGTGGAGTTTTTGATTAGTTTGGCTTGAATTCCACGTAGCTTTTCCACATTACTTTGGTCAAGTACAACTGTGACTCTTATTCCCATCTTAAAATATGTACATCATACTGAGTTATAAGATGATCTTAAATTTCATTTATAGATTAGATTTTGTGAGAGATTTTTGTAAATAATTTTTTTCAAACAGGTTAACGATGTAGAATTAAATTTATTATAGAAAATTAATCGATCATGTTTAATTTACAAACATTTCAACTTACTTTAAATGTCCATAAAAATTAAAGTTAGAAATGTTTTAAGTCACTGACCGATAATAAGATCTCATACTAGAACAAATGTTTCGATGAGTATAAATAAGCGGATCCAACAACGCCGATTTAGAGATAGAGAAATGCAAAAATTAAGGATCAACACGGTGGTATTATCGGCAGTATTTATTTTAGTGATCTCTGGCACAGGTTTTGCATATGCCCAAGAAAACGTAAACCAATTTTACACGCCTGCTACTGAGGGACTAACTACATTTGCTAATAATGTAGCAGAATCTGTTCCAAAAATAGTTGCAGCTGTTATCTTATTGATAATCGGACTAGTAGCAGGAAAGATTGTTGGAAGGGTAGTAGAAAAAGCAGCAACAAGAATATTACAAAAAGTTGACTTTCAAAAAAATGCTGATTCGCAAATAATTGGACTTTCCAGTAATAAATTAAACTCTGCCAAGCTCATTGCAGCTACGATCAAATGGTTTGTTTACATATTCTTCATTGTTGCAGCCATAAACGCACTTCAATTTGTAGAACTAAGTACGGCTTTGACTGACTTGTGGCTATGGGTTCCAAATTTGTTGGCATTTGTTCTAATTCTAATAATTGGCTCGATTATTGTTAAATTTATCATTAAATGGGTTGATCAAGAAATCGTAAACCACGGCTTTGGAAATGCAAGGTATGTCATTACAGGCATCAAAGTTGTAATGTATGGAATAATCTTTGCAGTCGCTATTACTCAACTAGGCATTGGAGAATCAATAATACCAATACTAGTATCTGCATTCGCGTGGAGTATTGCTATTGCTATTGGTGCAGCAATTGCAGTTGGCTTGGGATTTACTCTAAAAGATGTGCTCCCAGCAGCAATAGCAGGGTCAGCTGATCATCGCTCCATCCTCAAGGTGGGGCAGAAAATAAAAATCGGCGATGTCACAGGCACAATAACCTCAGTAGGTACATTACACATCATAATTACAAACGATAGAAACGAAGGTATTGTAATTCCAACTAAAGAATTTATTGGAAAAACTTTCACTATTCTTTCCTCGGATTAAAGTGTCTCTTATAGCACACTAACAAATACCTTCAGGGCATATGTTAGGTAGGAAAAATTAATTAATTTTTTAAGCAATTTATAACAGTAAAATTGTTGGATTTACATGACTAGATGTAGATACTGGAAATTAACAATTGATGAAGTTGAAAAGCTAACTTATGATACAAATAAAGTTCTACTTTGGGAGATAAAGTGTACTAGAGAACCAGAAGAAGATGCTATTTTTATTGGCGTATTTCTTTATAGAAATGGAACACCTTTTGATTACACTCCAGTTAAGGGAATTACGTTTTACTATAATAATATAGAACGAAAAGAGGTGCCAGAAATCACAAAATTTCTAAAAAAGAAATTTGGTGGAAAAGACATGGAAAAAGGAGAACGTGTTTTTCTTAAAGATTCAAAAGAAATCTATGCTGGAAAAGAAATTGCAGATCTAGCGAAGGAATTAGAATCCAAATTCAAGACAAGGGCAGTAATTACAATTGAATTCTTAGACATCTCAGCAAAAGAACAAAAAGACGCAGGGCTGCCAGAAGAGAAGCTCCTACCTATTCCGACCAAGTAGATAAATAGAGTTTACGGTAAACTATAGTCTCAGATGTCTGAGATTCATGAAATTGCCAAACATCTTGATGAGCTAAGAGCTCGAATTTTGAGAATCGTGATTGTAGTCGGAATTATTACAGTCTTTATTTTGACTTTTCATTTAACACCAATTGAAATTAATGGGATCGACCTTTATTACCCGACACCAGAGCCACTTGATAACATTGCTGCACAAATTACCAATTATATGAAACAGCAACTGGTGCCTGATCAAGTTCAATTAATCCAAACAGCTCCTGGTCAAGCATTCTTTGCACAAATTTACATTGCAGCACTAGGGGGAATTGTTTTTGGAATGCCTGTGATCATAAGAGAGATGGCAGTGTTTATCAAACCTGCCTTAAAAGAACGAGAAATTAACGTGAGTCGTGCTATTACCATTCCTGCTCTAGGACTGTTCATAGCTGGATGTTTATTCTCATACTTTCTAGTCGTTCCATACATTCTTGATTTTCTTTACAAATATGGAGAGTCTGCGGGATTGGTGACATTTTTGAACATTATGGACTTTGTTTCATTTGTTTTACAATTTCTCTTGGCCTTTGGAATATCATTTCAATTGCCTTTGATTATGTATGCAGCTACTGCTTCTGGGGTTATTGATGCAACGTTTTGGAGAAAAAATATTCGATATGCCATAGTAATTATTGTGATTTTTGGTGCAGTCATTACCCCTGATGGCAGCGGTATTACAATGTGGTTTATTGGAGGTCCCATGATTGCATTATATTTTGCAGGCATGTTTTTTGTGGAGCGAAAAAAGAAATCCACAAGAAAAAATGAAGGTCACTAGTTTTTTCAAACATGTCCTAATAAAATTTTCTGAAAATTACGAATCAAATTTTAAGCTTGTTGAAGAGATATTCTAGTCTTCCACATTTATTACATCATTTTCAATACATAAATTTACGCTTTTGAATTCAAGGATCGTTTTTGGAATTATTTTATCTATAATTATTACATGTGGAATTTTGGCATATTTTATCTTGATTACAATTGACATGTCTCCTGGAAATCAACCAATAAACAATACAGATTTCGAAACTACCCCTATCAATTTGAAAATGAAAGGTGAAGGTGAAAGACTTGTTTCTAATCAAAAAGCATTGTTTCAAATTATTGTTTACAAGGATGAATACGTCACAGATAGCCCCACTGGAGTACCACTTTTTGAACAAACATATTTTGAATTAAAACCAGGATTTGATGACGTTTATCGAGAGATTGGAATAAAAACAGAACCACAAAATACGATTGTTGTGATACCAATGTTTACGATAACTGCATATGGAGAACCTGGATTTTATACATACTATAGAGGAAATTGTGATACAAGATGTATCAATAATGTTCCAATTGGATACGAGCTTAGTCCAACGTATGAAAGCAGTGTCAATACTATTAGAGCACTTGACTTACTAGGTTATCCATTTGTAACAGATATTGAGGTTGACAAATATCCCGCAATATTAGATCAATTTGACAAGGTCATTGTTTTACATAATGAATATGTGACCAGAACTGAATTTAATGCAATTACTCAACATCCCAAAGTACTTTATTTACATCCTAATGCTTTGTACGCGGAAATCAATGCAGATTATGAGAATGGCACTATAACCTTGATAAGAGGTCATGGATATCCAGACCCTCAAATCAGAAATGGTTTTAATTGGATGCATGATAATTCAAAATTTGAGTATGATAATTGCCAAGATGGTTGGAAATTTTATGAAATCGATAATGGAATGATGTTGAACTGTTATCCTGAAAATATCATTTACAAAAACTATACCTTGTTAAAGATGATTAAAGACTACTAATTTTATTGCACCCCATTTTTTATTTAATCTCATTTTTCACGATCTATGAACAATGAAAAGCTAAAATTTTGAGATTTAATTTTCTAACCCTTACTATCTGTACCAATGCCATCAGAAAGTTTAATCTTTTTCATTTTGGTCTGAGAAAAAAAATCGTCTACGCTGACAGATTGGCTTTCATCAGAAGCAAAATCCTGCATTACAGCTAAGCCTACGGCTGAGGATAACACTATGAAAATCATCAGTAATATTTTTCCCGACTTCATCAATAGTGTTATAGATTCAGACGACTAATAGGCAGATGTCTGTATGAACAGACCAATCCCGCTTTAATGAGGCTCTAGAATGCTTTAGAAAATTGAGATTAATTAAACCCCAGGCTGAAATTATTTCTGAACACTTAAATCTAAAATAGAATAATAAGTCACAAGCAATGTTTGAATCAATAAGCCTACAATTGCCAGGTGGCGCCGAATGGATTTGGATAGTCATTATTATTGGGGTACTGATTTTCGGTGCCAAAAAAATTCCTGAACTTGCAAAAACACTTGGAAGGGCTAAAGGCGATTTTGAGAAAGGAAAAATAGAGGCAGAAAAGGATCTCAAAGAATTTAAAGAAAAACAAGATTCCAAATAACTGAACTATTGTTCTGCAATCTTTGCAAATTCATCCATAATCTTTGTAAATCCTTTTTTGATCTTAGCTTTGCCAAAAAATGCTACGAGTTTTAATGGTCCACTTAGATTAAGATTAGCTTCAACTGTAATCTTTGTGCCATCTTTAATGGATTCATATCTTTCAATGATATGACTACCTTTAGCATCACCACCTATAACAAAAACTTCATGGAGTTCTGGGTATTTGGTTACATGTTTTGTCATCATTACAAATTCACGGCCTGCGACTCTTACATGCTCTTCAACTACTGCAGTGTTGCCTCGAATAGAACGTACTCTAATTGAAGGAAAGTACTTTGGCAATATTTTTTGAAATTGCTCATAGTTTGCTGCAATATCAAAGACTTTATTTCGTTCTGCTTTGACTATTTTTTCAAAATTAATTTTAGGCAACGACATTCAACTGCTTGATTTTTGATATAAAAGGATAATCCACCTACTAGTCAAATAATTCAATGGCAATCTTAATTTCGATGGAAAAAAACTTGTGTATGTGCAGAGTCTATTAAACAGGAAAATGCCATTAATTGTAATTTTAGTATCAATTTCTATTGGTGTTTTAATGTTTTTCATCCAATCGTATTCTCAATACGCTTTTGGATTTGAAGAAAATTTGATAGTTTTTCAAACCGGCATAATTTCAACTGACAGTCAAGATTATGCAATTTCCAAGGATTTTAAGACTAGAATTATCCAAGATGGAAAAATAATGAGATTGAGTGGAATTACTACCACTGGGGAGACTTACTATCTCTATCAAAAAATGGTAGGGGATGAAATTATTTTTAAAGGAAAAATCTTAGTAAATGGAGTTTTTATTCCAATCAAATATAGAGAGAAAATCGTTGAACCAGAAATTCCAGTTGAGCTTGAAACCGATTTAATTATGGCCACTAAACTTCCGCAGCATACCTATGCTAGATATCCTTTTATAATTTCAGTAAAGGTTTTTGATGCTGAAAAAAGTCCACAAGCAAAGTTTGAACAACGAGAAGGGGCGCTTAAAAATGTGTTTGTAAATGTGACTATTACCAATCAATTTGACAAGTTTGTTACTTCATTTAGTGGTATAACTGATTCCACTGGTTTATTTCGAGGAAGCTATGTGGTACGTGAAAATATCGATATTCCAGGAAAATATAATGTTAATGTGACAATTGGTGATGGAACTAGTGCCACTAGTCAATCTTTTACAACATTTTTTAGAGGGGATATAAGAGATTACTTTGATAAGACTCCATAGGGTTATTCCCCCCATCTTTTGTACAAATTGTGCTCAATGTTAAACTGATCAAGACATTTCCCAACTGTATGAATAACTATTTCGTCTATAGTTTTTGGTTTTGTGTAAAAACCTGGAACTGGTGGAAGAATAACTACACCTAGCCTTGCAAGCTTTAACATATTTTCTAGGTTTATTGCAGTTAATGGGGTTTCTCTTGTCACCAAAATTAATTTACGTGACTCTTTTAGAGTAACTCCTGCCGCGCGAGCTAAAAGAGTTTCATCATATCCATTAGCAATGCTTGAGAGGGTTTTCATACTACATGGGATCACAATCATTCCGTCAGTCCTATGGGTACCACTTGAGATGCTAGCTGCCATGTTAGTTTCATCAGAAACAGTTGATGCTAATGATTTAACATAATCTAGTTTGAAGTCAGATTCCATTGTAAGGCATTTTTTTGCCCATTCTGATATAATTAGGTGAGTTTGAATATTTTTTTTCTTTAATATTTCAAGCATTCTTATCCCATAGATTATTCCAGTACTTCCTGTCATACCAATGATTAGTTTCAAAACGTTCCTGATGTAATATCACACTTAGACTATTTTAGTTAAGAGCTGACTTATTACAGCAATGATAGACACTAGAAAAAAATTGATAAATTATGATTAATCCTCATCCAAATAGGCTTTAAAATATCCCCTTGCATTAAACCTAGATGAAGGTTTTTCAAAATAAAAAAATCCTACTTGGGGTAATGGGATCATCAATCATAATATTATCAGGACTTTGGATATTGTTTTTTGCTAATAGTTCCCAATTAAATATTGAAAAAGAGGGAGACAGTAACGAGTCAACGAAGACAGATATTCCTATTGATGTTTTGTATTCTGAACAGATTTTTGACAGTTGTCAATATGATATGCATTGTGCTGTGGAATTTTTGAGTAATTTAGCAAAAGAAAATGAAAAATCTTTAGCCATGTCAACTTTTGCTGAACTAATTTCTCTATATCATGAAAAGCAAATAAACACACGTTGTCATAACATTGCTCACCATCTTGGAGAATGGGTTTATGGGTATACCAATAATTTAGAGGAATCCTTCCGATATGCTGACCCATTATCTTGTGGTGGTGGCATATACCACGGTATTTTTCAAAACTATTTTTCTGTTTTAAATTTCAAAGGTGCTTCCCCGAACCAGATTGAAATTCGAAATCTTTGTAGTGACCTAGAAGCGAATTATTATTCGTTGGATATGGCACATTGCTTACATGGTTTGGGACATGGATTGTTGTTATTATATGACTACGATATTTTTAATGCCGTTAAGCGATGTGAGGATTTTAAAACAAAACAAGAACAAGACTCCTGCGCCAATGGCGTTTTTATGCAAAATGTTTTAGAAAACTATGAAACAGGAGGAGGAAGATTCGATACAAACAACATACTATTTCCATGTAATGAAATCATAACACGATTTACATCCTCATGTTACATATGGCAAGGAGCATACATGCTAAAACAACGTAATTTTGAGGTCTATTCTAGTTTTAGAGAATGTGACAAAATTACTCAGGATTTCATAGAATATTGCTATTACGGAATTGGTGCAGAGTTAGAAACCGATGCAGCAGGAAAGATGGAACTTGCCATTCAATATTGTGAAGCAGGAAATCCCGATTATCATAAATTCTGTTTTAGAGGAATGGCAATGAAAACCTCCTTTGTGTATCTTAGTAATGGATTTGGATTTTGTGGTTTAGTTCCCGAGCAATTCAAAGAAGAATGTTATGATGGTTTAGGATATTGGATCATGCTAAGGCATAAAGATGCTCAAGGGCGAGAAAAAGAATGCTCTAGGGCTGAAAATGCCAATTTTGAGGTTTGTATGAATCCAAATATCGAAGCGATTAGCTGGCTTTAACATAGGCTTTAGGTATTTTGAGAAAATGATTGAGGATCTTGTTCAGAGTTATTTTTCTGAACAGATTGTTCTACGATGTTTTGTTTTCTAGTTAGCCAAATTTTAACTCCGGCAGCAACCATTCCGCCAAATAAAATAATTCCAACTAGAAACATTTCAAAAGAGTAAATTAACATAAAGGATAAGAGTAGTTTATGTATTAAAACCTAATTTGAGATCAAATTCTAAAAAATTTATCCTCACTTTTTATCAAAAAGTAATTAGTTTCTTTATAAAACAAGAAAATATTTTAATTAATGAAGTTGTTCTAAATAATTTTTTAATTGGTTTATTATAAAAATGAGGTTTTGGGGTTGCCCCCTTGTTTTAGGTTACTTCTAAGAGTCTGTGAAGGTGAATTCCCACTGTAGTTGTAGTGTATCAAGCATACCCAAGTTGACACTTCCAAAGGTGTTTCTTGCAAACATATAACCGCCACCATCTGGAACTCCTTGAGTATATCCGACTGTAGTGCCGGTAGAGTTGTCGAAAATGCCTGCCTCATCGATAGAGTTAACGTTGCAACCTGCTGAACCTTGGAAGTTTGCTACTGCAGTAACGTTCATCTGTGCTGAACACAGAATACCAACGTCATCACAAGTACCTGGATATCCGTGAGCACCTTGTGCAGTTGTGTTAGTTATTCCAGCTGATTGACGTGCAGTACAAGTGGCTATTGCTTCCGCAATATCGGTATTGTTATGCAATAGTCGATGCTCTCCACCCGTACCAATTTGCATATATTCAACTAAATGAGGTAACCCCAAAGTTGCTGAAGCTGGATAATTTGTAGTTGTGTTTATACCACGAAATACCTGAGCCATTATGATTTCCATGCCTTCCTTTACGATGTGGTTATCTGTTTGTCTATATGCAATAATGTTTCCATCGGCGTCATATTGAATTACTTTTACGTTTCCAGTTAAGAATGCTCCACCAGGATTTAATGAACTTTGAGAAGCTAGAGTAGTTAAATCAAAACCTTGCACCACCGCATAAGTTCCTCCAATTGAAGCTATAACCAGAATAGCCATGAGAACTCGATTGTCAGTCATTACTATTTTCATTATCATAGGGATAATTATACAGGGTTTTTAGTCATCGTTTGTCCAATTTATACAAACTAGGTAAAACTCTTAGACAGGATTATTTCCATTTTAATTTATTTTTTGTATAGTTATTTTTCATGAAAATATTTTCATTGGTCTCCTGAACCTATTCCATCTTTTACTTTGATCTCTATTACATTTCCTTGTGAGTCATTTTCTTGTCCAGTATTTTCAACTGGCTGAATTCGAGTCTCCTCTTTAGTAGTTTTTTCTTTTGAAGATACGGATTCTGAAGACATTATAATTTGTATTTCTTCGCCAGCTTGATTTTGTGCAGCACTAGTAGAAGGTGATTCTATCAAAATTTCCTTAGGCAAGGATGACATTCCAAGAATTAAGGCAGCCAATATAACTACTATTCCTATGCCAATTCCAGCACTCTTTTTCATGGGCAATTTTATTTACCTATTCTTCGAAAATAAACAGAATAGAATTACATCTCTTGATGAAAGAATTAATTTATTCAATAAGTTCCTTACTTTAATACAACTGTAACTATCGAACCTTGCTCTGCCCTATACTGTACCTTTATTGAAACATCATCTGCTGCGGCTGCTGTAAACGGACTATCCTCTACTATATCGACTCTCCACTCTCCTAATACAGAATCTAGCGATGTAATTGAGAATCTCTCCAGTGGACTATTCTCCCCTGAATACCTTACCCTGTATATGTGTCCATCAACTAGCACGCTGTCTATTGCACCGCGATGCTTGAGGGTAGAGCCTTCTACAAGACAGCCAGCTCCAATTACACATGTTCCATCTGGTGCAGTAACTCTAAATGAGCCAGATCCTTCGTTTGATGAATACATCATTGCAGGTCTTGCAATGATATTGCCAAGCTCATCAGTTGCTGGCACTATATCAGACTGGGCATATACTGGAACTATCTTTGTTCTTGCAAAGGTATCAAGTGTTGCCTTTGTTGTGATATATGATGCGTCATACACATCTAGCTGTGT
>Ga0299906_10003338_pt1 | contig 13232 bp, 12 predicted proteins | sample RVTome_14_FD_200259 | JGI IMG/M metagenome (GOLD analysis project Ga0299906, IMG submission 200259) | Soil microbial communities from uranium-contaminated site in the Upper Colorado River Basin, Wyoming, United States - RVT145D125 (version 2) ...
AAGGAAGAGTGGGAGGAGTGCGCATGTTGAAGAACGGACAGGATCCGATCGTCGAGGCGGAGCGGAGAGTGGGACAGGCTCTCGTCGCCCTGGGCCAGGGCGCGGGCGTGATTCGCGTCTCGCGCGGCGCCGTGGATGCGTTTCGGGAGCGCTACCTGGAGCCTGTAGCCCGGCAGGTCAACGCCGATTGGAGCGAGGGCTGTGACCGCTGGCGGGAGGAGGGACCGAACGTCCTCGATCGCGTGAGGACGCAGGGAAGGCTGGCGGCGCAGTTCGCCATCGAGGAGGGTGCGATGGCGGTGGAGCGGCGTCACCTCGTGGCCGCGGTCGAGCGGGTGGAGGGCTACCACCTGGGCCGCTGGTGCCCAGCCAGGGCTGCCGAGGCGCAGGACGCCGCGCCCGAGGAGAAGCGACTCCACTGAAGGACTCGCCGTGAGGGCCGGCTGCGGTTCGAGCTAGTTGCCGGACCGCAGTCGGCGGGATCGGCCGGGCCTCGCGCCGGGCGGCGGCTCCGCCAGGCGCAGGACCCGCGCCTTCCGGCGCGGCCCCGGCTGCCCGCGCTCCATCCGGCCCTCGATGGCCCGCACCAGGCAGAGGGTAGACAGCGTCGCGAGGGCCTGGTGGAGGCGGAGCGCCTCACCGGGCGTGGCGTCTTCGATCAAGGCAGTCAGCTCCTCCAGCAGGTCGCTCACCATCGTCGTGGATCCTCTCCCTTGCTCGGCCACAGTTCACCGCCATTCTCATGAACGCGCCGGCATCCCGACTCGAACGCCCTGCGGGACTTTTTTCGCCGCGGTGAGCCGAATGCCGACCCTCTGAACGCGTAACCCACGTGATACCAATGAGATCGAACCCGAAGGCCGACCGCCGCCGCGAACGGCCGCCGCGGGGGCCCGGGGCCCCGGTTCGCGTGCAGGATCGAAGGCGGTGGCTCGACCCAAGGGCCGCTCGCCACGCGGCCTCGCTCAGCGCTGGCTGCGGATCTGGTCGAAGGCCGGAGTCAGGTCGCTCTGGCCGAGTGCCTCCTCCAGCTCCATCAGGACCGACCGAATACGGGAGGCGTCCATGGAGGCACCGTGAGCGCGCCACAGTCCCCGGGCGTCCTCCACGTCCTTCGGGCGGCCGGCGAGGATCTTGGCGATGACGAGGTCTTCAGGATGGATCGTGGGGATGCGCAGCCGGCCGATGTCGAGCGGCCTGGCGCGCTCGAGAAACGCGTCCTCGAGACCAGAACCGGCCAGTACCACGTCGACCGGCATGCCGGAAGCGACGTGGACGAAGGGAAGCACGCGGCTCCGGCGCAGGAAGTCCGGGTCGTCGATGCGCAGCTCGAAGCCGGCTTCGCCCATCTGTGAGGCGAATCGTTCGGGATCCTCGGGCGACATCCGAAGCGTGACGTCGACGTCCGCGCTCAGCCTGGGGACGCCGTAGGCGACGACCGCCTGAGCCCCGAACAGATACCAGTGGCCCCAGCGCGAGAGCACCCCCGCGAGGGCGCCCAGAGCCTCAACGGCCGCCGGTTCGATCGGCACGTTTGAGAAGGTCGGAGAGCCGGGCGTGGGCCTCGTGGTCCGCGCGGCGATGCTCGTCGGTGGGCCAGCCCGGCTGTTGGCTCACCACCTGCCGACGGAGATCGTCGGCGATGCGAAACCCCTCGATCGGTCCGAGCCGCGCGATGCGATCGGCCCAGAACGCATCCTTCGCATCTCGCGCACCCTGCCAGTCGCGCTGCACGTACTCGCGGATGCCTCGGGTGATCACCCGAGCATTGTACGGAATCACGGCGCTGGGAGCTCAGCGGCACGGGCGCCATCCCGGCCCTCGGAGTTGACCTCCGGGTCCGCGGCGGCAAGAATGAAAGACCGTGCGAGTCGTGAGCCTGGCACCGGCAATCGTGGCCCTGGCAGGGCTCTCCCTGCCCGGTCCCGTGGCGCTGGCCGCCAGTTGGCACGTGTCGACCCACCACGCAGACGACCACCACCACGAGGAAGGCGCTCGCGCGCCGGACGTGGGCGCCGTCTGGCACGGTCACTCGCACGCCCCGGGGACCCCGAACCACGAGCACCCGTACTTCATGTCCGGGACGCACCCCTTCCGGAGCTCGGGCGCCCGGGCGACGCCTCTCGTTCCCCAGGTGCCGGTTGCGTGGGCCCGTGCCGTCGACGCGGTCGAAGCTTTCGCGGTTCAGCGACCGCAGCCGGCGCCGAGCGTCGTGGGGGTGGGCCCGCCGTACCTCGAGCGCAACCCGATCCTGAGAATCTGATCGTCTCCCCTGGAGCGACGGTGCCCCGCGGCGGGGTGCCGTCCACGCGTCCGTCCGTCCGTTCACGAGGGGAGATCCATGCGCAAGGTGTTCTCATGGGGCCTATTGGCCCTCGCGTCGGCGGTTCCCGCCCGCGCCGACGACGTGACAGAAGAGGCGTTCCTGGCCGCGCTCGACCAGGACCACGCCGCGGTGCGCGCGCTGGGCGCGGACCTGGCGAGGGCCGAGGCGGCGAGGCGCCGGGTGGGGGCGCTGGCAAATCCGCGCATCGAGGTCTGGCGCGAGCAGCCCGACGAGAACCCGACTCTCACGAACTGGACCATCGCGTGGACGCCTCCGCTCGATGGCCGTCTCGGCCTGGGGAAGAGCGCCGCAGACGCCGGCGTTGCCGCAGCGCGGGCGGAGCTGGCTCTCGATCGGGCCGGGCTGCGCCGCGAGGTGCGCCGGGTCTTCGCCGACTGGAGCATCGGCTACGAGCGCTGCGCGCTGCTGGCGGACCGGCTCGAGCGGATCGGTCGGCTCGCGGAGCAGGAGCGCCAGCGGGCGCGTCTGGGTACGGAGTCCGGGCTCGCGGCGCGCCGTCTGACGCTCGCCGAAGCGATGGCGCGCGCCGCGCTGCGGGAGGCCGAAGCGGAGCGCGGCCGGGCTGAGGCCGGGGCCCGCGGGTGGGAGCCGGGGCTGCACGCCGAGGCAGTGCCGGTCGTTCCGGAGCTGCCGGCGCCGCCGGAGACGCTCGAGGCCGAAGCGTCACCGCGGGTGCGGGCGGAAGAGCACCGGCTCGAGCAGGCGCAGCTCGAGGCGCGCCTCGCCGGCCGCTTCTGGGGCTTCCCCACGTTGCAGGCCGGTGTACAGCGGCTGGAGCAGGGCGGCCTCGTCGAGAGCGGCCCGATCGTGGCGGCGTCCTGGTCGATCCCATTGTTCGACCGCAGCCAGGGGGAGCGCGCGGAGGCACGAGCGCGAGCCCGGATCGCCGCGTCGAGCCTCGAGCAGGTCCGGGCGTTGACCAGGGCCGAGATGCAGGGAGGCCTGGATGCCTATCGATCCCTCTTCGCGGCGGCGCGCGAGGCCCGGGAGGCTGCCGCGGAGTCCGACCGCGTGATCGTGGCGGCGACGGCCGCCTACCGGGCCGGGGAGAGCAGCCTCACCGACCTCCTCGACTCGCTCAGCGCCGCGTTCGAGATCCGACTGCGGGAGCTGGAGGTGAGAGAACGGGCGCTCGCCGCCCACCGAGACCTGGAGGCGACCGCGGGGCGGCCGCTGTCCGAAGGAGGAACGCGATGACGAGCCGCTCGACCGTCCTGGCGACACTGACGACGCTGGCTCTCGCCTGTGGTCCCGCGGGCCGAGACCACAGCCACGAAGACGGAGACCACAGTCACGGGGAGGCCACGCATACACACGGAGAGGGGGAGGACCACAGCCACGGCGAAGCCGAGCCCTCTCACGCCGGGGGGGACGACCACGCGCAGGAGGGCGGCGAGAGCTGGGCGGTGACGGCCTGGGGTGAGCGCTACGAGATCTTCGCCGAAACCGACGCCCTCGTCGCGGGCCGGATGGCGACGTCGAATGTCCACGTGACCGTGCTCGACGGGTCCTCTCCGCTCACGACGGGGTCCGTGAGCATCGTGCTGCGCAGCCCCGGAGGCAGCCGCGAGGAGCGCTTTCGACAGGACCAGCCGAAGCGCGACGGGATCTTCGGCGTCGAGATCGAGCCTTCTTCGGAAGGCACGTTCGACCTCGCTTTCGTCGTCCAGGCCGGCGGCGATCCCGAGGAGGTTCCCGCAGGCCGCGTCCGGGTCGGCAACGCCGGATCCCCGGGCGGCCTGGTGGAGCCGCCGCCGGAGACGGGTGGCGACATCTCCTTCCTCAAGGAGCAGCAGTGGCAGACGGACTTCGCGACGCGGTGGGTCGAGGAGGGCGCGATCCGGGAGAGCGTCTCCGGCCCGGGGCGCGTGGGGCCGGCGCGCGGCGCAGCCGTGCTGCTCACGGCGAGCGTGGACGCGGTCGTCGCCCACGAGCCCTGGCCCTACGTCGGCCTCGACATCGCCTCCGGTGCCGCCGTCTTTCGGTTGCGTCCTCGGGCCGCCGGCCGGAGCCTCCCCGAGCTGGCCGCCGATGCCTCGGCGCTCGAGGCCGAGGCGCAAACGGGACGGAAACGCGTGGAGCGCCTGACCGAGCTGCTGCAGCTCGAAGCGACCAGCGCGGCCGAGCTGGAGCGGGCCCGGGCGGCGCTCGCGGGCACCGAGGCCCGCCTGGAAGCTGCTCGGCTGGGCCTGGCCGTGGCCCGCGGGACGTCCGCTGGCGACGAGCTCGCTGTCCCGGCGCCGTGGCGGGGGCTCGTCGCAGACGTGGCCGTCTCCCCCGGCCAGGCGGTCCCCGCCGGCGCCGTGCTGGGGCGCCTCGTGAAGCCGCGTCCGCTCTGGATCGAGGTGGCGTTGCGCCCGGAGGACGCGCCGCGACTCACGGGAGGCGTCGCGGGCGTGATCCTGCAGCGCGCCTCGCTTCCGGAGCCCCTGGAGATCGAGGGCGGGGCGGTGCGGCTCGTGGCGATCGCGCCCGAGGTCGATCCGGGGACGGCGACCCTCGCGGCGACCCTCGAGGTGGACCGTGGCGCCTTGGAGCTGCCGATCGGCAGCGCGGTCGAGGCCGAGATCGTCCTGTCCGGCGAGCGGCCGGGGATCGTCGTGCCCCGCTCGTCGCTGGTGGACGACGCGGGTGTCGCCGTGGCCTACGTCCAGGACTCCGGCGAGAGCTTCAGCCGCCGCGAGGTCCGGGTGCTGGCGCGCCAGGGCGCGCGCCTTCTGGTCGAGGGCCTGCGGGCCGGCGAGCGGCTCGTCACGCTCGGCGGCGCGGCCATCCGGCGCAGCACGCTGCTGTCGTCGGGCGCCCCGGAAGGGCACGTGCACTGATGCTGGACAGGATCATCCGCGGCTCCCTGCGGCACCGGTTCGCCGTCCTTGCGGCGGCCGGCACCCTTCTGCTCGCGGGTCTGCTCATGACCCGGCGCCTGCCCGTCGACGTGTTCCCGGACCTCTCGGCGCCCACGGTCACGGTCATCACGGAAGCCAAGGGGATGGCCCCCGAGGAGGTCGAGCTGCTCGTCACCTTCCCGGCGGAGTCCGCGCTGAACGGCGCGCCGGGGATCAGGCGCCTGCGCTCGGTCTCGGGGGCGGGCATCTCCGTCGTGTGGGTGGAGTTCGAGTGGGGCCAGGACATCTACCGCGCCCGCCAGGTAGTCGCGGAGCGGCTCCAGGGCGTCAGCCTGCCGGGCGGCGTCGACCGGCCCACCCTGGGGCCGATCAGCTCGATCATGGGGGAGATCACGTTCATCGCCCTCACCTCGGACCGGATGTCGCCGATGGAGCTGCGGCGCGTCGCCGAGGTCCAGGTGCGGCGCCGCCTGCTGGCCGTCACCGGCGTGTCCCAGGTCGTCCCGATCGGCGGCGACGTGCGCGAGTACCTCGTGGAGCTGGACCCCGCCGCCGTCGTCCAGGCGGCGCTGTCGGTGGAGGAGATCGTGGCCGCCCTCGAGGACGCGAGCGCCGTCCCGGCCGCGGGCTTCCACGTGGACGCGGGCCAGGAGTACCTGGTGCGCGGGCTGGGCCGCGCGCGCTCCGCCGAGGATCTGGCGGCCACCGTCCTGAGAGTGCGCGGCGGCGTGCCGCTCCGGGTCTCGCAGGTGGCGAGCGTCCGGGAGGCGCCCGAGCCCGCCCGGGGGACCGCCTCGTACCGAGCGCAGCGGGCGGTGATCCTGAGCGTCCAGAAACAGCCCGGAGCCAACACGCTCGCCCTCACCGCCGAGATCGACCGGGTCCTCGAGGACCTCGAGAGGACGCTCCCGGCCGGCGTCTCGATCGAGACCGAGAACTTCCGCCAGGCGGACTTCATCGTGGTCGCGATCCGGAACGTCTCGGCCGCGCTGCGGGACGGCGCGGTGCTGGTCCTGGTCGTGCTGTTCCTGTTCCTGGGAAACCTGCGGACGACGCTGATCTCGGCCGTCGCGATCCCGCTCTCGCTGGTGGCGGGCGTGCTCGTCATCTCCGCCTTCGGCGGCAGCCTCAACACCATGACGCTGGGCGGCTTCACGATCGCCATCGGGGCCCTCGTCGACGACGCGATCATCGACGTGGAGAACGTGTTCCGGCGGCTGCGCGAGAACCACGCCCGGCCCGAGAGCGAGAGGAGCTCGGCGTTCGACGTCGTGTTCCGGGCCTCTTCGGAGGTGCGGAGCGCGATCCTGTTCGCGACCCTCGTCATCGCGCTCGTGTTTCTGCCGCTGCTGATCCTCCCCGGGATCGAGGGGCGCCTGCTGCGGCCCCTGGGTATCGCGTACCTCGCCTCCCTCGCGGGCTCGCTGGTCGTGGCACTCACCGTCACCCCGGTTCTTTGCCTGCTTTTGCTGCGCAGGGACTCGTTGCTCGAGGCCCGCGAGCCGTGGCTGCTCCGCGCCTTCAAGGGGGCCTACGGGCCCACCATCGACTTCTGCCTCCGCCACCACGCGCTGGTGCTCGGCGGCGCAATAGCCGCCGTTGGGATCGCCCTCGCTGTGGTGCCGTTCCTGGGCCGCTCGTTCCTGCCGCCCTTCAACGAGGGCAGCCTCACGGTGGGTCTCGTGAGCCCGCCGGGGACGCCGCTGGCCGATGGCGACGCCCTGGGCCGCCAGGTCGAGCAGGCGCTGCTCGCCTTCCCCGAGGTCGTCTCCACCAGCCGCCGCACGGGCCGGGCCGAGAAGGACGAGCACGTCCAGGGGGTGAACGCCTCGGAGATGGAGGTCGTGCTGCGTCCCGGACGCCCGAAGGACGAGCTGCTGAAGGAGATGCGGCGGGCGGTGGCGACGATCCCCGGCGTGGCCGCGAGCTTCGGCCAGCCGATCAGCCACCGCATCGACCACATGATCTCGGGCAGCAGGACGAACCTCGCGGTCAAGGTCTTCGGGCCGGACCTCTCGGTGCTGCGGGGTCTCGCCGCGAAGGCGGAGCGGACTCTGCAGGACGTGCCGGACCTCGTGGATTTGAGCAACCAGGAGCAGGCCACGGTTCCGCAGCTGCTGGTGGACTTCGACCGCGAGGCGATGGCGCGCCACGGGCTCAGGCCGCAGGATCTGGCCCGCTCTCTGGAGGCGCTCTTCCAGGGGACGGCCGCAGGCGAGGTCGTGGAGAGCGGCCTCACGTCCCGGGTCGTCGTGCGCTTCCCCGAGCGTCTTCGAGCGCACCGGGAGGAGATGGATGCGTTGCCCGTGACGACTCCGTTCGGCGACGTGCTGCGCCTCGGCGAGGTGGCACACGTGCGCTTCGACCTGGGGCCGGGCCTGGTCCGACGCGAGGACGTCCAGCGGGTGGCGATGCTCACCGCGAACGTCGCCAGCGCCGACCTGGCGGGCGTAGTCGAGCGGGCGCGCGCGTCGATCGCCGAGGGCCTGGAGCTGCCCGAGGGGTACCAGGTCGTCTTCGGCGGCCAGTTCGAGGAGGCGGCGCGCAGCCAGGAGAACCTCGCCGTGATGGCCGTCGTCATCCTCGGGGGGATGTACGGTCTGCTCTTCATCGCCTTCCGCAGCCACCGCCACACCTTCATCGTCCTCGTGAACCTTCCCCTCGCCCTGATCGGCGGAGTCCTGGCCCTCGGCATCACGGGGACGGGATTGAGCGTGGCGTCCACCGTGGGTTTCATCACCCTGTTCGGCATCGCCGTCCGGAACGGCGTGCTGCTCGTGAACCACTACGAGCACCTCATTCGCGACGAGGGCTTCCCGGTGCGCGAGGCGGTGGTGCGCGGCTCCCAGGAGCGGCTGGCGGCCGTCCTCATGACGGCGCTCACCGCCGGGCTCGCGCTCATTCCCCTGATCCTCGCCGGGAAGGCCGCCGGCAACGAGATCCAGAGCCCGATGGCGATCGTCATCCTGGGAGGGCTGCTGACCTCGACCTTCCTGAACCTGGTGGTGGTGCCGGTGCTGTTCGCGCGGTGGGGGCAGGACGCGGCCCGCGTGTCGCACTGAGTCCGGGCGCGGCCAGCGGTGGGTGATTCGCGAGCTGCGGCGGCACGGGTACGACGTGAGTCCCGGGACGGTCTACGATCCGTCCGGCCGGAGCCAGGCGACACCCGGAAGTTCACGCCTCGATCATGGCGCGCGCGCCCGGCTGGGCACGAGTCCGCTTTGCTCATGAGTAAAGTGGAGTACACTCCACTTCGTGCGTGTCCCACGATACCTCGAAGCGGCGGTGCGTGAGGCCATGGCGAGGAAGATGGCTCTGGTCGGCGGCCCCCGGCAGGTCGGCAAGACGACCTTTGCGCTCGGGTTCCTGGGCAAGGACGCCGACGAGAGCCATCCCGCTTACCTGAACTGGGATCACCCGAGCATCCCCCCGAGATTGAGGAAGGCGGAGCTGCCGCCGCGCGAACCCGTGCTCCTGCTCGACGAGATCCACAAGTACGCCCGATGGAGGAATCTGCTCAAGGGCATCTACGACACCGAGAGATCGCGCCGCAAGATCATCGTCACCGGTTCGGCTCGCCTCGACTACTACAGGAAGGGCGGCGACTCGCTGATGGGACGCTACCGATACTTCCGGCTGCACCCTTTTTCGCTGCGCGAGCTGAATCGCTCGCCTTCGCGGTCGGACCTGGAGGCGCTGCTGAGGTTCGGGGGCTTTCCGGAGCCGCTCTTGAGGCAGAACGAATCCGAGCACCGCATCTGGCACAGGGACCGCATCTCACGAGTGGTTCGAGAGGACCTGAGAGATCTCGAACAGGTCCGCGAGATCACCCTGCTCGAGCACCTGGTGGATCTGCTGCCCTCCAAGGTCGGCTCGCCCCTCTCGGTCAAGAGCCTGCGAGAGGACCTTCAGGTCGACCACAAGACCGCGGAACGGTGGCTCTCGATTCTCGAGAACATGTACGTCTGCTTCCGGCTCTCTCCGTACGGAGCCCCGCGAGTCCGCGCGGTTAAGAAGGAGCGGAAGCTGTATCTGTGGGACTGGTCCAGCGTCGAGGAGAGAGGACCACGATTCGAGAATCTCGTGGCCTGCCAGCTTCTGAAGTACTGCCACTGGCTGGAAGACACGGCAGGCCACTCGATGGACCTTCGCTACTTGAGGGATACGGACAAACGCGAAGTGGACTTCGTCGTCCTGAAGGCCGGAAAGCCGCTCTTCGCCGTGGAATGCAAGTCGGGCGAGAAGACCGTGGGCGCCGCGATCCGATACTTCGCCGAGAGGACACCCATCCCTCGCTTCTACCAGGCACATCTCGGCGAGGGGCACTTCTCGACAGGAAAGACTACGGTGCTGCCCTTCTTGCGACTCTGCGAGGAGCTGGAGCTTCCGTAGAGCTCAGCGGGCCTTCCCCTCGCGAATCGCCTGCCTGGTTGCCGGTGGCGGCCTGCTCACGCGCGGGATCGGGTGCGCATGGCGCGACCGACTCGTGACGCGGCGGTCAGCTCCGGGCGGGACATGGGGCGCGACGCGAGCCTCTACCGGCTGACGGCCCGGAGCCGCCGCCGGCTCGGCGCCGAGCAGGCGAGCTGGCGCGCGCTCACCGAGGCGGTGGTGGGGATCCTCGCCGCGGGCGAGGCCCGATGAGCTGGCGGGGGCAGCTGCTCTCGCGACGGCGGTTGGATCGCGAGCTGGATCGGGAGCTGCGCGAGCATCGGTGAGCGTCACGAGGACGTCGAAGCGCTTCGCCTCCGGCGGGCGACAGCAGTTGTGGAGCATCAGGCCGCGGCTCTAGCCGCTCCGACGACGACGGCGCAAGAGCCGGCACGCCATGCGGCCGTGTCCGCCGCCCGAAACCGAGCTGAATCGCAGGTTCCCAGGGTGGCGGCGCCCGGTGCGGGTCTCCCCGTCGGCGCGGCCATGGCGAACGCGGGGCGCGAAGAGCCGGCCGCGGCGCGAGCGATCGGGTGTCAGCCCCGGAACGAGAGGCACCAGAGCGCGCCGGCCACCACGGCTGTGATCGCCGAAAGGAGGAGCCAGCCGACGCTCGGACCGTGGAGGGATGGAGCTCATGGGCTCTCCTCTCCATCTTCGGTCTCGAGCATCAGGTCGTCGAACTCCGTCACGGAGTCCGCCTTGGTCCAGAGCCCCACGCGGCCGGCCTCCGTGAACGTGCGGTCCTCCACCTGGAAGAGCTGTGTGCCGTCGAGCGACACCGTGAACAGAGGACCATCGAAGCGCACGCTCAGCGTGTTCCACTCCCTGGCCGGGACCTCCCGGTCGACCCCGTAGGTTCCGGCCGGAGTCCCCTTCGGTGCCAGTGCGGAGCGCTTGCCCTTCTCGACCTTGTAGAGCACGACGTTGTCCTCGAGCGCGTTGGCCCGGACCACGTAGTAGTTGTTCTCGTCGAGGTATCGCCAGACCAGCCCCGCCGCCTGGTCCACCCGGCCCGAGATCGCCTTGAACCGCACGGACAGCGTGCCGTCGTCGGCGGTGGCCTCGTCTGCGACCAGCACCGGAAGCCGGTAGCTCGTGTCGTCGGCCGATGTCTGTCTAACGACGTTCGGGCCGGAGGGCGCGTCGGCCGCCGCGGTGACGACCCACGACCCCTCAACCCCCTGGCCCGTCCGGGCGGCCCGGAATGCGGCCGGCGGTCGTCCCGCGGGCTGCTCGTCGAAGTTCCAGCGCTGGGTCCCGGCGAGCACCTCACCGGCAGCTAGAAGGGACAAGAGCGCGATCATGACTCTCATGACGAACCTCCTCGATCGCGGAGACAGTACGGGGCGAGGGTTAGAGGACGGTAAGAGTTGCACGGCAAGGCGACCGGCCGAAGAGATGCCTGGTGGATTCTTACCGAATCCTTACCTGCGACCGCTAGTCTCGAGCCAAGTGGTCATGAGGACCGGAGCAGGTGATGAGAAGCCGCCGGACGGCGTCCAGGTCTGGCACCGGATCTCGGAGGCGACAGACGCCGACCGAGGGCGACGCGGGTTCCAGGAAGCTATCATGGGGCTTCTCCAGCAGGCCTCCCGTCCGAGACCAGCGGCGGGCTGCTGGCCTGCTCCGCCGGCCCGACGTCCGTGCCGGATCGAGACCGACCACGCTATGAAGCTCCTCGTAGTGGAGGACGAGGCCAAGCTCGCGCGAGGTGTCCGCGCTGCCCTGGAGCGCGCCGGGCACGCGGTCGACGTCGCCGGAGACGGTGAGACGGCGCTCGACTACGCCCGGGTCTACGCGTACGACCTCGTGCTGCTCGACGTCATGCTCCCGGAGCTCGACGGATACGAGGTGCTGCGCCGCCTCCGGGAGCGAGGTGACGCGGCGCCGGTGCTGATGCTGACGGCCCGGGACGACGTCACGAGCCGGGTCAGGGGCCTGGACACCGGGGCGGACGACTACCTCACGAAGCCGTTCGACCTCGACGAGCTCCTGGCCCGGGTTCGAGCGCTGCTGCGCCGGCGCGGCGCGGAGCGTTCCGGCCGGCTCAGTATCGGCAACATCGTTCTCGACCCGGCGGCGAAAGCCGTGTCGCGTGGTGGACACCCCGTGTCGCTCACGGCACGAGAGTACCAGCTCCTGGAGTTCTTCCTGCGCAACAAGGGCCGCGTCTCGAGCCGGGAGATGATCTACGAGCACGTCTGGTCGAGTGACTTCTCGGGCACGCTGAAGATCGTCGACGTCTACGTGAACTATCTCAGGCGCAAGATCGATCAGGGCGCCCGCCGGAAGGTCCTTCACACCGTGCGCGGGCTGGGCTACGTGCTGCGGGAGGAGGAGGATGCACCTTAGGCGGCGGCCGTCGACCCTGCGCGGCTCGCTGGCGCTGCGGGCGTTCGCCCTGGAGGGCATCCTCCTCGTCGCTGCGTTCCTCGCGATCGACGCCCTGCTGTGGAGGAACGCGGAGTCGGACCTCGAAGGCGCCGCCGAGGCCGAGCTCTCCTGGCTGGCCGGGTTCGTCCGCGAGCACCAGGTGGGAGGGCGAGACTACCTGCTGGAGGAATCGAGAGAGCACCTCGGCTCGCGTTCGGGCGTCCTCCTGGAGCTGGGTGACGGCGGTGAGGTGTTGTATCGCTCGGGCGGTGCCACCGGGCACGATCTTCGGCGGGAGGCCGGCCTGGTCTTCACTGGCACCGGAGAGGCGTTCTGGCTGGCGCGCCGCGAGCTCGGCTCGTTCCAGCTCGCGGTGGGTGTGCCGGCGAGCGGCCCGCTTCGGACCCGAAAACAGCTCCGCGCCGTCATGGCCGTCTGCCTGCTGGGAGGGCTGGTCGCGGCGGCTCTCTTCGCCCGCTCGCTCGCCGACACGGCGACCGGCCCCCTCGCTGCCGTGGCCGGTGCGGCCGAGCGCATCCGCGACACGAACCTCTCGGACCGTCTTGGGCCTCTTCGCCGCGACTATCAGGAGGTGGCGCGAGTCCGCGGCGCCTTCAACGGAATGCTAGACCGGTTGGAGGCGGCCGTCCTCCGGCTCCGCCAGTTCACCGCCGACGCGTCGCACGAGCTTCGCACGCCTCTCTCGGTCCTGAAGCTCCAGGGGCAGTCCGCGCTCGCGTCCAACGGGCTGGAGCCGGCGGCGGCCGGGGTGGTGAGGAGCCAGCTCGAGGAGATCGACCGCCTGAGCGCGATGGTCGAAGACCTGCTGACCCTCTCGCGCCTCGACGCCGGTGTCGCGGAGCGCGAGGCGGTCGACGTCGCCGATCTCGTTCTGGAGTGTGTCGAACGGTTCCGGCCGGTCGCGGAAGCCAAGGGAGTCGAGCTGACCGTGGCCGGAGTCGTGCCGTGCGTCCTGGTCGGGGACCGCGCGCACCTCCGGCGGGTGGTGTCGAACCTGCTCGACAACGCCATCAAGTACACCCAGGCACCGGGGCGTGTCACCGTGGACCTCGGGCGGAGACGGGGCACGATCCGGCTGGAGGTGGCGGACGACGGCCCAGGCATCCTCCCCTCCGAGATCCCACGGATCTTCGAGCGTTTCTATCGCGCCGATCCGTCGCGCTCGCGCCACACGGGGGGTGCCGGGCTCGGTCTCGCGATCGTGAAGCGCA
>Ga0299906_10003339_pt1 | contig 13232 bp, 5 predicted proteins | sample RVTome_14_FD_200259 | JGI IMG/M metagenome (GOLD analysis project Ga0299906, IMG submission 200259) | Soil microbial communities from uranium-contaminated site in the Upper Colorado River Basin, Wyoming, United States - RVT145D125 (version 2) ...
TTATCATCGATCCCCAGGACCGGATCTAGACTGCTGTCTGTATAATACAGAATGTTATCCAACTGTTGTAGTACGTACATTAGACCGTTAGATTGTTGTGCAAATACACAATAATTGAAGAAGGGAGAGCCATCAATCATGATGGGGTCAATATCCTTTTTTTCAAAAGGTGCTCTCGCTTTGGAATAGAATATTCCCGACAGATTAAATGAGGACCCTAATCTGGAAATTCATTTGATCTCCGAAAGAAATACTGGAGACCTTTTCCACTGCCTGGCCTGTAATAAGGCTGCCACGTATCAAATCATGCATTGCGCATGATTTTGGCCGTTCTATTGAATTTCATAGTCCGGATGTGGACACTTATTGTCGCCACTAGAAAAGGCAGCGACGAAGTGCTAGGTTATCGGTATGAGTCGGAAAAACATTTCTTCGGTGAAGCTGCAGATGTTATTGTTCCCTTAGACTCGTCATGGGATTGGCATTTGCCGCGCGAAGACACTGAAAACCGATTGTCATCAATGCAATTAGCAGGGATATTCCTCCCGCCACAGCAAACAATTGCCAGCCGATGTGTATGCGATACGCAAACTCGTTCAGCCACTCCCGCATCAGGTACAACGACAGGGGCGTTGCCAGCGCGATCGAGATCAGCACCAGCACGACAAAATTAATTGTAAGCAGTCGCAGGATGTTACTAACCGAGGCTCCCAGCACAAGCCGGATGCTGATTTCCTTGCTTCGATGCTCGACCATATAGGTGGTTAAGGCGAATAAACCCAGGCAGGCGATGACAATTGCCAGGACGGCGAAACTCCTGAAAATATTCCCCATCCTCAACACGTCGTCATACATTCTTTCATAGTCCTGGTCAAGAAAGGAATAACGTATCGGCTGGTGTACGGAAAATTGCCTCCACACTGTTGAGATCGCGCCAATCAATCCCGGCAAGTCGGACGTGCTTATCTTGACTGCGATCTGATCCGCGCTCCGCCCGATCTGAAGGCATAATGGCTCAATGTTTTCCCGTAGCGACTGGTAGTGAAAGTCCTCGATAACCCCGATCACCGGAAACCTGAAGTAGCCGTTTGTGATTACCTTTCCAACGGGGTCTTCCAGGTTCAATTCCTTTGCCATCGACGCATTGATCACGAATGCCTGCGAATCTGAATGTATCTCTTCCGAAAATGCTCTCCCTTTTATGAGCTTTAGCCCGAGGGTAGTGAGGTAGTCGTGGTCCACCGTCCACCGTTGTGCGGCAACCGTCTCTTCCATTACCCTGGGTTCCCCGTCGATCGAAAATTGATTTTGATTGCGTTTTGTCCCTTCAACGGGAAGATAGCCGCTGATGGTTGCTGACTTAATGCCAGGGACGCGTAGCAGTTCGTTCTTGAAAGTTGTAATGGCCTTGTTAAGGGTGTGCGTTCCCTGCAGGATAAGGATCTGTTCCTTATCGAAACCAAGTTTTTTGTTTAACATGAACGTCATCTGCTGGTTGATCAATAGCGTACCGGCTATCAGTGCAACAGAGACTGTGAACTGAAAAACCACAAGCGCGTTTCTCAGTGCCGGGTTCCTGGATCCCCTGACCTTAGTGCCCTTGAGCACATCAGATGGTCTGAAGGAGGAAAGATAAAATGAAGGATAGATTCCCGCGACCAGTCCTACACCAAGGGCACAGACGGCAAGTAGCGGCACCAGCCACCACGAATGCCAGGGGAAAAGCAATGATTTACCAAATAAAGCACTGAAGCTTCTCAGGGCAAGGACGGAAAGAACCATTGCTGCCGTAAAAGAGAGTAGACTTACTTCGATAGACTCAGTAAGGAACTGCCGGATGAGGCCGCTTCTCGTCGAACCTACGGCCTTACGGAGTCCTACTTCCTTAACTCTTTTCGCGGAGCGCGCCGTTGAAAGGTTGACAAAGTTTATGCCTGCAATAACCAAAATGAATATGGCAATCCCGCCAAACAACCAGATATATCTCACATCGCTGTGGGAAAGGCCGTCTTGAATGTTATTTAGGTTGAGATAAATTTCATCGAGTGGTTGCAGCCGAAAGCTCAGGCTCTTAACCCACTCCACCGCTGAGATTTCACCACTTTCTCTTGCCTGTGCCAGGAAGTATTTTCCCGCCACAGACGAAAGCTTCTGTTCCACCGTGCCGCGGTCTACTCCGGGCCGGAGCCGTACGTAAGTCGGGTAATTGCTGTTTATCCAGTTCGACTGCTCGCCTTCATAGAATTCTTTTCCAGCCAGCGTCATGATGAAATCGTATTGAAGATGGGAAGTAACCGGTAGGTCATCTATTACACCCGTTACTGTGTACAGTCGCTTTTCGTCATTATTAAGGATGAACGTTTTCCCGAGCGGATCTTCATTCGAAAAGAATTTTGAAGCTTTCCTTTTTGTAATAACGATCGAGTTGGCTGCCGTAAGCGCCTCATCGGGGCGACCAGCCACAAACTGTGGCCGGAGAATATCGAGTAACGATTGATCCATATAAATGAAACCATCTTCGTGTATGCTTTCGTCTGCATCCGTCCTCCTGATCTCATTCGCGACGGCTCCAAAAAACGGTGTGAGGTTATATCGCCCTGCTTTTTCGAAGTCCGCAAAATCGTTTACAAGCGCCTGGGCAAACGGTGCGGGAAAATGAACATTGTAGCTCCGCTCCCCTTTGAAAGTGCTGGCCCTCAGTACCCTGAAAATTTTATCCTGGTCGGCATAATGCGAATCGTACGTGAGTTCCTGCCATATAAAAAGCCCGATGATCAAGCAGGCTGCGATGCCGATAGCGAACCCGCCGATCTTGATCACCGAAAACAATTTTTCCCGAAGGAGATTCCTCCAGGCGATTTTGACGAAGTTTTCCAGCATAAGTTGAAAAAAGCTTGGCTGGAAGGAAAACTCCGTGAAACGAAAATGGTTACATGCCGATAGTCATCAAAATTTTTAGAACATGCATCACGTCGACCTGAATTGTATAATTTGATCAAAATGGGGCCACGTTAAACGAACCCAGGTTCGCCTATATTGCCGCAATCTCAAAACTGAATTTATCATTCGCCTTCGGAGAAACAACCTTAAAGTTTATCCTGTAGATGGTGTCCCCCCACTTTTGAATGATCCCCTGGTCTTCCATGGCCGTCAGTAGTACTTTCTGCACCATGGCCTCCATTTGTTTCGGGTTGTAGCGGATTACAAAATCACGGGGTTTCTTTTCCTTGTCCACATAGTGAATGATCAATTCACCAGGTTTGGAGATGTCGACTGGGTAGCATGTCATCATATGTTGCGTCACCTGATTAGCTTCCCTGAGACTGATCACGTCTGTTACCTGAACATTTTTTCCCCGGTTTAACCGCACCGTCCTTCTCCAGCTATTAACCGCTGCTTCCTCGGGGTAGGCCTGTTTAATATCCAGGGTAAATTGAGAATATGGTTTTGCGGATTTATACGCGACATCACTGGCTTTGAATTGCTTTCCCGGCAACTGTGTCTTCCCGTTTATGGTAGGCGTATTGTGATAATCGGAACAGTTATACCAAATGTCATAGCGCTGATTGCTAAATGTCTTACGGGTATATGTACCCCTTCCGACGTCGATGAGCAGCGGTTGTCCGTCATAGTACACCACAAAGTTTCCAATGTCGTTGTGATTGTGGCTTTCATCATTGTGTCCCCCTTTGGCTGCCAGATAGAATCCATCTGTAGTACCTTCGCGATCGCGCGCCACCATAACCTGCAAATCCGGTAGCCATACATCGTTGGGTAGCGGTAGGCCCCGTTCGGCTTTTTGGTATTCATCGTAGATAAACAAAGCGTACAATTTTCTGAAATAGTGAAAATTGCCGGATAAGATATCCTCCTGATCGCGGTAGTAGGCACCAAATTTGATCATCGCAGGATCTTTGATATCCTTGCCATAGCGGTAGATCATATTGGCAGACATCCTGGGTTGCGGATCCGCGTCGGCAAAATTCAAGAAGTATTCATCACTTATCTGCGCGCGGTAAATGAACTTCCCCATGTTCTTTATCTTCTCGTCCGCATATACATATTGAAATGTATTATGGGTGGCATGATTTAACATGGCGATATTATCATACAACGAAGCGGCGGCTGCGCCCCAATAGCTCGGTCCTTCATCGCAGCCTCCATCCTGTGGATAGGGGTTGAGGAATTCATCCAACACCTGTGTAATCTTGATGACCATGTTGGTGCGTTGCTGATCATCCCGTTCAAGAAGCAACGCCGTATTGAGCCAGTTGGAACAGATCCACGGATTCCAATTGTTTGGCGCTCTGCCATTGGCATTCTTAGACATCCAGCCATGATGTTTCGTCATCAAGGGTCTGAAAAGCCGGTTATTCGTTTCATAATAGATCCGCTTACGAACCTGCGGCGAAATGGCATCCAGTTTATCCCCCAGAAAATAATCTACCCAGGCGAGATAGGTGCCTGTTTCTGCGGCAAACAGATCCACAAACGGATCGGACGCATCCATGAGTCCGGCGTAGTCCTTCGATCTTGGCAGGTGGGCGGGAACGCCCCAAAACGATTCTTCACAAATTGACCAGACGCCATTGACGATGTCGTCCAGGAATCTGCCCTTATTCTCATGTACCTCCGCCAATAACAATATTCCCAGCACACTCCGTTTCCTGAAACTGATGGATTGGTATTCATTCCGGTCACCGGTTCGTTCATAAAGAAGCGATTTGGTAGCCGGTATGGATGGCCAGTCATATTTCAAATAGGATTCCGCCTCTTTCAAGACAGCATTCAGCATCTCCTGGTCGGTCTTTGCCCAGGCCGCTCTGTCGTCGGGTTTTGGAAACGGAACCCATGTCCCCTGCGGAATCAGGATATTTATCCATTCTGCATTCGTAAATTTTCCGCTTAAGAGATTCTGTTGTTGTGCCGATAGTTGAATGCAGAGACATAGGGAAAAACCCAGTGACAGAAGTTTTATTTTCATGATGTGTCTTCTTAAGTAAAAGTTTGTACGCCTTTTAAATCCAGATCTTTTTACGACGTTCCGCGGAACAAAGGGGCTTTATTCTTCGGCATATAACCGTACGGCTATTTTTCCCTCTTTTTGGGGGAACAGGTAAGCAGGCATCCGGATTTCAATTCGCTTCAACCCCTCAATTTTCCTGTCAAGTTCCAGGGGTGGAGGGTCCAATGAAATTACGGACACTTCCAATTCAGGATGCGAAAGATTTTTTAATATTAACTGCTTACCTCCCTGTGTTAGCACCGCCCCTCCTTTAACCGGCTGTACGTCCGCGGTAGTCATAAGTTGCCACGCAATATTTTGGGTGGAATCTGTCAGCTGAAATTTGTCTTCAATTAAAATGGAGCGGTTATCTTCTTTCACGAACCTCCGCGTAGTGCTCTTTAAAAGTCTCCCAAAAACTTCGGACATATCGATAGTAGCCTCGGGTTTTTCAGAGCCTTTGTAATCGATAATTGAAGCAAACCCGTTATTAACATGCAGCCGGTCGTTAACGGTGAGGGTACTGTGCCCATAATTGCTTTTTGTGAGTAAGGTCCACCGCTCACAGCTTTGACAATTGCCCCAAAGGTTGAATCCTGTTTTTTCAATTTCGTGGTAACTCTGATTTCCGGGATCAACAACCCAACGAATTCCATTGAGTTCAAATATGAATGAACCGGCGTCCATGTTTCCATGGCTGATCGTAGCACGTCCCCCCTTTCCCCCGAAATAATACTGAACGGGATCATCTGAATCACCCCGGAAGATCACCACCGGATTATCTCCATCACCTTTCCACGCCAATGGAAGCTTAGTTTCCTTCTTCACTTCAAATTGAGACAACCATACTAACCCTCCGCCGGCGAGCCGCGAAAGTTTTCCCATCTCATCAGGGGGTAGCAGAAACTTGTCCCGCTCCAAATACAACGGATTGCCTGTCTGTTTTGCGAACCAGGCGAGTGTGATATCTCCGCCAACCCCTCCTTTGTCGCCACAATCGGCGAAATTGTAATACCATCCCGACGGCGCTACGCAGAGTAGTCGGAAGTCGGCACTTTTTGCGAAAGCTGGATAACCGGCAAGGCCAAAATCATTCCCAAAGGCACTCACCAGCATGGAAGATGTGATCACGGAAAAGCTGGTACCGTAGCCCCAGTATGTTGCTCCTTCGGGATAAAGCCCGTCAGGACCATACTGTTTTAGTGCGTTGGGCATTCCGTTCAAAGAACGGCTAATGGTTTTAGCGGCAAGCGCAGGATCCTTCTCGGCAATCACAATCGATGCGGCGATCATCCCGCCATTGCATACCTGATTCCAATTGTTGGTTCCATTCACCCATCCGGGAACGCCGCTTTCCGGATAGCTGGGTTTAATTCCTTTTTCTATCAACGATGTCTTGGCCAGCTCGACGGTAGCTTTTGGAAGCGCATCACCTGCCCAATCGACGGCAATAGCCACTGCTAATGACATTTCGGCCACATCAAGGTAATGCGAAGGATTCCAGTCGGAAAAGTTACAGACGGCCTTTAGCTCATCATTAATACGCGCTAAGATTACGGCGTCTTTTTCAATCCGATAAACCATCGAAAGAATATTCATCCGATAAAGCATTTCACGTGATACAGCAAGCAGTCGCCTTCCCTCCATTTGACGGGTTAGTAATGGTGCCTGCCGGATTTGTTGAGCACTGCGCTTAATGGCCGCATAATAGTTTTTAACAACGTCGTCAGACTTGATTTTGGCCTTAAGCACTTTTTCGATCGCCGGTGTGAGGACCAGTCTTGGACTTGACTTTCGCAAGTTTGTCTTGAGGTACTTTACTGATACCGGGTTTTGAAGTACAGAATCGTGGACCTCTGAGCCGGCATATCCCGACGAAAAAGCCAGGGGTTGCACCGTTGCAAAAATAGTAGCGACAACGCACAAAATTATGCCGGGCGATAGTTTTGATTTCATAGGCAAACAAATTTTATTAACACCTGACAGTTCGATTTTATTCGCTTCATAGTCGAAGCGATTTTTTATCAGGCTGCGCTTTAGATCCAGGCGAAACAATCGAAGGTCACGTGGCGCACATATGGTAAAGACAGACAATCACAACGATTGTATTGCAATTGTCTGTCTTTTTAATCAGTGGTTATTAAGAATAACAAATTAGCTCATTACCACCCCGGGTTTTGTCCCAGGCTTGGGTTTTGGGATAAAGCACTCGTAGGAATTGGCCACAGATAATGCCTTGATTCATCAAAGACCGGTGTTTCATAGTCGGTTCCCTTATAAACTTCAAGATATTCGATGTCGTTAACCAAGCCCGTTTGAATGGTAGCATTACCACTTGGATCAAATCGGGTCCGATTTGCCGTGTCCCATCGCATGCCAAAATCCTTTTCCTCTAATTTCTTTCCCTGCTTCCACCTCCTCAAATCATCATATCGAAATCCTTCCATGAACAATTCAATCCGCCGCTCCCGGCGAATCTCAACGATCAAAGACGATACCCCGTCAGCAGCGTATTTCGGATCCATTGGAGGATTCAGATCGAGATGGGGCATTCCAACACGGTCCCGAATAAGATTAATACTCATATCGAGGTCGCCCTGGGTAATTGTTCCCAATTCAGCTTTGGCTTCAGCATAAATTAACAACGTCTCGGCGAACCGCAACACAATAGCGGGCGTGGTTGACGTATTGTAGGTAGCATATGATGGAACCAGTTGCCATACTTTTATGATGTGGTACCCCGTGGTGCTTGATTGGCCTCCTGGCATGCCCTGAATCCTTGGATAGGCGTATGCGTCAAAATTATGATTGCCGTATCTGTAGATAGCCTGATCAGCCGGATGAAGAATCGACTGTCGTAGTCTTGGGTCTCTGTCTACAAAGACATTTTCATATACATCATCGCCCATGTATTGCCCGGAAAGTGAAATTGGCAGGCCATCGGCGCAAAGATAATCCTCAACCATGCTTTTGGTCGCACCTCCGATGTAGCCCCTGTGATAATTCAGAGCATGATTAGTGAATATTCCCGCTTCATACCTCCGCCAATAGATCACTTCGGGATTTCCCGAGTAATCTTCCATTTGGTGGAGCTCACTATATGACCTCGAGGGATCGGAACTTTGATATAATGAATAGGGACCGTTTTGCATGAGCTCTAATGCGGCATCGGCAGCTTCCTGCAGCCACATATCCGGATTCGCTCCACCGTGATATTTTCTCCATGTCCCTTCGAACAAACAAATCCTTGCTTTCACTTGAAGCGCTGCCCATCGGTTCAACCTGCCAGGTGCATTTCCATCACCCCAATCGTCCGGTATCCATTGGGTGGCGAAATCAAGGTCCTCCAGGACTTTTCCCATGACCATGTCACGATCATCCCGGGTACCATATAAAATATCCTCATTATCAATATTCAATTCAGTATCAACCCACTGGTTGTCACCAAATTTAGAAACCTTGTCTGCGTAGAACCATCCACGTAATAGCCGGGCTTCGCCGATGTATTTATTGCGCACTTCTTCGGTGACGGCGGCTTTACCATAATTGTCTAATCCGACATTGATCGCCCTGAGGAAATTCCAGCCTTTGTAACCAAAATACTCCGGGGAATTGGGCACGGCATGTTTTCCGGCTCGCTTTTTCTGATAAAAATCCTGTCTTGAATGACGAGGCGCAACATTGTCGGAAAAACCATCCTGATAGATAAAGCCTCTGCTCTGACTGTCAAAACCTTCGTCATGACCTACCAAGATGGACACATCATCTTCTCTTCGCGCAATGTTGTAGATACTGTTGTTGTACACCTTCAGGTCGTTTTCAGTATTCCAAAACGAGTCGTTGGTAATACGGTCCAGCGGCTGCCTCTCCAGGAAATCGTCGTTGCAACTAACCGACAACAGGAGCCCTGACAGTAACAATCCTATTTTTATACTATATGCTTTCATTTTGATTTCATTTTAGTTCTAGAAAGTAACATTCAGACCTACTGAATAAGTACGTGTCTTGTAATACTCCTGCGTTACCGTAGGCCTTACTTCCGGATCAAGCGGCTTATGCATGTTGGTGAACTCAAATAAATTCTGACCGGCAAAATAGACGCGTGCATTTACCATACCCACTTTGGAAATCAGGCTTGTGGGCAGGTTATACGCCACGGACAGATTCTTCAGCCTGATATACTTTCCATCCTGAACGTATCGGCTTTGCGGCTGAACGTTTTGTTTTGTGTTGGTGGAAATGTGAGGTGCCGGGAAATACGCATTCGGGTTTTCGGGGCTCCACGTTTCGGTCAAATAGTACCACTCAACGTTACCCGCATTATAGGGATAGAATGCATTCCAGTTGCCGTTAGGAGGCCAGTAATCGTATTTCAGTACACCCTGGAAGAACAGGCTGAGTGAAAATCCTTTCCAGCCTATGGTGGGCCTGATACCAAACGTGTATCTGGGGGCCTCATTGGCAATAATAGTCTGGTCGCCTGGGTCTGCGAGGGTGTTACTACCCCTGGATATGATACCGTCGCCGTTGAGATCCTTGTATTTGATATCACCTGGTCTCCAGTTGGCGCCTAGCTGACTCTGGTCGGCATGGTTCGCCACCTCATCGTCAGTTTGGAATATTCCCTCCGTAACAAAACCCCATCGCTCACCGATAAGCTGACCGACATAATATTCCGTATTGTCATTACTTGGATCGGGGAGAACTCCTGTTGGGTTATCGTATTTAGTGATCTCCGATTTATTGTCTGCCAATGCCAGCATCAGGGAATAATTCCAGTCGCTTTTGATCCTGTCCTGCCACGTAGCCGCCAGTTCCCAGCCCGATGTCCTCAGGTCTGCTGCGTTGGCATCAGGTGCGCCTGTACCGAGAATAGCGGGGTACTCGACATTGGTCAGCATGTCTTTGGTATCACGCGTATACAAATCAAAGGATACATCCAGTCGGCTGCCTAACGTAGTGATGTCGATCCCGAAGTTTTTGGTGACAACGGTTTCCCAGGTTAGTGTCGGACTAACGAGCCCGGCTGCCGATACCGTCGGTATTCTTGCACCTCCCGACATCATAAAGGGAGAAGGGCTCGACCCCATCGTCGAGATGTATGGGTACAAGATTGGATTACCATTATTATCAACCAGCAACTGATTGCCCAGCGTTCCATACGAAGCTCTCAACTTTAGGTTATCCAGCCATTCGGAGGCTCCTGACATGAACGATTCGTTAGAAACCCTCCATCCGGCAGAGAATGAAGGAAAGAATCCAAACCGGTCGTCTTCAGGAAATCTTGATGTGCCATCATAACGTCCGTTGACTTCAACCAGATAACGGTCTTTGTAGGAGTAATTCAACCGGTAGAACACACCACGCAGCGCCAGGTCCGATTTACCACCGTAGGTTTCCTGGTTTCCGGTGGTAGTATTCAGATCAGGAACGAGCGGAGTGATAAGACTGTATGCCCGCGCACGGACGTATTGATAGTTACCCCATTCCTGGTTAAAGCCGACCATAGCCTTAAATGAGTGCGACTCACTGTTACCCAGTTCGTAGTCTGCCCAGGCATTAAACACAAAATACTGGTCGTGGTCATTCCGGTTTTCTATCCAGTCGTTGCCGCTAAATCCGTTCCCAACGATAATACCACCGGCCAGATCGGCATTTTCCAACACATTAATCTTGCTTGCCGCATCCTGATAATTTCGGGTGCGTAGGTTATAGGAGAAGTTGCTCTTTATATTTAATCCTTTGATCGGATTGATGGTCACGCCCTGGGAAAGTACCGTTTCTGTTCGGGTCCAGTTCGTACGGCCACCCTGTTCAAGGTACGGCAGGAAGTTTACACTGGAAAAATGCATGCCAATGTATTGCTCAAAGTCACCGCGGTCTCCGGGTGTCAAATAGAACGGAAGGTCCGGAAAGGAAATCGGATTCAGCGGGTCAACCCGGGCCGTCGTATTGATGTTTACATCCCAGTTATAAAAGTGGGGCTTGTCACTTACTTCGGTAGTAATCAACGCCCGGCTGTCCATGCTTAACCAGTTGTTGATCTTATAGTCCCCTTTCAGCAATATATTGTAGCGATCAAATTTCTCATTCTTGGCCTTATTCTTAAGGTATCCATCTTTAGTCAGGTATCCGAATGACATGTAATAGGATGCTTTTTCGCTGGCTCCCGAAACACTCATGTCGTATTTCTGCTGTGGTTGCCACTCCGTCAACACCCGGTTCTGATAGTCATTGTAACCGTAAAAGCGGAGATTCCCATTGTACACACCCCAGGCATTTTCCAGCGTCGGATTTTCGCTGTATTGTTTTGTACCGTCGATCATATCCTGATCAAATCCGAAGTTGCCATTGGTCCGCTGATTGGCACCACCTCTGGCCATGACAAATTGATAAGGATCCGAAATTGGATCGATCAACATGATGGGTTTGCCATAGGCTAACTCCGCACCAAACGTAATGTTCACCTTGTCGCCTTTCCCCTTTTTAGTCGTCACCAGGATCACCCCAAAGGCTGCCCGGGCGCCGTATACCGCTGCGGCGGATGCATCCTTTAATACACTGATGCTTTCAATGTCGGCAGGATTTATCCTGTTGATGTTCATGGGTACGCCGTCTACCAGCACGAGCGGTTCACCACCATTGATTGATTCGTACCCGCGAATGTTGAAATCAGTGCGGTCGTCGGAGGGGTCCCCATTTCTAATGTTGATGTTCAGGTTGGGGATTACACCCTGCAGACCTTCACCCACATTCGTGATGGGCCTGTTTTCCAATACTTCACCGGTAGCAGTGCCTACCGCGCCGGTCAGGTTGACTTTTTGCTGCGTACCATATCCGACCACCACGACCTCCTGCAATGCAGTAACATCGGCCTGCAAAGTGATGGAAATGTCGGTTTGCGCACCAACCCGGGTTTCTTGTGTTTGATAGCCTATAAATGAGAACACAAGGACACTACTCTCATCTTGTACGACGATGGAAAACTGACCCGCTGAATTGGTGGTAGTTCCGTTGGTCGTTCCTTTCTCAATCACGTTCGCACCAGGAACGGCCTGGCCGTCTTCATCCTGTACTTTTCCGGTGACTGTGATCGCCAATGGCTCATCGGTGACGTCCTTAACCTTAGGAAGTTTACCAGACTTTGGTTTCAAAATGATTTCCTCCTCATCATCCCTTGCTTGAAAAGATATCGCAGGACTGAAGAGTTCACGAAGCACATCCTGCAGGCTTGCATCACTAACATTAAGCGACATTTTTTTTGAAGCTTTAATGATGCTCGGTCTGTAGGTAAAAACAACAGATGTCTGTTTTTCTAATTCGGTCAAAATCGACTTAATGTCTGCGTTATCAACATTTATTGACACTTTCCTGTCCATTATTCCCTGGCCGTTTAAAGTGGCTGCGGAAACCAATGATGTTAGGACAATCATTATCAACATTTGTGTTAGCGTAATTCTCATAATGACAAAAAGTCCACCTTGAATAGATCGATGATTATTCATATTTTCGAAGGTTTTTGTTGTGAAGAACGGAAACTAGATTGCTTGCTCCGGCTTGTACGGGCGCAATTGACCAGAGCCGGTGATGTTTCCAGCATCACTGGCTCCTTTTTTGGTGGTTATGTAGAATCTTTCATAGCATATAATTTAGAGTTGGATAAATTTTATTTAGCTAATTTTCACGACCGGAATTGCACCCTGTTCCGTTGATTATGATCCGATCCTCATCCAGCGTATAATGGGTACCTATTGCATCGCAAATGATGTCGAGCCTGCTATAAATACCTTCATCAGCAATAACCGTGGTCAATTCGCATGATGAAAATATCACCTCATCAAATTCAATATTAACGCCATACGCTTTCTCGAGTGCTTTGAATATCTCGGTAACGGGGGCCTCTTCAAAACGCATTCGTTTAATCTCCTCTTTGGGTATAATTACCCGCGGGTTTTGCACAAGTGTTTTGGTGAGATCTTTCTCTTTCTTATCAAATACAATTTGTTGGTTTGGTGTTAGAATAATTTCACCGGTAAGCGACGATTCATGTTCCCTTTCTCGTTTTGTGTAAACAGACACTTTTCCGGTTCTCACCGCAACTATCACGCGTTGTTCATGTTCAAGGGCTTTGATCGTAAAGCTTGTACCTAAAACCTTTGTCGTTACTTCATTGGCATGAACAAGAAAGGGACGATCGGGATTGTGGGTTACCTCAAAAAAAGCCTCA
>Ga0299906_10003340_pt1 | contig 13228 bp, 9 predicted proteins | sample RVTome_14_FD_200259 | JGI IMG/M metagenome (GOLD analysis project Ga0299906, IMG submission 200259) | Soil microbial communities from uranium-contaminated site in the Upper Colorado River Basin, Wyoming, United States - RVT145D125 (version 2) ...
CATGGAGTTTGTCACTACAAGGGGCGCGATCTCCCAAGAATCCCCAGCGGGAATCTGGCGTAAGTCCTCGATTCTCCGGGGTTTTGCCGGTCTCAGGCCCTGAGAACCATGTCAAACATGGGCTAGCTAGTTGACCGGAGGGCGGACGTCCATTCCTGTCGACGCTCCCTGCCCGAGAGTAGCGGGTCCGCCGTCGCCGCCGACGCGGCCGATCGAGATCGAGAAGTCCGAGGAGGTCAAGAGGGAGGTCGGGCGTTGTGCGATCCCGATCGTGGAGGGAGAGTGTGGTCCGGGTCGCCGGACCATCCGGTCCTCGGCGTAGGGGCTGGCCCCCGTGCCAGCCCGAGGACGCTCCAGCGTCCCCTCCGGGTACGTGGTCCTCCGGCGTAGGGGCTTGGCCCCCGTGCCAGCCCGAGGACGCTCCAGCGTCCCCTCCGGGTAGCCACCGTGAGGGGCGAGCGAGGAGTCTGCCTCGTCGGCACCGCCTCGTCGCGGTCCATGGCTGTTCCATTTGAACACCCTGGTGATCTACTCCGCACGACCCTTCCGGACTTCCCGGAAGCACGCTTGCAGGCTCCGCACGGCCCTGCCGGCTCGGCCTCGCGCACCGGCGGCAGCGCCCGCGCGAGCGTCTGCTGCTCAGCGGCTTTCGCTCAGGCGCCGGACGCTCGGGTTGACGCGTCTCCGCCGACGGACGCTCGGCGCTCGAGGTCTCCTCGTCTTCGAGGTAACTACTTCACTCCCTCAAACCGGATGTCATCCAGATAAAAGACGGCGCCATTGGGATTGTCCTGATCAGTTGCGGTCCAAAGAAACAGACCGATTACCTTGCTCATGTCAATGTCCTGGAGGTCGATTTGATACCTCTCCCACGTCGGCTTCAGCGAGACTCTACCCGTTGAACGTCCAGGTATTGGCGCTACGTCGGGGCTGCCAATCTTGAATTCGATCGTTTCCTCACCTCTCTCGCCACGAGCCCAGAACGTGAACCGCTCGACGGCACTGAAGTTTCCCGCCCGTAAAACGTCGATTCCACAACTCCCGCTACGGACTCTGTTCCAAGCCACGTCGATTCCAGATTCGCCGCAATCGAGAGGCCACCAATAGATCCCTGCCCAACCACCCCCAACCGTGTATCGGAACCGCAGACAGCCGGGATCGCTATGACATTGCACCGCGACGGTATTCATCTGAATGACGCTCGCAGGTTGACCGTTGCCCGACATCCACCCGGCAGGTATGCCCAATGATTCCAACGACGCTGACGTTGTGGCCCGGATATTGATGGTGATGGCGGTCGGCGGTGAATCTCCGTGCTCGTTGTGAGCGGTCACGGTGACGATGGCCATGCTGCCGCCCTCTTCCGGCGCCGCAAAGAGTGTCGCCGGACCTTCGGAGGAGGAGAGCTGCCCTTTGCCCTGCAGGGTCCACACATACCGTGTGGCGCGGGCTGCGTTAGCACGGATGGGCTGCGTCTCTCCAGGCTTCATTGTAATCTCGGGGCCCTCGGGGCTGACCACCGGAGACTCGGGTGCCTCCTTAGCCTTCTCCTGACACCCGGCGACACCCGCCATCAACATCATTAGCCAAGGAATGACATACAAGGATAAACGGTTTTCAATAGTCCCTTGAGCGTTTTTCATCGGTTCTCTCCTTTCTTGACAGTTCAAGGCATGGCGTTTAAGGCGAATAGCTGCGGTGACTGCTCTTCTACGGCGAGGCGTAGGTAGAGCGTGGCGCCCGAGCCCGGTGGGCGGAGCGAAAAACCACAAACACCACTCGCGCTGCTGACATCCATTTGCGACGCGCCATCTTTCGAGAGTGTGGTCCATCTGCAGCTACAATGATCCGAAAGGCTCCGATCGACAAAGATAGCTCGACCTGTCAAAATCGAAACATCCAGATCCTTGGCGCCTATATTGATTATCTCTCTTTCAGAAAACCGGCGTGAGCCGGCTACCAAGTCCAGCTCAATGCCCGAGATTTTGGCCTTGCTGCACTCTGGCCCATCGATGCCGAAAACAACCAGCAAGCTCAAGCTTGCCAGCATCGCGCAACTGACGCGCACTGCGAGACCTTGCCAGGCGCCGGTGCGAGGAAAGCGAGCCAATACGAAGCCCAGTCCTACACCTAGTAAGGTCAAGCCGAATATTCCGGCCATGCGGGCCAGGGTGAAGGCATCGGCAAGGTACCCGTCCCGCAGCGAGACGTCCAGGAGGTCTCCAAGAAGGGCCATCAATGCGAACAGGCCGCCCCACCAATGAAGCCACGGCAGAGGGGGAAGTGGCTTGATCGTGGGGCCTGGAAGAAGTAGTGACGCGACACGGTCACCGGTGGCGGCAGCTATTAGTCGTTGCCACTCCTCTTCCGAAGGGTTTGGGTCCTGCATGTCGATTGAAACCAGGGCGGCCAGGCGTAGCGGGAGATTACATGACCCCCGGACAATCGGCAAGGCGCGCGACGCAACAGCGGCTGGATCTAGCGTCTGAGCCAGCGTTAGCTCGAAGCTCCTCCATCTGTTTGTTATGTACTCAGGTGTTATGACGACGATAGTCTTTCGGCTTTTCAGAACAGCACGCTCTATTTCCATCACCACCGGTCTACCGATCGTGAATTGGTTTTCAGTGATCACGCTCAGACCCGCTGACGCAAGACGAGGCATCAGAGTCGTCTGAACCCACTTGGTCTCTGATTGACCGTGACTGATGAAAACGTCGTGGTCGAACGGAGATACGCCGCATCTCCGAACATCGGCGAGCGTGAGTGGCAGGAGATGGTATTTTAGCTCGGATGAGTTTTGACGATGGGCTCTAATGAGGACATCGGCACTGGTGGCGGGCAGCTCGACGATTATCTTCAAGCTACCTTTTTCTATGGCGACGATATGGATAGCGTTCGGCGGTAGCTTGAGAAAACCCGCCAAATCGAACTTCAGTGAGCTCTCCAGATCAGCCCCGAAGTCTTCGCGCTTCATGGGTATCGTAAGCTCGATCAGCATGCGCTGCTCCGAAATATCACCGCTAGAGGAACGTGAATGTTCACGTGCTTCGAAAAGATGGCCGTCGGAGCCGCGCATGAAGAGAATCGGGTTAGACCATTCTTCGGTGTATTCCTTCAACCTCCAGATCGCCAGGCGAGCTTCGGCCATCGCCGATTCGATAGGGTCGCCAATTGCCAATCGGCGATAGAAGGTTTCGCTGAAGGCAAGGGCCGCCTGATCGGAAATGGAGAAGTGCATTGCGAGGACGGCTGGAATGCCTTTCAACAAAAGTGCAGCAGCAACACCGGCAAAGGGATTGAGGCCCCTCTCGTCAACATTGGCGCCACTGCAAGCGTTGAGGAAAACGAACCGTAGGTCTGGGCAGGCATCTTGTATTTCGACTGCCAAGGCGTCGCCGGTTATCAGCTCTTCCTGGCCCGTGGGAGCAGTCAGGTAGAGACCGCCCTTACCAGTCCGCGCATCGAAGTCCCCGTGCCCCATGAAGTGTATGACGTTGAACTCCCTCTTTAGCAGTATATCGTGGAGAGCCTGTCGAGTGGCCGGATTCAGGAGCTTCGCCTCAATTCCATATTCGCTCCATATCCTTTCGAGTTGCCTCTGTTCTCGTCCGAGATCGAGTGGCTGCAAGTCTGTCACAGTCGGGGCTATCATGAGGATCCTGGGCCGGCTGGTAGGTGAGGGCATGAGGATGGGCTGCGGCAGGTCGAGAGAACGCACGATTGGCGCTAAGCGGCTTAGCCCGAGAAAGGATTGCGTCTGAGCGAAGCGCAGCAGCTCCCAAGGGAGGTTGTGAATCCTGATCGACTCCTTTTCATTCAGGTTGTAGCGAATCTTTATTCTCAATCCACAGTGAGATGCCGTTCCGACGTGCCCGAGAGATTTTATGAATAGGTCTCGAACTTCACCCCTGAAGAGAGCATCGAAGAGCTGGTCACCGATTCCCTGTGCCGGGGATATTGTCCGGCCGAGTGAGACAAGCTCCCTCACGAGAGCTTTGGGCCACGCTTCCGATTCCTGGTCCCCCGCTCTTGCCAGACCATCGGGAATTTCGAAGAAGCCGCTGCCTTGTCCGGCTGGCGAGCTCAGGACGTTAACGCTATAGCGGTCATCGCGGTCAGGCTTGATGAGTATCTCAAAGTCCCGGTAATCCACGTCCTTCCTCCGCTTGGTTCGGGAAACGGCTTCCCTCACTAAGGCACGCACCGGCCCTGGAGGCCGCTTCGCAGCCTCTTTCTCCCGCTCCGAATCCTGTAGACACAAGCGAGCCCGTTTTGTTCAGGCGGCTCGATGGCGAGCCGGATCCTTTGCCGCGTCCGTCGCCTACCGCCGGGTGATGGCGGCGGTGGGCGTGGGGATCGCGGGCGTCTTCGACACGCTGGAAGCGTCGCGGCGGGAGCGCGCAGTATCGTGACAGACAATTATAACTTTCCCAGAATCAGCGAGTTACGGCCGACCGGCAGGTTCTCCTACCGGTGAGGTCTCCTCGAGTCGGTCTGCGTAGGAGGGTCAGAGGCGAGAACAGGGCGCATCTGGGGTGAGAATCGACTCTGGCGGCGACGAGAGCGGTCGATGGCGGGCGGGCGAGAGTCACCTCACCCGTTGACGCCGGCCGCCAGCGTCCCGATCGGCCATTCTGGAGAAGGCGGGTGAGTCAGTGCTCAGACTGGCTATGGCCGTGCCGGCCGGTGCTCATCTCAACGTGGGTCGAAACGTGGGATGGTCCGGCGACCCGGACTCCCCCGACCTTCCGGCGAACGCGAGGCGTCGAGCTGGTGCCGCGGGTCTGGTACAACCCGGACCTGCGCAGCCGCTGGTTCTTCGTGCCGGCGGTGCTGGCCCTGGTGCTGATGGTCATGACGATGGTGCTGTCGTCGATGGGCGTGGTGCGCGAGAAGGAGATCGGCACCATGGAGCAGCTCATCGTCACCCCGATCCGCTCGTGGCAGCTCATCGTCGGCAAGCTCCTGCCCTACGGCCTGATCGGCGTCATCGACGTCTTCATCGTCGTCGGCATCGCCGTCGGCTGGTTCGGCGTGCCGCTGCGCGGCTCGTTGACGCTCCTGGTGGCGCTGACCATGCTGCTGCTCCTCAACACCCTGGGCCTCGGCCTGCTGACGTCCACGGTCGTCGCAAGCGGCTGGATTAGCCGGTACTGGGAGCGCAGGCGTCCCGCCTGCACCCGGGAAGAGAAGGACACCGCCGTTTCGACCCTCCCGCGGATTGCGGGAGAAGGAGGACACCGCTTGTACCCCTACTCCGCGGATTGCGGGAGTAGGGGTACATCGCTTGTACCCCTACTCCGCGAACCTGCAGAGTAGCGGTACATCGCTTGTACCCCTACTCCGCGAACCTGCAGAGTAAGGGGGACATCGCTCGTACCTCTACTCCGCGAACCTGCAGAGTAGCGGTACATCGCTCGTACCCCTACTCCGCGAATCCGCACTTGACCGCTTCAGGCCCGAACCTGGTTAGACCACGATTGCGGGAGGAGCGGTACAAGGCTTGTACCGCTCCCGCGCCAGTGTGCGAAGTAGGGGTACAAGGCTTGTACCGCTCCTGCGCGAGTTTGCAGAGTAGGGGTACAAGGCTTGTACCGCTCCTGCGCGAGTTTGCAGAGTAGGGGTACAAGGCTTGTACCGCTCCTGCGCGAGTTTGCAGAGTAGGGGTACAAGCGATGTACCTCTACTCTACTCTGCAAACTCGCGGACCAGGGCGGCGCCGGGATCCGGATGGCTCAGACGCGCTCCAGGAGGTCCGGGAAGGAGACGGCGTGGACCCGGCGACGCGCCATGTCGACGACGAGGGCGCCGTCGGCGCCGAAGGCCAGCAGGTACTCGAGCAGTTGACGGCGGGTGGCCGGCTGGTGGGGACGAGGGGCGATCTCGCCCGACTTGACGTCGGCCACGAAGAGGCGCCGGCCGCGCTCGACGAGCAGGTCGGCGCGGCTGGCCACCTCGCGCAGCTCGCCGTCGACCTCCAGGCGCCAGACGCGGGTGACCTGGCGCTCGAGGATGGCGTAGCCGAGGCTCTCGAGGAAGCGCTCGGCCTCGGTCTCGGCGCGGCGCGCACGCCGTTGCCGGGCGCGGCTGGCCCGCGACGCCCGCGTCGCCGCCCGCCGCCATCCCGCGAGCGCGGCCAGGAGCAGCGCCGCGAGCACCCCGATGACGAGGAGCCAGGGCGCGGGCGGCAGGTCGAGTCCGCTCAAGGTCTGGGAGAAGTCTTCTGCCAGGCGAAGCGTCACCAGCCGCAGGTGCGTCCCGCGTTCTGCTCGTCGAGCCACGCCTTGAGCGGCGCGAAGTAGTCGAGGATGGCCGTCGCGTCCATCTCGCGCTGGCCGGTGACGGCCTCGAGCGCTTCCGGCCAGGGACGGCTGGCGCCCATCGCCAACATGTCGCGCAGCTTCTGGCCCGCCGCCTCGTTGCCGTAGATCGAGCAGCGGTGGAGCGGACCCTGGTAGCTCGCCGTCGCGCACAGGCCGCGGTGGAACTGGAACTGCAGGATGTGCGCCAGGAAGTAGCGCGTGTAGGCGACGTTGGCCGGCACGTGGTACTTGGCGCCGGGATCGAAGTCGGCCTCGCTGCGCGCCTCCGGCGGCGCGATGCCCTGGTACTTGAGGCGCAGGTCCCACCACGACTGGTTGTAGGCGGCCGGCGCCACCTCGCCCGAGAAGACCTTCCAGCGCCACTGGTCGATCAGCAGGCCGAAGGGCAGGAACGCCACCTTGTCGAGCGCCTGGCGCAGCAGCAGGCCGACGTCGGCGGAGGCGTCGGGCTCGCGCTCGAGCAGCCCCAGGTCGACGAGGTACTTCGGCGTCACCGAAAGGTGGATCGTGTCGCCCACCGCTTCGTGGAAGCCGTCGTTGGCGCTCTCCTGGTAGAGCAGCGGAAGCTGGCCGTAGGCCCGCTGGTAGAAGTTGTGGCCGAGCTCGTGGTGGATCGTCAGGAAGTCCTCGTCGTCGACCTTGATGCACATCTTGATGCGCAGGTCGTCCGGCCCGTCGACGCTCCAGGCGCTGGCGTGGCAGACGACCTCGCGGTCCTGCGGCTGGGTGAAGAGCGAGCGCGTCCAGAAGGTCTCCGGCAGGGGCGCGAAGCCGAGCGACGTGAAGAAGCCTTCGCCGTAGCGCACCATGCCCTGGGCGTCGAGGCCGCGGGCCTGGAGGATCTCGGTCAGGTCGTAGCCCGCGTCGCTCTCCGCGGGGCGCACCAGGTCGTAGATCCAGGGCCACTGCTGCGCCCACATGTTGCCCAGGAGGTGGGCGGGGATCGGCGCCGCGGGATCGACCACGTCCGTGCCGTAGGCCTCGGCCAGCTTGGCCCGCACGTGGCAGTGCATCGCCTCGTAGAGCGGCTTGACCTGCCCCCACAGGCGGTCGAGCTCGGCGGCGAAGGCGCCGGGTTCCATGTCGTACTTCGAGCGCCACATGGCGCCGAGGTCGGCGTAGCCGAGCCCGCGGGCGCCCTTGTTGGCGAGCTCGACGTAGCGCTCGAAGAGCGGGCGCATCGACGGCGAGATCGTGCGCCAGCCGCGCCAGGCCTCGAGCATCGCCGCGGGATCGCGGCTCTCGGCCAGCACCGCACTGAGCTCCTGCAGGTCGCGGCACCGGCCGGCGGCGTCGCAATGTTCGCCGCGGCCGTAGATCGATTGCATCGACGCCGCGAGGCGGGCGAGCTCGCCGGTCTCCTCGGGATTGGCCGGGGCCGGCAGCTCGAGGGAGAGCTTGAGCAGCTCGAGCCGGCGCTCGACGTCGTAGGGCAGCTTCAGGCCGTCGAACCTCGCCGCTTCGCCGGCCAGCCGCACGGTCAGCGTGATCAGGCGCTCATTGGCCTGGGCGGCAAGGGCCTCGGTATCCTCGGTGATGTAGGTCTGCTGCACCCAGTCGTGACGGTCCGAGTCGAGGCGGACCGCCTCGAGCTGCGCCTCCGCGTCGGCGAGGAAAGCGGCGGCGGCCTCGGCGGTAGGCTGGGCCGCCGCGGCGTGCCCGGAGGTCAGCAGGAGGACGAGCCCGAGGCCCGTTCCCAGGGAGCTGCAGGGTGGTCGACGGTCGATGCTGGTCATGGGAAAGTCTCCTTGGTCGTGATGGGCGCCGGACGTCATGAGCGCAAGACCGTTGCGATCCGGTCCGTCGCTTCTTCGATCTCGGCGCGCGAGCAGGCGAACGAGAGGCGCACGTGGTCGTCGGCGCCGAATTCGAGGCCGGGCACCAGCGCCACGCCGGCGGTCTCGAGCAGGTGCTCGGCGAAGGCCACCGAGCCGCGCCGGCCGTCACGAAAGCAGCCGGCGACGTGGGGAAAGGCGTAGAAGGCGCCGGCGGGCGTGCGGCAGCTCACGCCGGGCAGCGCCGCGAGGCGCTCCACGAGGACGTCGCGGCGGCGCTCGAACTCGGCGATCATCCGCCGCACGTCGTCCTCGGCGCCTTTGAGCGCCGCCAGGGCGCCGCGCATGGCGAACGACGTCGGGTTCGACGTCGCGTGGCCCTGCACCGCGATGGTCTTGGCGATCAGCTCCGCGGGTCCCAGGGCGTAGCCGAGCCGCCAGCCGGTCATGGCGTAGGTCTTCGAGAACGAGCCCACCAGCACCACCGTCTCCGGGTATTCGCCGGCGAGGGCGGCGGCGCTGGCGTGACGCCGTCCGTCATAGACGAAGCGGTCGTAGGTCTCGTCGGAGAGCACCAGCAGGCCGCGCTGCGCAGCGAAGGCGACGACCCGGCGCAGGTCCTCCTCGCCGATCATGCCGCCGGTGGGGTTCGACGGCGAGTTGAGCAGGATCATCCGGGTGTCGCCGGTCACCGCGGCCAGGATGGCGTCGGCGTGGACGGTGAAGCCGTCGTCGGCGCGGGTGGCCACGGCCACCGGCCGGCCGCCGGCGAAGCGGATCTGCTCGGGGAAGCTGACCCAGGCGGGGCTCGCGTAGACGACCTCGTCGCCGGCGTCCACCAGCACCTGGAAGAGCTGGAAGAGGGCGGCCTTGGCGCCCACCGTCACCAGGGCGTTGGGCAGCGTCCACGGGGCGGCGTAACGGCGGTGGAAGTGCTCGGCCAGGGCCTCGCGCAGGTCCGGAATGCCGGCAGCGACCGTATAACGCGTGAAGCCGTCGGCGAGGGCCTGGCGGGCGGCCTCCACGGCCACCGCGGGCGAGGAGAAGTCGGGCTCGCCGGCGCTCAGGTCGAGGATCTCCCGGCCCGCGGCGCGCAGCTCCTTGGCGCGGCGCGAGACCCGCATCGTCGCCGATTCGGCGAGGCTGCGGGCGCGCTGGGAGAAGTGCATGCGCGGCATGGTATCATTCCTGCATCCTCGCGGGATGATCGAGGACGAGATCGGCTGGCTTGCGGGACCGGACCATGGAAAAGAAATCAAAGGACAAGCGACTCTTCGTCATCCTCTTCGGAATGCTCCTGGTCGCCGGGACGGCCGCCGCCGGCCCGCCCGGCGCCGGCTGGCTCAGCCGTCTCGACCAGGCCCTGGAGCAAGCCGCGCGGAAGGACCGCTACGTGCTCGTCGACCTCTACGCCGAGTGGTGCGGCTGGTGCAAGGTGCTCGAGCAGGAGGTCTTCTCCACCCCCGAGTTCCGCGACTTCACCAAGGACTTCGTGCTGCTGCGCGTCGACGTCGACGACGGCGCCGAGGGCAGCGCCCTGCAGGCCCGCTTCGGCATCTACAGCCTCCCCACCACCCTGGTGATGGACGCTGACCAGGTCCGGATCGGCACCGTCGCGGGCTTCGCGCCGGCGGGCCCCTTCCTGGCCAAGCTGGCCGCCGCGATCGCGTCGTACGACGGCTTCATCGAGAGCTACGAGCGGATGAAGACGAGCGACGACCTCGGCGTGCTCTACGGCCTGGCCGACGAGCTCCACACGCGCGGCGACGGCGCCCGCGCCGCCGAGGTCTACCATCGGATCCTCCGCCACATCGGCGAGGGCGCGCCCAAGGCGGCCTGGATCCAATTCCTGATCGCCGACGCCTACCGGCTGGCGGGCCGCTACGCCGACGCCCAGGACGTCCTGCGCCGGGCGCGCACGCTGTCGGAGCGGACCTCGGCGGAGAACGCCGACGGCCGCGACCTGCGGGAGCGCATCGACCTGCTGGGCGCCCGCATCGCCCAGGAGAGCCATGACTGCGAGCAGGCCAGGAGCTCGCTCGAGAGCTTCCTCGAAAAACACCCGCGCAGCTCGTACCGGCGCGACGCCCAGAAGACCCTCGACGCCCTGCGCCGCGGCGAGATGCAGGGCTGCGCCTGACGGCGCCCCGGCTGAGGAAGGACGACCCCATGGAGCACCGGCGGCGATTCCCCACCTACCGCTACTCCCCGGCCGTCGCGGCGGCCCTGCTCGCGGCCGTCCTCGCGCCGTGGCCGGCGACCGGCCAGGGCGGCCCGGAGAGTGCCAAAAAGGCCACCCTGAAGGTCCTCGCCGACCGTACCGCGTACGAGCCGGGCACGGCCGCGCGCCTCGCCGCGGTGGTCGAGATCGAGCGCGGCTGGCACGTCAACAGCAACACGCCGACCTATGACTGGCTGATCCCCACCGAGCTCACCTTCGAGCTACCCGCGGGCTTCGCGGCGCCGCGCCTCGAGTACCCGGCGCACGAGATGCAGAAGTTCGCCTTCACCGAGGAGCCGATCGCCGTCTACGACGGCCGGGTGACGGTGAAAGTCGAGCTCGACGTGCCCGCGGACGCCGCCGAAGGCCCGCTCGAGATCCCGGCCAGGCTGCGCTACCAGGCCTGCGACCACGAGTCGTGCCTGCCGCCGACGGACGCCCGCGTCACCGCGGCGATCACGGTGGGCGGCGGTGGCGAGCCGGCCAACGAGAAGGTCTTCGCGGCCTTCGCCGGCGGCGCCGCGCCGCCCGCGTCGCCGCACGCCGATCGCGGCCTCTTCGCCGTCTTGCTCCTGGCGGTGGTCGGCGGCCTGCTCCTCAACGCCATGCCCTGCGTGCTGCCGGTGCTCTCGCTCAAGGTCTTCGGGCTGGTGCAGAGCGCCGCCAGGGGACGCTCGCACGTGGTCAAAGGGTGTCTGGCCACCGCGGCCGGCGTGCTGATCTCGTTCTGGGCGCTGGCCGGCCTGGCGGTGGGCGCCAAGCTCGCCGGCGAGGCGGTGGGCTGGGGCATGCAGTTCCAGCACCCCGGCTTCGTGACCTTCCTGGTGGTCGTGGTGGTGCTCTTCGCCCTCAACATGTGGGGCCTCTTCGAGATCCCGCTGCCCGCCAGCCTGTCGCGGCTCGGCGGCTCGGGGCCGAGCGAGGGCGTGGCCGGCCACCTGGGGTCTGGGCTCTTCGCCACGCTCATGGCCACGCCGTGCTCGGCGCCGTTCCTGGGCACCGCGGTGGGCTTCGCCCTGGCCCAGCGTCCGGCCCTGATCTTCGCCATCTTCACCGCCATCGGCGTGGGCCTGGCGCTGCCCTACCTGCTGCTGGCGGTGGTGCCGGGCGCGGCGCGCTGGCTGCCGCGGCCGGGGGACTGGATGGTGACGTTCAAGGGCGTGATGGGCTTCCTGCTGGCGGCGACGGCGGTATGGCTCTTCTACGTGCTGGCGGCCCAGGTGAGCGCCGAGAGCCTGGCCTACGTCCAGCTCGCCCTGCTCGGCCTGGCGCTTTTCACCTGGCTGGTGAGCCGCGACGGCGCCGCGCGGTGGACCCGCCGCCTGGCCACCGCCGGCGTGGTGGCGACCGCCGTGGCCGCCATCGTGCTGGCGATGAACGCGCCGGCCGCGGCGGCCGAGGGCAAGATCTCGAAGTACCACGACTGGCTCGCTTTCGACGAGGCCCAGGCGGACGCCCTGCGCGGCGAGGGACGCCTGGTCTTCATCGACTTCACCGCCGACTGGTGCCTGACCTGCAAGACCAACGAGCGCCTTGTCTTGGAGACGGCGGAGATCGCCGCCGCCTTCGTCGAGCGCGGCGTGGTGCCGATGAAGGCCGACTGGACCAACCCGGACGACGCGATCGCCGCCTTCCTGGCGCGCTTCGGCAAGTCCGCGGTGCCGTTCTACGTGCTCTACCGGCCGGGACGGGAGCCCCACGTCTTCAGCGAGATCCTCACCCGCCAGCAGGTCCTCGACGCCCTCGCCGAAGTGGGCTGAGAGGGAATCTATGCCGACCAGCCCAGCCCAGCCTCAATGCGACGAGCTTCGCGACGAGATCCGGCAGGCTGTCCGCGCAGTCGAGCCGGACGCCGAGGTCATACTCTACGGCTCGCGTGCCCGCGGTGACGCCCATGCCGATTCCGACTGGGACCTCCTGATCCTGGTCGAGGGACCGGTCGATCCGGAGAGGGAGAAGTCCATCCGCCATCGGCTCTATGCGGTGGAGTGGGACACGGACGAGGTGCTGACGTCGGTCATCTGTAGCCGGAAGGACTGGAACAGCCCGCTCTATCGAGCCATGCCGTTCCATCAGAACGTCGACCGGGACGGTATCGCCTTGTGACGACGCAGGCGGAAATCGTCCGCTACCGAGTCGAACGCGCGTCGTGAAGACGGAGGAGGTCTCTCGTGAGCTCGGAGCGGTCTACAACGATCTCTTCGAGAATCGCCAGAAGAGCGATTACATGGACTTCGTTCGATTTGATGAAGACCAGGTCCGGCCATGGATCGTCGACGCGCAGCTCTTCGTGGCGACGATCGGGGCTCTTGCTGTAGTCGCTGAAGAGTCAGACCAAGAGCGGGCGACGAAAGACTGAAGATGAGACGGACCAGGACGCGCAGGACGCTCGATGACTCGACTCGGCTGTCCGCTCGAACGATGTGTTATACGGCCAGCCTTGCAAGGCGCGCTTCGGGAGGCACCGACTTCATTAGCTCGCGAAGTCGAGCGGTCGACAATCGCATAGAGTTCGCGGATCAGGCCTGGCACCTCTTGCGATGACGCGCCGCCCGATCAACTTCGAGGTCGCTCAGCAGGTCCTCGACGCCCTCGCCGAAGCGGGCTGAGCCACCGCAGTGGCCGTGATCGCGGCCCGCCGCGATCCGCTCAGCCCGTGCTCGGCTATGCTTCGAGCCTTCCGACCGGGCGCTGCTATACTTCCCTCATGGCGCTTCCACTGCCCCGAGAACCGGAACGCGACGAGCAGGCGTGGGAGGAGTGCGTCTTCCGGCCGGTCCTTAAGCCGGACGGCCGCTGGGTGATCGAGCCGATCCCCCTGACGCTCGAGATCCTCCTCAACCCTCAGGAAGGCGATCAGGTGCCCCAGAGCAATCCCCATTACCGGACGCTCTCTCCCCTCGCCGACG
>Ga0299906_10003342_pt1 | contig 13227 bp, 11 predicted proteins | sample RVTome_14_FD_200259 | JGI IMG/M metagenome (GOLD analysis project Ga0299906, IMG submission 200259) | Soil microbial communities from uranium-contaminated site in the Upper Colorado River Basin, Wyoming, United States - RVT145D125 (version 2) ...
AGAAAAAACTTTTTCACTGGGCGTTGCCTGTTGGCTACGAGATGGCCGATACCCGCTTTCGCAAGGAAGAGCCTTCTCTTAGCCTGAAAATCCGCTACTTCCTGGCCGACTGGTCGGTCCTTCAGATGATTAAAGATTACCTGGGATTACGCCATTTGCGCCGGGCCTACACCGGCGGTGCGGCGCTGGGGCCGGATGTGTTTCGCTTCTTTCATGCGCTGGGAGTGAATCTGAAGCAGATTTACGGCCAGACAGAAACCAGCGGTATTTCTGTCCTCCACCGGGACGGTGATGTTAAGTTCCAGACGGTGGGAACGCCTATCCCGGAGACCGAGATTCGCATTGACGAGAACGGGGAAATCTTGGTCCGCTCGCCCGCCGTTCTACAGGGATATTATCGTAATGAGGAAGCAACCCGGGAAGCACTCAAAGATGGCTGGCTCCATTCCGGCGATGCCGGCTATTTCGATGAGGACGGTCACCTCATCGTTATTGACCGGGCCAAGGACGTAATGACCTTGCACGATGGCACCAAATTCAGCCCGCAGTTCATCGAAAACAAGCTCAAGTATAGTCCCTACGTAAAAGAAGCGGTCGTCTTTGGCGGTGATTGGCCTTTTGTGGCCGCCATGATCAATATCGAAATGGAAAACGTGGGCAAGTGGGCCGAGAATAACCATATTGCTTATACCACCTACACTGATCTCTCTCAGAAATTACCCGTGTACGAACTGATCCGTAAACACGTCGAGACCTCTAATGCCGACTTGCCCCCGGCGGCGCGCATCCAACGTTTCTTGCTGCTGCATAAAGAACTGGACGCCGATGACGCTGAGTTAACTCGAACCCGTAAAGTCCGTCGCCGCTTTGTCACCCAACGTTATGACGACATCATTTCGGCGCTGTATAGTCAAAACGATCACCTGGACGTAGAAACGACGGTTACCTATCAAGACGGCCGCACAGCAATGATACAAACCCGTTTGCAGATTGAGACCTTAGAGAATGGGGCAGGGTAGTGACAACCAGGAGCACAGAGAATGGATAAATTTCTGCAATTAACTCTAACAGGCTTCACCACCGGCGCAGTATTGGCATTGGTGGCCTTGGGCTTTGTCTTGATCTACAAAGCGAGCGGTGTGATCAATTTTGCCCAGGGCGAATTTCTGTTGGTGGGAGCTTATGTAACCTTTGGCTTGGTGGCTGAAATCGGTGTGCCGTGGACGGTGGGGGTGGCGCTGACCATGCTATTTGCGGTGATCCTGGGCGTGCTGGTTGAACGGCTGGTCTTGCGTTCACTCATTGGGGAGCCGATTCTTTCTGTGATTATGATCACCATTGGCCTCTCCAGCCTGCTGCGGGCTATTGTCCACGCTATATGGGGCACTGCTGGTCGCCCTTTCCCCCCCTTTATCCCCAGCCAGACTATTAACATCTTGGGGGCTGTTGTCCCGGCCGACCGCTTGATTGCCATCGGGCTGGCGTTGATTCTACTGGCGGTCTTCAGTCTCTTTTTCCACTACTCCAGAGATGGCATCGCCATGCGTGCCACCGCTGATGACCAGCAGGTAGCGCTCTCGATGGGGATTAGCGTCAAGCGCGTCTTTGCTGTGGCTTGGTCTATCTCTGCCCTGGCAGCGGCCATAGCCGGGGTGCTGGTGGCCAACATCGTTGGCGTGAGCGCCGCAGTGGGTGGTATCGGCCTGCGCGTATTTCCGGTGGTGATCCTGGGGGGTCTCAATTCTATTCCCGGGGCCATTATTGGGGGGATAATCATCGGCCTGTTAGAAGCTTATACTGCTGGCTATGGTTATCATCTTGGCCCGCTTCTTGCTCCAATAGGCCTTGATGCAGGGGGCTTGAGCACTGTCATCCCCTTTATTATTCTGGTCATCATTTTGATGATTCGTCCTTACGGCTTGTTTGGACAGGAAATCATCGAGCGGGTGTAACCATTTTGGATTTCGGATTGCGGATTTTGGATTATGCGTTTTGTAATACCTAAGGGTACGATGTCTGAAGTTGAGTATTCCGCAATCAAGAGGTGAATGATGCAAAGTGGCGTATTTCATACAACTTACAACCAAGATATGGTCTTGCGGCCGATGCCGGCGCAAAAAATTCGGCTGGCTCTGGTCATCATTTTCGTCCTGGTCTTTCCCTTCGTGGCCAGTCCTTATCAACTCACTCTGATCAACCAGATTGGCATTGCCTCCATTGGGGCAATTGGGCTGAATATCCTGACCGGCTTCACCGGACAGATTTCGCTGGGGCAGGGTGCGTTCATGGCGGTGGGGGCCTATGGTTCTGGGCTCCTGGCTGCGCGGCTGGGTTTGCCCTGGTGGTTGGCAATTCCGGTGGCCTGTACCATAACCGCTTTGGTGGGAGCCGTGTTTGGCATGCCCTCACTCCGGCTCAAAGGGCTTTATCTGGCCATTGCTACCCTGGCCGCTCAACAAATTATTTTATGGCTTATCACCCATTGGAAGGGTTTGACCGGCGGTGTAGAGGCTCTGAATGTTCCACTCGCAACCCTGTTTGGCTATTCGCTCAACACCGATTTTCGCTTTTATTGGATTATTTTACTCTGTTTGGTAGGGACGGTGTTAGTCGCCGTCAATCTGTTCCGTTCAAAAATAGGGCGGGCTTTTGTCGCCATTCGCGATCAGGACATTGCGGCCGAGGTGATGGGGGTTAACTTGTTCTACTATAAGTTGTTGGCCTTTGCTACTTCATCTTTCTTTGTCGGCCTGTCGGGCGCACTGATTGCCCACTGGCGGTTGATTGTTAACTACGAGCGCTTTACCATTGAAACCTCTATTTTCTACCTGGCTGTCATCATCATCGGTGGACTTGGCTCGGTTTCCGGTTCGATTTACGGGGCCGCCTTTATGACCTTGCTACCGGCGATGTTGAATAACATTGGACGGAGCCTGGAAGACCTCATTCCATATATAGCTAACATAATCCCGTTTCTCCAACAAGCCGCGTTTGGTTTGGTCATTATTCTGTTCCTGATCTTCGAGCCGGAAGGCATTGCCAAGTTATGGCGCGATGTGAAAGACTACTTTCGTCTGTGGCCATTTTCGTATTGATGTATCGAGTAGAGATTATGCCTTGATAGGGCATCCTCAAGGATGAAAATAATGAGGAAAGATAGTTGGGAGGATACCCCACGGCATTTTCGGAGTAGGGTAAGGAGGTGATGTGAATAGAATAAGAAATGTGATAGCAAGTTACACAGAAGTGTTCCGGTAGAGAACGATATCGATTAGTCGTTTATGCTTATTAGGAGGAGAATGTACCATGAAACGTTTTACTTTATTGCTTGTTTTCTTTTTAACCATTGCGTTGGTAGCCGGTTGTGGAGGTGCTGCTGCTCCCGCAGAAGCACCTGCTCCTACAGAAGCACCTGCTGAAGCCCCCACACAAGCACCTGCTGAGGCCCCCACACAAGCACCTGCTGAGAGCGCCCCTGCAGAAGCGCCTGCTGACACCAGCCCGATTAAGGTGGGGGCCATATTTGATCTGACCGGCGCTACATCTGACGTTGGCACCCCTTATGCCGACGGCATGAAAGATTACGTGGCCTGGAAAAACGACCAGGGGGGCATCAATGGTCGCCAGATCGACTTGATTTCACAAGATTATGCCTATGCGGTAGACCAAGCCGAGCAGCTTTATTCCCAATTTGTCAGCCAGGATGAGGTCGTAGCCTTTATGGGTTGGGGCACGGGCGACACGGAGGCCCTGCGTGGCAGAATTGCCGCCGATAAGGTCCCCTTTATGTCTGCCTCTTACTCGGCTAATCTAATCGACATCGAGAATGCCCCTTACAACTTTATGATTGGGACCACTTACTCTGCCCAATTCATAGCCGCCATCAAGTGGGCTGAGGAAGACTGGGCAGCCCAGGGCAATAGTGATAAGCCAACCATCGTTCTTATGCATCACGATAGTCCCTTTGGCACCTCACCCTATCCTGATGGCGAGGCTTACGCCAATGCAAACGACATTCCGCTCAGCGCGATTCCTATGCCTGGCGGGGCTACGGACCTGACAGCCGAGTTGACGCAAGCTCAGGACGGGGGCGCCAACTACATCATTGTACAGAATGTGCCCACCCCGGCCTCGCTGCTGGTCAAAAACGCCGCCACTCTGGGCTTAGACGCCAAGATCGTTTGCCTCAATTGGTGTGCCGACGAGCTTCTTATTGGGCTGGCCGGCGAAGCCGCCAACGGAGTGGTTGGGGCCATTCCCTTTACCCCGCCCAGCTTCGAAGTTGCAGGGATGAAAGACATGATTGAGTATAATCAGTCCCAAGGGACTACTTTGCAAGAGCAGGGGGTGCGTTACGTACAGGGTTGGTTGACCATGCAGGTGATGGCTGAGGGGATCAAGCGCGTCCTCGATGAGGGCCAGGAGTTGACAGGTGAAAATATCCGGACAGCATTGGAAGGCATGACAAACTACGACACTGGCGATATTACCACCCCCTTGACCTTCACCCCTGACAATCACGCCGGCAATAAAGCCCTGCGCATGTTTGAGGTCCAGGATGGCCAGTGGCAACCCGTCTCTGACTATATCGATGTCTCCGCGTTTTAACACGGATTGGACGCGGTCAAGGTTTAGTTTGCTTCTCCCTCAAGCCTGATGCGGGGGCAATCACCAACCTCATCGGGGGAGAAGCTGAATACTACTGCTCCAGCAGGAGCAAAATAGGAGGGGGACGAAACCTGAGTTAATTCTCATTAAAATGGGTTTGGCAAGATGGCCTGGGTTTCGCCCCCCTTAGTCTCCTCTGGCAGGAAATGGAAAGAGGGTATAAACCATGCTCAGTCTCAACAATGTGGAAGTAATTTACAATGAGGTGATTCTCGTTCTCAAGGGCATGTCGTTGCACGTACCGGAGGGGCAGATTGTAGCTCTGCTAGGTTCCAATGGGGCCGGTAAGTCTACTACCCTCAAGGCTATCTCTGGTCTGCTCAAACCGGAAGATGGTGAAGTGACCGACGGCGAAATTGAATTCCAGGGAGAACTCATCCACAAACTTGATGCTGAGCAAATTGTACGGCGGGGTATCTTCCAGGTGATGGAAGGCCGGCGGGTGTTTGAACATCTGACCGTGGAGGAAAACCTGATCGCCGGCGGCTACACCCGTCAGGACCGTAACCTCAAACCAGATATCGACCTGGTCTATGAATACTTTCTGCCTCTGCGAGATCGCCGTAAGCAGGCCGCTGGCTATCTCTCCGGGGGTGAGCAACAAATGCTGGCCATTGGACGCGCCCTGATGGCCAAATCGAAACTGATGATGTTAGACGAGCCCTCGCTGGGGTTGGCCCCGTTGTTAGTCAACGAGATTTTTGCGATTATCCAACGCATCAACCAGGAACAGGCCACGACCATTTTACTCGTAGAGCAAAACGCTCGCCTGGCCCTGGAAGTGGCTAATTATGCTTACATTATGGAAAATGGACGGATCGTCCTGGATGGCCCCCCCGACACCTTGAAGGAAAACACCGATGTACGTGAATTTTACCTGGGTCTGACCGAAGTCGGGCAGCGCAAGAGCTACCGCGATGTCAAGCATTACAAGCGCCGGAAACGATGGTTGAGTTAATAGACTTTATACAGCAGCTGTAGCCGGTCTCTGACCACGCCCGACGTAGCGCGGTCAGAGTCCGGCTACAGCCTGGGCTGCTGAGTAGTTACGCTTGTTCTACAAAATTTAGGGAGGTTGTATGACCCGAACCGAGCGCCTCAAAGAAATCATCAAACATGGTTACGAGAACGCCCCGGCGCTGCGCCGCCTCATGGATGAGGCCGGCGTCAGGCCTGCTGATATTCAAAGTGTAGCCGATTTGCCAAAAATTCCGGTCACCAGCAAAGATAAATTGATCCAGATGCAGCAGGAGAACCCACCCTTTGGCGGGTGGTTGGCCGCGCCCAAGAAGGAATTGCAACACATCTTTGTCTCGCCTGGCCCGCTCTTTGAACCGGACGACGAGTGGCAGCCCGAAGCGTTTCAGGCGGTTGGCATTGACAGCGGCGACATCGTGATCAATGCCTTTGCCTATCACATGGTCTCGGCCGGCCTATTGATCGATGCGGCGGTGCGGGCAGCAGGCGCAACGGTCGTGCCCATGGGGCCCGGCAACACCGAGGCCCAGGTTGACATCATGCTGCGCTTGGGCGTGACCGGCTACACCGGGACGCCGAGCTTCTTGAAAATCATCTTCCAAAAAGCCGAAGAAATGAATATTGACCCCCAGGATGTTCCCCTCAAAAAAGCGGTCTTCTCGGCGGAACCGTATCCGCCGTCGCTGCGGACTTTTTTTGAGCAGGATTATAAAATGATCACCTCGCAGGCGTATGCCACCGCCGATTTGGGCATCATCGCCTATGACCGGCCCGGCGAGGCGGCCCTGCGGCTGGCCCAAAATATGATCGTTGAAATCACTGATCCGGCTACGGGCCAGCCCGTGCCCGCCGGTGAACCCGGCGAGATTGTCGTGACCACCTTTAACAAAACTTATCCGCTGGTACGCTACGGTTTGGGCGACCTTAGCGCGTTTGTGGGTGAGCCAGATGATGAGGGCTTCTACCCCCGTATCAAAGGCTGGCTGGGGCGCGTCGGGGATGCGGTCAAAGTGCGAGGCATGTTTTTGCACCCGCTCCAGTTGAAAGGCGCTCTGGCGAAATTTGAAGGATTGGGCAATTTTCAGGCCAGCGTCACCCGGCCCGACGCCGCCCGCGATCACGTCAAACTGCGGGTCGAGTTGAAAGATGCCGGTGTTGCCAGCCCGACTCTCGGCGATGCAGTAAAAGCCGCCGCCAGCCAGGCCTGCCGCCTGACCATCGATGAGGTCGAGTTTGTCGAGGCCGGCGCGATTGAGCCATCGGCCCGGGCCGTGGTTGATGAGCGGCGTTGGGAGTGAGGCCGTTGTCAGTGGTCGGTTGTCAATGGTCATTCGTCGTTCGTCGTTTGACGACGTAAATTCCTATGCCTCATGAAACCCTGGAGGACCTCTTTTTCATCGAAAGAGGCTACCTCAACGCCAATCATTTGTCTATCGCTCTGACGCGCCCATTTTGATCGACACCGGCTATAAATCAGATTTCACTGAAACCCAATGGCTTATCACCGCTTTAGGCGTCGATCTCTCCGCTGTCAGCCTCATTATCAATACCCACACCCATTGCGACCATATCGGCGGCAACCGGATTCCACTCAAGCGTTAACTCAAAAATTGAAGATTTAACCAGAAAGGATAACCCCATGGACTTTCAACTCAACGACGAGCAAAAAATGTGGCAGGAAGCGGTGCGGGACTTTTGCCAGAATGAACTGAAGCCCCGTGCTGCCCAGACAGATAAAGAAGAAAAGCTACCATTGGATGTCATCAAAAAGATGGCCCCACTGGGCTTGTTGAGCCTGCCCGTGCCGGAAGAAGAGGGTGGGCCAGGGCTGGATAGTATCAGCGCGGCCATTGCTATCGAGGAGGTAGGCCGGGCCTGCGGCAGCACCGCCCTATCGATGGCGGCGCACAACGGCCTGTGTGTCAGCCCGATTGTGGCTTACGGCACGAAAGCCCAAAAAGAACGGTACCTGCCGCTGCTCACCTCCGGCGATTATCTGGGCGCATTGGCTCTGACCGAGCCAGGCGCGGGGAGCGATTTGGCGGGTGGGGTGCAATGCTCGGCCACTTTGCAGGGTGACGAATGGGTGGTCAACGGCAGCAAAGCCTGGATTACCAACCCCAGCCTGTCGCCGCTCATCATCGTGCTATGCCGTACAGATAAGGAAGCGGGCAACCGGGGCTTTAACCACATCATCGTTCCTACGGATGCGCCGGGGTTGACCATCAATCCGCCGGAAAAGAAGATGGGGCTGAAAGGCTCGCCCACGCATATGCTTACTTATGATAATGTGCGCGTGCCCATAGAAAATTTGCTAGGGGAGCCTGGCCGGGGCTTGCAGCAAACTCTGGCCACGCTCGACGGGGGGCGGATCGGAATTGGGGCAATGGCAGTCGGACTGGCCCAGGCAGCGTTGGATGAGGTTATCAGCTACGCCCAGGAACGCCAAACCTTTGGCCAGCCCATTGCCCAACACCAGGCCATTCAATGGATGGTGGCCGATATGAGCACCGAGATTGAGGCGGCGCGCTTGCTGGTTTACCAGGCAGCCTGGCTAAAGGACCAAGGGAAAGACTATAAAAAAGCAGCGGCAATGGCCAAACTCTTTGCCAGTGAAGCTGCTGAACGAGCTGCTTTTAAAGCTATCCAAATTCACGGCGGCTATGGCTACAGCGCCGAATTCCCGGTCGAGCGAATCTATCGCGATCAACGACTGCTAACTATCGGCGAGGGAACCAGCGAGATTCTTCGTATCGTCATCAGCCGGCGCGTGTTGCAGTCGTGAAACATATCTTTAGTTAGCGCGAATAACCGTTGGGCAGGCTTCGTCCCGAGGCCCCGTGTCGAGCGGGACGAGACGCTTAGCCCGAGGGGCGCAAGGCCGCTTCAACTTGTTCAAATCATAGCGCAACGTGCTTTCTGGTATTTCGGCCTGACGTGCTGCCTCGGCAATATTGATTTGCTTGAAGGCAATTTTGACCGATTCGCCTTTTTCGTCCACCGGACGTATCCTATTAGCTATGGGGCTGCCTCCTGGTGAAATTGGTCTTTGCTGAAGTCACAATTTCTACCACAGGTAGCCCTTTTTTCAAAGTTCAAGATAATAGCATTCACCTTTAAGGTCAGACCGGTAGCCCGCATAAATCCAGAAACCGGCTCAAAGCAGCAGGGTCCCCCTCGATCTGAATAAGGTCCTCGGAAATCGCCTCATCCGGTTTGATCTGGCGCTGCAACAAGCCCAGATACGTCGGCATATCGGTCTGAAAAATCACAGCCGCTGTTCGGCTTTCGCCCTGTTGAACGTGAATTTCACCCGCTTTGATCTGTACTTGAAGGACCTCATGGTCGATGTGCAGCTCATAGGTTTCATCGACCTCCTGCGCCTGCTCCGGCCGGAAAAAGGTTTTGAGGGTCAGTGCGTATGACCCCACGGGCAGCACGGCGGCTCCATTGGCCGACGCCGGCACAAACTGGCTACCCCATTTGCCCAGTTCAAGCAGTGTTGTTTCCAACGCCTGGCCCAACAGGGTCAGCTCGTATACGATTGATGCGGCCGGCGGGGGAAGGGTACGCCGGTTGAGAATACCCTGCTGCTCCAGGCCCTTGAGCCGCTCCGAGAGTAAATTGGTGCTGATCCCCGGCAATCCCTCCATCAAATCTGTAAAGCGGCGCGGACCGGCCACCAATTCCCGGATAATGAGAATGGTCCACCGGTCCCCGACAATATCCAGGGCATAGGCCAGCCCACAGTACTGGTTATAACTTCGACTTGTCATACTTATAGTATACAAGAACCCGACAAAATTTCAAATTTGATATTTCATTTATCAAATATTGAAGTTGATACTTGACTTTCTGAAGTATATGATATATAGTATTGGAACATTTGTGCTAATTCTCGTTTTGAGTATCATGAAGAGCTGATAACAATATATAGGCCCAAGGGGGGATGGTGGACGCTATATCTTGGGCCGTTCCTGACTCACATCAACCATATCTTCTCAATAAGATGGGGCGTACCCTTGCGGTCGCCCCCGGGCAGGCGCAGGGCCGTGCTCCTACCCCGAATTATTGAGAAGATACCATCAAACCAAAAATTCAAGTGAGGCAAGCAATGAATGATTTTTACGCAACCCACAGTTCTGTAACAGACCCAGGCCGCTACGTCGATCTTTTCGAAGATCTGCCCACCAGCCTGGCCGGCATTGCCTACGTGGTTCAAGGGCTGGTCTATCACTATCTCGTCGATCAGTATAATTACGGCTGGGTTCCACCACAGGAACGCCTGGCCGAGATCAACACCCGCACGATGGAACGCATTCTGGCCTGCCTGGTGGACAAGGACCCGCGGCCGCTGGTCCGATCCCGGGTGTGCGCGGATCGATTGGTCGGCTCTTGTCGTGACTTTGCCCTGGTCGCATGTGCCATCCTGCGCCAGCCCGCCTGCGTTACGGCTTTGCCGGCTATTTTGTGCCCGGCTATTGGCTCGATCATGTTGTTGTCGAAACCTGGGTCGGCGACCGTTGGCAGCGCTTTGATCCGCAAATTGCGGGGCAGCCCAGTTGGGATTACGATATGCTCGACATGGTGGACGCGCCGTTTGTCAGCGGCGGGCGGGCCTGGCAGATGGTTCGCGGCGAAGGCGCTGACCCGAACCGATTCGGTCTGGGGCCGGATGAACCGGCGGTGCGGGGCCGGATGTTTATCCGTGAACGCTTGCAATTGGATGTGGCCGCGCTTAACAAAGTCGAACTTCTCTGCTGGGACTTATGGAGCGGCTTAAGCGAATGGCAATCGGCCGATCAACAAATTCTCGACCAGATGGCGGCCCTGTCACTCGATCCTGATAGCAGCGCCCTGCGCCGGCGTTGTGCCAAAGAGGCGCACTGGCGCCTGCCGGCCATGGTCGAGAGCTTTCATCCCCAGGTTGGAGCATCGAGCGTAAGTATCTTTTGATATTATCAGGCCTTACAAAGGAACGCCATCTACCACCAAAATTTGTGACGATCAAGGAGACGTCATTATGACGACACTTACCAAAGAGAAAGAACCGCTTATCAACGCAAACACCCCACCTCGGGCCGGACGGCGCGAGTGGATCGGGCTGGCCGTCCTTATGCTGCCGACCTTGCTCATTGCTATGGATCTAACGGTATTGCACCTGGCCGTGCCGTCCCTGAGCGCCGACCTTCAGCCCAGCAGCTCTCAACTGCTGTGGATCGTGGATATCTATAGTTTTCTGATTGCCGGATCGCTCATAACCATGGGTACGTTGGGCGACCGGATTGGCCGTCGCCGCTTGCTGATGATAGGCGCCGCTGCCTTCGGCTTTGCTTCGGTGCTGGCTGCGTTCTCGACCAGCGCTGAGACACTCATCGCCGCCCGCGCCCTGCTTGGCGTGGCCGGAGCGACGCTTATGCCCTCTACCATGTCCTTGATCCGTAACATGTTTCTCGACCCCAGGCAGCGCACCGCCGCGATCGGGGTCTGGGTGTCCGGTTTCTCGGTGGGCAGCGCCATCGGCCCGCTGATCGGCGGGCTGCTGCTGGAGAACTTCTGGTGGGGCTCGGTGTTTCTGCTGGGCGTGCCGGTGATGGGCGTGCTGTTGGTTACGGGACCACTGCTGCTGCCGGAGCACCGGGACCCCAATCCGGGCCGGTTCGACCTGCTCAGCGCCGGCATGTCGCTGACTGCCGTGCTGCTGGTGATCTACGGCCTCAAACAGTTCGCCGAAAACGGCCTGGGCTGGCTGCCGGCGCTGTTGGTTGGGGTTGGTCTGCTCATTGGCTTGGCCTTCATCCAAAGGCAGCGCAGCCTGGCCGATCCGCTCATCGATCTGCGGCTGTTCCGGGTGCCTGCCTTCAGCGCCTCACTGGTTACCTACACCCTCGGTATCTTCGCCGCGTTTGGAAGCTTTCTCTTCATCGCCCAGTACCTGCAGCTGGTGCTGGGGCTGTCGCCGTTGCAGGCAGGTTTGTGGTCGGTGCCTGGGGCGATCACATTCATCATCGGCTCTAACTTAGCGCCGGTGATCGTGCAGCGGGTTCGCCCGGTTTTTGTGGTCGCCGGTGGTTTGGTGGTCGCAGCGATTGGGTTGGGGCTGCTCATCCCAATTGGTCTTAACTCTCTCGTCCTCGTCGTAACTGGGAATACCCTGATGGCTTTGGGATTCGGATTTACATTTACCCTGACGGTTGACATGGTTGTCGCTGCGGCTCCACCCGAACGAGCCGGGGCTGCCTCCGCGCTGGCGGAGACCGGGGCCGAGTTGGGTGGGGCGCTCGGTCTGGCGGTCCTTGGCAGTTTGGGTGTCGCCGTGTACCGCAGCCAGGTGCTCGCCGCTCTGCCGCAAGGTATCTCGCCTGAACTGGCTAAAGCGGTCCAGGAGACCCTGGGTGGTGCGTTGGTCGTGGCCGCGCAGCTCCCTGATGAGCTTGCTGTGGTACTGCTCGGCGCTGCCCGTGAGGCCTTCGTTCTGGGCGTGCAGCTAACGTCGCTCATCGGCGCTGTGGTTATGATTGGTCTGGCCATCCTGACCACCGTTATGCTCCGGCATATTGACGTCGACGCCGAGCCTGAGCCGCAGCCGGAATCGATCCAGCCGATCCATCCCGCGACAGTACCTGTACAGGCTGATTGTTGATAATGTACGATAACCTGATAAGGTCCACCATGAAACAGAAACCGTTAAAACTGATGTGTGTTCTGGCCCATCCCGACGATGAGTCCCTGGCGACGGGCGGCATTTTGGCTAAATACGCCGCCTCCGGCACCCACACCTATCTGGTGATGGCCACGCGCGGCGAGCGGGGCTGGGCCAATCAGACCAGCGCTTATCCGGGACCGCAGGCGCTGGGGCGGCTGCGCGAGGCCGAGCTACGGGCGGCGGCGCAGGTGCTTGGCCTGCGGGAGGTGGTTTTTCTGGATTATCAAGATGGCGAGTTGGACCGGGCCGTCCCGGCCCAAGCCATCGCCAAAATTGTGACCCAGGTGCGCCGGGTTCAGCCGGAGGTGGTCGTCACCTTTGACCCCAACGGCATGTATGGCCACCCCGACCACATCGCCATTTCCCAGTTGACCACCACCGCCGTGATGGCCGCCGCCGACCCCGGTTATCCCGGCCTGACGCCGGGTGCCCCTCATCGCGTGGCCAAACTGTACTATCGGGCGTTTGGGCAACTGGAGCAAGTGGCGTATGAGGCCACCTTTGGCCGGTTGGTGATGCCGGTGGATCGGATCGAGCGGCGCTTTACCACCTGGCCGGAGTGGGCCATAACCACCCGGATCGATGCGTCAGCCTATGGCGAGCAAGTGTGGCAGGCAATTGCTTGCCACCGGTCCCAGGTGTCCGGCCTGCACCAGTTGAAAGCCCTGCCCGCTGACTATCAAACCCGGTTGTGGGGCCGGCAAAGCTATTATCGAGCTATGAGCCTGGTCAACGGTGGGCGGGAGGTGGAGGATGATTTGTTTGCCGGTCTGCGGGGGTGTCCTCAGGCTCAACGACCGTTTTATGTCGCACCTCAACTCGTACCTGCCTAATTTGTTTGCCGGTGACGTGCGGAGGTTCTTCCACACACTCCG
>Ga0299906_10003343_pt1 | contig 13225 bp, 11 predicted proteins | sample RVTome_14_FD_200259 | JGI IMG/M metagenome (GOLD analysis project Ga0299906, IMG submission 200259) | Soil microbial communities from uranium-contaminated site in the Upper Colorado River Basin, Wyoming, United States - RVT145D125 (version 2) ...
TGCGTCGCGGCGGCGCTTTCTTCCTGCGACGCACCTTCAAGGGCAATCGGCTGTATGCGACGGTTTTCAATGCCTACCTGAACCAGATTCTGGCGCGCGGATACCCGATCGAGTACTTCGTCGAAGGAGGGCGCAGCCGCACCGGACGTTTGCTGCCACCCAAGGCCGGCATGCTGGCCATGACCGTCGACTCCTGGCTGCGCAACCCGCGCCGGCCGCTCGCATTCATGCCGATCTACTTCGGCTACGAGAAACTGATCGAGGGCGATTCGTTCATTCGCGAACTGAGCGGCGGTGAGAAGAAAAAGGAGACGCTGGTCGGCCTGATGCGCTCGATCAAATCACTGCGCGAGAACTTCGGCAAAGTCTACGTCAATATCGGCGAACCGATACGCATCGAACCGATACTGCAGAAGTGCAAACCGGACTGGCGCAGCCAGGCACGCGAAGTCGACGACAAACCGGAGTGGGTCACGGAAATCGTCAACGAGCTCGGCAGCTGCATCATGACAGGCATCAATTCCGCGGCGGCAGTGACGCCGATCAGCCTGCTCGCGACCGTCCTGTTGTCGACGCCGAAACAGACGATCGGCGAAATGGAACTGCACCGGCAACTGAAGCTCAGCATCGATCTGCTGAGCCGCTTTCGATATTCCGATTCCGTGACCATCCCGGACATGTCGCCCGGCGAGATCGTCGACCACGGCGAGCGGCTCGGCGTCATCAGCCGCACCGCGCATCCGCTCGGCGATGTCGTGCACATGGCCGAACGTGACGCCGTGCTGATGACCTATTTCCGCAACAACGTCAACCACCTGTTTGCGGTGCCGGCATCGATCGCCTGCTGTTTCATTCAGGGACGAAGATTGCACCACACGGAACTGCAGCGACTTCTGCGCCTCATTTACCCGTTCATGCAGCGGGAGCTGTGCGTCAAATGGCGTTTCGAGGACATCGACGCGGTAACCGCCGAAGCCATCGCCGCTCTGGTCGACCTCGAACTCCTGACACGCGACGGCGAATGCCTGGTGCGGCCGGCGACAGGTTCGGCCAGCGCATACCAGTTGCTGATGCTCGGCCAGGTGATGGTGCCGATGTTGCAACGTTTTTACCTCGCCATTGCGCTGCTGGTGAAAAACGGATCCGGCACCTTGACGCGGACCAAGCTCGAAACGCTGTGCCAGAAAAGCGCGCAGCGGCTTTCGATGATTTACGGCCTGAACTCGCCGGATTTCTTCGACAAAGCGCTGTTCCAGGATTTTGTCACCGCGCTTCGGGAGCAGGGTGTGTTGCGGCGGAATGCAGCCGGTTTCCTCGAATACGATGACGATCTCGAGAGCATCGGTGTCGATGCGCGGCTGGTGCTGGGAGAGGACATCCGGCACAGCATCCTGTCGCTGACCCTGGATACACCGGGCGTCGAGCGCCTGTGAGTTGAGTGCCGTGGATCGAAGTCCTGTCGTTGTCGTTTCCTTTTACCGGTTCGTCGACATCGCAGAGCCGGAAAAGGTCTGCGCCGGATTGCAGGCGCTGTGCGACCGACTGGCCCTGCTCGGTACGGTCCTGGTCGCGAACGAAGGCGTTAACGGCACGCTCGCCGGATCGCGGCAGTCGGTGCTGGCCGTTTTCAACTGGCTGCAGCACGAACTGCAGCTCGAACAGCCGATGGAAGGCCGATGGACCGAAGCCGGAACCGCACCGTTTCGCCGCATGCGCGTGCGGGTGAAAAGGGAAATCGTTACGCTGGGACGTCCGGATATCCAGCCGCAGAAGCACACCGGCCGGCACGTATCGCCGGCCGAGTGGAACCGGCTGATTGCGGATCCGGAAACACTGCTCATCGATACGCGCAATCATTACGAGATCGAAGTCGGCACCTTTGCGGGGGCGCTCGATCCACAAACGGACAGTTTCCGCCAGTTTGCCGCGTTCGCCGCCGGACTGGCGGCCGGCGACCGCCCGGTCGCGATGTTCTGCACCGGCGGCATACGCTGCGAGAAAGCCTCCGCGCTGATGCAGGAACTCGGCTTTTCCGAGGTTTACCAGTTGCAGGGCGGAATCCTCAACTACCTTGAAACCGTCGCCGCCGGCGACAATCGCTGGCAGGGCGAGTGTTTCGTTTTCGATACGCGGGTCGCGGTCGATCGCGACCTGGCCGAGGGCGGCTACGTGCAGTGCCACGCCTGCCGCCGTCCGCTCTCCAGCGAGGACATCGAGTCTTCCGATTATCGCGAGGGAGTTTCCTGTCCCAATTGCATCGACGAACTGGACGCCGATCGTGCCGTACGGCTGGAGGAACGGCGCCGGCAGGTGGCGCTGGCGCGGCAGCGCGGTGAACTGCACAGTGGTGCCAAACTTGATTGAGTTCTCGACAATCACCTGTCCGCATTGCGCTCATGCGGAGCGCGAGCGCATGCCGACCGATGCGTGCCAGTTTTTCTACGAGTGCAAGAGTTGCGGTGTGCTGCTGAAACCTGCGCCCGGCGACTGCTGTGTGTTTTGCTCCTACGGCGACGTCAAATGTCCGCCGATGCAGGCCGCGACCGGCTGTTGTGCACACGAGCATCATGGCAATGGCAAACCTGCGGTTGCAGCGGCGGTCGTGCCGGGTCCCGCAGCCGCCGGCCAGTGGACCTGCCCAATGCATCCCGAGATCTTGCGCGACGGCCCGGGCAGTTGCCCGATCTGCGGCATGGCGCTCGAACCCGTGACGACGTCGGCCGACGCCGGCGAGGATCCTGAACTTATCGACATGCGGCGCCGATTTCGCTGGTCGGTCGCGCTGACTTTGCCGGTGGTTCTCATTGCGATGGCCGAGATGTTGCCGGGCGTGCGATTGCCAACGATGGCATCGCCGCGCCTTTTGCAAGGCTTGCAATTACTGCTGTCCTCACCCGTGGTTCTGTGGGCCGGCTGGCCATTTTTTCAGCGTGGCTGGCAGTCAGTGCTGAATCGCAGCCCGAACATGTTCACGCTGATTGCCATCGGTGTTGGCGTGGCCTGGATATACAGCGTCATCGCGGTGCTGGCTCCCGACTGGTTTCCGCAGGCCTTTCGTGGTCACGGCGGCAATGTCGCCGTGTACTTCGAGGCCGCGGCGGTCATCGTGACCCTGGTCCTGCTCGGCCAGGTGCTCGAGCTCGGTGCGCGCAGCCGCACCGGCGCGGCCATCCGTGCATTGCTTGGTCTGGCACCGAAAACCGCAAGACGCATCGCTGCCGATGGCAGCGAGCAGGATGTCGCTCTCGCCGACGTTCAGGTCGGCGACCGGCTGCGTATTCGCCCGGGCGAAAAGGTTCCCGTCGATGGCACCGTCGTGGAGGGCGCGAGTTCCGTCGACGAGTCGATGATTTCCGGTGAGCCGCTGCCGGTCATGAAATCGGCGGGCGACACTGCTATCGGTGGCACGATCAATACGACCGGCACCCTGGTGATGCGAGCCGATCGTGTCGGCGGCGATACCCTGCTGTCGCAGATCGTGCACATGGTCGCTGCGGCGCAGCGCAGCCGCGCGCCGATCCAGAAACTGGCGGACACCGTTGCTTCCTGGTTCGTGCCGGCGGTCATCGTCGTCGCAATCCTGGCTGCGGTCGCGTGGGGCACATTCGGTCCGGAACCGCGCATGGCCTATGCCATCATCAACGCCGTCGCGGTGCTGATCATCGCCTGTCCCTGTGCGCTCGGCCTCGCAACACCGATGTCCATCATGGTGGCGGCCGGTCGCGGCGCAACCGAAGGCGTATTGTTCAGGAACGCCGAAGCGATCGAGGTATTGCGCCAGGTCGATGTACTGATCCTCGACAAGACCGGTACGCTCACCGAAGGAAAGCCAAAGCTCACTTTTGTGAAAGCGACCGGCGAGTTCGACGAAAACGACATGCTGCGTCTTGCCGCATCGCTGGAACGCGCGAGCGAACACCCGCTCGCCGAAGCGATCGTGCGCGGCGTCGAAGAACGTGGCATCGATCTGGCCGGCGTCACGGGCTTCGATTCCCTGACCGGCAAGGGTGTCAGCGGCTCGGTCGACGGGCGGCGGGTATCGATCGGCAATCGCCACATCATGGCTGACGCCGACATCGGTGCACTCGAAGCCCTGGCCGAAAACCGCCGGGGCGAGGGCGAAACCGTCGTGTATGTGTCGATCGACGACCGGGCCGCCGGCCTGATCGGTGTATCGGACCCGATCAAGCCATCGACGCCGGAAGCGATTCGGGCATTGCACGCGGAAGGCCTGCGTATCGTGATGCTGACCGGCGACAGCCGGACGACGGCGGCAGTCGTGGCGAAAAAGCTCGGCATCGACGAGGTCATCGCGGAAGTACTTCCGCAGGCGAAAGCAGAGGCAGTACGAAAGTTTCGCGCTGACGGACACATCGTGGCGATGGCCGGCGATGGCATCAACGATGCACCAGCGCTCGCCGAAGCGCAGGTCGGAATAGCGATGGGGAGCGGCACCGACGTGGCCATGGAGAGCGCCGGTGTCACGCTGGTCAAGGGCGATTTGCGCGGCATCACGCGGGCACGCCGCCTGAGCCGCGCGACCATGAGGAATATCCGGCAGAATCTGTTTTTCGCGTTTGTCTACAACGCCCTCGGCGTGCCGATTGCCGCCGGCATCCTGTACCCGTTCACCGGCATGCTGCTGAGCCCGATGCTGGCGGCCGCCGCGATGTCGATGAGTTCGGTATCCGTCATCGCCAACGCGTTGCGCTTGCGGCAGGCGAAAACTTGAGCGATATCCCGGCTAGAACCAGATGCGCAGACCGGCCACGGCCGTGGTCGTCTGCCGGTCTTCGCCTGCAGCGCTCGCATAATCGGCGGTGTCACCGTAAAAACCCTGCCAGTTGACGCCAACGTACGGTGCAATCTTGCGGTGAAACTCGTAACGCAGGCGCAGGCCGAAGTCGAGATCGCGCAGCCCGGAACCGAGCGCGTGGTCCGCTTCATCGCTGGCACCGAAATTCATCTCGAGCCGCGGTTGCAGTATCAGTTTCTGTGTCAGCAGCATTTCGTATTCCGCTTCGATCCGCAGCGACACCTTGCCGTCATCGGCGACGAACAGTGCGGTGTCGATCTCGAACCACTGCGGCGCGAGGCCCTGCAGCCCGATGGTCAGGAACGTACGCTGCGGGCCGGGTTCGAAATCGTGGCGCAAGCCGAGCTGCAGATCGTAAAACGCCGTGATGGCACGCCCGTACAGGAGCTGCAGTTCGGCGTCATTATCACTGCCTTCCGTTTTCCACCAGAGCTTGTGCCGGTCGAGCCCCGTCCAGCCCTGCACATCCCAAAACCCGGTGTCGGATTCCGGGCGGTATTCCAGCCGGTCGGCCTGCACAAAACTCAACACGCCCTCGTGCATTTCATCGGCCCGTAGCGATGACGCGGCTGCGAGCGTGAGAACCAGGAACGCCAAAGCTCTCATGGCGTCACCTCGTCAGCGCCGCCGACCGACACCATGCGCATCATGCCGGCGACCATGTGGTACAGCAGGTGACAATGAAACGCCCAGTTGCCCGGTGCATCGACCGTGATATCGACGGAGAGTTTCTCGGCCGGTTTCAACACGACCGTGTGCTTGCGCGGATTGTGCAGGCCGTTGCCGCTCACCAGTTCGACGAACATGCCGTGCAGGTGTATCGGGTGCGACATCATGGTGTCGTTGACCAGGGTGAGACGCAGGCGCTCGCCGTAGCGGAACAGGATCGGACCGTCCACTTCGGAAAACTTGCGGCCGTCGAATGACCACATGTACCGGTGCATGTTGCCGGTCAGGTGCAGTTCCAGCGCGCGCGTGGGCGTTCGCCGGTCTTGGTTCGGCCGGAGACTCCGGAGGTCGGCATAAGTGAGCACCCGATGCCCGAGCCCGGCGAGCCCGAGCCCCGGTTCGGCCAGCCGATCGAGGGTTTCCGCCGCGATGAAATCGACACCGTAGCCTTTTTTGTGATCGTGCGATTGCGCGTCCGGCATCGCCATGCCGGGGTGCATGCCGCCGTGATCCATGGCACCGTCAGCGGTATCCGTTTCCCCGTGCGCCATGCCCATGTCGGCCATCGTCAGTAGCGGTGGACTTCGCAACGCCGGGATTTCAGCGTGCATGCCGGCAGCCGGTGCCAGCGTGCCGCTGACGTAACCGCTGCGGTCCATCGATTCGGCGAAGATCGCATAGGCACGCGCCGCGGGTTCGACGATGACGTCGTAAGTCTCGGCAACGCCGATCTGGAACTCGTGCACCGATACCGGTTCGATATCGATGCCATCGGCCTGCACCACCTGCATCTCCAGGTCCGGCAGGCGCACGTTGAAAAAACTCATGGCGGAACCGTTGATGAAGCGCAGGCGCACCCGTTCCCCCGGCGCAAACTGCGCCGTCCAGTTGGCCAAGGCATCGTGACCGTTCATCAGGAAGGTGTACGTTGCTGCAGTGACGTCGGCGATGTCCGTGGGCGACATGCGCATGTCACCCCACATCTTGCGGTCGCTGAGCGTGGCCTTCCAGCCATTGTCTCCGGCATCCGTAACAAGATCTGCAACCGTGCGCTGCCGGTAATTGTAATAGTCCGGCATTTTTTTCAGCTTGGCGAAAACCCGCGCGGGATCCTCGAACGTCCAGTCGGACAGCAACACCACGTACTCGCGGTCGTAGTCGACCGGATCCTTGTCTTTGGGATAAACGATGATCGGGCCGTAAACACCGGTCTGTTCCTGGAAGCCGGAATGGCTGTGGTACCAGTAAGTGCCGTTTTGCACCAGGTCGAATTCGTAGCGGAAAGTCTGGCCTGGCCGGATGCCGTCGAAACTGATGCCCGGCACCCCGTCCATATTCGCGGGCAGGATCAGGCCGTGCCAGTGGATCGAGCTGTCGTGATGCAGGTCGTTGCGCACATCGAGCGTTATGCGCTCGCCTTCGCGGAAGCGCAGCAGCGGTCCCGGCACGCTGCCGTTGATGCCGGTGGCCATGGCGCTGCGACCGTCAATCGTGACCGGTGTATGGCCAATGGCGAGGTCATACGCGGATGCCGTTACCGGCCGAAGCGCTGACCGGCCGCTTTGCGCCCACCCGGGCAGCGGCAGCGTTGTGGCCAGTCCGGTCACACCTGCGAGGTGCAGAGCACGCTGCAAAAATACACGGCGTGATCTGATGACGGGGTCGTCCATTGAAAAGATCTCTGCAGTAGAAAAGCCAGGCCGGGACTCCAAGTCAGGCTTGCGTCGGGCCGCGAATCAGAATCGGATGTCTGAGTGGCTAATCGAGCAGGATGTCGCTGCGCGACACCGGGGTGGACAAGGGCAGATCTGGATCGTCGTACCACCGGCGACCGTGCAGGCCGGACGCATGGACCAGGGTCGTGCTGTCAGCATTCGCTGCCGGTGCTGCGGGTTTCTCGGGATGATAGTCGGTGACAATCGGTGCTTTGCTGTTGACTGCGGTCGCGGCGTGAGCACCGCACGCGGAACCGCAGTCATCGTGCTCTCCGGCAGCCGCGCTTGCCGGCGTGTGAGACATTCCATGGTGCGCTTCGGCAGGTGTGTCGAGGGCGAGCAGCGCGCAGGCGCAGGCGATGCCGCTGCTGCCAGGCATTGCGACGAGGATCAGTGCAAGGATCGGCGTTGTGATCGGCTGACGGCGCACGTCAGGCATCCAGGTCCGGGATCAGCGCACTCTCCAGTCGCGTGATCGTGTCTTTCAGAATCAGACGGCGTTTCTTCAGCCGCCGGATGCGCAGCTGGTCGACCAGCGGGTCGTGCGACAACTTGTCGATCAGGTAATCGAGGTCGCGATGATTGACGCGCAGCTCCCGGAGTCTCGCAAACTCCTTGAATGCTTCAGTGTCGACTTTGTCGCTCATGTCCTGCAGCAATGTGGGGGGCCCAAGCGTCCGCAGATCGTATCGCAGATTCTAGCGCAGAACAGCGACGTCATTTTGCCGCGGCGGCGAGCATGCCGAGCCAGTCCCGGTCCAACGGTCCGACCACCACGAAGTGGGGGTTAAGGATATCCGATTTATTGTTATAAATCAGTGGTTTGCCATCGAGTTCCAGCACCGCCCCGCCGGCCTGCTCGACCACTGCCTGGGCTGCTGCCGTGTCCCACTCGGAAGTCGGCCCCAGCCGCGGGTACACGTCGGCCCGGCCCTCGGCAACGACGCAAAACTTGAGCGAACTGCCCATCGGGAGCATTTCGTATTCGCCGAGTCCGTCAAGAAAGGCATCGAGGCTCGAGCCGCGGTGGGAGCGGCTGCCGACCACGCGCGCGGGCACGGCCGTCTTCGCCGCAACCCGGATCTGCCGCGAGGCTTTGCCGGCTTCGCGCACTTCCGCACCGGACCCGGCGCAACCGACATAAGTCTTGCCCTGGACCGGGACGTGAACGACGCCGAGTACCGGACGGCCGTCCTCGATGAGCGCAATGTTCACGGTGAACTCGCCATTGCGGTTGACGAACTCCTTGGTGCCATCGAGCGGGTCGATGAGCCAGTAGCGGCGCCACTGGCGGCGCAGCTCGAAATCCGGAAGCCCGGCTTCTTCAGTGATGATCGGGACATCGGGCGTCACGCTCGCGAGTTTGTTCACGATGCAACAGTTCGATGCCATGTCGGCCTGCGTCAGTGGAGACGTGTCGGCTTTCCTTTCGACGTCGAAATCGGTTTCATACACTGCCAGAATAGCCTTGCCGGCTTCGATGCTCAGCGATACGACAGGTTCGATCAGCGATTTTGGATTCATGCAGCCCTTGCGTGTCTGAGATCAGTTCGGGCAGCGGAGTATAAAGGAATTTGCGCGGGACGAAACCGGTGCAGCAACAGTGAACAGGCGAACAGCATGACAGACCCGCAAACGGCGCTCGCAAATTGCAACACGCTGATGCTCGACATGGATGGCACCGTACTCGATCTCGCGTTCGACAACTATGTGTGGAAGGAACTAATACCTTCCGAGTTCGCGAAGTTGCACGGTATGACATCCGAGGCGGCAAGGAAGCAATTGTTCGCGCACTACCGCAGCATGCAAGGAAAACTCGACTGGTATTGCCTGGATCACTGGAGCGAACGCCTGGGTCTCGACATCCTGGCGCTTCATCGCACGGTCAATCACCGCATCGGCTTTTTGCCCGGCGCCCGTCAGTTTCTCGAAGCTGTGTCGCAGACAGACCTTCGGCTGTTGCTGGTAACCAATTCTCACCCGGATACGCTGGCGTTGAAGAGCGAAGTCACCGGCGTCACCGGCTTTTTCGATGCAACGTATTCGGCGCACGACATCGGCCATGCAAAGGAAGACCAGTCTTTCTGGCATGCACTGCTGGAAGCCGAGGGGTTCGAGCGTAAGCGTACGCTGTTCGTCGATGACACGATTCCGGTACTGCGTAGCGCCGCCGATTTTGGCATCGGCATGCTGGTAAGAATTGCACGGCCGGATACGACCGCGTTGCGGCGCGATGCGCCAGGATTTGCGGACGTCGAATCGGTAGCGGAACTCTTGCGCTGACTCATACGGATCAGCGCAATGCGGGACCCGGGTCAGGCCCTTGTCGGCCGCCTCGGTCCGGAACGCTGCGACCGGTTGCCCTGCCGTGATTTGCGTGGGGGGCCGCCCTGGCGCTCGCGTTTTTCCCTGGGTGCAGGCCGTTTCAGTTCGGGCAGGAGGCTCGCATCGAACGTCGCCACCGGAATTTTGTGGCCGATGTATTCCTCGATATCGGGGAGAGAGATGGCATAGGTTTCGCATCCGAAACTGATCGCATCGCCGGATGCGCCGGCGCGCGCGGTACGGCCGATGCGGTGAACATAATCCTCGGAATCCTGCGGCAGGTCGAAATTGATGATGTTCTGCACGTCCGGGATATGCAGTCCGCGCGATGCCACGTCCGTACCGATCAGCACCTGCAGTTCGCCGCTTAAGAATCGTTTCAGCATGCTGGTGCGTTTCGATTGCGGGACGTCGCCGGAGATTGCCTGCGCGTTGATGCCATTGCCCTGCAGGTATGCCTGCACCCGGTCGGCTTCGCGTTTGGTATTGACGAACACCATGATGCGGCCGGTGCCCATTTCGCGAATGAGACCGACGAGCAGTGGCATTTTCTCGCGGTTGGACGGAAAGAAAATGGCCTGGCGTACGCGGTCCGCGGTGACTTTGTCCGGCTCGATCTGGATCAGCTCCGGCTCGTTCATGTGCTCGTACGCAAGCTCCATCACCCGGTGCGAAAGCGTTGCGGAGAACAGCATGTTCAGGCGCTTTTCCGGCGGCGGGAGCCGCCGCAGGAGGTAACGGATGTCCTTGATGAAACCGAGGTCGAACATGCGATCCGCTTCGTCCAGGACCACAACCTCGACCTTGTCGAGCTTGAATACGCCTTGCTGGAAATAGTCGATGATCCTGCCCGGCGTACCGATCAGTACGTCGACGCCGCTCTCGATGTCGCGGCGTTGCTGTTCGTAGCCGGTACCGCCATAAGCGAGCGCGACGGAAAAACCGGTATGCCGGCCCAGCACCTCGGCGTCCTTCGCAATCTGCATGGCCAGTTCCCGGGTCGGCGCCAGGATGAAGATCCTGGGCTGTTTCTGTTGCGCGTGATCGGCCGGCCGCGGCGCTTGTGTCAACAGCCGATGGTACGCGGCAATGAGAAATGCGGCCGTTTTGCCGGTGCCGGTCTGCGCCTGGCCAGCCACGTCTTTCTGCAGCAGCGCGAGGGGCAGGGCAGTGGCCTGAATCGGGGTACAGTAATCGAATCCGGCATCACGGATACCGGCTAGCAAGCTTTCATGAAGATTCAGGGAATCGAATCTGAGATCGCTCAGATGGTTATCAGTCATTGAATTCCGACGAGAAAATGTGGATCAGGGGCTTGCAAAATACCTCACGAAGGGTTCCAATTGGCCAAAGATCGAGGCGACAACCGTCGCATCTTTTCAGATTCGCCACCATCGAACTCCTAGAGAAGCCGCGATAAAGCTGCGACATATTGCCTGATTGGATTGGCAGCGTCATCCATTTCGTACTGCTCGTTCGGCCATCAAATGACCGGAACGCGCATTTTCAAGTCAACCTGAATTGCATTCAAACTGGAGGCAGTGGCCAGTGAGCGACAAGATCGTGCACACGAATGACAGCCGTTTCGATGCGGATATTCTGCAGTCGGACAAGGCTGTCTTACTGGATTTCTGGGCCGAATGGTGCGGCCCGTGCAAGATGATAGCGCCGTTACTGGACGAGGCCGCCGAGCAGTATGCCGACCGGCTGACCGTTGCAAAACTGAACATCGACGAAAACCCGAATGCCCCAGCCAAATTTGGTATTCGCAGCATACCCACACTGATGCTATTCAAGAACGGTACGGTGCAGGCTCAAAAACTGGGGGCGATGTCGAAATCTCAATTAACCGAGTTCTTGGAAAACAATCTGTGAGGGGATACTTGGGCAATCAAACCAGAAGCCGACCGAAACAGTCGACTAAGCAAAACAACTCCAACGGGCAGGGAGGGAACCGGCGACGCCGTCGCAGGGGTCCTGTCGAAGTCTACCCGGACGACGGTGACAACCTCGAGGTCATTCCCGCAGATCAGCTGGAACTCAGCAAGGACGCGATGAACCTCACCGAACTGAAAACCCGGCGGGCGGAAGCCCTGGTCGAACTCGGCGAGTCTCTCGGTCTCGACAGCCTGGCGCGCTCGCGTAAGCAGGACATCATTTTCTCGATCCTGAAAGCCAGCGCACTGAACGGCGAGGACATTTACGGCGATGGCGTTCTGGAGATTCTGCAGGACGGATTCGGTTTCCTGCGATCCTCGGACAGTTCCTACCTGGCCGGACCGGACGATATCTACGTAAGCCCCAGCCAGATACGGCGCTTCAACCTGCGGACCGGCGATACGGTTTCCGGCCTGATCCGTCCGCCAAAGGACGGGGAACGCTATTTCGCGCTGCTGAAAGTCGGACAGATCAACCACGATGCGCCGGAGAACGCGCGCAACAAGGTGCTGTTCGAAAACCTGACGCCGCTGTTCCCGCGCGATCGCCTGAAACTCGAGCAGGGCAATGGCAGTACCGAAGACCTGACCGCGCGCATCATCGACATGGTTGCGCCGATCGGCAAAGGCCAACGAGGCCTGATCGTATCGCCGCCGAAGGCCGGCAAAACGATGTTGTTGCAGAATATCGCGTCGTCGATTTCTGCGAACAACCCGGACGTGGACCTGATCGTGCTGCTGATCGACGAACGCCCGGAAGAAGTGACCGAGATGGCGCGCACCGTTCGCGGCGAAGTGGTTTCCTCGACCTTTGATGAACCGGCAAGCCGACACGTGCAAGTCGCCGAAATGGTGATCGAGAAAGCCAAACGGCTGACGGAACACAAACGCGACGTCGTCATTTTGCTTGATTCGATTACGCGTCTCGCGCGCGCGTACAACACCGTCGTACCTTCTTCGGGCAAGGTATTGACCGGCGGCGTGGATGCGAATGCGCTGCATCGGCCGAAACGGTTCTTTGGCGCGGCAAGAAACATCGAGGAAGGCGGCAGCCTGACCATTCTGGCCACCGCGCTGGTGGACACCGGTTCGAAGATGGACGAGGTGATCTACGAGGAGTTCAAAGGCACCGGCAACATGGAGATTCACCTGGATCGCCGTATTTCGGAGAAACGTGTATTCCCGGCGATCAACATCAATCGATCCGGCACGCGCAAGGAAGAACTGTTGACCCAGCCGGACGAACTGCAGAAAATGTGGGTACTGCGGAAAGTCCTGCATCCCATGGATGAACTGGCAGCGATCGAGTTCCTGTTGAACAAGTTGCAGGACACGAAGACCAACGTCGAATTCTTCGAGGCGATGAAGCGCTAGCGACAAAGAACCTCCGTTAACAGCCGGTCGCCTGCAATGCAGGCGACGCGGTGTTGAAACAACCGGGGACCCTCTGCGACCTATCTTTACGCGCCGCCGTGCACTTCTTCGGGCACTTGGGCGTCGCGGCACGCCGCCGGCAGGTGTTTTTCCGCCAGCGTTCCGCTGCAGACCCACTCGAGCGTCCCCTGGCTGTCGACAACGGGTTCGAGAAACAGTTGTCCGCCCTCGGGTGCGACTTCTTCGAAATAGCTGACCACGACGATGCCGCTGCCCGGCATCACCGCGATCGACTTCGTGTACTTGCCGGAGAGGTTTTCACCGAGCGTCGCTGCCACTGACGGCGGCGGAAAATCGCCGTTCGCTGCGTGGTAAGCGGCCACGTCGTC
>Ga0299906_10003344_pt1 | contig 13224 bp, 9 predicted proteins | sample RVTome_14_FD_200259 | JGI IMG/M metagenome (GOLD analysis project Ga0299906, IMG submission 200259) | Soil microbial communities from uranium-contaminated site in the Upper Colorado River Basin, Wyoming, United States - RVT145D125 (version 2) ...
ATGTCATGCGTCTGAACCTGCCCAGGGCCTCGCGCAGCGGCGACCTGGTGGCCGAGGCCGCCGGCGTCGCCAAGCGCTATGGCGACCGGACGCTCTTCGAGGGGCTCGACCTGACGATCAAGCGCGGCGAGCGGATCGGCATCATCGGCCCCAACGGCGTGGGCAAGACGACGCTGGTGCGAATCCTCCTCGGCGAGATCGAGCCGGATGAGGGCACGGTGCGCCTGGGTTCGCGCGTGAGCGTGGGCTACTACCGCCAGTCCCAGGAGAAACTCGATCTTTCGCTGGAGGTCTACCGGTATCTCCAGTCCGTCATCGTGTCGCTGGACGGGCAGGCCAAGGCGAGCGAGCAGCAGGCGCGGGACCTTGCGGGGGCGTTCCTGTTCAGCGGGCCCAAGCAGGACAAGGTCCTGGCCGACATGTCCGGCGGCGAGCGCAGCCGCGCTGTCCTGGCCGGGCTGGTGGCGGGGGCGCACAACCTGCTGGTGCTGGATGAGCCGACCAACCACCTGGACATTCCCGCGATGGAGCGGGTCGAGCAGGCCCTGTCGCGCGAGGGCGGCTTCGAGGGCACGATCCTGCTCATCAGTCACGACCGGGCCCTGCTCGATGCCGTGTGCGACCGGCTGATCGTCTTCGACGGGCGCGGCGGCGTCACTCAGTTCCAGGGCACGCTGGTGGAGTGGTTGCGGCGCGAGCAGGCGCGGCAGGCAAAGGTCGCGGGCCGTCGCCGGCCGGCAGCGCCGGGGGCGCCGGGGGCGCCGAAGCCGCCGAAGAAGCCGGCTGCGGCGTCCGACGGCGTGCAGCGTCAACGAAGCGCGCTTGCGCGGATGAGTCTGGGAAAGCTGGAGACCGAGATCGAGACGATCGAGACGCGCATTCGCGAAATCGACCGCATGATGGTCGACCCGAATGTGTACACGGACGGCAAGCGCGTGAAGGCGCTGCAGTTCGAGCGGGCGACGCTGCACAAAAAGCTCGAGCCGCTCGAATTCGAATGGGCGGCTCGCGCGGACGACGAATAAATGTGAAGGCCCGATCAGGCGGTGCGCAGCACCACGCGCTGATCGGCGTCGACGATCTCCCAGTGCACGGCAGTCATGATGCGCGCCTTGTTCTCGATCCGAAAGCCGACCACGGAGGTGCTCGTGGCGAAACTCTCGATGGACTCCGTCGTGCCGTCATCCATGACCGCGCGGAGGGTGTAGTTCACGCCGGTCGGCGCGCCGAGAACCAGCAGGAAGGCCGATCCGTCGGCCGGGTCCAGGTACACCGCGGCGAGCATGGTGGTCCCGGCGGCGCGGTTCGTGAAGAGGTGCTGCCGGCAGTTCGGTTTGGCGATGTACTGCTTGAAGGTGGGGTCGAGGAGTACCTCGAGCTGACCGAGCGTGTTGTTCTGCAGCGCCAACCGCGAGATCTCGTCGGCGCGCTGCCTCGCCTCGGCGCCGAACCAGGCCAGCACGATGGAGACGCCGACCATGATCAGGGCCGCGGCCCGCCAGAACTGGCCGGACAGCGCCAACGGGCCCCGGGCGGCCGGGGGGTGGGCCGAGTTGATGGCGAAGCGCTGGCCGATGCTGGCCAGGGGGGCGAGTTCGCGGGCGTCTTCCTCGATGGCCCGGGCCACGGCATCGAGCACCCGCCTGCGAAGCTCGGGACTCGGCAGGTCGGCGGGTAGTGCGGACTGGTCGGAGGCGATGGCGGCCTGAATGCGCAGAATCTCGTCCTGCACCGCCACCGGCGCGTGATGAAAGCTCCGCGTGTACAGCTCCGCCTCGTACTCGTCGAGCAGGCCGTACGCATCCAGTGCCGCAAGCTCCAGCAGCTCTTCTATCCTCATGGGTTTCGGCGAGGTCATGACATTGCTCCGACTACCTATTCGCCCGGCCGCGGGGGGGCGGTTCCGGCGGGCCTCGAAATTCGCCCGGCTAACCGGCCCAGTCCGCGCTGGCCCGTTCCCGAAGTCTCATAAGCCCGCGGCTGAGCGCGGATTTGACCGTTCCCAGCGGTGCATCCAGTTGTTCGCTCACCTGGCGCAGGGTGAATCCCTGAAGATAGGCCCGCTCGATGACCGTCCGCTGCAGCTCGGGCAGCTCAGCGATACGACGGTGCAACTGGGCGTTTCTTTCATCGTGCTGGCTGCCGGACTCCGGCGGCTCGCCCCGGCCCGGCCCCGCGAACGTGTCCGTGGCCATCTCCGCCGGGCGGACGGCGCTGCGGCGGAGGCGGTCGATCAGGTGCCGCCGCGCGATGAGCATGACCCACGTGACGAGCTTGGCCCGGCGCGGGTCGTAGCGGTCGGCGGTTCGCCACAGGCGCACGAAGATGTCCTGCACGGCGTCGTCGGCGTCGGCCTTGGTGGGCATCAACTGCCGCGCGACCTTGTACACGAGGGTCTCGAAGCGGTTGTAGAGCTCTTCAACGGCCTGCTCGTCACCGGCGGCGACGCGGCGCATCAGCAACCAGTCCTGCTGGCTCATGGACCCCACTCCTGGCACCAAAGGCTGTCCGCGGGCACCGTCCCGTCGGATGCAGCGTTGCGGGATTCTAGGGCGGCGGGGACAAAAATGGCCTTGCGGTCGGCCGCGTCCCAATTTACCATAACAACCGTCGATGCCATCGCTTTTTCTGGCGTATAGTCACAAGTCGCCAGGCAGCCTGGCGCAGAGTCGTGGTGCTGGACTTCCGGATCGTGGGTTGGACCGTACGCGTCCTCGGTCGAGGCTCGCTCGACGCTTGATTGTCGCATTGACGGATCACAGCGCGTGAGAGACGGTTCGCACAACTGGTTGGGGGCTGGACGCCGCGCTGTGGCGCCGCGAGGACGGTGCGGCGGCGATCGGCGGGGGTTCAGTCTCACCGAGCTCATCGTGGTCCTGGGCGTGGCGGTGTTGCTGACCGGCATGCTGCTGCCGGCCATGTCGCAGCTCCGCGAGAGCGCGCATCGAATCGTCTGCTCGTCGAACCAGCGCCAGCTCGGCCAGGCGCTCTTCATGTACGCCCACGACCACCGCGACACCCTGCCGAAGAGCCAGGCCCTGACCGAGGAGGTCCGCCGGCCGCAGGAGCTCATGTCCGCCGTGAGCCCCGTCACGGGGGAATGGGACGGATGGGGCATCCTGTTCAGGGACCAGTACTGCGCCGCCGTCGAGTGCTATTACTGCCCCAGCCATCTCGGCGAGCACCCGATCGAGCGATACTACGAGTCGTGGTATTTCTTCGACGGCGAGCCCATCTACACCAACTTTCACTATTCCGGCAACATCGAGTGGCAGACCGGCGATCCCCGCTACCTGCATCGCGGCGAAAAGCTCGTGCTCGCCACGGACGGGCTGCGCACCGCCAGCGATTTCAACCACGTCACCGGCATGAACGCCTTGCACGGCGACGGCGCGGTGCGCTGGGTCGAGGACGCCGAGGAAATCCTTTCCCTCCTGCCCAACGGCCCCATCGCCACCAGCGAGGAGGCCAAACGCTACGCCGAGCTGTGGAGCCTCGTCGAGGTCCGGCGCTGAGGCGCTTTCACGGCAGTCGCCGGGGCACTACACTTCCGCCGCGTGATGTCTCGCCCGTTCTCGCCGGCCCTTCCGGGCCGCGGCGCCCATACCGCTGATCCCATGACGCCCTGCACTGTTGTGACCGGCGCCGCCGGCTTCATCGGCTCGCACGTCTCGGCCGCGCTCCTGCAGCGCGGCGGGCGCGTGGTGGGCGTGGACAACTTCGACCCGCTGTACGACCGGGCGCTCAAGCTCGCCAACGTCGCGCCGCTGGAACCCGGCCGTTTCGAGCTCCACGAGGCCGATATCCGCGACGCCGGCGCCATGGCCGAGCTCATGCAGCGAGCCCGCCCCGATCTCGTCGTGCACATCGCCGCCATGGCGGGCGTGCGCCCGAGCATCGAGCGGCCCGGCGTCTACACCGACGTCAATGTGGCCGGTCTCGTGAACACGCTGGAGGCGATGCGACGCGCCGGCGCGGAGCGATTCATCTTCGCCTCCAGCTCCAGCGTGTACGGCGACAGCGACCGCGTTCCCTTCGCCGAGGATGACCCCGTCTCCTGCCAGGTCAGCCCGTACGCGGCGACAAAGCGGGCGGGCGAGCTCCTGTGCGAGACCTGGGCCAGGGTGTACGGCCTGCGCGTGGGCGTCCTTCGCTTCTTCACCGTCTTCGGCCCCGGTCAGCGCCCCGACCTCGCCATCGGCAAGTTCATGCGCCTCATCGCCCGCGGCGAGCCCGTGCCGATGTACGGCGATGGCGCTTCCAGCCGCGACTACACATACGTGGACGATGTGGTGGCGGGCACGCTGGCGGCGTGCGATGTCATCGCCGCCGCGGCGGCTGGCTACCGCCGGGTCTGGAACCTCGGCAACAATGAGCCGGTGGCCCTGGCCGACATGATCCGCCGCATCGGACAGGTGGTGGGGCGCGAGCCCGTCATCGACCGCCTGCCCATGCAGCCGGGCGATGTGCGGCGGACCTGGGCCGACCTGTCGCGATCGAGCATCGAGTTGGGCTACCGGCCGCAGGTTGACTTCGACGAGGGTCTACGGCGGCAATGGGCGTGGATGCAGGCGTCCAGCGCGGCACCCGCGCCCGACCAATGACCCCGGTGGCCGCGGCCTCAGCGGGCCGTGATCGCGGCCTCCTGGAGTCGGTGTCGCCCCAGCCCGGGGTCGACCAGCCGGTACGTCGACGCTCGCCACTCATCCGAGAGGAGCATGTGATCGATGTGGTACAGCGGCAGGGCGCGATGAAAGCTGGCGCTGTACCCGGCGCCGGCATCGTCGTAGGCGTGGTGCATGCCGGGGAACATCAGGGAAAGGGAACGGCTGCCGCGCGGCGTGTTGAAGTCACCGACGACCAGGTCCGGCGGCTGCAGGCCGGCGTCGGACAGCGAAATGCGCAGCCGCCGCGCCTGCTCGGCGCGGCCGATGGCCAGATCGGACGGCAGATCGACCAGGCAAACCGTCAGCTCGCGGCCGATGCGGGCGGTCGCGTCGACCCGCAGCACGGCGACGTTGATGCCGTCGCGGGCGATGATGGAGCGCGCCTCGATGACCGGCAACCGGGAGATGATCTTGAAGCACCCGACGCGGGGCGGAATGACGGCGTCGGCGGGCAGGATCGACGCAAGGTTCTGCAGCGGAATGCCGTACGCGTCCGTCAGGATGGTCAGGTCGGCGATGTGCGCGGCGATCAGGCGCGAGTGCTCATCCAACGGTCGTTTGTGATGCGACATGGTCCAGTGCGTGATGTGCAGAGCGCCGGCGGCGGGGGCGTGTCCGGCGGTGTCTCCGGGGGCCGGGCCGAGCCGGAGCGCCGATGCGAACATGTGGTGTTCAGCGAGGCCGAAGTACGCGACCATCGCCACCAGGACCAGGGCCGCGGGCAGACAGCGCCGCCGCCGCGCGCGTGCGGACAGCGCGATTCGCCACCACGCGGCCAGCACGATCGCCCCCGCGAGCAAGGCCGCCGGCGTGGGAATCCAGGCGAGGAACTGACTCCAGAGGTACCGGTCGGAGACCAGCCGGCCGACCAGCCATGCCAGGATGATCAGTCCGGGCAGGCCGATGGCGAGGCGCTGCGCCAGAACGACCGCACGCGACCGGCGCGGCAGGCGGGGATCGAGATCCTGCGGCATGGCAGCGGGATGATAGTCCGTCACATCACCGCCCACGGGGCGACAAGAACGCACACGACGCCGACAAGCAGCGTGAGCGGCGCTCCCATGCGGATGAAATCCCCCCAGGTGTATCCGCCCGGGCCCTTGACCATCATGTTGGTCTGATAGCCGATCGGCGTGAGGTAGGCCGACGAGGCGCCGATGGCGATGCAGACTGCGAAGGGCATCACCTCCAGGCCCTGCGCCCGCGCGAACTGAAAGGCGATGGGAAAGACGAGGGCGGCGGCGGCGTTGTTGGTCATGACGGAGGTGAGCAGCACCGTCAGCGCGTACACGCCGGCGAGCTTGCCGCGCAGCCCCAGGCCGTCCGTCCAGCTCAGGACTGCGCCGGCGAGATCCGCGGCCAGGCCGGTCTTGAGCATGGCGTTGGCGATGCCGAACGCCGCGCCGATGACGATGAGCACCTGCCAGTCGACGGACTGGCGGCCCTGCGTGCCGGTGCAGCACCGCGAGACCACCATGAGCATGGCGGCGCACATCGACGCAGTCATGATGTCCAGCAGCCCCAGCGAGTTGACGATGACGAGCCCGGCGAGCACGGCCAGGGCGATCCACGCGAATTTCCAGCGCGGGCGCGGCGAATCGTGCAGCTCGCTGACGAGGTAGAACGCCGACGAGTCGCGGTGCAGCTCGGCGAAACCGTACGGCGCCTCCAGCAGCAGCGTGTCGCCCGGCTTGAGCACGATGTCGCCGATCTTGCGGCGGATGCGCTCGCCGGCGCGGTGCACGGCGATGATCACCGCGTTGTAGCGGTTGCGGAACTCGCCCTCGCGAACTGACTTGCCCACGAGCGGCGACGATTCGGACACCACCGCCTCGATGAGCCGGCGCTGATGATGGCCCGCGGCGAGCTTGGAGAGCTGCTCGGTGTCCGGCTTGAGGCCGGGGATCTGCTGAAGCTCGACGACGGACTCGATGATGCCCACGAAAATGAGCCGGTCATCGGCCCGCAGCACCTGATCCGGACCGACGGCCACAAGCCGCTCATCGTTGCGCTCGATGCCGGCGAGAAACAGCCCCTTGAGGTGACGCAGTCCCGCATCCTCGATCGACTTGCCCACGATCGGGCTGCCGGCCTCGAGGCGCATGCGAACCGAGAACTCGCGGGGGTCGTCATGTGCCGGCGTCTGTCGGTCGGCCACGGGCAGCAGCCAGGGACCGGCGAAGATCATGAAGGCCATCCCCGCCAGCGCGACCGGCGCGCCCACCGGCAGAAGCGTGAACATCTCGAAGCGGATCAGCTCGCCGGCGCTGTCCAGCAGGTTCCGCTCCGCCAGCAGTTCGCCCACGACGAGGTTGGTGCTGGTACCGATCAGCGTGCACGTGCCGCCGAGCATGGCGGCGAAGGACAGGGGCATGTAGAGGCGGGCCGGATTCAGGTTGTTCTGCCTCGCCCAGCCGGTGAGCACGGGCAGGAACATGGCGACGATCGGCGTGTTGTTGACGAACGCGCTGAGCCCGGCCACCGGCAGCAGCAGCCGCGCCTGGGCTTCCGTGGCCGACTTCGGGCGCCCCAGCACGCGCCGCGAGACGACGAGCATCGCGCCCGTCTCCTTCAGTCCCTGGGCCACGATGTAGAGCAGGCCGACGGTGATGACCGCGGGATTGGCGAAGCCCGCCACCGCCTCCGCCGGCTCCAGCACGCCCGTCACCAGCAGGCCCGCCAGGGCGACGAGAAAGACGATGTCCGCGCCCATGCGGCCGGAGACCAGCGCGGCTATGAGCAGCAGCAGTACGGCGGCGGTGATGATCGCGGGCGCTTCCATCGCTGCCTCACACCATCGGGCGAATCGCCATCGGCCCTGCGGTTCGATGCTCCCGCATGCGGCAGATCAGCGTCGTCAACCACGCCGGACGGCCCGGCCGTGCGCAATTCCTGCCGCATCAGCCCGCGGCCGCCCCCGGACGCGCGGCCAGGCCCAGCTCGTCGATCGCCTGGATGATCCGCTCGTGCAGGCCGGCCGAGGCGCAGATCACGCCGCGGTTGGCCGACAGCGTGCTGCCGAGCGAGAAGTCCAGAGGGCGGCCGGTAATGTCGCTGACCACCGCCCCGGCCTCGGCGGCGATGAGCGAGCCGGCGGCGTGGTCCCAGATCTTTTCAACGTATGCGGCGCCGGTCGGCATGCGGAAGTACGCATCGGCCTGGCCGCGGGCGACCAGGGCGTACTTGCACTGGCTGTCCAGCCGGACCGGGGCGCAGACCTCGCCGAGCCGGTCGAGGATGAGCTGCATGTCGCTCTGCCTGGAGTGCGCCTTCTCGACGGAGCCGCACGTGCGGATGCGGCGGCCGGGTGCGAAACGCGCGGCATGAACGGGCCGCCCGGGCGCGGTTAGCGCCGTCGGCTCGTGCTCGCGCGCGCCGCCGCCGCGCGCGGCCGAGTACAGACAGCCGCGCGCATCGGCGTCATCGAGCGATGCGCCCGGGTCGAGCGGCAGGTTGGGGCAGCCCATGACGCCCAGCGTGACGGTGCCGCGCTCGATCAGGGCCAGGGCGATGGCGTACTGCTGCCCGCGCAGGAAGCCCTTGGTGCCGTCCACGGGATCGAGCGTCCAGTAGCAGTCCGATGTGGCGTCGTGATTGCACAGGTCGATGGCGTCGAGGACCTGATCGAGGTCGATGCCGGGCCGGTGGCGGCGGACGGCGTCAAGGAGGGCGCAGCGGATCGCCTCCTGGCCCGTGCCGCGCAGGGCCTCGGCGTCCTCCTCGCCGACGATGTGCGTTTCACCGAGCTTGTCGCGCAGCTCCAGGGCGATGATCGCCTGCACGGCGAAGTCGGCGACGGTCACGGGGCTGCGGTCGTCTTTGGTGATCTGGCGGATGCTCGCCAGGTCCTGCTGCACAGCGCGGGCAGCGCGGCTGGCCGCGCCGACAGTCTCGCGCGCGATGCGAAGTCGATCGTCGTTCGATCTCATGCGGCCATTGTAGCGTGACGATGCATCGCATCAGATCATCGCGCGGGATGCACGTGGGCGTCAGCCAGGTCTTGCGCTGTGCGGCACTGCCGGATCATCGCTGAGCGCAGGATGCGTCGCGCGTTATGATCTGACGCTGAACAGGGGCATCGTCGCGTGCCTGCAACTCTGCAACGGCGACTCACGAGGGGCCGGCCTGGGCACATCGTGGCCCCAGCGCCCGAACGGTCCAGTCGATGCTGACTTGGAGACAGAGGGGACCGGTACCGTGGCACCTCCCGGGACATCGGCCGGGGCCAACGGAGCGTCGAGGGAGTCACGCATGAACACTGCGGCCGCGAACACCTACGACGAGATTCCGTACTCGAAGCATGCCTATCCACAAACGCACCCGGACCGGCTGGCGACGATGGCCACATTCTTCGGCATGGCGCCGGCGCCCGTCGAGCGCTGCCGCGTTCTGGAATTGGGCTGCGGCGCCGGCGGCAATCTCATTCCCATGGCGCTCACCATGCCCGGCAGCACATTCCTCGGCATCGACCTGTCCGGCCGGCACGTCGCCGAAGGCCACAAGGCCGTCGCCGCGCTGGGGCTGGGCAACATCGAGCTGAGGCACCTGAGCATCCTGGATGTGGATGAGAGCGTCGGTCAGTTCGACTACCTCATCTGCCACGGCGTCTATTCATGGGTGCCGGACTCGGTCCGGGACAAGATCCTGGACATCGCGGCCCGCCAACTCGCCGCGAACGGTGTGATTTACATCAGCTACAACACCTACCCCGGCTGGCACCTGCACGAAGCGCTTCGGCACATGGTCGTGTACCACACCCGGGCACACGCCGAGCCGCGCGAGCGCATCCGCCAGGCGCGATCCCTGCTCGATGTCCTGGCGCGGACCGTTGGGGCCGATGGCGACCCTCACAGGACCGAGCTTCGCGAGGCGCTGGCCATGCTTCGCGACCAGCAGGATTACTACCTGTTCCACGAGTACCTGGAAGAGGTGAACCAACCGGTCTATTTCCACCAGTTCGCCGAGCGGGCGGCGGCCAGCGGGTTGCAATACCTCGGCGAGGCCGAGACTGACCCGCTGGAGGCGTCCACGCACACGCCCGGGGCTGAGGAGGCGCTGCGCCACGTCGCCCCCGAACTGGTCGCCCGGCACCAGTTCCTGGACTTTCTGAACAATACCCAGTTCCGGCAATCGCTGTTGTGTCGCGCCGAGGTGGCGTTGAACCGCCGGCCAGGTCTCGAGTGCCTGTCGGCTGTGGTCATTGCCTCGCGGCTCCAGCCGATATCGCCCCCGGTGGATGTGCGTTCGACGCGGGTGGAGGACTTCGGCGATGAGTCCGACAGCGTGGGCACCGACAATCCCATCCTGAAGTCGGCCCTGCTCTGCCTGCTTGAGGCGTGGCCGAGGGCGCTGCCATTTGCCTCCCTCTGCGCCCTGGCCCGCGATCGGTTGGGACCATCCGTGGCCGGGGGCGGGGTCGGGGGCGGGGCCGGGGGCGGGGACGGGGGCGATGCCGCGCGCGACCGCGAAGTCCTGGGGACAGACCTGTTGCGGATCTGGCGGGTCTCCAAGATGGTGGAGCTGCACGTCTTCTCGCCGCCGTTCGTGCTCGATGTCAGCGAGCGGCCGGTTGCCAGCCCCCTGGTCCGCGCCCAGGCCGCGGCCGGTCCACTGGTGACAAACCTGTGTCACAACACGATCAGGCTGGATGAGGTGAGCCGGCACGTGCTGAGGCGGCTGGACGGCCATCACGACCTTCCGGCCCTGGTTCCGGTCCTGGAGAACCTGGTCGCCCAGGGTGTCCTGCGCGTCGTGCCGGAAGGCGAGCCGATTCCGGTTGGTGAGCGCCTCCGGCAGGCCCTGCTCGCATCGGTGGAGCAGAACCTCCGCGCCCTGGCGCGGTGTGCGCTCCTGATGAAGTGAACTCATTCCGGACCGCACGAGGAATTGGCGGCGTTCGTCACTCGCCCAGATATCGGCCGAGGATGTCGTCCCACCGGCCGCTGTCCAGCACCTCGAGCATGGCCTGGTTGATCGGTTCGCGCCACGGGCTGCCGGCCGGCAGGGCGAAGCCGTACTGCTGCTGCTCGAAGACGGCCGGAAGCACCTGCACGCGGCGGGTGGCGTCGCGATTGGCAAGGAAGCGGAGAATCGGCCGGTCGTAGACGAAGGCCTCGATGAGCCCGGCGGACACGGCGCGCACGCCGTCATCGGCGGTGTCGTAGAGATTGGCGGGAATGTGGCGATCGCGGAGGTACTGCTGGCTGGTCGAGTTGCGGACCGTCCCCGCGATCGCGCGGTTCAGGTCCTCCGGCCCGTTGATGGATGTCTCCAACTGGGCGACGGTGATGACCGAGGCGATGGAGGCCGTGAACGCGGAGATGGCGAGCAGGCTGGCGAACATCCAGATGAGCCCGATGATGCGCCCCGGAAAGGTGATCGGCGCCTTGTCGCCGTAGCCCACGGTGGTCATGGTGACGGCCGACCACCAGAGGCCGGCGCCCATGCCGCGCACCACGCTGCCGCCGAACTGCGCGGCGTTTCGCTTGCGCTCGAAGAACCACACGACCAGTCCGATGCCCGCGAGGATCGCCAGCAGCAGCACGACGAGCTTGAGGAACGCCAGCGAAAGCAGCCCGCGTACCGCCGCCATGTACGACTGGCCGCCGGTCGGCGCGGCGATGCCCAGGCCGGAGGCGAAATAGCCATGCGTGAAGTCGATGCGGGCCTCGCGCTCGGCCGTGATCGAGATGGCGGCGACGGCCGCGTCGATCTCGCCCGTCTCCAGGGCCGGAAACATCTGGCCGAGTTCCATCTCACGGTACCGGATGTCGAAATCCAGGTCGTCGGCGACGGCCTCCCACAGCTCGATGCTGATTCCCGACCATGTGCCGACTTCATCCCTGATCGAGAACGGCGGCGAAACTTTCGTGGCGACGGTCAGCACCGGGCGGTCCCGGTCCTGAGGCCGGCCCGTGGGCCCGGCGGGATCCTGAGGCGGTCGCGGCGCGGCGGCGGCGGTCAGACCGATGAGCACGGCCGGCAGCCATCGGGCCCATCGGCACGCGACGGAGCGGGGGGTTGCGGAATGCTGATGGCGCATGGTGTCTCTCATCGGGCCCGGCGCGGCGATCACTTCGGCAACGCCGATGGCGCATGGATGGTATACGCCACACCCCGCGGCGCAGCGAGGTGGGGCGGCCGGCGACCAGGCACGGCGCGCTGCCGATGTGCTCGCGCCGCGTCGGCCGACGGGTCCGGCCGGTCAGGCCGCCGCCGGCGTCCAGTTGGTCTTGAATTCCTTCAGGGCCGCGATGAACTCATCCTCGAGCCCATTGAAGCTGCGCGTATTGGCGAGTTTCTCGCGCAGGTCCTTCTTGAGCGTGCGGAAGTGCTCCAGCAGGTCCTCCTCGAACGCGTGCACGCGCGTGAGCTTCAGGTCGTCGAGGAACCCGCGGGCGCCGGCGAAGATCGCGATGCACTGGTCGATGGCGTCGTAGGGCGTGTACTGGCTCTGCTTGAGCAGTTCGACCATGCGCGATCCGCGGTCGAGTTGGCGCTGCGAGGCGGGGTCGAGTTCCGTGCCGAGCTGGGCGAACGCCTCAAGTTCGCGGAAGGCCGCCAGGTCCAGGCGCAGGGAGCCGGCGACCTCCTTCATCGCCTTGATCTGGGCGTTGCCGCCCACGCGCGAGACGGAGATGCCGACGTTGACCGCCGGGCGCACGCCTGCGGCGAAGAGTTCCGGCTGGAGGTAGATCTGCCCGTCAGTGATGGAGATGACGTTGGTGGGGATGTACGCGGAGACGTCGCCTTCCTGCGTCTCGATGATGGGCAGGGCGGTGAGCGAGCCGCCGCCGTTGGCATCCGAGAGCTTGGTGGCCCGCTCCAGCAGGCGCGAGTGCAGGTAGAACACGTCGCCGGGGTAGGCCTCGCGACCCGGCGGCCGGCGCAGCAGCAGCGAGAGCTGGCGATACGCGGTGGCCTGCTTGGACAGGTCGTCGTAGATGCACAGAACGTGCTTGGGATACGGCGCCCCGCTGGCGAGCTTCTTGCCCTTCTCCAGGCCCGTCCACATGAAGTGCTCGCCCATGGCGCATCCGGCGTAGGGGGCGATGTACTGGAGCGGGGCGGGATTGGAGGCCCCGGCGGCCACGACGATGGTGTACATCATCGCATCGTGCTTCTTGAGCGTCTCGACCACGGCGGCCACCGTCGAGTCCTTCTGGCCGATGGCGACGTAGATGCAAACCACCGCGGCGTCGGTCCCCCAGTACTTCCTCTGGTTGATGATGGTGTCGATGGCGACGGCGGTCTTGCCGGTCTTGCGGTCGCCGATGATCAGTTCGCGCTGGCCCCGGCCGATGGGGATCATGGAGTCGATCGCCTTGATGCCCGTCTGGAGCGGTTCCTTGACCGGCTGCCGCGCGGCGATGCCGGGGGCGACGATGTCGAGCTTCTGGCTGGCGGAGGCGTTGATCGCTCCCGCACCGTCGATCGGCCGGCCCAGCGGGTCGACCACGCGGCCGAGCATCGCCTCGCCGGCCGGCACCTCCAGCAGTCGCCCGGTGGACTTGACGGTGGCGCCTTCCTGCACGTCGAGGTAGTTGCCGTAAATGAC